>JGI24721J44947_10006577_pt1 | contig 15637 bp, 12 predicted proteins | sample YelNatPaOPGAMG01_FD_44947 | JGI IMG/M metagenome (IMG submission 44947)
CTTCGCGGCAAGCGGCGACGCCTGGAATGAAATATTCCAAAAGGACGGAACGAGCTCGCGCGTTCAGCTGTACCTATTGCGTATGATTGACGGTGTCGAAGAAAAAATAGCAGGTATGGTCCGCGACCAGGCAACATGCTTTCGACGACCATGAGGTGTCGACTGCAACAACCAAGATGCGATAACGAGTCACACGAAATCAGGCGCCTTCGAACGACGAAATCCTGAGACATTACAGTTTTTTACGGCAAAAATCTATTACTGCAGCGTTGTGTACGTGGTTATATCGAATAATGGAACATTACGGTCGATTAGCAATTACCGAGGAAAATTTTTCACGGCGTACGTGCAAGGCGCTTCAGACGTTCTGGATAACTGACCATACAATTGAAATGCGTTGCTCCGTGAGAGAATCCGATGCTCGCTCCGCAGGCCAAGAATCCTTTTCACCGCACTTCTTCCGCATTGGAGCAGAATTTCCATATGGAATACTGAACGACTCCCTCGCAAGTATGCATGACAGAAAGCCGCTGAACGATCCGGAAGCACATGACTCTTCCTGATTTTGATCGAGGCGTTTAAGCCGCGGTGTGAAAAGTGCCTGCGCACGTTTTAGCTGGTGGAATCAGACCAGAATAATCAGGTAGTTTTTGGTTTCCTTGCAATCTGACACTCATTCAGCCTACCGTACACTATATCGTAAATCCGTATCTGTTTCAAGCTCTTTTTCTGTATCTGTTTCTGTGTGCACTCGTGCCCGTGATGTGTGAATCTCACTCCAAGCTCATCGACAAGAATCAAACAGAATCGATCCCCGCACTAGTTGTAAGCTTTCGTGTGCGGAGCCGGCATGCAACATTTGCGCGCTAAAGCACGTCCAGCGCCGCAAGATACCACCACCGAACGACGTGACATATATATATCTATCCATTTCTAACTTGCAGTGCATTTTGGTCGATGCACGCTTCTTGCATGCGCACAACTGACTCTGCTTGCGAACCAAGCACGCTCCCTTGTACTCGTGCAAAAAATCGTCCGTTTGAGTCAGTTGGACTCTACGGACTATAAGTTTAACGCAGACCCATTTGCTCGATTCGATGCCCAGAGCGTCGAGATGGGTTCCGACCCGGCCACTCGACACGCTGGTATATCTCCTGACGTCCTGCGTACCCAGCTCTCGCTGGTACGGAGGTCTGGGAAAACTGAATGCCTGCACCAGCTTTCCTTTCAGGTCTTTGGGTTCGGCCCCTTGGTTTGGAGATGCGGCGCTGGTTTTGACGCCTTCCAACCTGGGATCCACGCCAAACACAAACGCTTGCTTTTCGCTTACCTTGAAGGGTTGAAAATGAGTGTCGTTACTCGACTCAGGCTTTGTCCTCAAGACTTTGACAAAGTACACGTAGACTGATATTCCGTCGGCCTCCACCGTCGCTGTGGATTGCTTTTTATATTCTCCCTGTAAAGGAGAAAGCTCCGATTCGCTCCATCAATGCTGCTCGACGTTGTTCGAATGCTTCATATTTGCTCTTAGAAACCGGCCGTGGCTCACCGACGACGCCATACACTGGACGAGTGTCTACGATGAGCATACGGGCTCTGATGAAAGATATCCCAATAACGTCGCATAGACACTTCAGGAAGCCATGGAGCTGGGATTCACAGAGCAGTTGTGCCATGCTCTTGCGGGCTCTGTTCAGGAACACTTAGAAACGCAAAATCCGAGGAATGTAGGCATCCCGTTTCACCGGTCGTTTGGATATCACGTCCGCCAGTTCTGGGGAAAGGCTATCACAATGAGTTGGAACTGTACGAAGCTACCCATATTCTCGTTGAGACATCTCTTCTGAGCTCGCTACCATTTCGAACGTTCCAGGTATCAGCTCTGGACATGATTTAATCGACGCACCCGCGATCGTTTTCTTCAGTATTCACCTTTCTGAACCAGTAACGTGAGGCTACGATACCCACAGTGTGATCCTAATGAAGCGCTCTAGACTAAACCGCATCTCACTCCGGTTTTTGAGGTCTGCTTGATACTTTTTCAATCTGGTTCTATAGACTTTTATTCCGATCGATGCGGCACCGCGAAGACTCGGGCATNCTGGAANNCGTTCCAGCGAATCTCGGATCCTAGTAACAGGCAGTGATGCATCTTTAGCCCCGGGAGTCAGCAGTGCTCCAACATGAAGGCTAGATCGAAAATTTCGAGGGGAATATAGACAGCTCGTCGTCCTACGTCCCGTACTCGTGCGAAAATCTGTTTGACGTGGTGCGTCCAGGCAAGGGAAACTGGGCTAGGCTTCCTCAAGAAAGCTGCTACGCAATCCCTACTNGCGCCNTCTGTAATATGTTTTGGAATATTCTCTCCAGTGATGAGATTGAATACGGAGCCATTGAAAGCGCTCTCAGACTGATTTTGCGGCGCCGACATTATTCCCTTCCAGTGAATCCTCATCGTCGTGGCTGGAGGGTCTTTCTCTTCTTTGCCGNGTGGTTTCCTCTTCTTCTCCTTCACACGGTGGAATGCCATGGATGTGATTGCGTTACTCCATATCGATTTGTTTCCCTNGAGATTTAGACACATGGGGAGAACGACCGGTACAAAGCTCGCCTTCCCTACGAATCTATCCACAGCTATCAAATTTCCTTTTGTCACTATCTCTGTTGCGAGCATGTCCACGATCTGAAGTGCTTTTTAGCGTCCCATCACGCATAAGAGCGGAGGAGTGGCACGCTNGTTCGTGGATGATACAGGGTAAAAACGACTTGAGAGAGAACCGTGGCATGGACGCGAACGACTCCTGAATTCATCCACAAGCGCACATGCGACGTTAGACAACATCGATGAGGCCCTCAACTGCAATAAACTGGAGAGAATAGGTTGAAACGAAATATAGCTCAACGCCTGTCTCAGCTGCATGTCGTCCTTTGTATTTTGTAAAGGAAAGCGGCCTTTTCGAAAAGTGAGAAAGACTAGTGAGGCGAAAAGCCCCCAAGTGCGTCGGCGACGAGTCCAAAATGTGATGATGGTATCCTTTTTAGATTTTGTACACTATCACATGATTCGAATGCCGGTTGGACTTCTATTCCAGGAGTGCTGGCTTGTTTCGTGGTGATGGACATCGGGTTGACTTCTTCCACCGTCGAGTGACAAGCAGAATATTTCTCCCGCATGAATTCTCATCGAGTGAGTCAAACACCATTCTTTGCTGTCATCAGCGTTCACATTTGAGTACGAGATCCATTCTCTGTGCTTCAACACTTGACGGTCTCCTGTGGAAGCACAATTTTCTCTTTTATCTATCCGTATCTCTTCATTAGCGGTCGATTCTGCGGTAGAGATCCTCCATATCCTGTGCCTTCTTAGATAATAATTCCAAGAAAACGCAGTGAATAGAATGGACTGACAAGGTTAACAACATGAAGGTAGAGTTTGATTAGTTCTGTTTTGGTGTAGAGCGTTTTGGATAAGGACTACGAGATAGGTGGCTCATCTACCAGGTGCCTGAAGAATTACTGAGTTGTTCATTTCGAACCTTTCGTGCCAAAGCTGTCAATGAAAGAATAAACTGCTGCCGCGACCGTTCTCCGTATTAGATGATATATTCCTTATGTTGAGAGCATTCGATAAAAACAAAAACAAAAAGTTCATGCACGTACGGGTGTTCAAGGGACACGCTAATTTCATAGTCCTTCAACTCAGAATTTTTCACGCCCGCAGCAGTGCATAGCAGGAGATCGAAATCACGATACAATGTATTCTATAGACCATTGATCACTTGCCTGTAAGATATATACTCCTTACAGAACAGTGCCTGGAGGACTCCATTCCTCATTCATCTCAGGCATATCACAGTACTCAGATGAACGAGAAACACTCAAAGAAACAAGAACAAGGGCTTCGCGTCGAAAACCGGTATTCTTAACAGGTGCTTGCGGTCAATGGTAGAAAACGACCCCTTGATCATATATTCCTGAAGGCAAAAGCGATGATAGTTGCCAGGATGGGCGTCTCTGTTTCTCAACAGCTTGTTCGTTTGGCCCTGAAAACACTTGGATACACTCGCGAAAAAGATCCCTATTTCACGCACAGCCATCGTCCACCAAAGTCGCGACGACAGCGTTCCCGGAACTTCGTTATCCATATGAAGCAGCGGGACGTCGATTCATCCTCGTCGCCGAGACTTGCTTCAGACGATACGGGTGGAGCGTATATGGGTATTCGAGGAGCAGGGCGGCCGTTGATAATACGGCCGAACTCGTGGAGACCGAGGACGTTATCAACTGTTCTGGCTGCAGTGGATTTACATGGCGGCCCCAGTTTCGCTCGTTGAGAAGCCTCATGCAATAGCACCAGCTTCGCCTTATCATTGACGACTTTTCCATGACGTGTAGCGACGTCATTCTACTGGACGACATAGCATTTGGCCATTCCCATCGCGTTCGATTTTTTGGAGATCCTGTCCGGGTAGAGCTGCTCTTCATTAGTCCGTTCTCTATGTGGTTCAAACGCATCGAAGAATGGTTTATTATACTGAAACGTAATGGTCGCTCAACTCGTCGATTCGCTGAAGCGCTCAGTTCGGAGACATCGGGACACATTTTTGTCTTTTTCCCGCAAGTGCTTTTCCCTCCGGGAAGGTCCTTACCTAAGGGCATCAAGAATTATGTTCATTTTAAAATGCTATGGGATGAGTTGGGGTGTACACTTCAGAAGTTCGATATCGAGAAAAGCCAGCGGAACGCTTCGGCTATTGAAAAGTATGGAGAGCTGACCGAGCCGCAAATGGCACCGAGGACACGAGTTCGAGGACTCTTTGCATTGGCAAGTTTAAGCGGCGTCATGAAAAGAATTAAATTCGTACGTCGAGACCAGAACGCCGCCATCAATATCGGGAGATGTCCTGTGCTGAACACGAGACCCGAGGAGCTGAGGCGAGACAACCTTGTGGGGTAGCCTCTCGGGCTCGAGTTGTACAAGGAAAAGCTGAAACTGATAGAAAGAGGCTCGTCAAAAAGGGATGGGAGGCATCTGCACAGGAGTTTTCATTTACTCTTCTTGGGCGTTGGACATAGTTTTGATTCACTGGCGATGATATGCCTAGTATAACTCTTTCGCTACACGCATGCTCGGAGAATTTCCGCGAATCCGGTTTTGTCCGTGATCAATTTTATGGGATCAGAATACATTGGTCAGATAAGAGGGCTTTTAGTTGGCTGCTAATGCTGAAGGTTCATTTGATCTCTTGAATGCAGCAGATTAGATGCTTATTTCATAAAACCTCTGCTGTAGATCTTAATTTCGGTGAATTCTTGCGATGGAAATAGTGGAGTATGTTGTATCGAAACGGTATCCGCGGAGTGCCCAGTTGAAAGCTCGACGCTTGATGGTAAGTTTTCGACGCTTTGAATTCGGCAGCTAAGGTCGTGAAAGAGTTTGTGCTGGAGAGAAAGCGCGCATATTCAGCGGAATGCAATGAGGCACAAAACGCCCAGAGCCGACCATCGCAGAGATCGGAGGCAACTGAGCGTGAACGTATTTATTCCACAAGCGCCTCTGTACTACAGCCTCAGGTGAGCGCTCGCTGAATTGCTCACTGGCGGCAGCATCTCATCGTATTTAGATGCCGTTGGATCGCAAGCGGGTCGCAGCGCCAGAATTGACTCCCAGAACGACGCCCAACTTGGAAACCTCATTTTGATTCAAGTTCAACACGGAAACTTTATGTACGGCTATGGAATGAGTTTCTTCTCTTTGCCTACTTTTGCGAAAGCGGCAACGCACTGCTCGATATCATCAGTGGAGTGTGCCGCTGAGATCTGGACCCGAATACGCGCCTTGTCCCGCGGCACCACGGGGTATGAAAATCCAACGACGTAAATACCCTCCTCAAGAAGAGCCTTGGCCATGTCGGCTGCTATTTGGGCATCTCCGATCATGACAGGTACTATAGGATGCCACTCGCCGCCCAGACGAAAACCTGCGGCGCCCATTTTCGTACGAAAGAGTCGAGTATTTCTGGCGAGTCGAGCACGTAATTCAGAGGCTTCCAAGGCCTCAGCGCCACCTGTTTCCGTCGTACTGGCTCCGGTTCCATCACTGCGAGCAGTGTCCGCACCAGAAGCCGGCGATCGCTTGCGCATTAGCATATCAAAGACGGTCAAACTGCCGGCTACAATAGATGGCGGCAATGCATTGCTGAAGAGGTACGGCCGGCTGCGTTGTCGCAGAATCTCAATGATCTCCTTCCGGCCAGTGGTGTAACCGCCCGCGCCGCCACCGAGCGCCTTTCCTAATGTGGATGTAACGATATCAACTCGATCCATGACGCCGCATAGCTCTGGAGTCCCGCGTCCTTTNGCACCGACAAAGCCAGTCGCATGGCAGTCGTCGACCATGACGATCGCGTCGTATTGGTCCGCGAGGAAGCAAATCTGCTCCAGAGGCGCGACATCGCCGTCCATACTGAAAACACCGTCGGTTGCTATGAGCTTATGGCGCGCACCTTCCTGATTCGCTTTCTCCAGTTGACGCTCGAGGTCCTCCATGTCGAGGTGGCGATAACGATAACGCCGAGCTTTGCACAGGCGAACGCCATCAATGATGCTCGCGTGATTCAGCTCATCACTTAAAATCGCATCCTCCGGGCCCAGCAATACTTCGAAAAGCCCCTCGTTCGCGCCGAAACAAGAATGATAGAGTATCGTGTCCTCAGTATCGTGGAACGTTGAGATTTTCCGCTCAAGTTCTTTGTGTAAATCTTGTGTTCCGCAGATGAAACGCACCGAGGCAACACCAAAACCGTGGCTATCCAGTGCATCACGAGCAGACTGTTTGATTTCGGGATGATTCGCCAAACCGAGGTAGTTGTTGGCGCAAAAGTTCAACACTTTGCGCGGCTTGTTGTTGGTCTCCGGACTCTCCACAACCACGTCTGCGGCTTGAGGGGAGAGAATGCGTCTCTCCGACTTGTAAAGCCCAGCGGAGCGAATGCCGTCCAGCTCTTGGTGAATCCACTGATATAGGCCGGTGTCGCGCCACTTTCTCCGCCGTGCTTCCGTGCTCTGCTCAGGCGTCGCCGCCAGGTGTCGCCGAGTTTGCCAGCCCCATAAACACGACGTGCGCTCGCTGTTTCTTGTGAACACCCCAGGAGAAGGCGCTCCGCTGTACCGTCTTACAAATGATCTTCCATAAGAAAAACAATGGAGAAAGTTTCTTCCCATATCGTGTGCAACTAGTTCCAAAGCCGAGGAGGATGCGAATGCAGGTCGATGCAGACCCCCATTTGCCCTCAGCGAATGCATCGCTGAGCACACGACGATGCGCCCCGCTGCGCAACGGATGGGCCGCATTCATCGCCGTTCCGTCTCTGCCAGATGCAATTGGAAGAGTGAATAGCTCGAGCTGTTCCTGCTTTTTCATTCTTCCGAACTTTTTTACACATGCAGCATTGACGTTCAGATTGCATGAACGAGCGGTACATGATTCTTACGTACTTGTAGGATTCTCGGTCTTTTTTTAGATTTTGTTCTTACGAGACGTTGCGGCGGGAATTCGTTCTGCCACTGAAACCATGGTGATTCGCAACGTCATCAACGAACAGATCGTAAAACAATCTATATCATTCTATAATGCGTACGCGGGAATCGCCAGGCTTTCAAGTTCTTTACATGCAGCATGTTCAGATCACGCATGCATCACCGTTTCGATCTTACTATTTCATGGCAACCCGTGAGCGCTGCAATTTGGGCGGATAGATTGACGAGGAAAACAACACCTCGTCGTCCCCCTGATGACTCGTTCACAAGTTCATGCCTAGAGTTCAATGAACTTGTCGCGTCTAACAGTCGATCCGTTTGCAGAGACAAAGACTCTTCTCTCTTGGGCAGTCGAGAAAACCAGAATCCGCAGCAGCATAATACCTCTCACGAGATATGCTTCCAGAGGCTTCCATCTCTTCTCTTTGCATAAAAAAGGTATTGGAGTCGGACTTGAGTTATCGCAGCGATCACTTCCAGTGCGGAATGCTTTGCCGCTCTGCGCGAAGGTAGCATACAGACACCGAAATTTCTCGACATGTTCTCACGCCAGAATTTACCTTCCAGTACATGTTTCATCATGGGCAACCTCGCGTTCTGCATGTCCTCTATCGAGTGCAACAGCGTACACTTGCGCGTCCAGCATACAGAGTGCTAGACGATAGGATCGGCCAAGGCAAGCCCCCCATATAAGAGCGCTTCAAAGAAGGCGGATACGGAGTGACGCGCGGACAGGAGCCTTCTGTACCTGCCATTGGCATGCAACGAGCGTTGAAGCAAGCGTTCACGCGTTGTAGGACGGCGCTCGGAGTGCGATACCGTGTGCTGGATACCTTTTTGCTCCTGACAACACTCAAATGTCAGCGGTACGAACTGCACACCGAGGCTGTCTGCAAACAAGATGAAAATGGCTAGCGAAACGTAGATGGCAACTTCCATCGATGCATGAAATACATCAACAATAGCCAGAATCAGAGAAATCGGGATTTGCATGATTTCTTGACCATTCTTCGATAGCTGACAGCGGAGCTGGAGGGCAAGGAGAGATCAGCGTACTCAAAGCCGGAGACAAGATGGCGGAAATGGAAGACGTCAAAGATAGAGCCTGCAAAAGCTTGTGTTGATGGCAGTGTGAACTGACCCAAATCGTAATGTGCGCGTTCGCGTTCATCTAGTAGACCTATTCCATTTTTTATTCTGACATGGGTGGACGCTCGCGAACAGGCGGATCACTGCACAACAGCTGATCTCAACAAAACGGAGAATTGCAGAAGAATCCACATACACTCTTGTCTTGGGACGTATAGTCTCTGATCTCTGCCCTATCAAGTGGCACCAGAGGTTGTAGCGCATGCAAATCCACATACACTCTTGTCTCGGGATGTATAGTCTCTGGTCTCTGACCTATCAAGTGGCACCAGAGGTCGTAGCGCATGCAAGGCGCACTCACAATCCGGCCGCTCCCGCTGTCGGCAATCATGAGTACCACGTCGCTTTGATACAAAACCAGGTGGCGCTGCGTCACAGCATCTTCGTACGCGGGCACCTCACATCTGAGGCTCAAACAAAATAATCAATAATCGGGATTCTGCGCCAGCGTCTCAGAGCCTTGTCTTTGTGCACCTAAGGGCGCGCGCAGCGGCAGACTGTCATGGATGGGATACCAGCATCCGTACGGAAAACACGTCTCCAGCGACTGCGTGATTGGAACGCTACTCCGTGAGCCGGCTCACGCCCGAACTGGTGCTGCTGCCGACAAGCAGCTCAGCCATCGAAACAACGAATCTGTTTTCCATCTGGACAACATCAGTTCCTTTCGAGTAAACGATGCGCGAACATCTCATCAACCCGTTCATATTTGCAGAAAGACGCTTCGAAGGAGGCACGTCCACCAGTCAAGCTGCGGAGCGCGTTCGCATAGCCGATCAGACCCTCGAGCGGTACGAGCGCCTCGACCACAGAGCCGCTTGCATCTGTGCCGAGCACCTGCCCGCGGCGTTGCGGGGACGTCAGGTCCCGAATCACGACGCCATACAAATGCTGCTTATCGACGCTCGTGTCGGAACGCGTAGGCTCGTCGGGCTCGCTTGCAAGCTCTCCAACTGCATCCAGTCGTACCTCAACTCTCATGACAGGCTCGACGAGTGCGACTGTTGATCGACCGAGTGCATCATGGACAGCATCCACAGCACAAGCTCGGAGCGCGGTTTCCACTGGATTTTCCGCAGAAATCTGATGAATGACTGCCCTGACCCCAACGACAGGGAGACCTGCTCGAGGGCCGCGCTGGAGCGCCGCTCGCGCACCGTCCGTGATAGCGTCCCGAATTGACGCTGGGATTTCGCGACTTGAAGGCGCGAGACCCTCTTGTGGCGACGCGCCCCTGAACACGAGGTTGGGGCACAGACACACCTCGCGTTCAAGTCGAATTCCATCATTGCTCTCGTTTCGAGGCAGTGGGTGCAACGTCACCCGCATCGATGCTCGTAAACGAGTCGCGCCCACAGTACGGTCCATTGTGGAAAGCGGCATCTGATCGTGGCTCTTCAGCGTGCACTGGACGCTGTTCACAGCGGATACGCACCCAGCACCAGGCTCAGCGACCGTTTCAAAGAGCGCCACTCGCGGCGCACTCGCATGGAGGTCCTTTATTCCGAACTCCCTCTCGAGCCTTTTGCAGGCAATATCAAGGTGAAGCTCACCCATGCCGCTTAAAAGCAACTCTCCCGTGCGTTCATCTTCGTGAAAGCGAAGACTTGGGTCATCACGTACCAGAACCTGCAGCGCGGCAATCAGTGCCTCCTGCGCTGAGCGCTGGTATCCCGTGTCACGCGCTAGCGCGACGCTAAACATAGGCTCTGGTACCGGCACTGGCGGGAGACGCACCACACTGATGGGATCGGCATCTGANGAGACCAATGTGTCACCGGTGCGGACCCTTTTCAGACCGCTCAACGCATAGATACCTCCTGTTTGCACGTGCTGGATAGGCATGAAGTGGTCTGCGTGCACGCGGAAGACGCCTGTCACGCGTTCCTGTACGGCATCATGCCATTTGACTCTGTCTGTCGAGAGAATTTTCAGGACAGACCCCGTCTGCAGGCACGCTGTGGCTCCCGCGGAAAACACGCGGACAAATGTAAGTGGTCCGCGGTGCAGATCCTGCTGAACCTTAAATGCGTACGCTACTAAAGCGTCTTTCGAATTCATGGCGATCTTCCGAGTCGACCCCCCATCGAGCGCCTCCCCCAGTCTCGCCGGACGCTCCTCCGGCGAAGGAAGCAGCTCCTCGACCGCATCCAACAAGGGTTGAATGCCCATACCACGTAACGCTGACCCGCAAAATACCGGCACAACGTGGCGTTCCAGCGTGGCACTACGAAGCGCACGGCTCAAGTCGTCGTCGTGGACGGGCTTACCGTCCAGATACTGTGTACACAAGCGATCATCATATTCTGCTAAAGTCTCGACNAGTGCCTCTCGTAGATCTGTTGCGAGCTTCGACCAGGTCAGCGGGGTGTTTCGATTCACTGTCAGAAGCGGCTGGACGGATGCTTCCGCATCCATCGCAATGCGCTCAACTGCTTCGCCGTGCGATCCGGTGAAAAGCAGCATATGGTTGGTGGCCCTCAAATCCACGATCCCTACATGTCCGTTCCATGCTACCGGCGCTGTCAACAATACTGGTCGTCCGCCCAGGGAAGTGCGAATTTGCTGCAGACACCGAGACACATCCGCCTCTTTTCGATCGCACTTGTTCAAGAAAATAAGCCTTGGCAGCCCGTATCGATTCGTCTGTCTCCAAACTGTGGCAGTTTGCGCCTGAATCCCCGCGATTGCGTCGACGAGCACCACAGCGCCATCCATGACGCTTAGAGAGCGCTCCACCTCGAAGGTGAAGTCCACGTGACCAGGCGTGTCGACGATGTTGATGAGTACAGCGGACTTGCGATCCTTGGGTTGCGGAAACGGCTGCCACGTTACACTGGTAGCTGCAGCTTGGATCGTAATCCCCCGCTGGCGCTCTTCCCACAGGTAGTCCATGACAGTGTCGCCGTGATCAACGTTTCCGACCCGCCGCGAAACTCCCGCATAGTACAAGATCTTCTCCGTCAAGGTCGTTTTCCCTGCATCAACATGCGCGACTATCCCTATATTTCGTATAGAGTTCGGGCGTACCTCAGTCTCTGAAACGGAGGATGCAGCCTCACTCCAGAAGCGCCACTGGCTGTGGCGTTGTCGAAACGGTGCACACTTTTTCGTTATTCGAACTGGATTCAAGGGCAACCAGCTTCTAAAACTCGCCCAGAACGTGAAAGTTCCCTGTCTCAGCAAGCCCATATGGAGCGTTTATGGGCAGCGAGCCTCATGCGGTTCCCAGACTTGCGCTTCGACAACGTCGACTACCCGTGAAAAGAAACGTAGCTGCTGGCTGCAGCACGCCCGCATTTCGCCTTGTAGTCTCTCGACTGGGCTCTTTTTGTTGCCGGCTCTGTGGGTTATGGATGAGGGCTGCAGCAGGTGTCTGCTTGAAATCACTGAGATCTTGGGTTTTTCTTGGTTCCACTAGAGGTCACCAGTGTACGCTGTCTGGCTTGGTTGCCCGTACTAGTCAGCAGAGAGGACAAGAGGTGTTTTGGCGTCTAGAACGGACCTCGGAAAGCGTGCTCGTACCAACACGACGTTGGTCGTCTAGTTGGCGACGATACGTTGCACATCAGTCGACAGGCGCTGCAGTTGAATCAAAGAGCACAGTGGGAAAGGCTGAAGAGAACCCTGCCGAAGCAGCAGAGACTATTTCTGTAACCTTTGTGGACCGAGAGGGCGTGCGGCACGCTGTTCGAGCACCGATCGGCTCCTCGATGCTGGAGGTTGCACACGAAAACCACATTGACCTGGAGGGTGCCTGTGAAGGCTCTCTTGCTTGCTCCACTTGTCACGTCTACGTCAGTGAGGAACACTTCCGACGCCTACCCGAGCCCACTGACGACGAGAACGATATGCTCGATCTTGCCTTTGGGCTGCAAGAGAACTCGCGTCTGGGCTGCCAAGTCATAGCGACGAAAGAGCTAGACGGCATGGAACTGACCCTCCCGAAAGCTACTCGGAATATGGCAGTTGATGGGTATGTTCCGAAACCACACTAGTCTTTTCGAGTCAATCGCTTGAACGATAAGAACCGCACGTGAAAGCGTGTCCTGTTGGAAGTAATGACGCTCGCGTGCGAGACCACTGGACATGCAGCCGCCAGATGTCGGGGAACCAGGCGTTGGGCGAGGAGGCCTAGCGTATGGTGGAGACGCCACCAATGAGGGCCTTGATCAGATATAGCGACCGGGAGACGGACACACAGACAGCATGACTGACGGACTGACAAACCAACCGATCAACTGGCTGACTGACTGGCTAGCAGACTTACTGACTGACAAACTCGAGCTGAGCATGGGATCACAGGTCTCATTGCCAACGACAACGACGCAGCAACATGCTCTATGCCTCGCTTTTCATTTCACCGGTTTTGTTGGATGGGTGGCACATTCCTGGAATCCCACACAAAGAGTGCGGCCAGCATGACCTGAATCTGGCACACGCTCTGCATCCATCGAGCGCTTGAGACCCCAGCCCACGCCAAAGATAAGTCATGCATGAAGACGTCACTTGTGCTCCAAAAGCAAATCGTGTTTTCCAGGACGCTGAAATTCGGTTTCCTGGTGTGCTTAAAGGCGCTGCAGCCTCGGGAGCTCGACGTGCTGAACCATACTCTACAGCTCGCTGTCAGAAATCCAGGATGTACGGTACTGCAGGGTGGACAAGCTTTCAAATTCGGGGCACGTTGCTGTTTTTCAAAGGATCAAACGCTGGATATCCAGTTGTCTAGGTCCAAAACCGGTCCAAATTCGGTGTACATCGCTGTTGTTCAAAGGATCAAAAGCTGAATATCCGGTTGTTTAGGTCCGAAACCATCCAAATTCGGTGTACATCGCTATTTTTCAAACGATCAAAAGCCGTGTATACAGTGATGCAGGTAAAGCATGCCTCAGGATCATAAGCATGCCTCAATCTGGTTCGCTTTGCTGTTCTGCAAACAGTCATTGATTGTGAGCAAGTGCAACAGCGTCGCCTCGGATAGACGCTTACGAAAGTGTCGTCCTTGATCTGAAACTGGGTTGGCNTACGTATCGTAGACTTGCCNGGATGCGCCAGCGGGGCGCTCCCATCGACGGCATCAAGCTGCATTTAGTGAGCGTACGCTTTCGTCTGCATGATTCAGGACTGGTGGATACGTTTGGGTATTCCCTTCCAAACGTCCTCAGCGACTTTTTCCATGAATACGTCCTAGCACATGTGCTCAAGAGGGCAGCCCCGAAGGGTCTGGCTAGAACTGCTGCACCTCATGCGTGCATGTGCCGCCGCCGAGCTCCCTTTCGCATACCCGGGAGAGAAGCCACAAACACACACACCGTTATCGTCGTGCTTTTCGTTGCTCTCGTCAGCATCTTTGTAGCTTTATACAGTGCTGCCACCATGCAGACGAGCAATCTAGTCGCGGTACTTCATTTCCGAAACGGACCAACCAACGGGGTCAAACTGTCGAGCGAAGCGGTGCACTTTGTCCCGAAGCTCCAACAAGGAAGGAAAGCGCGTGCCCTCAGCACCGTCCGCCATTAAAGCTCGAAAATCCTTGAGCTTGGGTCCAGCAATCTTCTTGAGCTCTCCCGTAACCTTCAGTCCCTCGTCAACGAGCTCGGCAATGCGTGCAAAGTCTTTTTCTGTGCAGCCCCGAGTCGTCATGGCGTGCGCACCCATCCGAATGCCGGAAGGATTCATCGCACTTAGATCACCAGGTACCGTGTTCTTGTTGAGCGAAATATCTGCGAGCTCAAGAACTCGCTCAGCACGAGCTCCATCCAAACCACGGGAGCGCAGGTCGCACAACAGCAGATGATTGTCTGTGCCGCCACTCACAATGCTAACGCCGCGTTCCGTCAAACCGCGAGCGAGCGCCTGAGCGTTCGCAAGAACCTGGCGCTGGTACTCTTTGAACTCTGGTGATTTGGCCATCTTCAGGGCTACTGCTAAGGCACAGATTGTATGGTTGTGAGGTCCGCCCTGGAGTCCGGGGAACACGGCGTTCTTAATTGGATTTTCCAGGTCGTACTCCTCTATGATTCCTGTTTTGGGGTCCTTGCTCTTCACGCCTTTGCGGTAAAAGATGAGCGCACCGCGCGGGCCCCGAAGTGCCTTGTGTGTCGTCGTCGTGACCACGTCTGCATATTCGAACGGCGACGGTATCACACCAGCCGCAACCAGACCACTAATATGCGCGATATCGGCAAGGAGGTATGCCCCTTGCGAGTCGGCGATTTTGCGCATCCGCTCGTAGTCATAGAGCCGCGAGTAAGCCGAAGCGCCCGCAATCAACAGACGGGGTCTGAAGAGGTTCGCCAATTCCTCTAGCTTGTCGTAATCGATGCGCCCGGTAGCCTCGTTTAGGCGATAGGGCATGCTCTCGAAAAAGATGCTCGTAGCGGACACACGCTTCTTGGCTGTCATGAACCCGTGACTCAAATGGCCGCCGTGCGGTAGGTCAAGTGCCATGATGCGATCATGGGGCCGTAGCAGGGCAGTATAGACGGCCATATTCGCTGGTGACCCGGAGAGCGCCTGCACGTCAACCCCCCAGCGCTCTGGATCCAGGGAAAACGCTTCCAGTGCCCTTTGCGTACATAGCATTTCCGAGCGGTCAATCCACTCATTCCCTCCATAATACCTGGCCCCTGGTCGGCCTTCCGANTACTTGTTGGTTAGAGGCGACCCAATGGCCTCGAGAACGGCTCTCGGTGCAAAGTTCTCCGACGGAATGAGCGTCACACAAGACCACTGACGCTGCTTCTCTCGTTCTATTATTTCCACAATATCTGGGTCCACTTCCGCTAAGGAAGCGTTCAACACCGGTTCCGCTGTTCCACGACGCTCCGGCGAGGGTACCGGTTGAGCCGCCGCGAAGAAGCGCTGTCCTCTCGTTGAATTCACCGCCAAGAGGCCCCGTAGTGCCTCTAAGGTTTTATTCGCCCCCCAGGTGCCCTTCGAAAGACTA
>JGI24721J44947_10006589_pt1 | contig 15613 bp, 20 predicted proteins | sample YelNatPaOPGAMG01_FD_44947 | JGI IMG/M metagenome (IMG submission 44947)
ATTGCTGGTGGATTTGAAGATGAGAATCGAGAATTTGTCCCGTCATTGCCGTTAGGAATAAAAATTCCCGAAACAGAATCGAAAATAATTGAGCCCCAAGAAAAAGAAGAGATAGAAGATGAGACATTGAAAAAGATTGAAGGAAGAAGCCAAAGATTTAGAAATTCCTGCTTTTTTAAGAAAAAAGAAGAAAGATTAAATTTTACTTCCTACTTTATTTTATAAAAACAAACTTTAAAGTTATTAAAGTCCTATGGCTAAAAAACCAACCAACCATATTAAATTTGTTATTAAACGTGATGGGAAAGAGGTTCCCTTTGATAAATCAAGAATCGAAGAGGCTATTTTTAAAGCTTTAACAGCAACAGGGGAAGGTGGTAAAAAAGATAGCCAGGAATTAACAAAGAAAGTAGTTACTTTATTGAATCGTCGTTTTAAAAAAGATGAAAAACCCCATGTTGAACAAATACAGGATATTGTTGAAGAAGTTTTAATTTTAGAAAATTTTACCGAAACAGCCAAAGCCTATATTCTTTATCGTGAACAGAGAAGACAATTAAGAGAAGCAAAAATTGCTACTGAAGAAGCGATGAGTTTAGTAGATGATTATCTTAATGGTAGTGATTGGGAAATCAAAGAAAACAGTAATATGGCTTTTTCTTTGCAGGGATTAAATCATTATGTTTCTTCCTATGTAATTAAAAAATATTGGCTTAATCGTATTTATCCCCAAGAAATAAGAAAAGCTAATGAAGAAGGCGATTTACATCTTCACAATTTAGATATTTTAGGCGCTTATTGTTGTGGTTGGGATTTGTTTGATTTGCTTCAAAAAGGATTTGGTGGTGTTTTTGGTAAAATTCAATCAAAACCTCCAAAACATTTCCGGGCTGCTTTAGGACAAATAGTTAATTATTTCTATACTTTACAAGGCGAAACAGCTGGTGCTCAAGCTTTTTCTAATTTCGATACTTTGTTAGCACCTTTCATTCGTTATGATAATTTAAATTACCAAGAAGTAAAGCAGGCATTACAAGAATTTATGTTTAATTGTAATGTTCCTACTCGCGTTGGTTTTCAGACTCCTTTTACCAACATTACTTTAGATTTAAAAGTCCCTGAACATTACAAAAATTCACCAGTTATTATTGGGGGAGAACCTCAAAATGCAGTTTATGGTGATTTTCAAAAAGAAATGGATATTTTGAATCAAGCTTTAACAGAAGTTTATACCGAAGGTGATGCTACTGGCCGTGTTTTCACTTTTCCCATTCCAACTTACAATATTACCAAAGATTTTGATTGGGATAATGAAGCTTACGAAGGTATTTGGAAAATGACTGCTAAATACGGTATTCCTTATTTTTCTAATTTTATTAATTCTGATATGAAACCTGAAGATGCGAGAAGTATGTGTTGTCGTTTGAGATTAGATAATCGTGAGTTATACAAAAGAGGTGGTGGCTTATTTGGTGCTAATCCTTTAACTGGTTCTATTGGAGTGGTAACTATCAATTTACCTCGTATTGGTTATTTATCAAAAACTAAAAAAGAGTTCTTTGAACGATTAACAAAATTGATGGATTTAGCTAAAACTAGTTTAGAAATTAAGAGAAAAGTCTTAGAAGATTGGACTGAAAAGGGTTTGTATCCTTATTCTAAAGTTTATCTTGAAGGAGTAAAGAAATTAAGGGGTAGTTATTGGGCAAATCATTTTTCAACCATTGGTTTAATTGGTATGAACGAAGCTCTGCTTAATTTTATGGGAGTTAATATTGCAGATAAAAAAGGATTAGAATTTGCTGAAGAGGTTCTTGATTTTATGAGAGAAAGATTAATAAAATATCAAGAAGAAACTGGTAATTTGTATAATTTAGAAGCTACTCCAGCTGAAGGTACTTCTTATCGTTTAGCTCTAAAAGATAAAAAGAGATATCCTGATATTATTACTGCTGGAGAAAAAGAACCTTATTATACTAATTCTACTCAATTACCAGTTAATTATACTGATGATTTGTTTGAAGCTTTAAAATTACAAGATCCACTCCAAACAAGATATACTGGCGGAACAGTTTTTCATGCCTTTTTAGGTGAAGCTGTTTCTGATACTAAAGCAGTTAAAAATTTAATTAAGACAGTTTTTGAGAAATTCAGATTGCCTTACTTTACTTTAACACCGACTTTCTCTATTTGTCCTGTTCATGGTTATATTAGTGGTGAACATCATACTTGTCCTAAATGTACTATTGAACAACCGTGTGAAGTTTATTCTCGCATTGTTGGTTATTTGCGGCCAGTACAGCAATGGCATTTTGGCAAACAGGAAGAATTTAAAGAAAGAAAAACCTTTAAAGTGTAATTTATGTTCTTTGGCGGCCTTCAAAAAACAACCTTAGTGGATTATCCAGGAAAGGTGGCAGCCACTGTTTTTACTGTAGGCTGCAATTTTCGTTGCCCTTATTGCCATAATCCAGAATTAGTTTTACCAGATTTAATTAAAAAACAACCGCAAATTTCTGAAGAAGAAGTGATTAATTTTTTATCCGAAAGACGGGGATTATTAGAAGGTTTATGCATTACTGGCGGAGAGCCAACTTTACATCAAGATTTAATTAATTTTTTAGAAAAAGTAAAAGCATTGGGTTATTCCATTAAACTTGATAGTAATGGCTCGCAACCTCAAGTATTAAAGGAAATATTTCATAAGAAATTAATTGATTATATTGCCATGGATGTAAAAACTGTTCCTCAGAAATATCATTTAGTTACTTTAAACCAAATTCCAGCAGAAAACATTTTAGAATCAATAAATTTAATTAAAGAAAGTGGTATTGATTATGAGTTTCGTACTACTGTTGCTCCAGAAATAGTAACCAAAGAAGATATTTTTCAAATAGTAGAATTAATTAAACCTGCCCGTGCCTATTTTCTTCAACCCTTTAAAGGGATAAAAACTTTAGAGCCTCGTTTTACTCAATTAAAAGGGATTTCTGAAGAAGAGTTAAAGGAAATTATTACGCAAATAAAACCATTCTTTAAAGAATGTGCCCTTAGATAAAAGACAGTTTTTAATAAAGCTCCGAATAGGTGGGGCGGTTTTCTTATTATTGGTCATGTTTAAACTTTTATTTAATTTTTCTTATCCTGATGCTACAAAATCTTTTAAAAGATTATTGCCTAACTTTATCGAAAATAAAGTTAAATTATTTCAACAAGAGGTCATCAAGAAATTAAATTTTTTATTACCAGAACCATATTTAAGTATCATTAAAAGTCTGCTTTTTGGAGGAAAACACAATTTGCCTTTTCAACTTAAAGAATTAATCCGCTATAGTGGTTTATCGCACTTAGTAGCTGTTTCAGGATTACATTTAGCTATTTTGTTTCAAATTTGGCTTTATTTTTTTAATGTTTGGCCAATTCCCAAATTAATTAAATTTATTATTCTCGCATTAATTATTATTAGTTATATTGTAATGGCTGATTTTTCTCCTTCGATTTTAAGGGCAGCTGTTATGAGTTTAATAATGATTTTTGCGCTTTTAAATCACCGCCAATATTATTCTTTTTGGTCTTTAATAATGTCGGTTTTGATTTTATCAGCTATTAATCCTCAAATTTTAAAAGATATTGGTTTTCAACTCTCAGTTTTATCTACTTTAGGCATTATTAAAATTTATCCTTTACTATTTCAAAAACACAAGAACAAGACATTCTTTTGGGTAATAATTTAATGATTTCTTTAACATCCCTATTAAAAGAATCGTTTTTATTATGCCTTTCAGCTTTAATAATGGTTTTACCTTTAACTTTTTATTATTTTCACGAATTTTCATTTTTCACTCCTTTAACTAATGTTTTAATAGTTCCTTTAGTGCCGTTAATCATTATTTTAAGTTTATTGGTTATTATTTTATCTTTTATTTGTTATCCTTTAACATTTCTTTTAAGTTGGTTTTTAAAATTATTACTTGATTATTTTCTTTTTGTTATTAATGTTTTTGGTAATTTAAAAATTGCCCGCATTTTTATTGCTCAAATACCTCTTAGTATTTTAATAATTTATTATTTTCTTGTTTTTCTTTTTATTATTTATCAACAGAAACAAATAAAATTTACTGTTTATGAATAAAAAATATTCAATTTCAATTATTTTTGCTTTATTTTTAATAAATATTTTTTGTTATTACATCATTTTTAATTTTCTATTTTTAAAAGATGAAGTTGCTTTTTTAAATGTTGGTCAAGGTGATAGTGAATTAATTAGGACCAAAGCAGGTAATATTTTAATTGACGCTGGACCAAACAATCAAATTCTTTTTGAAATTAGTAAAATTTTACCTTTCTACGACCGAATTATAGATTTAGTTATAATTTCTCATCCTAATACCGATCATTTTAATGGTCTTTTTTCTCTTTTAGAACATTATAAAATTAGGGCCGTTATGATTAATAATCTTGATTATCCTGGTAGTCGCTATCAAAATCTTTTAAAACAGTTAAAAATCAATAATGTTTTATTTTTAAAAGGAGAAAATGGAACGAAAATTAAATGGGATAATAACTTTATTTCGATTATTTCTCCTTTAAATTCTAATAATAATGTTAATAATTCTAGTTTAGTAGCTTTATTAAATTTAAATCAAAAACAGTTTCTTTTTACAGGTGATATTGAATCTTCTGTTGAAAAAAAGATAATAAAATATTTTAATCAACCAATTGATGTTTTAAAAGTTCCTCATCATGGTTCTCAAACGCTTCTTCAGAAGAATTTTTAAATACTTTAAAACCAAAAATAGCTGTCATTGAAGTTGGGGAGAATAATTACGGCCAACCTCACCCTGACACTTTAAAAAGATTAAACGCAGTAGGNGCTCAAATTTTNCGCACTGATTTAGATGGCACAATNCAATTTATTTTTGATAATAATATTTATCAGATAAAGAAAGAGTCTCTTTAAATTAGATTTGCTTTAATAATTATTTTATAGTAAGATAATATTATTCATTTTGACTTTTGACTTTTGAATTTATTTAAAAATTTAAAATTTAAAATTAAAAATTATTGTTATTATGTCTCGTTTATGGATTAAAAATACCCCTCAGTTCGTAAATCAAGAAGTTTCTTTATATGGTTGGGTTAATTCTCGTCGCGATCACGGTAAAATTATTTTTATTGATTTACGAGATAAAACTGGAATTGTCCAGTTAGTGTTTTTGCCTGATAAAAAAGAAACTTACGAATTAGCTAATAAATTACGTTCCGAATGGGTGATAGAAATTCAAGGGATTGTTCATGAAAGACCAAAGGGAATGGAAAATCCTAAAATAGTTACTGGAAATATTGAAATTGAAGTTCAAAATTTAAAAATAATTAATGAAGCTCTAACGCCGCCATTTGAAATTAGTACTGATGGAAAAGAAATAGGGGAGGATTTAAGATTAAAATATCGTTATTTAGATTTAAGACGCGAAAGAATGCGCAAAAATTTGATTAACCGCTCTTTAGTTACTAAATTTATTCGCGATTTCTTTTTTGAGCACGATTTTATTGAAATTGAAACTCCTAATTTAACTAAATCAACTCCTGAAGGCGCTAGAGATTATGTTGTTCCCAGCAGATTATCGCCGGGTAAATTTTATGCCTTGCCTCAGAGTCCACAGCAATATAAACAATTATTAATGGTAGCTGGAGTAGAGCGTTATTTTCAAATTGCTCGTTGTTTTCGTGATGAAGATACTCGCGGTGATCGCCAACCAGAATTTACTCAATTAGATGTGGAAATGGATTTTCCTAAAGAAGAAGATATTTTAACTTTAATTGAAAATTTATTTAAACAATTAATTGAAAAATTTTATCCCGAGAAAAAAATATTGCAATTTCCTTTTCCTCGTTTAGATTATCATGAAGTAATGGCTAAATATAATTCCGATAAACCTGATTTAAGAGTTAATAAAGATGATCCTAATGAATTAGCGCCTGCATTTGTGGTTAATTTCCCCTTATTTGAATGGAAGGAAAGCGAGCATCGTTTTGATGCTGTTCATCATCCTTTTACTCGTCCCCAAATGAAAGAAGGGGAGACATTAAATGATTTAATTAATCGTTTAAAGCAAGATCCTGCTTCAGCTTTGGCTCATCAATATGATTTTGTGTTAAATGGTTATGAAGTTGGTGGTGGTTCTTTAAGAATTCATGAACCAGAACTATTAAAAACAATATTTGAAATTATGGGCCATAGCGATGAAGCAATTCAAAATAAATTTGGTCATCTTTTAGAAGCTTTTCAATATGGCGTTCCTCCTCATGGTGGTATAGCTTTAGGATTAGATAGAATTATGATGATTTTAGAAAATGAGCCCAGTATTAGAGAAGTAATTGCTTTCCCTAAAACTGGTGATGGTCGTGATTTGATGATGAATGCTCCTTCTGAAATAGACCCTCAACAATTAAAAGAATTACATCTTAAAATAGCTAACAGTTAAGAATTAAGAATTAAGAATTAAAAATTAAAAATTATTAAAGTATGGATCCCAAAAAAGAAAAAACATTAGTTTTAATAAAACCTGATGGTGTGCAACGAGGTTTAATCGGAGAGATAATTAAGCGTTATGAAAGAACTGGTTTAAAGCTCGTTGCTTTAAAAATGGTTATCCCTACTGAAGAAATGGTAGAAAATCATTATTTAGTTGATCCCCAATGGAAAGAAAAAACTGGTGAGAAATCAATTAACGCTTATAAAGCAAAAGGTTTGGAGCCGCCAAGTAATGATCCTAAAGAAGTAGGGGAAAAAGTTTTAAATAATTTAAAAAATTATCTTACTTCTGGTCCGGTAATTGCTATGGTTTGGCAAGGAATGAATGCTATTGGCGTTATTCGTAAAGTTACTGGTAGTACTGAGCCTTTAACTTCTGATGTTGGGACGATTAGAGGCGATTTTACTATTGATTCTTATGAAATAGCTGATATTGATGGCCGAGCAGTAAGAAATTTAATTCATGCTTCAAGTTCTGTTAGTGATGCTGAAAAAGAAATTTTAGTCTGGTTTAAACCAGAAGAAATTATTAACTATCGTTTAGTTCAGGAATCGATTCTTTATGATGTTAATTTAGATGGGATTTTAGAATAAAATTAAATAATTTGTAAAAAATTTTTGATTTTGATATAATGAAATCAGGGGTTGCTAGGAGAAACGATTCAGGTCATTTTTTACCACAAGGGAATCCAAGTCTTCTATCCCGTGGGGTAGAAGGGAGGATACCCACTTGGCTTTAGCTGAATTCGATCTCTTAGTGATCCCTCACTTGAAAAAGATTAGCTTTTAATGAGTTTCTATTGATTAGTTGATAGAGAAAATTTTTTAGTTTCTTTTTGATAAAAACTATTTACGCAATAAATTTATAATAAATCTATCTTTTTCAAGTGAGGGGTATTTAAGAGAGTAAAAATCGTTGTCATTTAATATTAATCTATTTTATAAATTTTAATAATATTAGTATGTCTCAAGTCTGTGCTATTTGCGGAAAAAAATATAATACTGCTACTACACGTGTAAAAACGCGTTCTGCTTATAATCCTACTAGTCGCCATCGTCAAAAACCGAATTTGCAATGGTATAAAACTAGTGAAGGAAAAAGGATTCGTGTTTGCTCATCTTGCTTAAAGAAATTAACAAAAGAAGCTAAACAAAAATCCAAAAAATAAATTTTACTTATGAAAGTAAAAGTTAATACTAAAAAATGTTTGGGATGCGGTATGTGCGTAAGTATGTGCCCCCAAATTTTTGAATTTAAAAATGGAAAATCGAATGTGAAAAAAGATGCCCCAATAGAAAAAAACGAGAAATGTATTAAACAGGCAGCTTCACTTTGTCCTGTTCAAGCAATTGAAATTGACGCCAAAAATTAATTTTACGGGCCGTGGCGCAGTGGTAGCGCGCACCTTTGGGGTGGGTGAGGTCGTGGGTTCAAGTCCCGCCGGCCCGACTTTTCAAAATGAAAAAACGTTTATCTCGGAGTTTTTATACCCAACCAACTTTAAAAGTCGCACAAAAGCTTTTGGGTAAATATTTAGTTAGAAAAATAGGAAAACAAAAATTAATCGGCAAAATAGTTGAAACCGAAGCCTATATTGGACCCCAAGATAAAGCCTCTCATGCTTATCAAAATAAAAGAACTAAAAGAAATGAGGCTGAATTTTTAATTGGTGGTCATATTTATATTTATTTAGTTTATGGTATGTATTGGCAATTAAATATTTCAACTTATAAAGAAAATAAACCGGAATGCGTTTTAATTAGAGCGGTAGAACCAATAATAAAAGGAAAGACAGAAAAAGAAATCAAGCAATTAGCTAATGGTCCAGGTAAATTATGCCGCTTTTTTCAATTAGATAAATCTTTTTATGGCGAGGATTTAACTAAAAGTAAAAGAATCTGGTTAGAAGATTGGGGAGATAAAATACCAAAGAAGAAAATTAAAAGAACTGCTCGGATTGGGATTGATTATGCTGGGCCCTACTGGAGTAAAATAAAATGGCGTTTTGTGCTAAAATAAAGTAATAATTAATTTTAATTATGGATACTAAGGATACTAACCAAAAAGAGGATAAAAAAATAACAAAAGAAGATAAAATAGTCGCTATTTTTATTTTAATCGGCTCTCTTTTTTTAGGTTATCTGCTGATTCACCAAATTTCAGTATCAGTAAGAAGGGGAATAGAAATGAAACAATGTCCTTTTGATTTAAGCCAATGCATTCCTGTATCTTCAGTTGCATCTTCTACTGTCTCAACCGAATCTTCTTTAAATGAAAACAAAGAAAATATGAGTATTATTATTGAATCGCCTCAATCACAAGAGAAAATTTCTTCTCCTTTAACAATTAAAGGAAAAGCGAAAGGGTTTTGGTTTTTTGAAGGGCAATTTTTAGTGGCATTATACGATAATAATGATAATGAGCTGGGAAGAACAATCCTTAAAGCTTTAAGTGATTCAATTAGTAATGATTATGTCCCATTTGAAGGTAATTTAGAATTTAAAAATACTACTTCTACTAGTGGTTATTTAAAATTTTTAAGCGATAACCCTTCTGGTTTAGAAGAAAATCAAAAAGTATTTATTTTACCCATAAACTTCTAAATTAAAGTTAAAAATTTAGTAAATTAAAGTAAAAAATCGAGCTTGAAAAAGAACATTTTTTATGGTATAATAATAAGGGTCGAAATGAATCAGTCCTTTAATAATTTTAAAACTTTAAATTATTAAAAGTATGGCTATAATTCCTTACAAACCCCTTTTTGATATCGACCGCTTCTTTGAGGATGAGGATTGGTTCTTACCAATAATTCCGAAAGGCAAGGTTGGACCAGAAATGGATTTATACGAAACTGATAAGGAATTAGTAGCCGAAATTAAGGCGCCAGGCATTGATCCTGAGAAAACCGAAATTGTAATTGATAATGACATTTTAAAGATAAGAGGTGAAGGAGAAGAGAGGAAAGAAGAGAAAAAGCGTGATTACTGGCGCAAAGAAATTACTCGTCAAGCTTTTGAAAGAGTTATTAAAATTCCCGTTCCAGTAGATGAAGATAAAATCGAGGCTACTTATGAAAAAGGGATTTTAAAGATTACTATGCCTAAGAAAGAAGTGGTCGAGCAGAAAGGGAAGAAAATTAAAATTGTTAATAAATAATTTTTAATAAACCCGCAGTTGCACAAACTGCGGGTTTTTAGTATTATTAAGTAAAATTAATTTAATACTAATATGATTACTTATGATGATTTTAAAAAATTAGATTTAAGAATTGCCAAAATTCTTAATGCTAGTAGAATAGAAAATTCTGATAAATTAATAAAATTACAGATTTCTTTAGGAGAAGAGGAAAGACAAATTGTAGCTGGCATTGGTAAACACTACCAACCAGAAGACTTAATTGGTAAATTAATAGTAGTAGTTAGTAATTTAGAACCAAGAAAATTATTAGGAGAGGAAAGTAATGGTATGCTTTTNGCNGCTTCTAATGAAGAAGAATTAGCTCTTTTAGTCCCNGATAAAGATATTACTCCTGGNTCAATTGTAAAATAATTANAAATTTAAAATTATTCATTTATATGATTACTTTATCCCGAGTTAATAATAACAAAAATATTTTAGAATTTATTAAAAAAAGCGATGAGAGTTTAAAGCAAATTGGTTATACTGAACACGGTTTAAAACATGCGCAACTCGTAGCTGATCGAGCGAGAACAATCGCTAAAGAATTGGGTTATTCCAAAGAAATTCAAGAAATGGCTGCTGTGAGTGGATTTTGTCATGATATGGCCAATTTTTTGGGTCGCATTCAACATCATTATTTAGGTTCTTTATTGTTTTATGATACTTTTAAGGATGAATATCCGATTGAAGAATTAATTCCTATTATGCAAGCTATTGCGAGTCACGATAAGGATGAATTAGATAAAGATGAAGTAGAAATAGTTAATGTAGTAACAGCAATTTTAATTTTGGCTGATAAATCAGATGTTCGTCGTTCTCGAGTATTAAGATCAGATAAGCAAAGTTTAAAAGAAGATATTCATGCTCGAGTAAATTATGCAACTAAACAAAGTAAGCTTAGTATTGATAAAAAACAAAAAAGAATAAATTTAACTTTAATAATTGATACCAAAATTACTCCAATTATGGAATATTTTGAAATTTTTACTCAAAGGATGGTGTATTGCCGAAAAGCAGCTAATTATTTAGGCTATGATTTTGGTTTAATAATTAATAATTTCAAGCTACTTTAGATGATTAACAGTTTAATATCTTTATTCCATCTAGATAATACTTCTTTAAAACTTGTTTTAACCTCGATTCAACCGAGAGATTTTTTGGATATTATTTTTACTGCTTTGATGATTTATATTTTGATTTGGTTTTTACGCCGCACTAAATCATTGCCTGTGGTTTTGGGAGTTTTCATTTTGCTATTAGCTTATAGTTTATCTTATCTTTTAAACCTGTCTTTAACTTATCGTATTTTACAAACATTTTTAGGGGCTTTAGTTATTATTTTAGTGATTATTTTTCAGGAAGAAATAAAGAGATTTTTTTATTTATTAGGTTCGTTTAATATCTACCGCAAAAATCAATCAGTTTTAAATAATGAATCACTGGAAAATTTAGTAAATGCTACTTGGAGGTTAGCCAGTAAAAAAATAGGTGCCTTGATGGTAATTCCTGGTAAGGAATTAATTAGTCCTTATATTATTGGCGGTATTGATATTAATGCTAAAATTACCGAGCCTTTGCTTTTAGCTTTATTTAATACTGAATCACCAACTCATGATGGTGCTTTGATTATTAATAAGAATTTAATTGAAAAATACGGTGTTTATTTGCCTTTATCGAAAGATTTAGAGCAATTAAAAGGTTATGGTACTCGTCATCGCGCTGGTTTAGGAATTTCAGAAAAAAGTGATGCTTTAAGTATTATTGTCTCAGAAGAAAAAGGGACAGTAAGCATTGCTTTAAATGGTAAATTAACACCAGTTCATTCGAAAGAAGAGTTGAAAGAAATTTTAAATAAATTTTTAAATACCATCTCTAATAGTAATAAAAGAAATTCTTTATTTAACATTATTAATTCATTAATTAATAATGTTTTTTATATTATTTTAGCTTTAATTTTAGCTTCTCTTTTTTGGTTGAGTTTTGCTTATCCTAATTTAGGTATTGTCCAAAAGAACTTTACTGTGCCAATTGAATTTATTAATGTTCCTAACAATTTTGTAGTGAAAGATTTAAAACCAATGGAAGTGACAGTTACTTTAGCAGGTAAAAATCAAGATTTTAAATTATTAGATCAAAATTCAATTAAGGTTGTGATTGACTTAAAAGATATTACTAAAAAAGATAAGTATTTTGTTACCTTAACTCCTTCTAATATTAAATATCCATCAGTTTTAGAATTTATTGGTTTTGAACCGAAAAAGATTCAATTTACTATTGAAGAGAAAGCCAATGAATTAAATTCTTCTTCGACGCCTCTTATTATTAAGTAACCCTTGAAATATTTGAAAATAAGAGTATATTAATGTCATTAAAAATAATGAAAGTATGGAAGATTCTTACTGTTACTTAAATAATAAAATTTTACCATTTAAAAAAGCTGGCATTAATCCTTTAGATTTGGGTTTTGTAAGAGGTTATGCTTTACTAGAGGTTTTAAGAACTTATAACGGCAAAATTTTTGCTTTTGATGATCACTTTAAGCGTTTAAAAAATGGCGCCGATTTTCTAAGATTAAAAATTCCTCTTAAAAAAGAGGAAATGGAAAAAATTATTTATCGCTTGATTAAAATTAATGATTTAAAAGAGGCAAAAATTAAAATTATTTTAAGTGGTGGTGTTTCTAATGAGGATTTTAAAATTCCAGAAAAACAAACTCTTTTTATTGAAACGGAACCATTAAAAACTTATCCTCTAGAACTCTACCAAAAGGGAATCAAACTTATTAGCGTTAATTATAAAAGAGCTAATCCCCAAATAAAAGTTGCTAATTATGTTGAGGCTATTCGCTATCATTATCTTTTAGAAAAGAAAAAGGCTCACGAATTATTGTATGTTTATGATAATCAGGTTTATGAGGGCTCTTCTAGTAATATTTTCGTCTTTAAGAAAAATCAATTAATTACTCCCAATCACGCTGTTTTACCAGGAGTAACAAGAAAATACGTTCTTTTAATAGCTAAGAAATATTTTAAACCTATTATTCATCCAATAACTTACAAAGATTTAATTAATTCTGAAGAAGTATTTATTACTTCCACTACAAGAGAAATTTTACCAGTTGTCCAAGTAGATCAGTATAAAATTAATAATGGTAGAGTAGGCGAGAAGACAAAATTTTTAATGGATAAATTTCACGAGTATATTAAAGATAAATACTTTAATTAATTATCCCGCTACCTAAACATTTATCTTTGTCATAAAAAACGCAAAATTGACCAGGAGTAATTGCCATTTGAGGAGTATGAAAGACAATTTTAGCGCGATTACGATTGAGAATAATTAATTTTGCTTTACTAAATTTAGAGCGATACCTAATTTTTGCTTTTACTTCGATTGGTTCTTTAGTTGGTTTTAAAGAAATCAAATTGAGAGGCGATAAGAAAGCCTCTTTTTTATATAAATCTTTTTTCTTTTTAGAAACTAATAAAATATTGTTCTTAATATCAAATCCAACAACATAATACGGACCATTAGGCAAATTTAATCCTTTTCTTTGACCAATGGTATAAAAATATAAACCATTATGTTCACCTAAAATATTACCTTCTAAATCTTTAATTAAACCTTTATTAATTCCTATTTTCTTTTTAATAAATAAAGGCAATCCCTTATTAGATACAAAGCAAAAGTTTTGGCTCTGTTTAATTTTTTCAAAATAAGGAAAGCCTTCATTTTTTACTAATTCATAAACATCTTTTTTAAAATAATTAGCTAATGGTAAAATAATATGTTTTAATTGGCTTTGTTTTAAAAAACTTAAACTATAGCTCTGGTCTTTATTTTTGTCTTTTCCTCGATATAATTCATAAAGTTTTGTTTTGGGATTATATTTAACTTTAGCGTAATGACCAGTAGCTACATAATTAATTCCCATCTTCTTAGCTAAAGCAATTAAAAGTTCAAATTTAATTTCTCGATTGCAAATAAGGCAAGGATTAGGGGTATGATAATTTTTTAATTCTTTAAGAAAATATCTAATAACAATATCAGTAAATTCTTTTTGAGCATCAACAACATAATAGGGGATATTAAGTTTTTGACAGATAAGATTAGAAATATTTAGAGATTGAGGAGTACAGCAAATATTACTAGGAGAATGATAAGATTTATCTTGCCATGATGGTAATTTTAAAGTTACTGCTATTGGCTCCCAGCCTTGTTTTTTTAATAAAATTAAACTGGCAGTTGAATCAACTCCGCCGGAAACTCCAACAAGAATTTTTTTATTTTTTCCTTTCATTATTAAAAGTATAACTCGTATTTTTTAAGAAAACAATTTTTTGTGTTATAATAATAAAAAATACTATTATGAATACCGAACAATTTTCTTTTAATAATCAAGAAAATAAGAAGCAATTTTATCCTGTTTTTGCTGAAGAAAGGCGTTTTTTAGAAGAAACCTTAACTAAACAAGGAGAAACGAAAAATATTATTGGTGCCATTACCTCTTATTTGCTGTTTAAAAATGGGAGAGATTTAAGTGCTGAGAATTATTTAAAAGAAAGAGAAAAAGAGCCTTGGATTAAACAGTTTGAAAAAGATATTTTAGAAAACCCTCGTTTTAATAAGATATCTTTCGATAATTTAACCGTAGAAGAATGTGAAAAAATAATTGATGATTATGAAAAACAGTTACAAGATAGCAATTCTTTAGAAGAAAAAAAGGAAAACAAGTAAACACTATTGTGTTTACTAATAACAAACAATTAATTTTATCGTTAATTGATGAAGGCTGGTTAAAAACGCCAGCTATTATCGACGCTTTTTTACATATTAAAAGAGAAGATTTTGTTCCTCCTGATGAAAAAGATGCCGCTTACTTAAATGCTGCTCTACCAATAGGATTTGGTCAGACAATTTCCCAACCATTAGTAGTAGCTTTTATGTTGGAATTATTAAAACCACAAAAAGGAGAAAAAATTTTAGATGTTGGTTGCGGTTCTGGTTGGACAACAGCTCTTATCGCTTATTTAGTGCAACCCCAAGGGAAAGTGATTGGCATTGATATTATTAAAGAATTAGTAATGTTTGCTCAAAAGAATATCGAAAAATATCAATTTCTTAATAAGGGAAGAGTGCAATTAATTCATGGTGATGGAAAATTAGGCTTTAAAAAAGAAGCACCTTATGATAAAATATTAGTATCAGCTAGTAGCTCTCAAATTCCAACAGAACTTTTAAACCAATTAAAAACCGATGGTCGTCTAGTTATCCCCATTAAAGATTCGATTGTTTTAGTAGAAAAAATACATGATAATAACATTAAGAAAACCGAATTTCCTGGTTTTGCATTTGTTCCTTTAGTTTAAAAATTCACTCTGTTAAATAGTCGCTTAGAGCGAATTAAACAGGGTTAAAATTTACCCGCTTAAATTGTTGTCTCACACAAATTTAAGCTGATTAAAAATTAAAAATTAAAAATTATTTTTATGAATCCTGATTTAATCTATCAATTTTTAATAACTTTAAATACCTTTTTAGATGCCCATCCAGAAATTGTATTAATGCTTACTATTTGGGTATTAGTTTGGAAAGGTTTAGCTTTATGGAAAGCAGCTCAGCGTCAAGAAAAAGCTTGGTTTGTAGTTCTTTTAGTATTAAATACCATTGGTTTACTCGATATTCTTTACCTCTTTGTTTTTAGTAGAGATAAAAAATTATTAGCATCAATTAAAGAGGAAGATAAAGACAATGAAAAGGAAAAGAACCAAATTCCAAGGACCAAGGACCAATAACCAAATAAATTTTAAATCCTAAATTCTAAACTCTAAACAAATCACAAATTCCAAATTACAAACTTTCATTTATTTTGCGCGATCGCTGAGAAAAAATGAAAA
>JGI24721J44947_10006597_pt1 | contig 15602 bp, 9 predicted proteins | sample YelNatPaOPGAMG01_FD_44947 | JGI IMG/M metagenome (IMG submission 44947)
TATGTGGTCGTGGGGACGATCATCACAGGGTTCGGTGGTGCCATGTTCTGGCCGTCCAACAACAGTGCTGTAATGGCAAATGTAACGGGGGAGTTGAGGGGAGCCGCTTCGGGTACACTGAGGCTTCTAAGCAGCCTTGGGCTCATAGGAAGTTTCATAATAGCATTTGTTGCGGCCGCATCAGCTGTCCCAAGGTACCTTGCTTTCGAGATATTTGCAGGTACGTCTAAGGTTATAGGAGGGATAGGGGCCGGATTCGTGTCTGGAATGCATGTGGCGTTCATTGTACTGGTGCTCATGCTCGTGATAGCAGGGGCATTCTCATTCGCGAGGGGGAAAGAGAACAGGCATGAAACACTACCATCGAATAGCTGATGGAAAGAGAGGATCTTAAATCATGAGAAGAAGCTGCCGATGATGGACCACAACCAGCAGCGGAAGACAATTTTTTCCTTTTAATTTCATATGAAATCAATAAATTAGCCTTTAAAGATGCCCCCGCACACGCAGGGTATTCTACTTAATGTCAACTGTAAAAAAAATAAAAGAAAAAATAGAAATTAAACGGATGCTGAGACAGTCACATTTTTGCCATTCACGGTCAAAGTGTTCGGGAATGACGAATAGGAGCCTGTTGGGGATAGGACCACGAGATAGTATGTTCCGTTGAATGCAGAAACGGTCGTTGTTGACCCACCCACTGCCGAGAATATGTACTGGTAGGAATTTGTTCCAACGAGATAGACGAATGCATTTTCTCCCGTCTGGAGGTTTGAAATACTGACTGTTACGTTGTAGAATGTTGGGAAGACTGGGGAATAGTCACCTGTTCCAGCTATGAGGCCTGAGTCGTTGTATTCTACCCCGGGCACTGCATTCCAGTATGTATTCCCGGAGATGTAGCCCTGGTCAACAACGCTCCCTGTCAGTACGAATCCGTTGAAATCCATGGAATACGATGAAGGCTGCATTGATATGTTATAGGTGTTGTTGTAGATTGCAGGGAGGCCTGAATACAGGCTGAAGTTCGGCGAAAACACAGTTATCAGGACGTTGAAGTAATTGTTTATTATAGTGTTGTTAGCCGAGTATATGCTGAGTCCTATGGCAGCTGATCCAAGCTCCAGGGAGGCGGGATTGCCAATCGGCCCTGACTGCTCAAAATTGTTTCCCCATACAAGGTTCCCTTCTCCACCGAATATGAGGAGGGAAGAAGTGCTCATTGAATTGAAGTTATTGTCTGCCACCAGCGTGGACGTACTGTTCCAGACAACTATGTTTGCAAGGGGGTAGAAATAGAATGGGCTTATGAAAGATGTGAACCACCCCTCGTAATTCCCGTTCATTATTGATACGTGGGAAGTGTTGTACAGTTCTGTCTGCAGGAAGTTGAATGAGGGGAGACCGTAGGTTGTCAGGAATGTGGACAGGAATGAAGGGTAGTAGAAGAAGAATGGGGCAGAATGGTCAATAAGAACATATGCGCTTGTGTTCACGAGCATAATGCCTGGGAATACAGGGAAAGTGAAATCATTGAATTGCCAGAAGAGAGAGTTGAGNGGGTTGTACTGGTTGTTGTATATCACATANGGATTGCCAGCTGTTCCGTTTCCGCCGCTGGATATGTACTGAAGCTGCATGTTGTCCATTGCATAGAGGGGGGTATATATTCCCATCCCGTAGTTGCTCTTGAGGGTTATGTTCATGCTTGTTGTTGACGAGAATGTGAATGAGATCGGGGTATACTCGCTCATCAGTACCTTCCCTGAATACATCCCTGGTGGAAGCCTGTAATCGAAGTAACCATTGACTCCCACAGGTGCCCATCCTGCGTATGACTCGTTGAACGTCCCGTTGCTCATGAATATGAATCCGTTTGAGGGTGTCAGGAANCCGCTCATCTGCTGGTATCCGGAATTGCTGGATATGTTCCACATGGGGTAGAGGATNGATGGCCCTGAATTGAGGTGTGCAGTTGTCCCTTCCCAGTATATTGATATCCCCTCTGATGTCTCTCCTGTCGCTGTGCCGAAATCATAGGCAGACGGAACACTCGTGTACGATTTCCCGTTGAGATAATCGAGTGTCATCGTTCCGTTTATGTTGTATATGGATGATGTGCTTCCCCCTCCAGGTCCCCCTATCATCAGTTCCGCATCGTAAGGTATGTAACCTGTCGGTGTTACCTGGAACCCGTTTATTTCATAGTGGGCTGCGGGTGCAGAATATGACGGGGACATGCCGTATGTGCTGTTGAATATGACCCTATCGTATGAGCCTGCCTGAGTTCCTGATGATGTGGTGAGNGAATAGTTGAAGAACACTGCATTCCTGCCGTCTATGTTCGTTGAATTGAGGAAAAGGTGGACGGTGAATGGGGTCGAGACGTTGAATGCAGAGCTCTCTGCATAATAGTACGTAGGGGGCTGGGGAAAGCCGGTGTAGTTGTATAAGGAATTCAGGGTGAATGGAGCGGACGGGGAGGAGAAGTTCCATATGTTGTCGATGAATAGGAGAGTATGCGTCCTGGCGGAATAGAATATCACGTTCTGGTTCCAGAAGACGTAGCTTGAATTTCCGAAGAGGGTGACGTTTGTGAGTATGGCATTGAGCTGCATGGATACGGAATAGGGGCCATCGTTGTCAACGTAGAAAGGAGTGAGACTGTTGAGTGATATCGTTCCCTCAAAGCTACTGGTATTCAGGATGTATCCCGTCAGGTTGCCTGACTGATTTTCAACACCCCATGACCCTATNCCCATGGGTGCAGGACTGGATGAATAAAGGGGAACCACAACATTTCCCTTCTTCACGGTCTGCGCATGGAAATTAGGCGGGTAGTAGAATTTCTGTGAAATGCCTGGATTACTGACTGTAGGAATTGGCAAATGTAAGGATGCTGGGGAGATAGACGAGATAGAGGGGGTGGCCACAGGATGTTCAATCTGACCGTTCGCACTCATCGCTGCCCCTGAGAGGAGCATGACTGAAGAAATTACAAGTGTCGCCAGAATAAGCAGTCTTTTAGTCATGAATATATGAGTGGAACGATAGTATATATTTTTTTGTCTTTCTTACCGGCTTAAATGTCCAATTTCGATCGGACGGAGAGAAATAGGAAGCTACTTTCCTGCCTGAATCGGATTCATTCGGTACACCCCGAGCACTCAATTGTCTTGAGCTGCACGGAATATTGAAAATTCTACTGGTTCGGAGCACATTGAATGATGATTGGAGTTATATGTAGTCTGTGTCAGAGTCATCCTCTTCTTCCTGCCTGACTATCTTCAGCAGTGGTTCAGAAGGGGCCTCTGCTTTTTCAGCAACTGGAGGAGGTGATTCCTGCTGCTTTTCTTCCTTCTGGACAGGTTCTTCACGCTCTCTTCTGATTATGCGTTTCACAGGGAGTATCTTCCTGACAGAGAATGGCTCCCTCTCAGGCATGTAGTCAACAACCTTTGGTTTGAGTGGTTTCGTGCCCGCAAGGATTGGATGCGCCACGGGAGACAGCACGCTCTTCTTCTCAGTCCCCTTAGAAAGAAGCTGGGAGACGCTTCCACCGAAAAATGCTGAGACCAGAAGAATCGCCCATACTGTCGGAAAATAATCCAAGTAACGAGTGAAATTTGTAAATGTTGATCCAATGGAAGACATGAACCATGCAACATAGGCACTGTATGTATTGACATGGCTTATTACCGTGTATGAGAGGTAGAGGGTGGAAGGAGTTGAAACAGGGAACAGGTAGGTGAAAATGAATGATACTGCCCCGATCACAACCACTGCGATTCCACTGCTTGCCAGCCCTCTGTACTTGGATCCTGATACCCTTCCAGCGGTATAACCTGATATGAGCGGGCCGATAACAGGAAGCCACCAGAGCAATATTGTAGATACGAATGCCACTACCACCCCTCCTTTCCACGAATATTTCCCGCTCTCCCTGTACTTAAAGAATCTATTGATCGTAATGTGTGACATTCGTCTGACAATATTTAACTAGGATAAAAACTTTTCTCGTCAAAGAAATGCATTTTTGGAGCTTTCGCATAATCTCCTTCATTTAACAGATCACCTTCTGGAAATAATGAGCATGAGAAGGATCAATTGTTCTCAGATTCATTTTATAAGGGGCAGTCAGTACACACATTTTCAGCATACAGCAAAAGAAAAATCTAATCACCTAAACAGATGGCAATATGAACGAAGGCAGACCAAGCTTCGGGGTCCATGGGAAAGACTGTGAACGAAAATAATCCTTCCGGATTCAACACCTCATGTTCAGGGCGGATTTATTGGTTAGAAAAGAGGGTTTGGCCAGGGCAGTTAACTTAGAGGAAATACTTCTCATGCAGCATCCAATAGAATCAGATGGATGGAATGCGGATGATGAAACATCCATCCCTTGAGTTATGGAATAGAAATATAAATAAGAAAAAAAAGAAAAATATGCATTCAGGTCTTTGGCTTCCTCGTAGCTGCAACAACAATTCCAACTATCGCAAGGATAAGGGCAACCAATCCGAGTATCTCTCCATAATAAGCCACGGTCCTCAGGCTGTTTATCTCATTCCTGTCTGAGATCAGCGTGCTGTTGTCATTGTTCAGATTTCTGTTTAGGGAGGCAATTTCTGAATTAAGCGCGGTAACCTGTGAATTGAGGGACTGATTTAGAGATGAAAGCCTTGATTGTAGCAGGGCAGTATCATTTGTCAGAGAAGATATCTGGCTCTGCATTGATTGCAGCTGGGGGGAATTGACGTAGAAGGCCGTCTGGGCTGTCGGGCTCGTTGTAGTCAAGATGCCGTTCCATGATTCGCCTGTCACGTATGCATCATATGGCCCGGCCCAATCCGTCAGACCATTCTCGAAGCCTATGCTTCCCGCACTGTATCCCGATGGAATCACTGCCGTTCCCTGCCACGTTCCGGTGCTCAAATTGTAGTAGAGAGGGATTGATGTCAGATCCAGAAAGTTCAGAAGCGTTATGTCGTAGTATTCTACTGAAAGATCGGCAGGATATATGGATGCAGTATACATCCCGTATTCTATTGGCTTGCCATTCTGTGTTATGCTGGCAGATATGTTTATCGTCTGCCCCTCATCAACAACCGTCGGCGTTATTGATATCTGTGGAACGGAGGCATCAGGGGAAACCCATATCTGTCCGAAGAATGACCCGTTCAAATAGCTCTGAACGTTCATGGATTCGAGTGTGTAGGAATTGTAGGAAGAGTTGATGAATATAGTGTACAGTCCGGAAGATATGCCATAAGGCACGGGCAGCTGGGCTATGGCACCGGGTGTTGCAAATACAGTGCTCACCGTCGTTCCAGTTGGACTCACAAGTGAGAAGGTGAGGTTCGATCCAACTTCAGTATCTATGAAAGTGGATTGAATCCCGATGTTCAGCGGAGGTATTACAACCCCCTCAACGAATATGTCCTGTCCTGGAGCGACCGCGCCAGGCTCCGAGACAACAGGTCCAAGAACAAGGCTTCCCTGAAGGAGAGCCCCATTGAAGAACGGGATGTAGAGATATGCATTGCTTGCAGAAATAAGAGTCACTCCGGTTGCATAATTCCCTGAAAGAAGTGTAGCGAAATAACCGTCCGATACAGCTGCGCCTGTCACATTTTCAATGTTGTAGGAGTTTGTGGTTATCGAATATGAATACAGTGTAATCCCTATCTTTGTGTTCACGTTTGTCCCGTTGAGCCATGAGACGTATCCCAGGAATGGCATGCCATACTGGAGGGCGAATGGGTATTGAGAGAATATGGAGATAGAGTATCCGTAGTACCCGAAGAATACCTCGCTGAACGCGCTTCCGGTTATGTTCCCGCTCTCCCCTGAAACATCCACGAACCCTAGTCCCTGAGTGCCATTATTGATTCTGTAAGTTCCAATCCATTGCTTCAGTGACGAATTGTATACAAGTTTCACATCCTGTGATTTTTCAAGGGTTAGGACTGTAGCACTGAAGTTTCCAGCAGTGACAGGGGTACCGTTGTCCGTCACGATAGCATAAATTGTCATATTCTGCCCGTCGGGAAATTCAGGGAATGGTGTAACATTGTATTCATGGGCAGTCTCATAAACTGAAACGTTCAGTGAACTTATCTTCTGTGATAATGTCATGTTGTAGTAATAGTCGAATGCTCCTACGTTCAGCGATCCCAGACCTGTGACAAAATTATACCCGGATGATTCTGTCCAGGGTATTGTGTATCCGAATCCTATGGGATAGAATATCTTCCCGCTCAGAACATCAGATAGGCCGAACTGGTACAGTGCAGGATTTACCAGGCCAAGTGAGTGGTGGGTCACAGATTCTGAGAATGCGACCATCCCTGCAAACAGTGGGCTTGCTTCACTTGTCCCCCCTGATATTGTGGTGACGTTCTGGCCGTACACAATGTACACTCCAGGGAATATTGCCGCATTCAGCGATATATCAGGAACCAGCCTTCCATTGGGGAATGATGCCGGTATCTTCTTTGCAAGGGGTTCCTGGTACCACGGGAGGGGTTCGAACATGCTGACACCGCCCGTTCCACCTCCATAATTAACGTTGTATGGAACGAAACCGTAGTTTGACCAGGCTGTCTGGTTTGATGAAACAACATTTCCATTGCTGAACACCAGGTATGTTTCCGTACCTCCAAGGGCAGTAACAAATGGGGAGGTCGAGGGATAACCGGGTGTACCGAGGGGGCCGGAGCTGTATCCGCTTCCNCCTGCGTCACCAGTTGANGCGCTGAATGTTATTCCCTCGAGTGCACCCATCTCGTAGAATATATCGGTGAGCAGGAAATTGTACACCACAACGCCTGTAGGATAATTGCCCAATCCCGACTCAGTTTCGGAGAAGCTCTGCGATAGGCTGTTAACTGCATCCTGCTGGTCAATTGTCGCAATCGGGGCAACTAGGGGGAGGTTTCCGTTGGCTATGTAAAGGGTGATATTGGAAAGAGGAGACATGGTGTGGGATGATTCCACATCAAGACTTATTTCCACATCCCATCCTGTTGCTATCCCGAGGTTCGGATCATATGGCCCTATGGGAACTATGTTGAATGATGGTGGAGCTGGGAGGTTGAACAGCTGGTCATAGTGCTGCAGTTCCCCCTTTATGTAGGGGTTCCCGTAGAAGTCAAGAATTCCTATGCTTCCCCCCTGTCCCTCATATCCTTTCTTCATGAGACCTGTTTCATTGTATACTGACTGCAGTGTGCTGATCGGGTATGCTTCTATGGAGTATGTCTGGTTTATCTGCTGTGCCATCTGCCTTTCCTGATTCATCACGCTCTGTGTCACCAGTGTGGATGGATGTGAGACAAGTGACTGGGTGAAATTCGATGCGTAGATGCTCACTCCCCCTATCAGCGGATTTCCGTATGATGAATAGTAGGAGGAGGTGCCGTTTGAAAATTCATCAACGTTAAGCCCGAGGTATTTGTGTATCTGCGCTACCGTTCCAGAACCGACTATTATGGAATTCATAGCTGTAAGCTGTATTCCAAAGCCATCGGATGAAAGTGTTGAGAGCACGTTGTTGAACTGGACAGTATTTGTGAAAGTGTTCTCTATTTGTGCAACACTCATATAATGCCCGAAAAGTGCAGACTCCGGATTTGAAACCTGTTCAACGTATGACTGCAGAAGCTGCTGGTTTCTCACAGGGATATATGCTACAAACTGCACAGTATCATTCTGGGGCAGAGCCCCTACATCCTTGTAGCCAGTTGCCTGGGCCTGCTGCAGCGTGAATGACGTAGGAGTGCCTGGGGACTGTGACGAAGCAAAAGAAGAGCCGAAGGTGCCAAGCATCATCGCGAAGGCCACAGCGAGCGCCAGGGCGATTACCATTTTCTTATTGCCCAAAATTTATCACCGTGAATTATACATGTTCTGTCTATTTTAACGTTCCGTTATTTCGATCACAGGGACAGGCAAACAGTTGAAACACAGCAGCATCTTCAATCTTTGAGGGGGCAACTGACAGCAAAACATTGAGAGAAGTTTAGCATCAGAAGTTCATCCTGTTACCCTTGCCTCAACAGATATCTGGTCAATATCCAGCTTCCCAGGATTTAAGGAATCCACAGCCAGTAAACTTCATGGAATGGAATTTGTGTCTCTTAAAAATGAGCAAGATCATTAAAAATTGTTAAATAAAAAATTCATCTTAGCAATATGTGAATGAATTACCTCTTAAGTTCAAGAACAAGATAATCACTGATTTTGCCAGGGGAATGAGCCCGGAGGATATATCCCTCTCCGAGAAGGTCTCACTAAGCATGGTGAATGAAGTGATAGAGCAGTGGGAGAAAGGGTACCTGGACGTGAATATCGGACCGGATATACCGCAGGAGATCAAGGAACTTGCAAGGTTGATGAGGGACCAGAAGATCAGCGTCCAGGATATTCTCGAGGGATATTCTTACTACGAAATATTCAAAGGAGATGAGAGGGAAAAGGTGATAAAAATAGTCAACGAGATCTACCCCCTTGGAGAGAGCGACAGGAAGAAATTCATCGACACTGCGATAAAGATGATCAAACTGAAGAAGTTTGAAAATATTGACTATGTGGACATACCTGAAGCACTTGAGAAGATGGTGGAAAAGGGGAAGGAGTACAACAGGGAACTCAAGAGCAAGGAGCTGCAGATATTTGATGCGGCGGAAAAGATAAAGAACATGTCATCTGAGATCAGTAGAAAGGAGGAGGAACTGGAACAGTTGAAGAGGGAGATCGACCTGCTGAAATANGTGAGGGAAAAGATTCCAGGGGAGAAGGAGGAGCAGACGCTAAGGGAATCAATTGAGGCCCTGTTGAACGGGAATTTTTCCACTGAAGAATTCAGGGAGATCATGTCAGTAATAAATCAGGTGAAGAAGAGGGAGATGAACATCGAACAGTTCCTGAAGGTCGGAAGGTACCTGGAGGAACTCCTTGGCATGGGCCTGTCAATCGGAATGATAAGGGACATTCTTGACAGGACAAAGGAGAGTGACATGACACTGGATGAATACCTTAATGAAAGGGCTGAATATGTGAAGAACAAGGCCGCATACATGAAAACTGTCAAGGACCTTATAGAAACTCACAAGAGGCTGGAGAAGGAGATCAGAACACTTGACCTGGAAATAATGAAGAGAAAGGTTAGACTGGACAGGAGTTAATCAGCGCTTTACTGGAATTCCTTTTGTAATATTTCGATCATAAGTTTATCACAGTTACTGCTGCCAAGTTTTCCCCACGGCCCTTGGGGAGGTTGGCCATGGAATTAACTATCCCTAACATGGCTACCATCGGGAATGCCGTTTCTATGAAAATTGACTTCTCTGCATCTTATAAATATTCCGCAATTCATCTCCTGCCTGAAGATCGGTTTTTTTTATTCATGAGTCGGCAAATATGAAAATTCCTTTTTTGTGGGGATGAGTTCTTCTCTACGCGACCTGAAATGGGACCGTATTTCGAACTCCTCAAATAACTCTTAGAACCTCAGGAATAGGTTTCCCATCGCTATGTTTGCCATTATGAATATTATAGCAAACTGGAAGGCAGCCTGTACTCCAGACAGCCTGAAATTTATCATTGCAAGCCTCGATATCTTCCCTGTGTCAGGCGAGCCTTTCCTCAATTCAAGCAATATCCTCAGCTCATTAGGAAGGAATACGAATCCTGTTATCACAAGAATTACGACTATAATCCCTGCAGCGACTATGACAGGATAGCTTAGCTTGAATATGCCTTCGTACCATGCGAGGTAAATTCCTGCTGTTATTGCGAGCGATGCAATCGTTGGCATGAAAAATAACATCATTGGAACAAGTCTCTTGATAAACTCTATTCTCGCACCAACTGACATCTTGATCATCACCCTCGACAGAACAAGTCCCATAAAGAGGTCTATTCCAGTCCACGTACCCCCAAGGAGAACATGGGTGTAATCGAGAATCGTCAGGTTCTTGACCAGTATCACGATTGCAACGAGAATAGCTGGTATAATCACTATTAGCGATGAAGATGGCTTTATGATTCTGTTGTCTTCCTCAGTGCTTTGCATCGCTTTAAATTTTTTAGCATATTATAATTTTACGCTCCATCATCCTGGGAACATTGAAATGCCTGTCTTTCGGAGGAGGGAAGGTGTATGCGAGATCCCAACTGGGGGGAACCAGAGAATTGAGGAAGAAAACTACCTGTGGGCACGCCAGGGGGGAGATTTGAACTCCCGAGCTCTCTCGAGCAATAGATCTCGAATCTATCGCCTTGGCCGGACTAGGCTACCCTGGCATAACAGACGGAGATGATAAAATCACGATATGCTATAATAATTTGTAGTTTCTTGGCCCTCCTCATCTCTCCAGTAGGGAAGAATTGGTCTCTTCAGGTTATATTTCTCAATCTTAGAAACAGCTTAATTTATGAAAAACATGAACGATGGAAGAGAATTGAAGGTGAATGTATCAGAGGGCTCTGTCCTGGTGGTCATAGATGTCCAGAAAGCATATTCCGACATTTCCATGGGACCGAGGAACAACAGGGATGCAGAATCTGTGATTGCAAGAATGATTGACTCCTTCAGGAAGAAAGGGCTTCGTGTTGTCCATGTGAGGCATGATTCTCTCAACCCCAATTCCCTTTTCAGTCGGGGAAAGGGGACTTTCGACTTCATGGATGAAGCCAGACCCATGGAGGGGGAAACCGTAATAACAAAGCACGTTAACAGTGCATTCATCGGGACAAATCTGGAAAATATACTGAGGGGCATGGGAAAACCTGATGTGTTCTACTTAGGATTCACAACGGATTACTGTGTCAGTACAACCGTGAGGATGTCTGGCAATCTTGGATTCAGGAGCTTTGTGGTAGAGGACGGGTGTGCGGCATTTGAAAGGAAGCTGGATGATGGTACGGTTTTCCCAGCAGACCTGGTTCACAAAGTCAACATCGCATCATTGAAGGGGGAATTTGCTGAAATAGTGAAATCGGAAGATATCCAGTTTTGAAAATAGAGCATACTTTCGAGCAAAAGTGATATTCATTTATTTCTCCCCGGACCAGGGCAGCCGTCACTTTCCCCGATAGTATGCGTCTAATGACCCATGATTCCCTGAGCTCCCTACCTTCTTCTCCTTCTTGCAGCAATTATGGATATTACGATGATTGCTGCTATGACTACAATCACCGCCCCTCCTGTCACTGTGTCCTGTGAAGTGCTGGGTTTGAGGGAGATGTTCAGCGTCAGTGTCTTGCTGGAGTTGTATGTGAGTGTTGTCTTGTTGAAGTAGGGAGAGTATCCGGGAGCAGAGACTTCAAGATTGTATGTGCCTGGAGTCAGGCTCACGTTAAAGTGCCCTTTGCTTATGTGCACCTCCCTGTTATTTATAAGGAATGTTGCAGATGATGGTGATAAGGTTCCAGTCAGGTAAATGATGTAAGTGAAATTAACTGTTCTGGTCTGGTTGCCACCATCCACTATGACCGCCCCATTGCTCTGGTCAGGCGTGAATCCGGATGTACCCTTTACTGAAAATGTGTAGGACCCGTTCGGGACATCGAAAATGATGTTATTCAATGTTGAATTCAATGCAGTGGAATTCATTGTCGCTGACTTCAGTGTGACAGACCATGATATGCCGGACAAAAGACCAGATTCTATGAATTCAACGTAGTATCTCACTAAGGTGAAATTGAGCTGTATCGATATGCTGGCTCCAGCAACGGTGAACGTCCNCCCAGCAGGGGAACGGTAATTCTTGTCTATTGTTGAGGTTGTGAAATTGTATGTGCCATTGGGAAGGGACAATGAATATGTGTTGGCAGTCAGCCGACCTGAAGATGGTTCCCCTGTTATGTTAAGATACCAGATTGTGCCACTGGGAAGGTTTAGGGGTGTGAATGTCACATTGAAGAATGACTGGGTGGTGAGGTTGAGCGTTTCTCCCGCTCTGAGATCAATTGTTCTGTTCCACACATCTATTCCGGATGAGTCATAGAGCACCAGAGAGTAGTTTCCAGGGCCAACAGTGACATTGACCCAGCTGTTAACAAATTCGTGTGAATTATTCCCTATCATGAGANTCCCAGATGAAAGTCCCGTCTTCAGGTTCAGGGTTGAAATTGTGGATGTATCATAAATCTCTCCGAGAGAGCCTGTCCCATTAGTGACAAGAGAAAATATTGACCCGGAAGTGGTGTTGTAGAACCCTTTNGAAACAACATTGCTTATTGTTTCCGCTGTGTCCGTACCAAAATTGAATGCATTCTTAACAATCTGGAAATTGTGACCGTTCCAGTATTCGAGCTTCAGCTGTATATTCGAAAGATNGTCTGCAACTGAAGTCCCGTTTCCGGGACCACCGAGTATGAGTTCTGCATCATAATTTGTTCCGAGGGGGTTTGATACTGCACCATCAACAAAGAAGTTTCCGTCAGGGTTAATGGAGTTCCCCGTATTAGAGGCGAATTTGAATACAACGTTGTCGAATACAANCCATCCAAAGCCGTCATTGTACTCGAATGAGACTGTTGGCTGCATCTCCGGGGTGAGCCCGGCCTTGACCAGGAGATGGAGAGTGTAGTGACTGGCCAGGGATATGTTGTTTCCGGGGAGTGAATAATTTGCTATATCATAATAGAAGAGGATACTGCTTGATTTTGCGACCGTGCCATTCCCCTGAATGGTTGAATTGTGCATCGATGCTCCTGTGGATGAGAAATTCCAGACATTGTCCAGGAACTGGATAGAATTGTTGAATGTGTCTATGTAGGCCACATCCTGGATCCAGTAGACGAACAGGGTGTTGTTGTTATAGAAGGCAAGATTGACATTAAGCTGTATCGTCATGTTATTGGAAATGTTCGATGATGAATTGTATGTCTTGAGGGAGGACACATTTGCAATCCCCATGAATTCAGTGGTGTTGTACGAATAAGCATTGTAATCCACCCCCGGTACTATCGGGGTGCTGAGACCGAAATCTGCTATTCCCATGGGTGCAGGTTCGGAGGAGTAGTAAAACAGGGGATTGACATTCTCCTTCCCCTGACTCCCAGTAGGGAATGAGGAACTCAGTCTGCTCGTGAAAATGTCACTTGATTCTTGATATTTCATTCCCGCAGGTCCTGGACCTGGAGACATCTGGTTCGTTGCACCGTAGATGCCTATGGAGGAGATTACCATCATTACAGTTACTGCCAGTACAGTGAAATTTACTATTGAACTCCTGCAGCCCATCGTTCCTCCAGGAATAACAGAAAAGAGATTCAAAAATCTTTTGTCTTTAGCTCAATGGATGCCAGATACATTTGCTTCTCCATTNGAACNCAAATGTGCATGAAAGATGGGNTGTATCCAGGGCTTCCNAAATAGGGAGAATGAACTGGAACCTCAGCTCTATTTCACAATAAAAATGGAAACAATGAATCTCAGGATGGGGAGAGCTTTCGGGAACATGCCATTAAGTTTAAGCACAAGGCAGATAATAACTTCAAAAGGTGTGTGTTAACATGGGCAGCAAAAATAGCGACCTGATGCTGAAATCATACTGCAGCAAGTGCGGGAAGGTAAGGACAGAATTCACGGGTGTTCCAACGTGTTCCTGCGGCGGAATAATGATTCCAAAAATTGATTTCAAGTACAGGGAGGGAGACTTCAGGTCCAATTATCCCTACCTCAGCAGAATACTTAGCCTGGGGGAGGTTGAAACTCCGATGGTTGATTTTGGCCAGCTGAAGATGAAACTCGAATATTTTTCCCCAACATTCTCATACAAGGACAGGGGGAGCAGGGTGCTCATTTCAGCCCTCACTTCCTCCCTCCCTGAAGGTTCCGAAATAAATGAGGATTCATCCGGCAACGCAGGCGCATCCATATCAGCATATGGAAGGGCCGCCGGGTACAAGGTAAACATATTCGTCCCCGAAAAAACAAGGGAGGGGAAGATAGAACAGATAAAGGCATACGGTGCTGCAGTTCACTCTGTCCGCGGGTCGAGGGAAGATGTTTCAAGGGCGGCGATGTCACATAAAGGGTATTATGCCAGTCATGTCCTAAACCCTGAATTCAGGGATGGAATGAGGCAGATCAGCTATGAAATATTCAGGCAGCTCGGGCACAAGAGCCCGAGGAGGATCTTTGTCCCAGTGTCTGCCGGTACTCTCCTCCTGGGAATGATAAGCGGTTTCGAGCATCTCCTTGCATCCGGGGAAATAAGCAAAATTCCTGAATTCGTCGCTGTCCAGACAGAGGCGGTTTGCCCCCTCTGTGCCGCAGTGAATGGTTTCATCTATGACCCATCGAATATTCCTGACTCCGTCGCAGATGCCCTGGTCTCGAGGAACCCGCCTCTCCTCGACCTTATGGTGGAGAAAGTCAGAGAGTACGGAAGATGCATCACAGTATCTGAAGACGAAATTGTTGAGTCAAGGAAGATTCTTGCAGAAAACGGGTACTACGTTGAGTACAGTTCTGCCACCGTCCATGCCGCAGCAACAAAAATTTCCCGGGTTGAAGATAGTGTGCTTGTCCTCACAGGAAATGGGCTCAAGACTCCTTGATCCTTCATCCAGGAAATGGAGGGATGGGAAAACATAATTAGGGAAGAACTAATCGGTCTGTATTTAAGACAATTTCAGGAGAGGGAATAAATATGATGCCTAAGTATAAGGAAATTAAGGAGAACATAGTTCCGGGGGCGCTGAAGGAGGGGGACACTATCGGCATAATAGCGCCTGCAAGTGCGCCTGATATGAAGCAGCTTTCCCTTTCGGTTAACAAACTTTCGAAATATGGCTACAAGTTCATACTCGGACAGAATATAAGGAAGCTAGTGCAGAGGAACTCCCTTGCAGCACCTCCAATTGACAGGGCCAAGGAGCTCAACGATGCGTTCAGGGATGACAACATCAAGATGATACTCTGTGCAAGGGGGGGATACGGTTCAATCCACATCCTGCCCTATCTTGACTATGACATGATAAGGGAGCATCCAAAAATTTTCGTGGGATACAGCGACATCACGGCCCTCCACTTTGCATTCAATAAGCTATCCGGGCTGGTGACATTCCATGGTCCAATGCCTGCATCTGACCCTGACGAATACAGTGCTGCATCATTCAAGAACTTCCTGAACATACTTTCAGGCAACAGCACCGATCTTTCTGTTTTCGTCAACGTGTTCGTGAAGTACATATTCAAGGGGAAGGTTGAGGGAACGTCCCTTGGCACCAACATATCTGTCGGATCTTCCCTGATAGGAACGCCCTATTTCCCTGACCCTGAAGGAAAGATACTCTTTTCAGAGGACGCTGGCATAACTTCTGGTGACCTTGACAGGTACTTCTCCGTCATGAAACTCACGGGCATGCTGAAAAAGTTCTCTGGATTCGTGTTCGGTGAATTCAGGCAGATAACGGAGGTGGAAGAGCCGATGCCTCCACTGGAGGATATCGTGCAGCAGTATATACAGGAACTTGAAAAAACTTCGATTTATGGCCTCCCATTCGGTCACGGAGAAGACCAGATGCTGATACCACTGAATTCAAAAATATCCATTTCCTCGGAATACCCTTACGTTGAG
>JGI24721J44947_10006611_pt1 | contig 15581 bp, 9 predicted proteins | sample YelNatPaOPGAMG01_FD_44947 | JGI IMG/M metagenome (IMG submission 44947)
ATGCCAGCTACACCGCAACCACGTCACGCCATCGCATCGTCTCAACGGACGCTTTTCCAGCACTCAATAGAAGCTGCACAAGTTCGAGGACCTTTCGCGACAAGTTCCTGTCGGCTGCTGGTTTCGTGCGTTCGGCGAAGCGCGCTCTTCCGTGCCTGGGACTGGTACGATAGCGCACGGCTCTTGCTTCTCGGAATCAGACTAGCTGAAGCCGGTTGCTCACGAACTTTTTGCTGCTCTGTTTGGTGGTCGCTCAGCACGAGTCTCTGTCAGTTTCTGCTGCTTAATTGCTCTCTGTACGGTATCATCGGCGGCAGGAGAGATAGTCCAACGACATCGACTGCAACATCGACGAGTGCAGCACCAGCAGCAGCGCCAGAAAACATGTGTGCGGATGCTGCATTCACTCCAGCATCGGAGCGCGCTTCGCTTCCGCAGTTCCCGTGCACTGGTTTCGCTGGCACTCCGGAAAGCTGTACTCCGCGCGAAACCGCCGCGACGTCCAGTCTGGAACGCCAGCCCGCACTCGAGAGTTGCTGGCACTTGCGAACCTCCTGGTACTGGTGGCGGAACTTATTTTGTGCTAGGCGCTCGCCCAACACGCCCAGAATGATCATTGGTCTGCATCTGGTGCTCTGTATCGATGTCGTTCGGCGTTTTCTCCGAGCATTGACCTCGGGAAGCGCTTGGCGACCTGTGGGTACGCTGTCTGCACAGTGGTGGCGATGGCTGCGAAAACTTGTGACTGTAGACACGCTCACGCTCGCAAGCATGGTGGTGCTCGTGCTGGTGTTGCGGCGGCGTGCATTCACCTGAACGAATTCCCGTCTCACCTCCGAGCAGTAGGGTATTGTCGCAGTATCGGATGTGTGCCCCGCGTGTCGGTGCATGTCTACGGAGCATTATGACGACAGAGCGCGTTTCCCTGCTTTCTGGTGCCGCGTCGGGTACCTCGCTCTTGCGACGAGTCGTACCGAGCGTACTCGCTTCCAGCTAGGTTGCTGGGGCGGAGCGCATACACCTCTGCTGATGTTGATCCCGTTTATCACTCGTCTGGTGCATCGACGCTCTCCTTGAACGTTGCTTTACGGTCTGTATCTATCGCCCGGTGCCAGATACGACGGCCTCGGGTTTCCGTGCGAATCGAATGCCATCCTGCTGTGCATATGAATGCGTTTCAGCGCATAGCGTCTTCCTGGTACGCATCGTCGATCTCTGGAGCGGAACCCAAAGAATTTCCCACGCAACCCAAGGCTTCACGTTCGGTATAGGTTGGCACTTGGCCAAAGCGTTCGAAATCACCTGGATATTCTGGTGCCTTGGGTGCCGCTGGGGCTACCCAGCTCGTTCGCGCTCCCTGGAAGCTTGAGAGCTGCACGAAACAACGCANCCCATGGCGAACAGTACAACTCAAGANGCTGAGGTCNCNGAAGCAGTTCATNCTCTGCCGTACGGGTTCGTGCATGGCCTGTATCCCATGGCGAACAGTACAACTCAAGACGCTGANGTCTCCGAAGCAGTTCATCCTCTGCCGTACGGGTTCGTGCACGGCCTGTATCCCATGGCGAACAGTACAACTCAAGACGCTGANGTCTCCGAAGCAGTTCATCCTCTGCCGTACGGGTTCGTGCACGGCCTGTATCCCATGGCGAACAGTACAACTCAAGAAGCTGAGGTCTCCGAAGCAGTTCATTCTCTACCGTACGGGTTCGTGCATGGCCTGCGTTCATGTGCTGACGCTGCCGGGGCGCCTGCACACGCAGCCGGCGGCGCTGGAAACAGGATAAACCAGCGTTTCTGGTGAACCCGAATGCTTTCATTTGCAGCGCATGAAGCCGCACTCGTCTTCGTCGCCCGAACAAACTTTGCTTCAAGTAAACCCGAACTCGTTTATTCGCAGTGCTCCCGTCGACACTAGTCACCATAGTAATCGACATTACCCGGAGACTGCGGTGCCGGCGACGATCGACCCCGTCCGAACTGATCCGACTCTGGTGTGTTCGTTCGCAGCAACGAACGCTGTGGCGAGGCAGCACCGTTCGATGATGACCCGCCGATATCCCGCCTTAAACCGCGAGCACGCTGTCGTAACTGGGCACCCATCACCGATTCGATATAGACAGCAGTTTCCGGATGTTTGAAGCGAATCGCCTCCTGCAGTGGTGTGCTGCCCCAACGATCCGTCGCCATGACATCGGCACCGGCCTCTACGAGCAGTTTCGCCACCTCAGTGTATCCCTCGGCAGCCGCCAAGTGTAAAGCGGTACGTCGATCATAGTCCGCCTGGCGCACATCGACGCCCTCGCCAATGAATGAGCGAACCGCCGCAATATCACCGCGTGCAACTGCATCGATAAGCTCGAAATGACTCTTCTGATCGAAAATCCTGCCCCCGTACTGGTCACGTAACACCTGTGCACAGTGCTCATGACGGAAGCGTATCGCTTCGCTCAGGGGTGTCGAGCCCCAGCGATCGCGTGCATTCACCTCTGCACCATGCTCCAGCAGGCACACCGCGATATCCACAAAACCTTCGGCAGCGGCAACGTGCAACGGCGTACGCCGATCATAGTCACAGAAACAAGGCGAGACACCACGTTCGAGGAGGCGCTTCACCCGCGCAAGATCATTCTGCACCACTGCGTTCATGAGCTGCAACTGCTTGGTCTGGCTGGGTGCTGCTGCACGCTCGTGGGCGTCTGCACCAACGTTACCGCCACCGCTGCTGCCGCTGCCGCCACCAACGCCAGTGTTATCGGTATCGTCGTCAGAGGATGCCCCAGAGGCATCCTCTGCGTTCGTTGCAAGTTCGAGGCTGATGTCTTCCAGAATATCTAGTATCGTCCCAAAGTCGGGGCGAGATTGCGGATCTCGCTCCCAGCACCGGGAGAGCAGCGCCTGGAATTCGGCATATACCTCGCCCAGCGGCGGCCGTGCGTTCTGGGCGTACACCTTGTACATCAGCTGGACGGGCATGAGGTTCTCGAAGGGTTTTTTGCGCGTCAGCAGCTCCCACAGCACAATGCTATAGGAGTAGACGTCGGCCTTGTCGGTGTAGGGTTCTCCGCCCATGACCTCGGGTGCTAGGGTGTAGGGAGTGCCCATGGTATCGGCATCGCAGGCGCTCCCGTAGTTGCTCGACTCACCTGCACCGGCACGCCGCAGGGCGGATAAACCAAAGTCACAGATCGCGATGCGGTTCAGTGACTCGTCGACGAGCACGTTGCTCGACTTGAGGTCTCGATGGAGGATCTGCGGTTTGCAGGAGTGCAGGTAGAGCATCCCACGAGCCACGGCAATAGCGATGCGCAGCTTTTGATGCTTGCTCAAGCGCTTCCGTCGCTTGAAGAGCAAATCGTGGACCGAGCCACCCGGAAAGAGTTCGCTCACGATACAGAGCGGTTTTCGGGGGTCTGCAGTGGCGCCCATATAGAGAAGCACGTTCGGATGACGCAGCTGCGACAGAAGCTCCACCTCTCGAACGAAAGAGACGAGGTTGAATTCATCGAGACGTCGCGGTGTCTCATCGAGGAGGTGCATTCCAGGACGTGGATGTTTTCGCTGCTGCTGCTGCTGCTGGCCATTGTAATGCGTTTGCGATTTGTCGATACCGTACATGCTGAGCCCCGCTGCCGCGTCCGCTGCGAAGAGCGCCTCATCAAGCCTGGCACCGGCGCTGTGCCCTTGGACGTCCGTCTCGAAGGTCATCGCTTCGACGGAGGATTCCGAGTCCGAGGAGCTCGAAGAAGCCAACCCATGATCGATTGTTGCTGCAGTGCTGCATTCCGGGCGGGTTGCGGTTTTCGCGGAAGCAGCTGCGGTGCCAACTGTTTGATCGTCGATACCGGGTGGCTCGCAAGTCCCGGTTAGCGAGGCTCCTGCGTCGCGCAGCATTGGCCAGGTGCCGGTCATGCTCGGATCAAAGCGCTTAAATACCTTGATGGCGACCGGCAGATGGAGCCACTCGCCGGACCAGACCTCAGAGAAGCTGCCTTCACCGATTTTGCGCTCAAACCGAAGCGCCGTGTACTCGATGACAAAAGGCGAGTGCAGCAGGAACGAAGTCATCTTGGCAATGGCTGCCTGGTCACTGGAGCGCAAGTTTTCTGCACTCGTCGTCGTCGTCATCGTCGTCGGCGCAGCGGGTTCATTCGACAATAGCTCGGGGTGCTCCTCGAGTCGCTTTGACGGATGCTCTTGAAGGGACTGCTCACCGTCATTGTCCAGGTTGGCCTGGTCCTCCTCATTCATGTCTGCTACGGTGGCAAGCGCCCGGCCTTCCCCGGCATTTCGGGTAACAGGCGGCGAGTCCGGCGCCGAGGCACGCTCATGCGACAGAACACTGCGACTGGCCCTCAGAAACGATCCATATCTGCGCTCCATCCGCATTGGGCTGGATCCGAAGCGCAATTCCGCATCGCTAAACTCGTGAAGGCGTGGGATGGAAGCACGCGCTTCATTTTGATGAAGCTCCGGTGTTTGAGGCAACGACAGCTGTCGCTGTCCGCCCTGCTCGGCAAGGTGAACTGTGGAAAACGACTGTGACAAGTAAAGAGATCCTCCACGCTGGCTGGATTCACGTGAGCGTCCACGATGTATCAGTTGCAGGTACTCTTGGCTGGATGGTGCCGTCTCTTCCAGCGAACTCGACAGCGAACGCGCTACTGGAGCGGAACTCGCCATGCTCGCTTCACTGGTCGACGGACGACTCTCGAGCGGGAGTGCTGCAGCGTTCGCACAAGCCTCTGTCCGAATGAAACCCAGTCGCTCAATCTCGAGAACAATCATTTCGACCTCCTTCTGATCTCGTAGCGATGGATGCACAGCGCCCACAGCGCTACCGATGTCCGCCAACCAGTGCTGGATGTGCGGATTCCTCAAGGCGATTTCAAGAAACTCGTCGAACGCAATTTTGTGTGTGTTCACTTCAGACTCAGCATGCTCTGTTGCGATGGGACACACTGAGCGACTCTGCCGAGCGCTACCTAGGGTGCCCTTGAGGCGCTCCTTTGTCGCCGTTTCTACCATAAGTCGCGCCATCTCTAGCAAAGCATCTGCGTCTACATCATGATCCCCGGTATTTTCGTGGTCACCTACAGAACTAAACTGTACGAGCAGGTCAGCATAACTGCTGAGCAGGTGCAGCGCTTGTGCAACCTGTCGCTCGTCCAGGTGGCCGCAGGCGTCGCGGTCCACCATGGCAAAGCAGAGGCGAAGGCGTTCCTCGGCCGTCGCATGACATATGATTGCGTAGCCACACATGAAGTCACGCAGAGACAAACGACCGTTCTGTTCGACATCGAACAACCGAAAGATGAAAGCGACATCATTCAGGCTTGCTTGGGGGAAGTACTCGTGCACCAGCTCGTAAAAGTCTGGCAGTTCCAGACCCCGATGTTGTGGGTCATGAGCTTCAAAGACGCTTCGCAGCTTCCAGAGCTCACCACGATCTAGTTTCAGCTGCGCATGTCGCGTTTGGAATATACCCGTGGGCGCTGGAGCACAACTTGTATCCAAGGGTTTCGCGTAAGGAGCAGATGACGACGACAAAGACGACGACGACGAAGCAGGTTCGAAGCTATTGGCAGCCTCTTTCGGATTGCTCAACCCGGGTTCGCTGTTTCGCGATTGGAGAGACGTTCCAGTTAACTGCGGTACGGTAGCGATGGAATCGCAGGACTGCGCGCCACAACCAGCGGCAGCCGCTTGCCTAGTAACCGGCAGACTCGCTTCCTGGTCGTTCTTTCCACGTTCCTGACTCTGAACCAGTACGTCTGAAGAAAAGCGTTGCTCGTTTGGTTCCTCTAGCGACTGCGGGCGCAAACCGAAGATAGAGTAAACCGTACTCTTGGAGGACAGCCGCTCATCCGCAGTAACCGGCGTTTTTGAGTCCGAGACTCCGCTGCTCTCTCTGCAGGTCGACTCGTCCGACAAGTTCATGGCGCCAACGAGACCACTACCAAGCAGTAAATCCGTGAGCTGAGGCCTGTGTTTCGACCAGCGAGCTTCCTTGGCCCGGCGACTCTGTTCGCCAGCTGCAGTACCTCCGCGTTCAAGCTGTAGGCTCGCTGCACGCGACGCACCGTCAGTGCCCTCAGCGCCAAAGCTCTGCGGGCAGCGAAAAGCCGTTCAGCTCACGTTTTGGTATAGTGTCGACTAAGTAGACAATGTCCGTTGACTCGTCGCAAGCTAGAAGCGTAGAACGATCCAGTCCAGTTGGCGCTCGCCTCAAATCCGAACTGCTGAGCAGCCGAGCGTATCGCTGTCGAGTATCCGCAGGTCTGTGCGCCGTCGACGCCAGGTCTGCTGACGTCTCACCTCCGGAGGCTTCAAGGGCGTTACAAGAAACGCAACCCGTCGGAGGATGCAGGACTTGTGCTTGCGGAGTCTTCAGTTGCGGTAGTTGACACTGGGCTCTGAACTTGGGTGCTGGCATCGTCTGAAAAGCCGGATAAAAGCATTGCTCGCAAGCAACAGTGAAGACTCTGGATTCCCCCTGGATCCCTGGCATACCCGAGATGCGTTCAGCATGTGCATTGAAGCCACTGGTGTACCGATACTTGCGTCGAAAGTATGAATGATATCGGAAGCACGCCTGTCTGAGCTGCATTGAGCTTGTGCATTGAAGCCACTGGTGTACCGATACTTGCGTCGAAAGTATGAATGATATCGGAAGCACGCCTGTCTGAACTGCATTGAGCTTGTGCTCTGAATCCATAGGTGTACCGATACCTGGTTTCAAAGTCATAACGATATTGGATGTGTGGCATACGAAGGCGTGCCCGCCTCCCTAAGTCCGTTAACAACTCCCCGAGCGCAGCCGAACCGATGCAGCAGCGATCGGGATCCGAGCCCAGTTCCATTATGCTCGTTGCACGGTGCGACGCGTTTGGCCTGCACGACAACAGCGTACTCCATGAGGCTGTTGAATGCCGCATCCCTGCGTCCTCGCAAGCATTCAATCTAAGCGACACGTTACTGCCAGCTACATGAACGCCCGTTGAAGCGATGCTTGTCCCGGTCGCTTCTGCACCCGAAGCAGCCTGCTTTCCTGTGCGAACAGGATACGCTAGTCCTTCAGCAAACACGCTAGTCTGGGTCTGCAGCATTGGCGGTCGCTCAGCGAAGGCGCCACACGAAACGGTGCGCAGGGCCGTAGCCGAGACGCCAGCGGAAGTCTATATTTGCGCGTATTGTCTCAGTTTAATACGATGGATGATTGTGGCGGAATCCTCGCGCGGCGACGGCTGAGCGGCTCGTGTACTCTATGGGAATGAAGGTTTGTTGCTCAGACAAAGCGCTTTTCGATCCTTTGTGCGACGAATCACCACGATAGTGCATCGGTCTCTCTGGCAGAGCTGCAGTTGTGTTCGACACGATTCGACGACGCCCCTTGCGCCACTGGATACACTCGATCGCGTTGAGTAACTTTTTATATCGCACGACTGCCGCATCCAGCATGATAGACGCCGACGCGCGCCTGCTGCTTCCATTCAGAGGGCGGCGACGAGGGAGCGCCGCTTGCGTCGCAGGCGCTTGGCGGCGCCTATACTCGCCGCGGGAATCTATCTGCGTTCATCGGTACTGCATAGAACAGTATAGTGACGGTGTTGTAGCAGTATCGACTTGCTACTAACTGTCATTTCCGCGTAGGACGTCGCAGTGAATCAGTTACAGTAGTGGCGACTTGCATCTAATTGTCATTTCTGCTTAAGGGCATCGAAGTGACTCTTTTGGAGCAGCAGCGACTTGCCTCCCGCTGCCGTTTTCCCCCATAAAGCGTACCTGTGGATCCGTTGGAATCTGTGTGAACACGTACCCTCACTTGCTACCGCGTGAGAGCGCGTGCGTGCACGGTCGTTGTTGCTGGCACCTCTCGCTGACTTGCAGGCTGTAGTTTCATGCGGCTGTACTGAAAATGGCCTTTGTTAAAGCGTCGTGCTGGAGTGCGACAAACCGTGACGCACGGAGAAGGATCATCAACGAGGGCGTTTGTGGGTCGGAGCATCACGTTACATTCGGTGGGTTCGGGGTGTTCAACAATTCGCGAGGTTCCCGAACGGCAACGAGTCCGGCTTTGGGAGAGCAGGCGAAAGCCACTGCGAGCGGGCAGAGTTGGTGGCCGCCCCAGGTCAGCGTCGGAGGCTTTGTGCACACGACGAGGCTTCCAGTCGGCCGGGTCTCTGTCCGAAGGCGGCCCCGGAATGAGGCACCAGCCCTGGCGACGTTACTGTCAAACTCTAGTGAGGAGCGTCCAGCGAGCGGCCGCAGGATGCGGCGGCGCCTCGCTTCGCACGCTGTGTCGCGGACTGTTCCAGAACGTAACCGAACGTCGGTGTACGAGGACCCCAGTATGCCGCTCGTAAGGGTATGTCTGGAGGCAGCGGATGAGCGCAAAGCACAGGAGCTCACTGCGATACGTGTNAGCCATCTCACGTATNTCACGAGTTTCTTTGTGTTTGCGACTGGTCTGAGTCGCACCCAGATCTCGGCCATAGCCCGTCGCATTGAGGAGCGGGTCGCGGAGGTCCTCTCTCGCAAGCCACTTTCTGCATCGTTCCGGGGAGTGAACGCTTCACCCCCCGGTCAGAGCGGTTGGGTCACCATAGATTACGGTGAGGTTATTGTGAATATTATGTCGCCAGAGGCGCGTTCCTACTACGACATGGATACCCTCTGGGGCCGTGGCGAGGCCGTCGACGTGGACCGAGTACTTGGCGCACAGCAGCTGGATGCGAGAACGTCGCCAGGGACATCAAAACCGCTTCCAACAGGAGCAACAAGGGAAGGCGAAAATGATGCATCCGTCTTTCCGGATGATAGTGAATGGGACCTAGAGCCCGGCGCTGAGGCATCGCTTTTCAGTGAAGACTTTCACTCCGAGGAGCGCACCGATGCCGAGGAAGACGGAGAGATCATCCCCATCAGCGTCGAATTGGACACATCCTCAGATGAAGTGGATGTGTGAATAAAAAAGCCGGAATGCGCGTCACACGCAAACTCTTCCTTTTGGGCACTGCTGTTCCCTGGAACTGGGCCCGGAATGTACTCGACGCCATCTTCTTTAGCCTTGGACAGGTGCTGGCACCATGTGTTCCGCATTTGATTCGAATGCCCGGGTCGCTCACATGACACTTTGGGACAAGAGCTTGCACACCTCCGTACATGAACACTGTGGGCATGGCGCTAAGTACGCTGCTGGGTCAGGGCACCGTGAATTGCACGGGCAGCGCTAGAACGTGCATCGACCTGTGCAGCCTTTCGCTGGCGAATGTGCCTACACGACTGGACAGACGACCAAAAGCGGCAACTTCACTGCATAGAGTTTTGCCGCTCAAAGCGCATCATGTCTAGGTAAAGCACGCTTGGCGTCAGCATCGCTGGTGTGACTCTCACTGGTCTGTAGTTGCGATCGGTGATTGTCACACGGCTTCAGCGCCGGGAGATAGCGAGAGCGGCCTCGGTAAAGGTGCGTCTGTTTGCGCAGGAAAACCTCTGTTGCAGGCTGCATATTCATTAGAGATGTGTTCCCAGGGCCGATGCCCATCAAAGCGATGCCATACCGTTCTGCGTGTCTGTGACATCTGCAGCAGCAGCAACAACAATAACAATAACAATAACAAAAGCAATGTATCCAGAGTGGCAGTAAATGCTCAGCATTGGCTCAGCGCCGAAAACACCGCTGGACCTACACTCGCGTCAGGTTAAAATGAAACACTGAACTGTGAGCGCTGTTCCTGTCTTGCGATATTTTCCGAGCGTTTACTGAGATGTACAGCGTCGATATTCAACATGCAGCAATAACGGCTTACGGATTCATGCCTGAGTATAGGATTCCGTGTTGTCGTTTCAAAAGGGCCCGTTCGACGCCTTGCCTCTAGAATTCGTTACATTCCCGAAATTAGGATGAGTCGCAATGCCCGCGAAGGGGGTTTCGTAAAATGACCGATATCATTATGAGCTTCATAAGTGGAAACCTCCGCCCTTCGCCTTTCCTTGGATTTGGCACACTCAAATCACACATGCTCCAATTTTTCTATTGTCCTGTTTCATGGCCATTCGAGGGCGCGGCAGTGGAGCAAGCCTCGACGCGGCACAGAGCAGCCCTCGGTAGAGCAAATGTGATGATCGTATAGAAACACTTGACCCGTGCTATGTGTCAGCGTTGCGGAAGACGCACTGAATATGTATATAAAGAATATGAAAATTGCAAAAAGAGCGTAGATTCTGGCTTTCACATATGCATGAAATGCGTTGAAACCANGCGAAAGCAGCGCATTNGGGAGTTGACCGCTGCAATCAACACCCGTTGAAGGTTGGCAATGGAAGCAGATGGAAAGAAACGACCGCCGTTGTAAGCGTCGGAGGTATGAGAGGATAATCAAANAGTCGCAAAAAAAGCGAGTTCCATTGTGTTTTAAAATGACTGTAGAATGGTTTCCACAAAGACAGAGTGCTCTGGAGACCACAAAAACGCAGAATCGTATCCAGAGTGACTGAGGTCTCTTGTATACTACNCGATAACTTTTGTGAATCTGGAGCAGGCGGGTGCCGATTGAATATACCAACTGTACAGCGTACAAACGAGGTGAATGGAGCTCGGAATTCGGCTCATGCAGCTGTTCATGAATTTGCGCTTCCTGTCTGTGCCGGGCAGCAGTCTCCCGATGAAGGCCATCCTACGGCGCGCAACATCTACCCGGTTATAGCAAAAAGCGATCCTTAAAGCTTCACATGGCTAGGCGCTCTGGTTGCAGAGACTTGCCGCACGACCAAACGAGTCTCGGGATAGTCGTGCGTCGAAACCGCACACGTTCAGGAGGAAAGCGCAGCGCGGGCACTACCAGGCGCGTTCCCGACGCTGCACCAGCCACCGTCGATTGCCATCGATGAGAGCATAGATGGAATGCCAAACGCTGGCTATACAGCGGCAGGCTGCAAGAAGAGTCGTGTTTTCGGCACCTGGGGACAGCGTAGGTAACCGCTGCTGTCGTGAGCAGTTAGCTGGAGTAACAGAGCCTCGGGGTCAGCAACGTGTTTCGCCGAGTTGAACGGACCCGCTTTTCGTTCGTGCGCACTGGGGTCGGTAACCAGTAGGCGTTGCGATCGTGCTCGGAGCAGCAGAGGCGGTGCGCCCCGCGGGCAACGTGATGCCTGATCTCAGTTCTCTGCAGGTTGTTGGCACCAAGGCAGCCGAGGAATCGAGGCTGGAATCAAGGAAGCCCAGCCGAAAGCCCATCGACTGGACAAACCTCGGTCTGGGCGCCGCGCTGCAGCTTTTCGAGGTGACGACTCTGGGGCAACCGTTTGAAGTCATTAAAACCCACCTCGCTGCAAATCGGAACGACACGTTGTTAGAGGCGGTTCGGAAACTGTACGCTAGAGGCGGACTTGCTGCTTTTTGGACGGGACTCGTTCCGTGGGCCTGGATCGAGGCAGCAACAAAAGGTGCTGTTCTGCTCTTGACCCAGACCGAGACAACGTTTTACGCGCAACATGTTATGGGCCTGTCGCCGGGCTGGTCAGCTGCTGTTGGCGGTATGGCCGGAGGTGTTTGCCAGGCCTACACGACCATGGGATTTTGTACCTTCATGAAGACCGTGGAAGTAACGCGATCGCGCTCAGGGCCTGGCAAGGACATGAGCACCTGGCAAGTCGCTTTTGACATTCTCAAACGTGACGGCATCGCGGGCATGTACCGAGGGGTGAATGCCGTAGCGCTTCGTCAACTCACGAACTGGGGCAGTCGCTTCGGCCTCAGCAGGGCCACCGAGTGGATTTTTCGCCGCAACGATCCAGAGCGAGCGCTGACTACCTCAGAACGTCTGGCAAGCAGTGTCATAGGTGGAGCGCTGGCCTGCTGGAATCAACCAATCGAGGTGATTCGCGTGGAGATGCAATCTGCCATGAAAAGGGAAGACTGGCCACAGAATCGCCCGGTAAATATGTGGAGCGTTGCACGGTGGATTTATCAACGGAACGGGATCCGTGGTTTCTATCGGGGTGTGACGCCACGGATCGGTCTCAGCGTGTACTTGACCTCGGTCATGGTATTCGGCGGTGACCAGCTCAAAGAGCGAGTCGCGGCCCGACGCGAGGCTCGACGGCTCCAACGCGAGTCAAGCGCGTCCTCTTCGTCAGCTGCTTGAGGGCCCTATGCCTTTTTGACAGTGCTTGCACTTGCTCCGCTCTTCTTCGACTTTTTCTTGCGGGATTCTTCCCGTTCAGCCGCTGTTTTGGTTTGCCGGGCGATCGCTTCCTGTTGCCGAAGCCTTTGCTTCACGGCTCTCGACTCTTCGATTAAAAACGCTCGATGAATCCTATCCCGCACAGCATTACCGCAGAGTACTCCTCCATATGCGCGAGATACGCTTTTCTTCGGTTTTGAGAGGCGTGCAAGTTCACGCGGCCTCCGCACGGGAACTCCGTTCAGCTTTGTTCCGGTATCGCCGCAACGCGGTGCTTTGGTTCGCTTCTTCAGGTAGTGCACTCTGAGGATCCCACCTGGAGTCTTCACTTTCCGAATCTTATTCGATTTCGTCGCGTATGGTCTTCTCTTTCGGAGCGTGATCCTGGTATCAGGCATTTCGACGTGTCACCAGTGTGCTGTGCAAGCTGCGGGGTCCAGCGGCAACAGGCCGTATCGTACAACTAGGGGAACTGCAGTTGTGTGCCAATGCGCTGCACGTAGAGCTGCGTGCGCGACGGCAGTCACGCCGCGCACTGTCCTTTTAGTACATGTATGTATGAATTCATACAGAATAAACGAATGCGGTCTGGTAATTAATGGACAAATCGTTTCCATGGGCCAGCGTTCTCCACTAGTGCGCTTTTTTTTCTCTTTTTTGTCTGTTTTTCAGTGCGCGGTGAAGGAACACTGGTGAGATGGACACGCTGCCGCCGGCAGTGCACAGGGGAGGCGAACGGCCCGCACTAGATAAAACGTCTCGAACTGATGTACAGATGCCTCTCAGTCTTTTTGGACCGGCCACCTACTACTGGTTTCAACTTTTTCTCATATAATCCCACCTCAAGAGGTTGTCCAACAAAATTCCTTCGTGTCCACTCTGGAGGTCTTTTCTCGATCACCGCATATCTTTTATTGATAGCAGCATTAAATTCACGATTCACAAACTCCATCCGTTTCTTGCCGTTGGTAGTTGTACTCACTAGTGCAAGTAACCCTCGAACTTTCGCCTTCATTTCCATTTGCTCTTCCGTCAGCACTCCGTACTCTTTGATATCCTCAGGGCTCCGCTGGCACTTTTCCATCTCGACCCTCTGAAGTGTACACCCCAGTTCATGGTGTGTATAGGACGTTCGGAACTCATCTACATGTATCGTAATGAAACGCCGCGCACACTCCTTGTACGTTGTTGTCGTTGGAGCTGGCATACATCCTTTTCTCGATGTCCATCGCTCTGCTCCGTACGCTAATACGAGCCTCTGATTTTCATCCTCCTTCAGGGCTCTCAACTGATTCAAAAAGTTCGCGAACGCGCGCTGTGTCCCATAATACAAATTCATACGCAAACGAGCCCATCGGGGCTTTGTACACTCCTCCCACAGCGCCTCCCAGNGAGCAACGCGAACTTCCATGAACTCCCGAAAAGCTTGCAAGTCCGCTCCGCGGCTCGTCACCTCGCTCAAAACATCCAGGTGCTCTTTCACTCCTGCATTCCGTGTCTCAATTTTCTTCCTCGCATTCATTTTACCGGATTCTCGATAGTATATTGCTCTCGAGAACCTCGAAACACGCATGTCTCTCTGACGTAAATCGCCGTCAACACCATCTTCCGCACGCTTGGGTACTGCGATCGTTATGATATTCGTACCCCCGGGGTTCGCACCAAAGACAAAGTCGTTCTCATGCACTTTCTGCGTCGCGGGATCCGCCTCCTTCTAATGTTCATATTTCGCAGAGCGCGAACCCGAGGACAGAACAGAACGATCCGCCTCCAACCGCCGATAGTGTACATACATGGCTACCCCATCGCTTTCGATCGTCCCCATGGATGGCTTTTCCTTCCTCGTTTGAGACGTTTGAAGTCGAAGATACTCTTCCGGTGCGTCTCTCGGTTTTCGCAGGTGAACCATATCTTCCTTACATCGAACTATAGACTGATCTCCTTCATGATGCCGTAAAGGATTCTGGAGTCGATTGTCACAAAATGTGACTTGATATTGCACAACGTGACGATATTGAAGCGCATCCCCATCAGGGCAGCCTTGCGTCTCTCCGACTCTTCATTTTTTCCATATTCAGCTGTTTTCGGCCTTACGGTCGAGTTATCGATTTAGGAACACGAAATACCGCTTGATATGGGGATAACATCTTTCTACATCTTTTTTAACATTTGATCAGTTTTCTGCTGGATTCGCCAGCCCCAGAACCGAACAGTGCTCCGGTGCTGCCGTACGGATCGCAGAAGCCTCACTCTTTCTCATGCGTGATGTCTTCATGTCGACAAATTCGATCTCATCTTCATGATGGGGATCGTTCGTGATGCCATCTATAATAGCCTAGCTCTCTTTTCCAGACAGGCCCCTGGTGGAGTGTAAAGATGGAGCGCACCATGAAATGTTCGAGGTTGATGGTCCTTTGGTTCTTCAGGCTCGTGAGGTACTTGATCGCCCCGTAGGTGCAAATATCCGCATCACACCTGTATCGAGTACCGTTGAAGCGATATTTGGCGTAATTTTCCCGGAGGACGTGAACTCGCTCATTGCTCCCCGACATTGTCTCCTTGCCAATCGTGAAGTGGTGGATGAAGGCCTTGCTCAAAGCTTTTTCCGTATCCTCGACTGCTTCGATGTATGTAACGTCGCGATGCATCTATTTTTCCAAGTACCTCAGTCGTGAAGAAGGCTTTTGTAATGCTCACGGACTACGAATTGACATGATTTCTGATGGGCTCTAGCAACTTTTGCCTGTACGGATCCTTGATATGACCAAGGAGGCAGGCTTTCACTACCATCTCGTCGCACTGTCATCTTTCTCGCAGCTTATGACGTCACGCCTCCACCGTCTGCTCTTTCGTCTTCTCCTGTTCCTCTTTGTTTGGCGCTGTTTTTCGCTTTTTTTTTCTGCCAAGCGGTGATACCAGGCCTCCAGGATCCTCACCATCCTTCTCCATACTTGCTTTTTTTTTAATTTTTGAAAAAGAACGCTCATTGAACGCTTGAGTTATAAACCGCAAAAAAATCACTTGAATAGACTTGCTTGGAGGTAAAAACACAACTGAGATGAAACACTATAATTTGCTATGCGCTCAACGCAAATGCGACTTGTACAGTAAAACAAAACGTCAAAAAATGGTCAGTCTCGCGTTTCCCTTCAACTGCCACATGCAAGGCGCATCTCGTGACTACCAGATATGGAGGTGCGCGTATCGACCGCGCTATGCAAACAAAGAGCAAAAACGATTCACCAACTAGCAACGATACAACGATTTCTTTCGTCCTCTGAGATAAACGTTGAAAGCGGGAAAATGTCTCCATATTGTCGACAGTTTACCGTATAGGTGGCAGATCCTGCAAGCCGCGCGAGTCTGCCAGGCTCGTGCTCCATGCTCTCCTCC
>JGI24721J44947_10006615_pt1 | contig 15572 bp, 10 predicted proteins | sample YelNatPaOPGAMG01_FD_44947 | JGI IMG/M metagenome (IMG submission 44947)
CCATAGGGGTGATTTCTTCTAAAAGAGCGGTCACTAAAAGAGGAAACATTATTTCATGGTGTCCAGTAAAGTGAAACCCCTTTCCACCAGTCAGGGTGGGACGGCGGACGACATTAGTTAAAGGGCGGTAATGAGGAATAAAATCCATATTAGCGGTCGTAAAATCTTTGACCCGGTATCCCAAATTGCGCGCTAAAGTCAAGGCTTTCAAGAAGACTTCAGGCAAAATTACTGCCGAACCCAGGTTTAAATAAACTCCTCCTTCCAGCTGGGAAATTAATTTTGCGAAAAGGCGAAAATCTATGTGGCTTGCTCCCCCGATGGCTTCTCCCTGGGCTTCGGGGTGCATATGGATAATATCCGTCCCGATCCCCACATGGACAGTTACAGGAATACCCAACCGTACTCCGGCAGCAGTGATACTCATCTCCCCAAAGGGGAATTTCTCTCGCCAGATCATCTCGCCCACCGCGTAACCCAGACCCCATCTTTTAGCCCATCCTTCTTTTATGGCCTGATTGAGAAATTTCCCAGTTTCCTTGGTCATGCCGAATGATCCGCTGCTGATTTCAGCCGCCACATCTTCCGATGTTTTTCCCGCCAAAGCGATCTCAAAATCATGGATAATGCCCGCCCCATTCATCGCTACCCCGTGGAGGATCCCTTTTTCCATAAGCTGAATTATTAAAGGACTTAAGCCTACTTTGATGGGATGAGCGCCCATACCTAAGAGAATAGGCCTGTTTTTTTGGTAAGCTTTTTTAAGGCGGGCGATTAACTCCCGAAAATCTTGGGCCGCCAAGATGCGGGGAAGATGGGCCAAAAATTCTTTAAAAGTGGCTGGCGCCTGCAGAGGATGAGCGAAGTCTTGCGTGTTAACTAGGCTCTTTTTCCCCTTAAGGGAAGAAGTACGCACACGGGCCAAAGAAATAGGCTTAATGGACCACCCCTTTTTCAGCTCCGCCATAAGCAGCCTCCCTAAAGGGGTTTTTGGAAAAGCATGAGATCAACCATTTCGCAGATAATATGGCCGATGGTAATATGCACTTCTTGAATGCGCGGCGTGCTGGTCGACTCCACGATCAAAGCTAAATCAGCGATCTTGGCCAGTTCTCCCCCATCTCCCCCGACTAAAGCAATCGTTTTTAGGCCCATTTCCTTGGCTACTTTTAGGCCTTTGATCACATTGACCGATGCGCCACTGGTGGAGATACCTATAGCCACATCTCCAGCTTTTCCCAAAGCTTTGATCTGCTTTACAAACACATCTTGAAAACTATAATCATTGCTAATGCTGGTAAGTACCGAAGTATCGGTAGTCAAAGCAATGGCCGGTAAAGGCGGACGTTCAATNAGGTAACGATTTATAAACTCGGCGGCCAGGTGTTGAGCATCCGCAGCCGACCCCCCATTGCCAAAAAGAAGGAGTTTATTACCGGCTTTAAAAGCTTCGACGATGAGCTTAATTACTTGGCTCAGCGTTTCCCCGTATTTTTGCCCAAAGCGCAATTTTAAATCAACGCTTTCCTGGATTATTCTGCTAATGGCCTCTTTCATATATAAATTGCCTTTCCCAATTACTTTGCGTAAGAGATAAATAACTTATTTAGGCTGATTTCTTCCGGCTTAATTGGGGATTTATCTGGGCAATTATTCGCCTTGATTATTTCCGTAACCTTTTTCTGCAGCCGTTGTAAAGTAGGTTCATCCAAAGGTTTAAAGTCTCGCAAGCTTGCCGCTAAAGTTTGGCGCGGATTAAAATTTTGCAGAGTATAACGTTGCGCGCCCTTAATTGTTCGGGCCATTTCATAAATTTCTTTTTCTTGGAGAAGAGCAGGAACTATCGTAGTCCGGAATTCATGATCAACTTCCTGGGAAAGGAGAGTGGCTATGCTTTTTTTAATGTTGCCTAAGCCCTCTTCGCCCAGAGAGACACCCACCACCTCTTCGTAGCGCTCTACGGTTAAGGGCGCTTTCAAGTCCATGGCCACATAGTCTACTAACTTCTCTTGAATAAGTTTTTCCAAGACCTGGGGGGCGGAACCATTGGTGTCCAACTTAATAAGCATATCCGGCCCCAATTTTTCTTTTAAAAAACGGAGGAGCGCAGGGAGCCAGCGATGGATGGTTGGTTCTCCGCCAGTGAGGCAGACGCCATCAATCCAACCGCGGTTTAAAGAGATTTTTTTAATGATTTCTGAAAGGGGAAAGTCGGGAAATTTTTCCGGATGAAGAATAAGCTCGTAATTATGGCAATAAAGACAACGAAAGTTACAATAGGGGAGAAAAAGAACAGCGGTCACTTTCCCCGGCCAATCGGAAAAGGAAGTTTCTAAAAACCCTTTGATTGAATAAACCATATGTCCTTGGAGTATAATGATTCTTCTTAATTTTGACTCAGCGCGAGGAGATAATTCTTTATGCGTATGGCTCCCGTAAGAGAAGAAGAGTCATCCAAGACTAAGATAGGCATTTGGGTTTCGGCTACTTTTACTAATTCGTGCCAGGCCAAATGGGCTAAAGAATCTGGGTTGTCCGGACTTAACACTTCCACTTTGACCCCTAACTTAGCCAAATCGACGCTTTTTTTCACATATTCACACTTAGCGCATCCTTCTTTGACAAAAAGAGTCATTTCTTTTCCCCTCCTTTCGGCCCAAGAAAATTTTCTCTTAGTTTTTAAGTTATCATTTTCCATCTTAGACGAAGGTTCTGGAAGTTTCTTCTCGAAACGGCCAAGGACGGTTATCTTTAGCTGGTCCCCCATCTTTCTCTAAGAAATAATTCTGGTTGCGGAAGCGGTCCTTTAATTCTCCTAATTTGCCCTTGTTCCAACTGGAGATCTTGGTAAAATATCCGGTTATCCGCGTTATTCCTTCCACATTTGCCGAACCGCAGTAGGGACACTTTGCTTGGAGGCCACGGGATGTTCTGGCGCAATCAGGGCAGGCCGTAAATTCTGGTGAAAAGGCGATTTGGTCATTTTGCGAATTGCGGAAAACTTTGATGATGAAGTTGGCCAAGGAATCTTTAGACGGCCGTGCCTCCCCCAACCAAAGGTGAGTTAGAGCACCTGCTTCTATCAAGGGATGGAAGAGTCCTTCTTTGCGCACCCGCTCGATGGGGTTCAGGGGGGCGCCGACATTTAGGTAGGTAGAATTGCTGTAGTAAATTTCGCCGCGCGAAATATCACCTTTGACAATATAGCCCGCCCGCGGAGAAAAGTCGCGCAGATCAAGCTTTGCAAAACGGTAGGCCGTCGATTCCGCAGGCGTTTGTTCTAATACGAAGCGCATATTATATTGCCGACTCATTTTGTCAGCCAAGAGTTTCATATAAGCAATTACCTTCAACCCAAATTTTAAGGCTTCGTCAGATTCATGGAGTTGTTTCCCCAAGTGGATTTGCACCATTTCGTTAAGGCCCACCATGCCGATTAAATAAGTGGCTCGCCCCAGCCGCAAATAGGGCAGGCCATCTTTATTCATGGTCAGTAGAGCTAACGGACCATCTGCTCCCAAGGCCAATAATCTCTCTAAGAAGGCTTTTTTCTGCAGATGAGCCTGCACAGCTATATTAAAAACTTGGGCAATCTTATTAAAAAGCTGGTCATCGCTGCCGGCGCTTTGATACGCCAGACGGGGTAAGTTCAGCGTAACATTCTGCAGCGCACAATAGCGCATCCGCCAAGGATATTGGGCATCTTCCAGGTCGGCTTCTTCTAATTTGAAACTCAACCGACAGCATTCGGAAACCTTGGCCGTGCTCCCCCGGTCAAAAACAAAGTAAGTATTCCCTTTTTCGGCCGCCACTTCACAAATATGGGCTAAGAAGTCTAAATGGCCCGGGGTCTGAAAGAATTTCTCCGTAATGTGCACCAGAGGTTTGGGAAAGAAGAAGGGCCTACCCACAGCGTCCCCTTCGCGGTAAACATCAAAGAGGGCCCAAACGAATCTTTGCGCTTCGGGTGCATATTCCGCATAAGTTTTTCCCGTAAATTCCCCTCCAGGACCGATGGCCATAACTTTTTCAAAATGTTTAGGTACTTCCCAGTAAAGATTAATGTCCGTAAAAATGGCTTGACCTCCCCGGGCCACGGCCTGTTGGGAAAATTCATAAATAAGCATCTGGGCTAATTGATGTATTTCCCGATCACTGAGCCCTCCTAAATAAGGGGCAAAGAATAGATTGACCGCATCCCAACCGATGGCCCCAGCAAAATGACTTTGCAAAGCGGCCGCAAACTTAACCATGTGGGCTAATAAGACCTCTGGATGTTTAGCCGGTTTGGCCATAGAAAGCGAATTGGGAAGATTGAGGCCAAATTTTTTAATATATTCTAAAGATTGCCCGGAGCAGTAAGGGCGGTCAATGAAACCTAAATCATGGAGGTGAATATCGCCCCGCATATGGGCATCGCCAATTTCCTGAGAAAAAACATTGAGGAGCGCATATTCTTTTTTTATGCGTTCGGCCAAAGTAAGATTAGTAGCTTCGGGGCCGTGGGGAACGTTGGCATTCTCGCGATTGGGATGGAGGATAAGCTGATCAACATCATAAAGCGGGACTCCCAAACGGGTGTGCTTTTTCCGTGCTTCTTCCAGGCCATATTCAATCAGTTTAGCATCCACCAGCTCGCGAATCAAAGGAGCGGTAACTAAAGAGATCTTCGAAGAAATGATTTGTTCTTCCACTTCGCGGCTTATTTTTTCGGCTACCTCTTGGGCAATGTTCGTCTCTCTTAAGAGTGCATCCACAATTCTCTGCCTGTTCCAGTCGGAAATAGTTTCGCTGGAAGTGCGCACGAAGAGGGCCAGATCAGTCGTTTCTTTTAGCGCCGCATTAAAAGGCTTTAATGGCAAATTAACTCCTCTTGCCCCCANTTTTTGGCTTNCNGGTTCCATATCCAACCCCCATAAAAAATAGCATATTTAGTATGGAAAATAATTTAATCCACTATATGTAGTATGTCAAGCAAAAAATTTAGGGCCATTTAAAAACAAATTTTGTGTCCTTTCCTTCTATGAGACTGGGTCTTAATTAATAAATAGCTAACATTAAATGAAGGGTCTATAGGCAGGCCAGGGGCAGGCCAGAGGCAGGCCGGAGGCAGGCATGCATTCAGAATCATGAGGCAGTGGCTTTTCCATAAATGCGGGCGGATTTAGAAGCTTAAACATCTTACTTAGTTTAACGATCCGCCCCCTTTGCGGAAAGTCGTTGGTCGATTTTGAACAACTTCTTCTCCCGCCGATGCTCCTTCATTCATGCTTGCCTCTGGCCTGCCTCNGGCCCTTTCTGGCCATTTAACACAATCTCTATGGCAATGTTTCAGAAATTAGGCAAACTCTTGGATTCCTGCTTGCCTCATAAATAAAAAAGACCTCTTCTTTTGGCCCCATTAAATTTTTAAAGGCGGGCTAAAAATTTTATCTTGGCTTTCTTATTCTTAACTTGAGGATTTAAAAGAAAATTTTAAAGAAGGAGTTCTTCAGCCACTTTGACGGTTAAGTCTCCCAACATATTGGTATAGCTGCCCAATTCATTATCGTACCAGCCGTAGACGACAGCTTGCGTGACCGGAATTTCCACGAGGCAAGAGCCTTTTGGTGCAGAAATTTCTTGGGGAAGTCCAGGAATTTTAGCCAGATCCACGCAAATATGGGCAGTGCGCGTATGGGTTTCCGCTCCCTCGATAATGGCCGCCGCAAAGGGAGTGCCAATTATATCGGCAGATACGTTCTGCCTTTCACTAAAGCAAAGGTATTTCTGCATGTAAGTGGCCGCGGCCCGCTGATAAACTTGATTGATTTTTTCTCGATTTAGGGGATTTTCTAAGTTTTCATCCTGAATATTTACCACCAAGACGATCAAAGAGCCCGTATTAGTAGGAATGCGCACTGATTCGGCAATAAACCCGATTTTCTTCATTTCGGGAATGACTAAGGCCAGGGCTTTAGCTGCTCCAGTGGAGGTGAGGATTATATTGTTCATAATAGACCTGTTTTTTCTAAGGTCATCCGCTTTGGGATCAGGAAGACGATCTAAAACCTCCTGGGAACCAGTGGCGGCGTGCACGGTGACCATGGAGGCACTTAAAATCCTATCCGCCCCAAAATAATCAAGGAGCGGTTTTACCATAAAAGCCAAGCAAGTGGTAGTACAAGAAGCGGCCGAGATAATATTATGCTTGAGCGCTTGATACTGGTGGTCGTTTATGCCCATAACCATAGTAATTGCTTCTTCAGGCATAGGCAGAGATTTATCTTTGATCTTAAAAGGAGCAGAAACCAATACTTTTTGGGCGCCGGCAGCTAAATGTCCTTTGATAGAGCCATTTTTAAAATCTGGCGGAGCGGTGGGGTCCAAAAACTTGCCCGTAGCTTCCACTATTATGGGCACCTGCATTTGTTTCCATGGTAAATCTTTTGGATTACGATCGCGGCGCAGGATGGTCACCGGCATTCCATTAATTAACATCGTGCCATGTTCTTCATTCAGGTTCTCAATAACTCGCCCACCCTTATATCCAAAAAGATAATTAGCTAAATGCCCGTAAGTGCTGTCATGAACTATGTAGTCGGCTACATCCTGGAGACTTCTTCCCGCCTCTCGCCCTATATTTACGATCAATTCCGCAAAATATTTCCGCGCTACGTGATGCCAAAGAGTTAATTTTCCGATGCGCCCCAGACCGTTTATGCCCAACTTCAAAGAACTCTTTTTATTTTCTTTCTCCACCAACTCCGTCCTTAACTGGCTATTCATCTTTACCCTCCCTGTTTATTTTAATAACGAATTTTTTTGTGGAAAATTGTATGGCTATAAACCTTCTGGGTAAAGGCTAAACTAAAAAAGTGGGGAGATCTTCTTCCGCCTTAATTTCATGCTTGCCCAAATAAACTAAGCCCTTTCTGCCGTCTAAGCTGAGGAAGTCTCCTCGCTTTATTTCCACATGGTTAATAAAAAGTCTTCCTTCATTTTCTAAAACTACTAAACCGCGACAGCCTACTACGGCCGTCTTATCCAATTCAAAAGCCACGATCGCCGCGTGGGAAGTTTGGCCACCTTTCGCCGTGAGCAGCCCATCAGTTAAGGAAATTTCTTGGATATCTTCCGGGACTGTGTCGGATCGAACAAGAATGAGCGGCGTCGTTGGCTCCAACCTGCGCCAATGATGAATCTCTTCTAAGTTAAATACTACCCGCCCGGAAAGCGCTCCTCCGCTTACGCCAATCCCTTTGCTCAAAAAACTCTGCTGCAGAGAGGGCGAGGGCGTAAATACTTCAAATTTTTCCCTTTTAGTTGAGACCATATCGCGGGTCTGCAGGATGTATAGACTAGTTTCTTCTGGGCTTTCGAAAGTAAACTCCACTTCTTGGGGGTTCCACTTTTTCTCATAGACCAATGTTTTGGCAATCTCAAATAAACGCTTATATATTTTAGGGAAGGCTTCCTCCAAGTCTTCTTCCCTTCCCTCCAAATCTTTTTGTTCTTTAGAGATGGGATAAGTAGAGACTAAGCCCCCCACAATATCTTCTCCTTGGTTGCCGGGAGTAAAATCACCCCACAAGGCGACCCGTCTAATCTTGCGGTAGGGATGGGCCGTGAAGACTACCCCGCTGCCCGAGGCGAGGCTGAGATTACCAAAGACCATCGCTTGCACAATCACCGCCGTTCCCCAATAGTCGGAAATACCCATAATTTCTCGGTATTGCCTGGCTTTGATGGAATTCCAAGAAGAAAGGACTTGTTTAATGGCCACTTGTAATTGAGCCCAGGGATCTTCGTAAATAGTGATATGTCTTTCTTCAACGGCGCAGCGATAGGCCAAGGCTACTTCTTTCATTTCTTCCCCGGAGAATTGTCTCTTCTTTTCTACTCTGTATTTAGCTTTAAAATGGCGCATGATCTCGTTAAAAACTTCCCGTTCAATCCCATAAGACATGCCCCAGGATTGGATAAAACGCCGATAATTATCCCAAGCAAACCAAGCTTCCCCCGTGGAGCGGATCAATCCTTCTACTATTTCCTCATTTATGCCCACATTTAATAAAGTGGCCATCATCCCCGGCATAGATATCGTGGACCCGCTGCGCACGGCCAAGAGTAACGGCCGTTGNGGATTACCGAATTCCCGGCCGGTGGCTTTTTCAATTTGNTGCAGGCCAAAGCGGACTTCCCGTTCCAAATGGTCGTGGGCGTGCCGATAACGTTCAATTATCCTGAGGCAGCGGAATACCTCCGTAGTCAGAATAAAGCCGGGAGGTACGGGGATGCCTTCGGAAGCTAAGACCACCAAGTTGTACCCTTTACTCCCCAAATGAATTAGATCATTAGTCAAGCGATTGGGATGNTGGATTAAACAACATACTTTTTTGGGGTCATAAGTCATCAGCAAATCGAGGTCAGCTTCGTTCAAAGTTTCTCTCTGCTCGGCCAACGTTTGTTGAATCCGCGCCAAGAAAATATCCAAGTACTGGAGGCCAAAAGTATTAGCGATCAGATCACGAATAAATCTTTCACCTATTTGATGGACAAACTCATGGGGGCCNATTTCTTCAGCGGAAGGGGGCAGATATTTGGGCAGAATATTCTTTGGGCCCATTTGCCAAATTAAAAGCTCCAAGTTATTTTTATGGGCATTCACATAATAAACGGAGATGACATCTTTAACTCCTTCGGAGAAGCCGCGGAATATGTCCAGGTACTGCATAAAAGTGAAGCGCTTTATCTCTAAAGATTTTTCTAAGAGCATAAGTTGGGTATTAAGTCGCGGCGAAAAGATGCCATCTAATTCGATAGCGCGCATGAGATAACGCAAACAGGCGATGATTTTAAAAAAGGTGGCCCGGGTAATAAAGGAAAGATCTAAAGAGTCGATGAGTCTTTCAAAATAGATATTCGCCAAATTTTCTAAACGAAAAGTTAAACCTAAGGCNTCGAATTTNCTCTCNCGATAGCGACCATACAGAGAGGGAATGTCAGCTGCTATATGCCGTTTGCGGTAGATATCTTCCCGGGCTTCGAACTTCTGGGGAGAAAGAATAATTTTCTTCAAATTCTCCAGATAGGACAAGATATGTTCCAGACATTCTTCGGGGTCATTGCGCTCGATAACCCGTAAAAGAGCATCCAAGCCTTCGAAGCCCCAGCGGGAAGCTTCCTGCAAATGGGCGGCAATTTCCTGAAAGCCTAAGTTATACTTCTGATTAATAAGCCGGTAAATCTTGATTAGTAAAGAGACCCGTTTCTTTTCCGTNTCCGCCACACCCNGNAAAGCAGCCATGAAGGCGGATAGTTCATGGTCGGTTAGACCTAAAAGATCCTTTTCGCTCTGGAGCCTTTTCTCGGCAAAGATCCTTTGAACGATATAATTAACTTCATCGATGAAAGGGCCGGTAATCTCTATCTTTTCCCAAATCTCCGCCGGCAGAAAATTCTTTAACCCCTCTTTATCCCTTAAACGCCAAAAACGGATTATCTCCCTAACGAAATCCTCGATGAGATTACTACTCTCCACATGACTTTGTTTGCGGAGAAAATGAATGAGGGGATCCTTACGATTAATAATTTCATCTATCTCGGTGGTAGCCTCGCGTAATTCTCCTTCCGCCCCAATTTCGTTAAAATATACGGGAAATAATTTGGCTAATTGCTTGATTAAATTGTAGACGGGCTCAATTTCCGCATTGAGCAGTTTGCTTACTTCTTTTTGAAAAAGATCAGTATCCCTTATGCAAATACCTGCTAATTTTAAGTTAATTATAAGGGCGGAAAGGAGCGTACTACACCATTTGGGATTTCGGCCAATAATATCCAACCAGACCCGCACATTGAGCAAATGGCAGGGATTGCAGATTAATTGCCAATTTGTGTCCACCCCCTGCACATTAGGGTATTGAAAACCGAAATGTAAGACTAACTCCAAGAAGACTTCCACCAAAGGGCTATAACCTTGATTAAAAATTTCTGCGCCTAAGGTTTGGATGCACTGCAAGGCCGTATGGGGGTAATTTTCCATACTGGACTTGAGGAGGGAAAAAGTCTTAATTAGAAATTCGCGCATCCGTTCCGGGGGTTCTTGGCGGATAAGTTCCACGAGCGTATGGTTAATTTCCCTTAAAGTTTCTTCGTGAATATCTTTTAGCCCGGGAATTTCCATTATTTTAAAGAGGGCTAATATTTTTTTATTCTCTAAAAGAGGAATTTCTTTTTCCGCCGTTAGCGGAGCAGGCCAAAGTTGAGAAATTTCTTTGTAGGCCCGTACTATGTCTAAGTAGGAAGGGAAGGTCAAGAGATGACGTAGCCGCTTAAGAGAGCCATTACTTTTAAATTCTTCCTGGCCCGAAAAATTTTCTAACTCTTGGACCAGAGACCTTAAGTGTTGATGAGAAATTGCCTGGAGAACATCTGGATATTTTAATTGCTCGCCCTGAACTGGCGCAGATCCTGCTTTATCAAACCAGCAGAGCGGATCCTCTTCTTGCAGCCAATAAGCATAAGTAATTTTCAGGCTGCGCATGAATAGATTATTAAATTCCGGCAAAAAAGAATTTTCGGGAAGTTTCAGCAATAAAGTCTGCCCGATCTTTTTTAAAGGGATATGGCTGGAAGCCAAATAAAAAAATTGCTGATCAGGAAGGGAAGCCAAACGCTGACAAGTAAGTTGCAATATGGGCCAGATTTCGCCATGATTTTGGCCAGTTAGCTCATTAACGATCTTTTCCAGATAATTGAGCAAATAATCTATAGCTTTTATTTGTAAGCTAGCAGAGTTGACCTGGCTTATAGCCTCAAAAAAGACATCAATAATGGCGGATATGGCTTGGGGCCCGCGAGGATGACGGCTATAGGCGGTAAAGTATTTTAAGGCAAATGAACGCATTTCNCGCAAGATTATTTCCCAATTTTTAAAGGGATGATGCAACTCAAAGAGCAAGGTTTCGGCGGCTTTCTGAATGCCCCGATAACCTTCTACCGTCTCTATGAGCACTTCATATTTGGGATCAATCTGGAGTTGGGCTACAGATGTTTCTTGGAGATTCTTTTGTAGGGCGGCAGATTCGAGGACTTCTTGGGGAATTTCTCGGGCTCTTAATTCTTTCTGCACTTCTTCCAACTGGCGGTTTACAGTCATAGCATGGCTTTCGGATTTTAAAAAAGTCTATTTAGCAGATTTCTAATAAATGGGGCCACCTTTCTTAATAGTTCATTTTAAGGAGCCAGGAGGAGAATAAGAATCTTAAATTCGGCCTGCCGCATTCATATGTAAAATTAAATCGAGCACTCTATGAGAGTAACCCCATTCATTGTCATACCAAGCTAAGATCTTAGCCATCGTACCGATGGCTTTAGTAGACGAGCCATCAACAATAGCCGAGTGCGGGTCACCTTGGAAATCTATGGATACTAAGGGTTCATCAGTATAGGCTAAATAACGATTAGTAGCTTCTTTAAGAGCTTTATTTATTTCTTGGGTGGTTGCTTCCTGTTCTAAATCTATGACTAAGTCTACCAAAGACACATTGGGGGTAGGTACGCGCACGGCTAAGCCATCGAACTTCCCNTTCAGCTCGGGAATGACGAGGGCTACAGCGGAAGCAGCGCCAGTCTTGGTAGGAATCATGGAAAGAGCGGCTGCGCGAGCTCGGCGAAGGTCACTATGGGGGAAGTCCAAAATGCGTTGGTCATTTGTATAAGAATGGACAGTGGTCATTAATCCACGGCGAATACCAAATTTATCTAAGATTACTTTGGCAATGGGTGCCATACAATTTGTCGTACAAGAAGCATTGGAGACGATATGATGTTCATAAGGGTTATAGTCATGCTCATTGACGCCCATGACGATGGTTATGTCCTCATTCTTAGCCGGGGCCGTGATGATCACCTTCCGGGCTCCGGCATCAAGATGAGCTCGGGCTCGGGTAGCGTCTGTAAAATGGCCTGTGGATTCGATAACATATTCCACGCCTATATCTCGCCAAGGAATTTTCCCCGGCTCCTTAATTGCCGTAATAAGGACGTCTCGACCATTCACTAATAAGCCCTTTTCCGTAACTTTAACTTCTGCGGCCAGCCGGCCCATGATTGAATCATACTTTAAAAGGTGGGCTAGAGTGTTGTTGTCGGTAAGATCATTTATGGCCACGATTTCAATGGCCGAAAAATCTGGAGATTTTAAGGCTGCCCGCATGACGCTCCGGCCAATCCTCCCAAAGCCATTTATGCCAACCCTGATAGCCATCGAGCCCTCCTTCGCGGCAAAAAATAATTTCTTTATATAAAAAGAATATCATCAAGGGGGGAATTTGTCAAAGCCTTTAGAGCTGGCTTACCTTCTAACCGTTTTAATGTTTCTCACCATCAGGAAACAGGCGGGAGGGGGAGAGCCTATCTCCCTCCCGCCTGAATTAAGCTGGAATTTAAAATTGAGCTCTCCTCCGCCCCCTTGAATTAGACTAGAATTTAAAAAGTTATCGACCATCAGCCAAATTTTCACTTGACAGAAAACGTCAGGGATTTATAATGCTCTATGAATGAACATTCGTTCGCCAAAGCCGTTATGCTGATTAAAGCCCAAGTTAAAGATGCCAAATTAGTCGATGAAAAAAGGCGGCAAATCATTGCGGGAGCTATCCAGGTATTCAAAAGGAAGGGCTTCCATAAAGCGACAGTGCGGGAGATAGCTCGCGAAGCAGGCCTCAGTTTGGGCAGCATCTATGATTATGTTAGCTCCAAAGATGATATTCTCTATCTTTTTTTCGAAAATTATGTGGTTAATTTTTTTGCTAAAGTTAGATCGAGGACTTGTCAGGTAGCTGACCCTTTGGCGCGGCTCAAAATTAATTACCGAGCTTTTGTGGAAGCAGCCATGGAATTGGAAGATCAAGTAATGCTTTCTTATACGCAAGCGCGTTACGTAAAAAAAGATTATTTAAAGGTTATTTTACAGAAAGAATTTGAAATTGTTGATCATTTTCGGAGGTTGATTAGGGAGTTNGGGCCAGGGGCGTTTGACCCTTTTTTAGAAGCCAATTTCTTAGTCTTCAGCGGCGTTTTNGGAGTTTTGCGTCGGTGGATCTTAAAACCGTATTTTCGCAAAGANGAAATAATAGATTTTCTGGTGCAGAGCCAGATGAATAATTTATCCCGCAGAATTTCNAAGAAAAGAAACGCCAAAGTTAGGGGAATTTATGGCCAAGTGGGATGAAGAACGGCGCGTACTGACTCACGAACATACTAAATTTTGGCGCTTAGATTTACAAGATGTGGCCGAGCCAAATTTGCAACGCGAAATTTTCCCTTATGAAGAAGTAAGCCGGATTGATTTTGATCACAAAATAATTCCCCTTTGTCCGGCGAAAGAATTTTTTATCACCGATACTACTTTTAGAGACGGGCAACAGGCCCGACCTCCTTTCACCGTCAAACAGATTGTAGATTTATTTGACATGCTCCACAAGTTAGGGGGACCGCAGGGGGTAATTAGGCAAACAGAATTTTTTTTATACAGCCAGCGCGATCAAGAAGCGGTAACTAAATGTTTAGAGAAAGGTTACTCGTACCCAGAAATTACGGGTTGGATCCGGGCCAACAAAAAAGACCTTAAATTAGTCAAGGAAATGGNGTTAAAAGAAACAGGTATCCTCACTTCTGTTTCCGATTACCATATTTTTTTGAAGCTGGGCAAGAAAAGAAGGCAAGTATTCGATGAATATCTGGACATTGTCGAAGCTGCCCTGGACGCAGGTATTATTCCGCGATGTCATTTCGAAGATGTAACCCGGGCCGACATCTTTGGGTTCTGCGTGCCTTTTGCCCAAGCTTTGATGAGGCTCCGGGAAGAAAGTGGGATGCCAGTCAAAATCCGCCTCTGCGATACCTTGGGTTATGGAGTTACTTATCCGGGCGCAGCTTTGCCCCGCGCCGTAGACAAATTAGTGCGCACCATGATTGATGAGGCAGGAGTGCCCGGAGAACTTTTAGAATGGCATGGACATAATGACTTCCATAAAGTGCTTATAAATGCCACCACGGCTTGGCTATATGGTTGCGCGGCAGCGAATGGAGCCATCTTGGGGTTGGGAGAAAGAACGGGGAATACGCCCTTGGAGGCCTTAATCATTGAGTACATTGCCTTGCGGGGAGAAACAAACGGTATCGATACTACCGTGATTACCGACATCGCTCAATACGTGGAAAGAGAGATGGGGGTGCATATCCCCATCAATTATCCCTTGGTGGGATTGGATTTTAATACTACGGGAGCGGGCATCCATATAGATGCTTTNGCCAAGTCGGCGGAAATATATAATATCTTCAATACCGCCAAGATTCTCAAACGACCAATGTCCATTATCATTACGGATAAATCAGGCCTGGCCGGTATTGCCCATTGGGTGAACACCCACTTAAAGCTACCACCGGAAAAGAGAGTAGACAAACGACATCCCGGGATAGCTAAAATTTATAAATGGGTGATGGACCAGTATAACGAAGGCAGGGTGACCAGTATTTCGCATACCGAAATGGAACGGCAAGCCCGAAAACATCTGCCCGAGTATTTCGTCTCGGAGTTTGACCGCATCAAGGCCCGTGCCCATAAAATGGCTGCTCATCTTATAGAAGAAATTATCGAAGCTGCTCCTTTAAAATCTATGAAACCGAAGCTAATTGAGCCTTTGTTGCTGAAATTAGTGGCCGACCACCCCTTTATTCAATTCGCTTACGTTACCGATTTAGAAGGACGGAAGATCACCAAGAATATTACCCAAGTGGTGGATAAGGCGAAATATGAAATAGTCGGTTTACATGAAGACTACTCTGACCGTTCCTGGTTTATCGAACCTTTAAAAGATGGACAGGTGCACGTGAGCGAACTTTATACTTCTAAGATAACTGGGCGTTTATGTTTAACCGTCTCGGCCCCTATTAGAGATAAAATTGGGCAAATTGTTGGCGTTTGCGGCTTAGATATTAAGTTCGAAGATTTGGCCAAGGCCGAGAAAGAAGAGGAAATATTGATTAAAAAGGAAAGCCAGGATAAAAGCAAGCCAAAGATGAGCAGTAAACTTTAAAAAAATTTTAGTTCAGAGAAGGAAGGCCTATGTTCGACCCCAAAAAGATAGCCGAAATTGAAGAAAATGTTAAAAAATGGACGGAGACGGTGGAGAAGTCTTTGGTGAAAAACCCTGAAAGAAAGAAGGAGTTTCAGACCACTTCTGGCATACCTATCCAAAGGATCTATACCCCCGCGGATATTGCCGAATTGGATTACCTAACCAATCTAAGCTTGCCTGGAGAATATCCATATACGCGCGGCGTGCAGCCCACCATGTATCGAGGACGGTTCTGGACCATGCGGCAGTACGCCGGCTTTGGCACCGCTGAAGATACAAACAAACGCTATCGCTATCTTTTAGATCAAGGGCAAACAGGTCTTTCTGTGGCTTTTGATTTGCCGACGCAAATTGGTTACGACTCGGATCATCCTTTAGCCCAAGGAGAAGTGGGTAAAGTGGGCGTAGCCATCGATTCCGTGCGGGATATGGAGATTCTCTTCGACC
>JGI24721J44947_10006638_pt1 | contig 15540 bp, 14 predicted proteins | sample YelNatPaOPGAMG01_FD_44947 | JGI IMG/M metagenome (IMG submission 44947)
AAGTCGTGGTACTCGCATTGCTCGTTACTGTCATCACTCGGTGCTTGGGAAAGCATCCGGTTCGATTCACCGGTATCCCGTCAGTGCAAGTCGCATTGCGATCTGCAGGAGCGGCATGGCGAGATGTTCGCGTCCAGCATCGCGATACGGCAAACACCTGAACAAAACGATTCGTGAACAGTTTATTTTCAATAGTTTCAGAGCAATGGAACGTTCTTTTAACGGATATATTCAATATATTGATGACTATAGCCATGAGCCTGTGAATCAAAGGCGATATGACTTGCTCGTTGTTCAGAAAGAGCAACCGTTCAACGCAGAGCCAAAAGCTCCGCTACTGGTTCAGCACCACGTGACTCCAACCGAGCGCTTCTATGTGCGTAGCCACGGTCCAGTGCCAGCTTGTCCCGACAGTACACGTTTCCGTCTGGTTGTAGACGTGTCGCTGGCGCTCGAGCACTGTCAAAGTGGTGCGCAAGATAACCAAAAGCGGCCGGGTCAGTTGCAGTGGAGTCTCGAGACGCTTCGGGAGAAGTTCAAGTTTACGGAAGTGGAAGCTTGTCTCCAGTGCGCTGGCAACCGCCGCACTGAACTTGTGGATCGAACGAAACGACCCGTGAAAGGCGTAGGTTGGCATCAAAGCGCCATCGGAAACGCTCGCTGGGGAGGGTTCCTGCTCGCCGACCTGCTGCGTTTCTCGCTGCACCAAGCGGGCCTGACGGACGACGCACAGCTCGCACAAGTTCCTTGCGATGTTTGTATCGAAATGGAGGGCGCGGATTGGGTCCCAGAAGAGGAATACCGACGGAAGCATCGTGACACGCCCCCACCAGGCTACATGGCGTCTCTCCCGTGGTCCATGGTCATGGGTGATGGCTCCAGCGGGCACGCGGTGCCTCCCGTGCTGCTGGCAACGCACATGAATGGTGCTCCGTTGACTGCAGACCACGGGTACCCGCTGCGCTGTGTCGCCCCCGGAATCTATGGAGCTCGCTCCGTGAAATGGTTATGGCGGATTGGGCTCAGACGCGGACATTCTGACGGTTACTTTGTGGAGCGCGACTATAAGGTTTTCTCACCAGCTGTGGACGCAGCATACGTGCGATGGGATAGTGCGCCTCCACTCCTGGAAGTCAATGTGCAGTGTGCAGCATGCGTGCCAGCAGAGCGAGCTTGGAAGTTGTGGGCCTCCAAGGCTGACCGCCACCCGCCAGGCACCGCCTCAAGTCTGGTGGTGCCGCTCTGGGGCTATGCGTTCAGTGGCGGTGGACGGCGAATCATTCGCGTCGATATCAGCGGTGATGCCGGTGCAACATGGACCGTCGCACAGCTCATATTCGGTGAAAAGGGCGCGCACCATGCGATCAGAGCGGAGTCTGCACGAGTAGCAGACGACACCGATGAAGCACACAATCTCTATACACCAGGATTGGAGCCTTTCCGGGTACGTCCACTCGATACCGAGCGTCCGATTGCGAACGATGCCCATCGCTATGCCTGGTGTCGCTGGTACGCGAAGCTAGCGATTCAGCCGCCGTGTGAGGTCTGGTGCCGCGCCGTCGACGAGTCTGCGAATACGCAGCCCGACGACGTGCGGGCCTGTTGGAACTTTCGAGGGGTTGCACACAACTCCGTATATCGAATCCGAGTGGAATCGGATGACGGACCACGATCGCGGCTGTAAGCGACGTTCATCTAGGATGCGCACCAGCAGAAGTTTTATCCCCGAACGGAACGCGTCCACGTTGACGCCAGTGTACTGTGCAGAGCGTGGTCGAGCAAACGGCGCCATATCTCTCGAAACTGCGGATATGCATTGAACAGCGCCCTACAGCGTTTTGTCTACATGTTACCCNGNGATTTTCTNGTGAGCACGCTGGCGCTTGGTAAGCTTAAAGTGGATGTTTCGTTGGCGCCGCGTTCTGACTCCGTCGACGTGAGGTGATGGCAGGCATCCCTGTGACGAGAGGCTTTTCCNACGACGCTATGTACACTCCGCATACCTGGTTTTCAGTAGCGAATTGAGCTTGATCGGAATGTCAAGTGCAAAATTTCAGTCAAACGGAGACATAGATACGATGTGATGCAATCGAATCGGTACTCCTTGGGCATTTGTGAAACGCATTTCCAGTCCGGGATCGGTTATGAGGTAAACCTGTCGAGATTTAGGTATGGGTAAGAGTACTTGTTTTTGTCTTGAAGAGGAGAACGCTTCAAAGCTTGATCGAATCGTTCCAACGAATCACTGGATTCCTCGCTGTGAGGATCGCTCAGTTCACACCTGAGTGCAAGCACGCCATCGTCAAATGCCACTTCGTCGGTCTCTGCGTACAAAGGATGAACCTTGCGAGGTCTGCAAAACTCAGGAACGAGCGTTTTCGGTTCTGAGACGCTCTGAGGTCCCAGAATTGGACGCCTCTTCGCCATATGCATCACAACTGTACACACTGTCCGGTAAGAGAGTACACGCGCAAAATGAAGCCTGGCAAGTCGCTCGCCTCAGCTACAACGCCACCCACACCTGCCGATGCATCGTCGTTGTCGTGGTGGTGGTGGTGGTGCCGCGGCCCGAGCCCTCGGGGTCATGTGTTCTATCAGGCTCTCTGCGTCGATCTCGGATAATGACGACTCAATCTGGGTACCGGAGATCACGATTTCGGACCTTGATCCCTTCAAAAACTGTCTGCGNAGTGTTTGCAGCGCNGCATTGCATGNACATGCATCATGACACCTCTGCACTGCCCGAGAAGCACCAACATACCGATGACTTGGGCCATCCGCACAACTTGGTACACCCACACATACAAATGCCATATCCAGAGCCTTCTGCTAGTGTCTGGTCGCTAGGCGATGCATCCGNAGAGCGCCGTCCGCGGACGTTGCACTCGCCTTGAGGTAGTGCGCNAGTATCACGGAGCTTCGATACCGGGTCGCATCAGCAGCGACGCTGCCAACCCGAGGTTCCCGTTCGCTGCTGCGAGCGCTGACCTGGCTGAGGCTTCATCGAATCCCATGGCAACGAGGCGCTGAACATTGACGTCTGTCTCGTTACGAGCCGGAGCGGAATCGAGGCCTCTTGCTTCTGCGATCTCTCTGTCGCTGAGAAACGGAACAGCGCGGTCTCTCTCTCGCAGAACATTCTCTCTCAAATCAATACACATTCCGTGCTTGCGCAGCGTGTCGAGACCCAGAAGCATATCCGTATTCAGCTGCTCGACAATGGCAAAGGAACATTCATACCATTCTCCATCGAGTTCCATAAGCGCCATATGGACCCGTCCGATGAACTCTGCCCGTCCCAGGCCGATGGCAGTGCCNCGAAAACGCCGATCAATAAGTCTGCTGAGACCGGAACGCTCCGCACAAGCCTGGCTCATAACGGTGCACTGTGCGCCACTGTCGACAAGTGCAAGGACCGGCTGGGCGTTGCGAGCTGAGTCAGCAGTGACACGAACTCGAACGTACAGCGGCGTAATATACGTAAACGACTCTACATTGTGCTCCAGAGCAGCCGCCAGATTCTCCTGAATGTTATGTTCATGAATCGCAGCTTCAATCCGGCGCTGTAGCTCTGGACTCATGAGCTCATCTTCAAATGGCATCGAGGTCCAATCAGAGCCGCTTCGGGACACTAGTCCACTGACGCCAGCTGTGGCAGGTAAAGCGCTCGTCTCTGAGATAGGGGCAGGCAGCGCAGCGTCGCGGTCACGTACCGAGTCTGGTGCAGTCGTCTGTGCACGCTCCAGGGCTTGATTTCGGAACTGAGGTTCAACAGTGATAAGTTCATCGTCCGGAAGGGCTAGCTCGCGAACGGTTCGTTGAGGCGGGAGCAGCTGGCCCCGCCAACGAAACGCATAGTTTACGGCTGCGTCTTCCACAACACTTTCGCTGGGGTGAAGCTCGACGAGAACCGCTTCCAGCAAGTCCGCAATAAGTGCTTCTTCTGAAGCTTCTAAAGTCGCGAAACGCTCACCGTCTGCAGACACAAAGCATAATCGTTTACTCGTCATGGTACTGTCCAGAAAACTCAAGAGAGAAACCGTTTTCAGCGCCACGCGTGACGCCGANTTGTCAGGTAGCAGCAGGAAGACCCAAGTATGTGCTCTGAACGCTCAGGATCAATCTAACCCGTGCATACCTCCGGGACTGATATGCTCAGGTGTATAGAAAAGCCGCCACTGAGAGCAGCTGTCGCCTTAAAGGACGAACACCAGCGCCCGTGGTGGAAAGTTCCAGCGTAGTCTGGCAGCTGTGGCGGTATTGCCGNTGTGTGCAGCCTCGANCCGCTGCTGCACTCTGGGGCCAGCACGTGGATGCAAAAGTATGCAGGAGACTACCTGCAAGGTCCGTATACATCCAGGGCAGTCTACAGGGCCTCTACAATGGCGATCAGTCGAACTGTTCACGCTGCAATGGTGTCAGTTTAGCATGGAAAACTGAACTGTTAGCTCGGTTCCTGCCTTTCGAATCTTTCCGAACTTGTGCAGCCACGACGATCGAACTGCAGCAAAAAGGACTTAAGGATGTATACGTAGGTTTAGGATTGTGGGTCTTATGTTTAGGCTGGCTTCTTCGACACGTTGTCTGTGGAACGCTGTGCATCACCAGTACCCGGGTGATTCGCGACGCTCTCCAACACGGGTTCGTCGACGAACCAGTATGCTTCTTCGAAGCGTACAACCAAACCTCCACGCTTCTCTATTGCTTACGTTTAACGTGGCCAAATCACGCATGTTTCAAGTTTTGGGCGCTTATCTTTCAAGGCATCTCGTGGGCGTCGCAACGCACGCTGCTGGGTTGGCGCGGAAAAATGCTCGACGTGGCCATTGGCTGCATATGCACGAGCTCGTATCGAGACCTCACTGAACTTGTTGCATCACAAAATCGATCTCGTTGGAAAGACGCATCCTCTTGTGTCTCTTGCCATCGAAGAAACTCCATTGGGCAGCAGCAAGATATCTCCAAGCAGATACGCTCTGGGAGGAGGCTCCCGTCTCTTCTGTTTCCACGGAAACGGGTCTTGGATCTGGACTTGAGTCATCGTAACATCCACCACTGATGGAGCGTACGTCACTGCTTACCAAGAACAGAGCGTATACGGATCGAAAATTGTCCACTTGTGCTTCTGTCCGGATTTTTCCATGGTATTTGTTTCACCATGAAGAACATCGCGTTCTAGAAACTCGCTNCTGTTCGTTCCTCCGTTGATTCGCGAGTGCCCGAGGAGCTCCGGATGTCAAGTGCATCGTNCGCTTCTATAAAATCCATGTTGTCGACCGGCTCCTATTCTGCCGCGACGCTCGTTGTCCTCATCGGATGCATTTGCCATGCTTTTGCGCTGGCGCCTCGTCCTCAACCAAGCGGGAAGAAGCTCTAACCGAGGCGCGCGGCGAGCAACCCCGAAATACCTTCGGAAGCGGCTAAAGTCTCCTGCGCTCTGGAGCTCTGATAGAGCACTCCACCAGCAAAAACACCATCACTATCGTTGACGTGTTTCTCGTTGACCACCAGTCCATTTTCTCTTCAGCGTCCTCGTCTGTGTGAACGATTCGACGGGGATGTATCACGCTCTATCCTCCGATCCGCTGGGCTTGAACGAAGCACCGGCCATGAAGAGATCCTTTATGCCGCCCAAGCACGCGACCGAGTCGTCGCCGGTTCGCCCGAGGTCATCGAATCCTTTACTGGCTGGTGCCCGTGAATCCTGGTGTGTCTCATTCACTGTTGTCATGCGTATCTTTTTCCGACGAATTTCTTTGTGTTATCCAGACTGCATCGAATCATCAAGCGAGTGCATGCTTCGACACCCGCAAAGCCGTTCAGCTGTGTAGCTGAAGTGCTTGCGGCTTCGATGGAACCACGCAGCTGGTGGGCTGTTTCCAGCATGTGCTCGGGGTTTAGTGAGGACACGGAAAGCCGTGGGTCTCAACAGCAGGTCAAGCGAGTTTCCCACTTTTTGAACCTCCTCGACGCATCGGACCTGCGCGTCCATCACCGTCAGGTAGTGGCGCTGCTGGACCCAGCTGTAATGACGTACGGTATCCAGTACGCTGGCTATGTGTTCTGACAAGAACAGGTACGTTCCGATGCGTCCGTTTAAAAAAGTAGCATCAAAGCGTAGCGATGTGCTTCGAGCAGGAACGCGTTCCATCCAAGAGTGGCAACGTTCTCCGGGTGCGGTACGCTCTGCTTTTCAGACCGCTTCGGTACATGTCGACTGCTCTTCCCCAGCTGTTTGCCTGGCATTCCTAGTGTGCATCGACTGTGCGCTTCCGTTGATAAACATGCAATTTAGATTTATTCTCTATACGCTTTTCACCTCTCTGCTTTAAGCGTTTTCAGATATCCGCGATCCGCTATCGGCTATGCATTTCGCGAAACATGCGCCCCGATGAGCGCCATTGCCTCAGATGCCGCGCTTCAAGCATCGAGCACCAGTTCGTGTCGAAGACGATCAAATCAATCGAAACCTGTATACGCGTCCCTGAACATGTTCCCCAGGGCCCCGAATCTGTTCTGAATTGAGTTCAACGATGGAGAATATGTCGGAGAGTATAACATGACGCATCCTGCGTTNTCTGCTGGATTCTAAACAAAAGAGGGTTTGTAGAACGCGGCATTTTGTATGATAAAACAGAAACAGAAAGGCAAAGCCAGGCTGGACGGCATTTCGAGATATGTCGATACCCCTATGCTCCCCTCGAGCAGATCGGTGACGCACGCTCCACTGGACTTGATCGCTATGATGACTCAAGTCCGAGTCAAAGACCCCTTTCCATGCAAAACGCAGAGCAGGGAGCCTCTGGGAACATATCACGTGAAGACTACCATACAGCGAGGCGAGGATTCCATTTCGTCGATGATCGCGAAGTGANGAAGATTTACCTTTCGAACTGAATCAANTCTTTTAGGTGGGAACATCACCGAACCTGCGGTGCGCGCATGCGAACAAGTCCCCCAGAGATCACGTCAACTTTATCTCGTCGTTTGCCTACAGGCGCGACTTGCTCTGCCCACGTGTTGTTTTCTGAAATAGACAGATCGAAACCTTGACGAGGACGTGACTAGGGCGTGCTAGACATAAGGAAATGAGAAAACTGGAGGCCTTCAACCTTGAATTGGACAATGATAGTAGTCATTTTGAGAACACGACTTCGCGGGTGTCGCCAATCATCGTCATGAACGTTCCTTGACGAATGCCAGCTACAGACTGTCGACGAAGCCATTCCCAGAAGCTGACCGAGAAACCCGAATCGACGAATGAATCCGCAAGCGCTCGTTGTGGCACTTTGAAAGTCGCTGCTTTGCGTGTAAAATGTCCAGAAAAAGATCGACAAACAGGAACAAGGCGAGTAGTTCAATGTTCCATATGAATCGGATGCAGCTGCAGCGATGGAAACATCATTCACCGTTTTCGAGCGCGACGTTCGCATAGCGCAACGACACGACTATTGGTTGGGTTCCACGTGCTCAGTCAGCCGCTATGGAGGCAGCGTATTGGATCGGAGTGTTCTCATCTGGAAGTCGAACTTGGTAGTGGCGGCTGACACACACCCAGTGCGAAAAAAAAAGTCGAGTTTTACCTCTCCTCGCGCCGAGCATTAGCGCGGAACGAACTCCCAAGGCTCTAGGGACTCGGATGCAGCCACTTTGCTTGAAACAGTGCTCGCTTTTCGGAAGTGCCGTGGCGAAAGTGAGCTGGGTGCGCACTTTTCCGATAACGAATACCAGAGGAACGGGTTCATTCCACAGTCGAGACTTGGAAAAAATCTGTCGACTGGGGAACAACTGTTCGCGTGAACACAAAAGTGCCACCCGCTTTGCATTGCAGCTGTTGACGGACGCTCGAGAGCCCAGACCGTCTTGGCGGCCGAAACAAAGTTTAGGCCAAAACTTCCTCAAGGATCCTGCGGTTGCCGCCGCTATCGTGCAAGCTGTGCGAGCTTGTGAGCCCCTCGAACTGGTCGAAATTGGTGCCGGAACCGGTGTGCTTACAGAGCCGCTTCTGGAAGTATTCCCCGGGCTTGTGGCGCTCGAGCTTGACGCACGTGCTGTGGAGCACGTTCGAAAACGCCTTGAACAGAGCGAGCGCTTCCGTTCGGAGCATTTNCCCGAGCTGCGCACCCGTATCTACCATGCAGACTTTTTGCGCTCGGACTGGCTCAGGGAAACCGGCATGCTCACTAGGCCCGAGCCACGGATCACGCTCGTGGGGAATCTTCCCTACTATATTGTATCGCCTATATTCTTTCACTGTATTGAGAGCATTCAACGATACCGGAACGCAATTTTCATGGTTCAGCACGAATTTGCAGAACGGTTGATGGCAAAGCCTAAGTGCAAGGACTACGGAGTCCTATCGGTGCTGGCTCAGCTCCACGCCGATATTCAAGTGCTTCTCCGAGTGCCGCGAAGCGCATTCTATCCCATGCCTAAGGTGAACTCTGTCGTACTGCGCCTGGATTTTCGAGACCCGTTGCAAAAGGACTGCATGTCTTGCGGCGTCTCATCGGATGTGATCCGCCTGGCACTGCATCGGCTCGTTCGACGAGCATTCCAACAGCGGCGGAAAACTTTACGGAATACACTTGGCGATCAAGTGCCGATGAGATGGTCGCGAAGACGTCCTGAGGAGCTCCATCCAGCAGAATTCCTCGAATTAACGATGATTCTATCGCAGGATGCTGCGCTAGACACGGGAAAGCCGCCTGTGTCTGGCTAGCCCCAGCAAATGGAGCTGGAGCCGAGAAAACAACTGGGCACGATCGACAGCTCGACGCCTGTCGTCGTCTATAAGCAGTGATGTAGTGCGCAGCGCAGGATGAGCACTGAACCTTCCGATCTCAGCGTACACCATGAATTACATCCAGGCAGACATTCGAGGATCCTGTGCACATGAGGTTTGGATGAGACCGCATGGTCACCTTACGTGCGGGTCGCGGCACCGATTCGCTTCATGTAAAGCGTACACCAGGAAGAGACGAGCGCTGCACCCAGGAATTCGTCGATGCAGCGCGACGAGGAGTCATGTGTACTCGGTTCCCGGATGTGCGCTGTCAACGTCGACATTGCCGAACCTGGTCAGCGGTACCAAAAGCGCGATGAACGAGTGCCCAAGAGACCGAGTTCGTCGTTCCTTTCTGGTTAGACTGGGTACACGGTGCGCATGTTTCGTGCACAGACCGCGTAAAACGCTCGGGATCGCAACACCATCTATAGTAACCTCTGATTTCGAGTTTGGGTATTCCAGGTAGTATCGAATGATAGAAGCCCATGACCGTCAAGGAATTGCCCAGGAAAACCGCCTCCGTGCGTATATACCGGACGAAAGCCTCGNCGGGTTGCTCAACCCGACCATACTAGTTCCTTGCTCGAGGCGGAAATCCAATCGTCTATGTCTTGGCTAATCGTTTGCTTTCATCAAAAGTGTTCAGCGTTTCAGCAAAGAATTCGCTCATAATACGAACCGATTACCTCGAAAAGACGCCCAACACAAACCCGCTGGACGCTCCAAAAGTACGAGATATTGAAGGATGGTGGTAATGGCATTCGAGTCTCGGTGCATAACGCACTTGCACGCATCCTTGCTGTTGAAATCACATCATAGCCAGCCTCTCACCTGGGAAGACCTCACCAGCTGAAGTTTCGTCAGCTTACCGTACACCATTTCGTCCACCAGGCTCCGTTTCGCACGATTCCTCCAGACCAATTTCACCGTGTACTCGTGCTCACTATATGTGTATGTCGTCCTAAACGCATCGATGGGAATCGGGCTGATTCGATTCCTGCACGCGTTGAACGCCCTGGTCGAGGGCGTACGAGTGCAGCGTTCGCGCGCAACGGCACGTCCAGCGCCGCAGGAGAGCATCACCAAAGGACGCTGCTTGCCAGTGATGTACGTTTCCAAATCAATGAAAATGTTGGTGGATGCAGGTTCTTGCGTCCATGCATCCGCATCTATTGGCGAAACCCGGGCAAGTTCTCTCATTCTTCAACTAAAGATCGTCCGAATGAGCATTCTGGATGCTCATGCACTTGCCGAATGAGACGTACAAGACATCCTCTGCTGCTCGATAGGATGCTCAGAGCGTCGAAATGGGCCTGGCGCTGTCACTCCAGGTGTTGGTATGCCTCCTGACGTCAAGCGCGCAGGACTCTCGACACGACCGGGCCCCGGCATCGTTGAGCGGCTTCATCTGCCTTCCGTTCAGGCCGCTGGCGCTGTCCTCGTGATGCAGAGCAGAGCGATGGCCATAACGCCGTTCAGCCAGGATCCATGCTCATGAACAAGTCCTGCTCCTCGGCTATCTTGAGTGCTTGAAAATGGGTCACGTGGTGCTGCTCAGGCAGAGGTTTCACGAAGTTCATGCAAATGGATATACCATCAGACTCTATCATGCCAGTAAACGTCTTTCCATTTCCACCCTGTAAGCGATAAAGGTTGGACGAGCTCCACCCCAATGGTCTTCGTGAAATTTCTCGAATGGTTCGCGCTTGCTCGCTAGGAACAGCTCTCTTCGCCTGCTCCTCTAGTTTGCTCGGTGGCATGGGAGTGGTAGCTGTGCTCCATTTCGGTTTTTTTTCCGCGGGATTCAGACGCCCTGCATGGACGAAGTTACTGAAGCTCGTCTTCTCTTTTTGTGTGTCTACGATTCCTGAACTACATTTTCTTCGACGTCTTCGTCACAAGTATGCCCACGAATCGAAGCACACTTTTTGGCATTCTCCCGTGCTCGAGCAGAGACGAAGACAGCAGGTCTGGGCTGCTGGAACTAGAGAACAATTGCTTTCCGAAGAAAGGTGTCACGGATGTAAACGACTCGTCTATTGATCGCAGGCATTTGCATGGCATCGGACAACGGACAAAACGCCATCCGCTGGACTGAAACACGAATAGCCCCCTAGTACGAAGAACAGGTCGATGCTAATTACAGCTGCGTGCTCCGCGACCGCTTGTGCTTCATGGAATTCGACGTCGTGTAAGAGCAGAACACAGGACTGTGCGAACGAAAGCCCGCGAAATGCATCGACAAAGCATGAGGTGTTGGCGGCTCCTGTCCGCTTTGCGATTCGTAGGCGTCCACTCGATAGTATCGTCGCTCGGGGATGTTGTTGTTGGTATTCTCGCTCGCCTGTTCTTTACGAACACCAATTTACCCGTATTGGGGTACGCATGTACAGATCTACTATTTCCACCGAATGCGTGCTCATCGAGTCAGACAAACACCTCTCCCTTCTGTACCCAGCGTTCGCATTTCAATCCAAAATCGATCGCGTGTTCTTCGACGTGCAAAGCGCNCCCATGCAATCGCGCTGTACGCGTTACCCATCTGTGTGTGTTCATTACCGTACGTGCCGATGGTANGAACACTTCACGTCCTGTGCTCTGTTTTGTACTATTTCATAGAGAACTTTTTGAGTTGAAGGTATGAGAGAGGAGGCCTTCGTGTCGATAGAATTTGATTCGTTCGGTTCCCGGTGCACGACGTTCGTGTCAAGGACGACGACAAGTCTAGTTCAGGCATCTGCTTACCCTTGTCTGACTCATTTGCAATCGAAAGGTTGTGTTTCGCAAGCTAAGCGTGACAACATAAATTCTGTTTTTGGCCTTTATCGAATCTACAGGACACAATCCATTTGTTGATTACGTAAGACAAAAAAGCAAGCAATAACGAAAAAGGCATGCTGGTTACGTTATCAACGTATCCACTGCTAGTTTGGGTATAGGGAATCCACGCAGCGAGGCATTCTAGAAGCGCCTGGGGAAACGCGCGCGTCTCCGCACTCGGATACTGCGTCACCAACGTCCGTGCGCACGCTTCCATACACGAAGGGATACTGCTGTGCAACTGATACGCAGTCCTTCTCTGGAAGCGTGGATGGCGCGTCCGTCAGAATTCCACCATACATAACGCGAGATACGCAACACAAAGGTGACACCAGGGCGCATCCTGGTCACGGATGCGTTGTGCGCGGGAGCATGCGCAGCGTAGCTAGTACAGCGATCATGCAGCATGTGATGGGAGCATTTCTGGTTGCCAACCGCTGACATACATCCGGTGTAATTTGGTTAGATGCATCCCTCTGATACCATATCAAGAAATGCGTCGCGTACCCGAACATGCCTAGCGCTGCTTGTCAAGCCAGCACGCATCATATCAAGTTCGCAGCAGCCCGCGAGCGAGCACCGATGAACACCAAGGTGTATCGCGGCGCTCGTATGCCGCGCCTCGCGTCCCTGCGGTGGACGCCTCAGAGATGAGTGTCTCTGCAGGTCAGGATCCTGTCCAGGTGAGGCGCGCACTGCCGGAAAGTCTCGTGGCAGGCATTTGGGCAATTGGACAGGAGCCTCGGTGCTCTGTGGTCATGCGTGAGACCCGGTTTACCCGCTCTGTGTCTGCTTAGGGTGCTAGATGCGTCATCAGTAGGTTCCGTGCCACGATGTAGCACTGGGAAGACGCGATGGAGATGCGTACCCTCCAAAGACCACAATGTCAAGGTTTTTCTCACATCCACCCGGGAACCATGCGCAGCCACATCCGCCAGCTTTTCTACCCTTGTGACGCTTATTGAGCGTGCCGCTACAGCGACGACGTTTCCTTTGATGGCGGCGACTAGCCCTGAAAATAACAGGTTTGACAGTGGTACTACGACTGAGGAAAGCTCGGAACTGGAAGAGCGCTTTTTGCCGTTCGAGCGCGAGGCACCGCGCGGTGGTTGGGAGTGCCCGCTCCAGTGGCTCCTGGCACCACTCGTTGTACCGCTGAGAGTTGTACTTTGCTTCGTGATCTTAGTATTCTTTTACCTTGTTTGTGTGAGTTTTGGGCCGCGTGTTGACAAGAAAGCAGCGGAAGTCGGCTTTGTGTGGTACTTACCGCGCTGGCGAGCTCACCTGCTGCGCGGGCTCACCAAACGCTGTGCCCGCGTCGTGCTCTTTATTCTGGGTTTCTATCGCATTCGCCGCCAGCATCTCGCTGGCTATGATCACAGGATTCGTTCAAAAGTTCTCATTGTTAGCAACCACGTATCATTGTTCGATATTTTATTCTTCATGGCTGATGACGGCCGTTCGTTCGTGAGCAAGCATACGCTGTTGCAGGTACCACTCATAGGACGCATCGCCGCCACCATCGGATGCATCTTCGTGAACCGCACGCTCCACAGTGGCGGGCAGGCCACGAACCTCGTTGTGCAGCGGCAGCGGCAAATGTGGGCGTCCGACAGCTCAGCACCGCCCCGTGGGCATCGATCCTCGACGGACGCGTCCTCGCTATGTTCATCGCCGCCATTGGTGCTGTTTCCTGAAGGCACAACCACTAATGGAAAGTATCTTTTAACGTTCAAGACAGGCGCGTTCGTCGCCGGACTCCCGGTGCAGCCCGTGATCTTAACGTATGAGCAACGCTGTTTTTCGCTGGCCTACGAGACAATCCGCGGATGGAAATACTTCCTGGGTGTGTTCCGTCAATTCTATAACCGGCTCAGCGTCATTTACATGCCAACTTATATTCCAAATGAGGAGGAGAAAGGCAACCCGCGTCTTTTTGCGCAGAACGTGCATCTACACATGCTCAAGGAAATGCAGTCGCGATACGGCACGCAGCTCAGCAATAGCTCGTATCTCGACAAGGTTGCCTACCACAGAAAACTTCGCCAGCAATGGGGCGAATACGTCCCAGTGCCTTCGTCAAGCGCGCGGTCGCATTCGCATCATGAGTGATCCGGGTTAGATGATTCAGACGGAGATAATGCGTGCAACTTGGCAGCGTAGCGCAAGCTGGTTCCTGAGGGCGCATTTCCTTTTAGGAGCTATGGGCGCGGAAATGCAGCGCACTGGTACGTATGCACGTGCACTGCCCATGATAAACCAGATGCTTCACAGAGAATTTGCATGTATGAGTGTTGTTCTCGCCGCAACTGTGCATGCTCAGGTGCGACAGGCAACCTTCTCCTGGGAGCCAGCCCCGCGCACTTACCTGGACGCTCCAAGGGGATACGCCTCGAAACAAGTGCGCATGTAGATTCCGAATACTCCAAGCCCGCAGTATCTCTCGCTTCCCGTACTTGTGGATACGCGTGTAAGACGCTGATCCATACCACGCCGCGACGACATGCTCGTATCTGTCATTCGCGAAAAATTGGACACATATCGTAAGCACGTTTTCATCCATGGCGTGCCCGCAAACTCGACATGGATCCGAATACAAAAGCACGCCCAGTCAGCACATGCCGAGCTGCTGCAACTCAACGGCCAAAATCACATCATCTCGCATCATCGACAGGCCGCTGTTCCGCACGCGCCCGTGATCCACTTCGTTCCGAATCGCGTAGATGACCCGGCCTATGATATGATCGCTTGTTACCGGTCCAAAGTCTCGACTATCACGACGAAGAATGCGCAGGAGATTAATTTGCTGGGCCAGTGGAAGCCGCTCCGCTGGTAAGGCCGCTCCACTGCCTACGTTTGGAGCATCCGCTTTCTGCGCGTTTGCCTGCGGGTCGGCAGAGGCGGTTCCCGCTTCGAGCGCCCGCTCTCGCAGCAGCTGAATATCCTCCTCGATGGGGTTATCATTGTCTCGCAGAACCCAGTACTGACCACGTTCGAGCCGCAACAACGCCTGGCTCGTTTCTTCTTCATCACGTACGAGCTCGTCACCCTCAAGTGCAACCACTCGTCGGACGAAACGACGCGAACCGTCTTCGGGGTCCTTGACGACCACGATATCGCCCCGGTACGCAAGAGGTCTCCGGTAGAAGGTAACCTCGCCTCGGACTGTGTCCATGCTGCCGGTCCAGCGCGATAGCCGTCGAATGACGAGACGTTCGCCCGGACGGAACGGGGACGTGACGTGGGCGTTCAGCGTGGGTGCCATGGAGTTCCCAGTCAACGTGGCCACAAACGACGCTGGCTTCGACATTTCGTCAAGTACGGTTTCAACAAACACTTTGCGCTGTGCAGGTGCACCTCGCCAAACTTGGAATAGCGCACGAAAGAGGGAGGTTGTTCCTGCTGTCTCCGTCGAAATCTGGACGCTGGCCAGGGAAACCTCCAACGCATCCCGGAACCGAAGACTCCAGTATAACGCACGACGCAGCAGTGTCGCCATGATCAACGTGCCAGCTCTCAACTTTACAAAACTCTGGTGCCGACAAGGTAGCGCGCCTCTCACGCGGTTCCCGGTTCCAGCAAGAGGTTAGTGTGCGCGCCTCCCTGACGCCCACACAGAAGTGTACACTTTTGCTGCCGTACACGAGCACTGCTGCTGCTCAAGCGCCAACTCTAGCGCTTCCTTCAATAGCAGTGCAGCGTCTGGTTTCCTGTGTATACGAAAAGACGCTCCTCGCGTCCCTCGACTGTGTCAGGGGCACTTGCGTGTGCGCGCACGCATGCACAGCATCATTAACGCAGCGCAGCAGGCAATTGATTTCCTTCCCTATCAGGGGTGAAGCTGATAATGAAGCTGATGATGATCGCGATGACGCTGAGGCATCGCGCCGGGCTGGAAACCGTGGGCGGATGGATGGACGGATGGATGGATG
>JGI24721J44947_10006641_pt1 | contig 15534 bp, 14 predicted proteins | sample YelNatPaOPGAMG01_FD_44947 | JGI IMG/M metagenome (IMG submission 44947)
ACGGGACTTCCTCCATAGAGCGCCAAAGTTGGCTTCATGTCACCTTCATTCCTACTACCACCGGACAACTGCAAGGCGCAGAATCCGGTAGACTAGTCGGTCGTTGCACCAGGAGGGTGGAAGTGAACCGAAGAATATTCTTGGCTGTGATGGGTCGAACGGCGTCCGCTTCGCGGAGCGTTCCCATCCTCGACACCCATATCCATCTGTTCGATCCGTCCCGCCCGGCTGGCGTACCGTGGCCGCCGAAAACGGCGTCTTTTTATCGCCCCACGCTACCCCGGCACTTCCGGCAGGTGGCTACGCCCTGTGGCGTCACGGGTGCGATCGTGGTGGAGTGCAGCCCCTGGGTAGAAGATAACCAGTGGGTGCTGGACGTCGCCGCCGAGGATCCGATCATCGTTGGCGTGGTGGGCAACCTCGAGCCGGACAAGCCGGAGTTTCCCCACCTATTGGAACGGTTTTCCAAAAACAAGCTGTTTTGCGGCATCCGCTATGGCTACTTATGGGGACGAAATCTCCGGGCTGAACTTGCGCGCCCGGCTTTCTCCGCCGGACTGAAACTGCTAGCTGAAACGGGACTGACGCTGGATACAGCCAATCCCAGCCTGCCCCTTCTGGAAGACGTTGTGCGAATCACCGACTTGGTCCCGGGTTTACGCGTCGTCGTAGACCACTTGGCCGGAATGGCGCTGCCCGGCGAGCCGGCTCAGCGCGCAGCGTACCGTTCCCTCATGCGAGAACTGGGAACCCGCCCGCAAGTTTACGCCAAGGTATCCGGGATCCTGCGGTTGGGCACGGGAAGCGGGCCACAGAATCCAAGCTTCTATCGCGAGAAGCTCGACGAGCTGTGGGAGACATTTGGTTCCGACCGTTTACTTTATGGAAGCGACTGGCCCAATTCCGAGCCATTGGGAACCTACGCGCAAGCCTTAGACGCGCCACAGAGGTTTTTCCGCACGAAGGGACGCGAAGCGGAGGAAAAGTGCTTCTGGCGGAATCCTCAGATCGCATATCGGCGATCGCTCCGGCGCCACCGAAAGCTTCTGCCCTAGCGCAAACTTGGCTTGTGGAGAGCACGGCGACGGTGCAAGTTTTGCGTACGCCAGGATCCGTCATGTTTGTATCTCTTTGATTTAAAACCAGACTCTGTCTGGCACGAGGAGTGCTTTCTTCCAGATGGAGGCATGAACATGAAATCCAGATTCTTGGTGGTTGCACTGGNGGGGCTCTCACTGGCGGGAGGTGCGTTCGCTCAAAGTTCGAGCGGAGGCGCGGCGCCGCTTCAGGGGCGTGGACGGGGCGGAGCTCCGTACGCCTGGGGTGACAAAAACAAAGACGGGATTTGCGATATCACTGGCAAACCTGTAGGTCAAGGACGCGCTGGAATGATGGCGCAGCCGNGACGTGGCGGCGCCGGAAAAGGGCGGCGCATGCGCCGCGCTTGCACCGGAGCACCGGACGCAAGCGCCCAGAAACCCACAGCGCCCATCCAGCAATAACGCCACGAAGGTAAGCGCGGAAGCCGGGCGCCGCTACTGCCGCGCCCGGCTTCGTGGTCGCCGTTACAACCATCCCCGGCATGAGAGATACTCGTGAGGGGAGGTGAATTGCCCGGCATTAGAGATAAAGGCGTTCTGATTACAGGCGCGGGCAGAGGCATCGGCAAACGTTTGGCGCTCGGTTTTGCCGCCGAGGGCGCGCGGGTGGGGCTTCTGGCCCGCAGTAAAGCGGAACTGGATCTAGCGCATTTGGAAATCGAGCATGCGGGGGGCGTTTCTCTTCGGCTTCGGGCTGATGTTCGCGACTTCGAGCAGGTCACAGCCGCAGTGGCGCACATGACTGCCCGCCTGGGAGGGATAGACGTCCTCATTTGCTGCGCGGGGATTCTTGGACCTGTCGGGCCATTTGCAGATTCGCCAGCGGCAGGCTGGGCAGACGCCATTATCACCAACCTAGTCGGAACTGCTAATGCGTGCCGTGCGGTGCTGCCGCAGATGATCGCCCGGAGATCCGGTAAGATTATCATGCTCGCCGGTCCAGGGGCGACCAAAGCCCGTCCATTCGTTTCAGCGCACGCCGCATCTAAGGCTGGCGTGGTTCGGCTGGCAGAGACGCTCGCCGCGGAAGTCGCTGACTACAACATTCAAGTCAACTGCCTGTCGCCCGGAAACGCGTACACGCACATGACGGACCAAGTGCTGCGCGCCGGCGCACGGGCAGGCGAGAAGAACCTTGAGGAAGCACGGCAGGCGCGTGACACGGGAGGAGTGCCTCCGGAACAGCAGCTTCAACTCGCGCTGTTTCTGGCGAGCGAGCGCTCGAATCATATTTCAGGCCGTTTGCTACGCGTCCAGGACGATTGGAGGAAGCTCGAGAACTCCAAGCTGGGTCCGGAGACGTATATGCTGCGCCGAAGCGACCGGCTGTAGCCGGATATGCATCATCAACCTTACAGGTGATAAGTAAAAATCCCACTCTTGAAGCCGCTAAACCTTCGCCCATCAAGGGTCGATAGAGGAGTGTATGCAAGACCGGAGGCACGAACCTCGAATGCTTTGTTCCGATCTGGTCGAGTTGGATTGGCGGGAGCCGGACGGTCGCGCCCAGCGCGCCGTGGCCAATCTCGAGGACATTTCCACACGGGGCGCTTGCTTGCAGTTGGATGATCCGATTCCGTTGAATACGGTGGTTCGCATCACACACTCCCGTGGAGAACTCCTGGGCAGAATCCGGTATTGCGTGTACCGGGACGTAGGGTATTACATGGGGGTCCATTTTGAACCTGGCTGGGAATGGCGTGTGGAAGACTTCCGGCCGCTGCATCTTTTTGATCCGCGGCGGCTGCTAACTGTCCGGCCGGACGCTGCCCTGTAAACGCCCCTACCCCTCCGCCGAGAGACAGCAATCGCCCAAGCCTATACGTTATACTGCTGGCTTGCAGCGCTGGATCCTGTTCTGGTTGGTGCTGGCGGCTCTGTTAGGGCTCTGTGCTTGCCAGCGTTATCCACCGCCCGCACGTGTGCCCGAACAACGCCCCTCCGATTTCGGCCCTGATCCCCCACCCCTCAGCTTCAGCGAGTATATCAGCATGGACTCGCCGTGGGTGGAAAAGCATCTCGTCAGAGACATCGAAACTACGCCCCGAGCGCCACGCCGGTGGACGTTCGCGGAACCAGAGATGCGGTTCAGACTGACGAACCGCGAAAACAAGAAGCTCGTGGTGAAGTTCGTGGTGGTTTCCCAGACCTTCTCCCAGACCGGCCCATTCCGCATCGAGTTTCTAGTCAACGGGCAACCGGTGGGCAGCATGCGGTGTCAGGAGGCGGGAGAACACGTATTTGAGGCGCCCGTGCCCCGTGAAATCTTGTCTGTGGCGGAAGAGACGCGGGTGCAGATTCGCGTGGAGAAATATTGGGTCTCTCCCCTGGACGGAAACCGGCTGGGAGTGCAACTGATGGAAGCGGGGTTTCTGAAGCGGTGATTGCGGTTCTACACGTGTTGTACGGAGCGGGACTCACCGTGGGAGCCAGCTTAGCGCTGGGTTCGCTACTCTTAGGGCGTTTGCGCGACGAGTTCCGGCGCATTGAATGGGCGGCTTTCGCGTTTTTGACGGGCGCGGCCGGGCTCAGCTTTCTGACATGCCTACTTGGCGCGCTCCACTGGATACGGCGCGGGGTTCTCCAGGCTGTGGCGGTGGGCTTAATCAGTGCAGCCGTGTGGCGCAGCCGCCGGCGCTCCCAACGCGAGCCACTCCCGCCTGCACCGCGTCTGTGGCAGATGTTGTTTTGGATCGTCTTCGCGGGTTACGGCTTCTTATATTTCTTCCACGCCCTCGCTCCGGAAGCCAGCCCGGACGGTTCGGCGTATCATCTCGAGATCGTAGGCGAGTACGCCCGCGCGCATGGTCTTGTTCCCATCCCCACCAACATGTACGCCAGCCTGTCACAGGGCATGGAGATGCTGTTCCTGTTCGCCTTTGTTTTTGGCCGCCATTCCGCCGCAGCGCTGGTGCATTTCAGTTTTCTACTGGCTCTGCCGTGGCTGCTTTTTTGTTATGGGCGGCGTTTCGGACACCCGGGCGCAGGAGCCTTCGCCGGGATTGCCGTCTTCGCTTGCCCGCTAGCCGGCATCGATGGCGTCAGCGCATATAACGACGTAGCGCTGACGGCGACGGCTTTCGGGCTCTTTTACATCCTGGAGATCTGGCGCCAGAGCGGCAATTGCCGTTTGATCCCGCTGGCGGGGCTACTGGCTGGATTCTGTTATGCGCTCAAGTACACCGGCGCGTTCATGATTCCGTTGGCTTTGGGTTACGTGGCGTGGCGAGCAGGGTCGCGCCGCTGGCGTGACATGCTGGCGTTTTCGATCCCTGCGGCCATGCTGGTCGCTCCGTGGCTTGTCAAGAACTGGCTGTGGGTAGGGAATCCCTTAGCACCGTTTTTCAACGCTTGGTTTCCGAATCCTTTTATCCACATCTCGTTCGAAATCAGTTACCGGGCCAGCATGGCCAGGATGCAGGATGGCTCCAGCCGATGGGCAGGGCTATGGGATGTTCTCACGTCGGGGCGGGAATCGCAGGGCGCCATCGGGCCGCTGTTTCTTCTCGCGCCGCTGGCTCTCCTCGCAGTGCGGCGTGGAGAGGTCTTGTGGTTGCTCTCGGCGGCGGCTCTGTTGCCTGGGTATGTGAGTAACTTTGGAGGGCGCTTCTTGCTTCCGTTGCTTCCGTTCGTCTCCTTAGCAATCGGCATTGCGCTAGAGCGCTGGTCGGGTATACTCGCCGTGCTGGCAGCCGTTCACGCTACCATCTCTTTGCCGGGCATGCTGCCGAAGTATCTTCATCCTTACGCCTGGAAGCTTGACTGGCCACCGTATGCCGCGGCGTTGCGCCGGATTCCGGAGGATGTGTACCTTTCACAACGCTTAGAGACCTATCCGGTAGCGCGGCGGTTGGATGCGGAGCTTCCAGGCACGCAGATGATCTACGCTATCAGTAACGTTCCGCAAGCGTATACGCGCCACCGGATCTTGGTGGGATACCAGTCTGCATTTAACGAGAAACTGCGCGAGTTCCTCCTTGCCGGCATCGAACCGGCGCAAAACGCCTTGAGAGAGTATCGGTACCGCTTTCCGGCAAGCGAAGTTCGCAAGCTGCGCCTGGTTCAAACTGCGCCACGGAATCCCGGGGAATGGTCGGTTACGGAGCTACGGGTCTGGCGCGGGGGAACGGAGGCGCCACGGCAACCAGCTTGGCGTATCAACGCTCGCCCCAACCCCTGGGACGTACAGCTCGCCTTCGATAATAGTTACGTGACCCGCTGGTGCACCCGGGAACCGGTGGCGCCAGGCATGTGGTTGGAGCTGGATATGGGTAGGCCGGAACGCGTGGACATGGTGACCGTTGAGGCGGCGCCGGGACAACCCGTTTCTCTGCGGCTCGATGGCCAAACCGCCGGCGGTTCGTGGTTAACGCTTGCCCGCCAGCCGGAAGAAGCCCCGTTACGCCCGGTGACGGGAAGACGGCGGGCGGCGATGCACGAATTCAAGGTGCGCGGCGTGAACTACATTTTGGTGAGCGATGCGGAACCCCTAGCCGAAGATCTGTATCGCTATGCGAAATACTGGGGCATCCGCGAAGTCATTGAGATGGGCGGCATGCGGTTGTACCACGTCGAATGACGTATCAGTAAGCCGCCAGCCAGCGGGCTTTTTCCAAGACCTTCTCGGTATTCGGCAAGAAAGCATCTTCAAGCGGCGGACTGTAGGGAATCGGCGTGTCCGGCGCAGCGACGCGAACCACAGGCGCGTCCAGCCACTCGAAGGCTNTTTCCATGATGCGCGCCGCAATTTCTCCGCCGATGCCTCCGGTGAGCGTATCCTCATGCAACACAAGGGCCTTGGAAGTCTTCTTGACGCTCTCCAAGATGGTCTCTTCGTCCAAAGGCAAAAGAGTTCGCAGGTCGATAATCTCAGCCGACACGCCTTCCTGGCTCAGTTTCTCTGCGGCTTCGAGAGCTGTCCAAACCATCGCGCCGTAAGTAATGATGCTGAGATCCCTCCCTTCGCGGAAGACCTTAGCTTTGCCAATAGGGACGGTATAATCGCCGGCAGGCAAATCTTCTTTGATGCGACGGTATAGGAGCTTGTGTTCGAAAAAGATCACGGGATCGTCGTCGCGGATGGCGGCTTTGATGAGCCCTTTTGCGTCGTATGCCGTGGCGGGTTCAATCACTTTGAGTCCGGGAACATGGAAGAACCACGCCTCCGGGTTTTGGGAGTGAAAAGGGCCGCCGCGAATTCCGCCTCCGGATGGAGCGCGAACCACAATGGGGACGGCGGCGCCCCAGCGGTAACGGCATTTCGCGGCAAAATTCACGATTTGGTCGAAAGCGCAGGAGATGAAATCCGCGAACTGCATTTCCGCCACGGGCCGTAAACCCATGAGCCCGGCGCCAATAGCGGCGCCCACAATGGCGGACTCGCTGATGGGGGTATCTACCACTCGTTTTTCGCCGAAATGCTCCAGCATTCCCTGCGTGACTTTAAACGCGCCCCCGTAGACACCGATATCCTCCCCGATTACAAAAACATCGGGGTCTCGCTCCATTTCCTCCCAGATGCCTTCTCGAATAGCTTCCACGTATGTCGTCGGCATGTTAAAGCTCCTTTGGCGGGGCGTAAACATTGTCGAGCAACGTAGCCGGGTCAGGATAAGGGCTGCTTTCGGCCCATGCCACGGCTTCATCCACTTCTCGGAGAATGCGCGCGCGGGCAGCGTCGAGATCCTGGCGCGTAGCCCAGCCTTCGGCTAGCATGCGGTGTTCCAGCCGCACGATGGGATCCTTAGCTTCCCATTCCTTCCAGAGATGTTTGGGCACATAGTCGGCGGGGTCATGCGCTGAATGCCCGGTCATGCGGAAGGTCTTGCACTCGATGAGGTAGGGGCCGTTCCCGGCGCGGGCGTGTGCGATGGCTCGCTGCGCAGCCGCATGAACGGCGAAGACATCGTTCCCGTCGACGATTTCCGCAGGGATGCCATATGCTGGTCCGCGATCCGCCACATTCTCACACGCCATTTGTTTCGAGAGCGGCGTTGAGTAGGCATACTGATTGTTGTTGCAGATGTAAACTACCGGGGCTTTCTGAACAGCGGCCATGTTCACGCCTTCGTGCCAGTCGCCACGGCTGGTGGCGCCATCGCCGAAGAAGCACAGGGCCACATTCCGAGATCCACGGTACTTNAAGGCCATGGCCGCTCCGCAGGCTACCGGAACAGAGGCGGCCATCGCGCTAATGATNGCCACGATGCGCAGTTTCATGTCGCCCATATGCATGTTGCCGTCGCGCCCCCGAGTCAGCCCGCCCACNCGGCCCATGTATTGGGCGAAGATTTGTCTCGGGTGAACGCCGCGGATGAAATAAAGCGCCAAGTCGCGGTGACACGGGAAGAGTACGTCTTCAGGCTCTGTAGCCAAGCCCGCGCCAACGCAGATGGCCTCCTGACCACGGCCGACATACACGCCGCCTACGATTTTCCCTTGGCGGTAGAGTTTACGCTCGATGCGGTCTTCCACTTCCCGCATCAGAGACATGTAGTAATGCGCCCGGTGCGCAAGGCCGGCTTCCGAGTCGGAGGGATTCGCCGGAGCGGGCGTCACCACGGGAGAGGGTTTCACTGCGGCCATAACACATCTCAGGAATGGAATCGGTCTCCAAAGCCAAAGTATACGCTATTCCAAGCCCCTTCAGAGGCCGCTNGCTTCAGGCCGGGTGGTATACTAGTCACGTTGCACTAGCAGCAACGATCGTTGACAACCTTCACCGACAGGCAGGGGAACACCGGAAGGTGGTGAAAATCCACCGCTGCCCCGCAACTGTAAGCGGCGCGAGATGAGGCCGCGCGGTCACTGCATTCGTGGGAAGATCGCGCAACCCGCCCGGGCATAGGCCTAGCCGCAAGCCAGGAGACGGTTTCCTTGCCGGCTGAGTGATGCGTTCCGAGGGAGAACGTTTCATGACCTATCACAAATTCGTCAGATTTCCATGGATCTCACTGGCCGCCGTCCTGGCCATGGCGCAGCCGTCCGGCATTGAGGGTACGGTGGTGGATTCTAGCGGCTTGCGCATCCGAGGCGCGCACGTCTCTTGCGCGAACGCGACCGGGGAAACGGGACTCGATGGCGGTTTCCGGTTTCCACAAACCTTATCATGCGAGCTTCGCGTGACGGCGCCCGGTTTTGAGCCTGCCACCCTTCAAGCTTCGGCAGGCGCTCCGGTAACCGTGAAACTCGAGGTTGCGGGCGTCACCGAGCGGATTGTGGTGAGCGCCGCACGCACAGAGAGCCGCCCGGAAGAGAGCGGCGTGGCCGCAAATATTATCACCCGAAACGAAATCTCCGCCCAGGGCTTCCCCTTTGTGGGGGATTTCTTGCGCCAATGGCCGGGCGTTTCGGTGGCCCAATCCGGGCGTGAAGGCAGTCTCACCAGCCTCTTTACGCGGGGATCTCCGAGTAACGCCACCCTGGTGCTGGTGGATGGGATGCCGGTCAATGACCCGGGTGGGTCGATAAACCTAGCCAACTGGGGGGTGGACGGCATCGAGCGGATCGAGATGGTGCGTGCGCCGCAGAGCGTCCTGTTTGGCGCGGAAGCCGCAGCCGGCGTGGTGCAGTTGTTTACTGNCAGGGGGGACCCNGAATTCCGGCGCCCGCGGGGCGAGCTTTCCTACGAGCGTGGGAGTTTTCAAACCGACCGCTGGACGGCGGCGTTGCGAGGCGGCTGGGGCAGCCGCTGGGACTATGCGCTTGGCGCGGCGCAGATGCACACCCTCAATGAGTATCCCAATGACTTCTTCCGGCATACCGGGGGCAGCGCGAACCTAGGCTATAGGCTGGCCAGATCCACGCTGATTCGCGGTTCTTTTCGCAGCTTCGACGCCGCCTTGGGGGTTCCCGGGCAAGTNCGCTACGGCCTGCTGGATGCCGATGCCGCAGAGACCAACCGTGATGCGCTGGCGACCGTGCGCATCGAAGACGCCCGCGGAAGCCGNTTCCTGCAAAGTGCGTTCTTTGGCTACCACCGGTCGAAAGACATTTACACGGACTCAAAGATGGACGGACCGTACACGGTGGCGCTCCTGTTACGCGACTCGCCGGGACCCGTTCCCCGCACCTACCGGGAAGCCGTACTGGACCCGCGGAGCTTGCCTGCTCTCCTGCCGCCCGGCACGCGCTTGCTGAAAACCGAGGTCACATTGTATCCCTCGGACGAACCTTACATAACTCTCCACTCCCGCAAGCGGTTTGAGTATCAAGGCGCTTTCCGCCACAATGGAGGGACCCTCACGTTCGGCTATACCTTCGAAAGGCAGAATGGCGAAATCTCTCTTCGTGAGGTGTCCCGGAACAAGCACGGGCTTTTCGTGCTGGAGCAATACTCGATCGGGCAGAAGATTTTTCTCTCAGGCGGCATACGAGCAGAGAAGAACTCCGTGTTCGGCACGAAAACCGCTCCGCGCGCCGCAGCCGGCTTTTTGCTTTTGGGCGAGAAAGGCTTCCACACCTCTACGACGTTTCGCCTCAGCGCAGGGCGGGGCATCACCGAACCTAGCCTCATTCAGAATTTCGCCCGAGAAGCCTGGTTTCAAGGCAACCCCAATCTCAAACCGGAACGAACGCACAGCTATGAGGCGGGGCTGGTGCAGGAATGGTTTTCGCGGCGCTTGCGCACGGAGATCTCAGCTTTCTGGAACAGCTTCCACGATCTGATCGTNTTCGTTTCGCTNCCTCCTCCCGTATGGGGGAGCTGGGATAACATCGATTCCAGTTGGGCTAAAGGCGTGGAGTTCTCGGGAAGAGCGCGGCTGGCGCGGAACGTCATGGTGCAAGGCGCGTATACGAAGCTATATACGCGGATCGTGAATTCGAATACGCCGAAAAGCCCGGTAACCGGCATTGGGCAGGAACTCTTGCGGCGTCCGGGTGACAGCGGCTCCCTTTCCCTCTCCGTGACTCCCCGCCGATGGTGGTTTGTCGCCGGCGCATCCTTGGTGGGAGAGCGGCAAGACACGGACTTTCTGGGAACGACTCGCAACCCGGGCTATCAGAACGTCTATGTATCCGCCGGCTGCCGTATCCACCGGTCCGTCACCCCCTTTTTGCGGAGCGACAACCTTTTGAACAGCCGGTATGAAGAGGTGCTAGGATACAGCGCACTCTCCAGGAGCATAAGAGGCGGCGTCAAGCTTGCATGGTAGTTTCGATTCTTGCACTGATCGCTTCTTTGGCGCCGGGGCGGATTGTTTCCACCGCCCCGGCGGCTACCGAGATCCTGTTTGCGCTCGGCCTGGGCGAACGCGTAGTGGGTGTAACGCAATTCTGCAACTATCCGCCCGAAGCGAAGACGAAAACGCGCGTGGGCACGTTCTTACAGCCGAACTTGGAGGTCATTTTGGCGTTGCGCCCGGATCTGGTCATCATTCAGAAAAACCCCGTCCGGCTGGGAGAGCGCTTGGCGGCGATGGGGCTAAAGGCGCTGGAAGTCGATCAGCCCAGCGTGGAAGCGGTATTTGACTCCATTCGCCGGATTGCAGCGGCCGCAGGCGTGCCGGCGCGCGCAGCGGAATTGGAGAAACGAATGCGGTCGGAACTGGAAGGCATACGCCGGAAAGTCGGAAATCGCCCGCCGCGCAGCGTCTTTTTTGCGGTGGGAAGGGATCCCAATGCCGTGGAAGGTTTGGTGGCGGCCGGCAAGGGTTCGTATTTGAACGAATTGATCACAATCGCCGGCGGGCGCAATATCTTTGCACAATCCCCGGCGGCATACCCGAAGGTTAGCGTGGAAGAGGTGCTGGCGCGGAATCCGGAGGTGATCATCGACATGGGCGACATGGCTCAAACCACCAACGTCTCCGAAGCGCACAAGCGATACGTGGTAGGACTGTGGAACCGTTATCCCGCGCTGGAAGCCGTCCGAAGCAGGCGAGTTTACGCCGTGGCCTCGGATATTTTTGTGGTGCCGGGTCCGCGCATTGTGGATGCGGCGCGCGAGTTTGCGCGCATGCTGCATCCGGAGGTTCAGTTTTGAGCGCAGGATTTGTGTTGCGAGACGTCGGCATGCGTTACAACGGCGCAACGGTTCTGCGAAACGTCTCGCTGGAGATATCCGGCCCGCAGATGGTAGCGGTGGTGGGTCCGAACGGCGCAGGCAAGTCTACGTTACTCGGGATCATGGCGGGTTTACGATCCGGACACACAGGCGCCTGCGCTTATGAAGGTAAACCTATCCGGCGCTGGTCTCGCGGTGAGTTTGCGCGCCGTGTTTCCTTCGTGCCTCAGAGCCTGCGGCTGGAGTTCCCGTTTAGCGCNGAGCAGGTGGTGCTGATGGGTAGGACGCCTTATGGCGACGGGCTGTTCGAGTCTGAGGAAGACCGCCGGGCAGTGGAGGAGGCGATGGCGCTGACCGATACGTTAGCTTTTCGCCACCGTGACTTTCGGGCTCTGAGCGGTGGGGAGCAGCAACGTGTGGTGCTGGCGTCGGCTCTCGCGCAGAAGCCTGCGGCGCTGCTGCTGGACGAGCCGACCGCATTTCTCGATTTGAAGCATCAGATTTCGATTTACGCCATTTTGCGCGAGCAGTGTCGCCGGGGGTTGCTCACCATTGCGGCGACTCACGATTTGAATCTAGCCGCGGCCTTTTCCGACCGTGTCATCATGCTCAATCGTGGCGAAATGGTGGCCGACGCCCCCCCTGAGAAGGTCATTACCTCCGAGACCCTGCGGGAAGTTTTTGGGGTGGAAGCCTGCATCGCGACCGGCCCCGGCGGGCGTCCTTGGGTGGTGTATGGCGGTTGAAAGCTCGAGCGCGCAGCGTGTGCTCCTTTTCAGCGGAATTTCAGCGCTGGTGATGGTGGCCACGGGGCTGATCACGCCGCTCGCGGGTCCGTCGCACGTGGATTACGGGCGCGCCTTCGCGGGGCTTTCTCCGGACCGTGAGATTTTGTTTTATGCGCGGACGCCGCGGGTACTGCTGTCGCTCATCGCCGGAGGGGGACTGGCTGTGGCGGGAGTGCTGTTTCAAGCGCTTCTTCGAGACGCTCTGGCGACCCCGTATACGCTGGGCGTGTCCAGTGGCGCGTCGCTGGGCGCAGTCACCGCCATCTGTTTGGGTTGGAGAAATGTGGGGCCATTCCCCGCTACCTGGGCTTCGGCATTCGCCGGCTCTATGATGGTTCTCGTAGCGGTCTTAGCCATCGCCAGCGAGCGCCGGCGCATGTCCTCGTTCACCCTTTTGCTGAGCGGCATCACGGTCAACAGCATTTGCATGGCCGCCATCATGTTTCTGCAATACTTGTCCACGTTCGGGCAATCCTTCGCGATCGTTCGCTGGCTCATGGGAGGCATCGAGGCCGTGGACTATGCCACGATAGGCTGGCTAACCATCGTAGTAGCGCCGGTGGTAGCGTGGCTGTTTTGGAAATCCCGAGACTGGAATCTGCTGGCGGTGGGAGAGGACTGGGCGGCCGCACGGGGTGTTCCGGCTTCCCGACTGATCTTCACCGGCTACCTCGCCGGTTCCTTCCTTACGGGTTCGATCACGGCACTCACAGGGCCCATCGGGTTTGTTGGGCTTATTGTCCCGCACGCTCTGCGGCTACGCCTGGGGGCCGACCACCGGCTTCTGATCCCGTGTTCGTTCTTTTTCGGCGGAGCGTTTCTGGCTATCTGCGACACGCTGTCGCGCACCGTGCTCGCCCCCATCGAGATCCCCGTCGGAGTGACGACCGCTATGTTAGGCGGACCGGTTTTCATTTANCTGCTAAGGGGCCGCAGCAGGGCGGTCTAAAGTGCAATTCCCTGAATACATCGGCCNGCCTCGCGCATCTCTTGTTGTGTAGGCGCCAGACCCCGGAAGCGTTTCTTCCGGACCGACGGCAGCCGGTCACTCAAAGGAGAGCGTAAACGAACACCATGCTAGGCGTAGGAGAGAAATTCCCCGAGTTTGAACTCACGGCCACGGTCAGCACCGAGAAGGATGCGTCCAAGGCGTTTAAGACCATCACGAACAACGACTACCCGGGAAAGTGGAAGGTGTACTTCTTCTGGCCCAAGGACTTTACATTTGTGTGCCCCACGGAGATCGCTGCTTTCGGCAGGGCGAGCAAGGATTTCGCGGACCGGGATGCAGTGGTNTTGGGGTGCAGCACGGACTCGGAATATGTGCACCGTGCCTGGCGCGAACATCACCCGGACCTGAAGGATCTGCCNATCCCCATGCTGTCAGACATCAAGCGGGAGCTCTGCGAAGAGCTGGGCATCCTTGACCCGAAAGCCGGCGTAGCGCAGCGGGCCACTTTCATCGTGGACCCGGACGGTGTGATCCGTTTCGTGTACGTCACGGATTTGAGCGTGGGTCGCAGCGTGGGCGAAGTGATCCGCGTTTTAGACGCTTTGCAGACCGATGAGCTCTGTCCCTGCAACTGGCAAAAAGGGCAGGAAACCATTAAGGTTTAGGCCGTTGTCTAGTTGTCGGTGCGCGGGCCGCCTTCCCCGTCGGAGGAGGGAAGGCGGCTTTTTTTCACCGCCCGGATGAGCCGAAGCCGCCGGATCCGCGTTTGGTCTCGCTGAGTTCGCCCTCCTCCCACTCGACAGGTTCGTAGCGCGCGACGACCATCTGAGCGATTCGGTCTCCCGCTTGGATACGGTACGGCTCTTTCCCGAGATTGAGAAGGATGACTTGAATCTCACCCCGATAGCCCGGATCGATCGTGGCAGGGCTGTTTGGCAAGATGATGCCGTGCCGGAGGGCGAGCCCGCTGCGTGGCCGTATTTGCGCCTCAGCCCCAGGCGGCAGCTCGATGGCCAGTCCGGTACGCACCAGCTGCGGACAACCCGGCTCCAAAACCGCGCTCTCGATCGACCGTAGATCCAGACCCGCGTCCTCCTCAGGACCATGGGCATATGCTGGAAGTTGAGCGTTAGGGTGAAGCCGTTGGATACGAATTCTCATGGATTCCACTAGTGTCGCACGGCTATCATAGCCTCTTATGGCCGACTCAAATACCCGGCGAGTGGTGACGCTGGCGCCGATGCCACCGGAAAAATGCGCGTATGCGCTGGCGCGCTATAGCCGCTCGCCGGACTCCATCTATGACTCTGTTCGCTGGGTGCGCGCGCACGATTCCCGCAGATTTCTGGAGAGCTTTTATTTCCAGTACGGTCACGCCTCCATAGCCGATTTGGGCCATGTGGCGCTCTCCTTTGAAGGCATCTCGGAACTTGCCGCCATAGAGATTGAAGACGAACAGTTGTGGGACGGGCAAGCGAAGTCTTCTCGGTATCAGGATTTTTCGAAATCCGGATTTGTAACGCCTCCGGAATTCACGCCGGAAGAAGCGGAACGGTACAGCCACGTGGCCACCGCTCTGATAGAGAGCTACCAAATCATCCACCAGGCCGTGTGGCGGCATCTGCAAGAAAAGATGCCCCGCCCGTCGGGGATGAAACCGGAAGCGTACGAACGGAACCTCAAAGCTCGCGCGTTCGACGTAGCGCGTTACTTGCTGTTTTTAGGNGTGCCCACCAACGTGGGGCAGGTCACCAGCATCCGCACGCTGGAACGGCAGATTCGCCGGCTCAAGGCCTCTGAGTTCCTCGAGTTGCGCCAACTCGGCGAGGAAGCCGCGCAAGCTTGCGCCGATCCGCCCCGCTGTGCTTGGGATCCTGGCGCGCCTCAGGAAGCGGTGGCTCCTACTCTTGCAAAATATGTGGGCGAGGACGAGTACCTTCGCCAACTCCGGATAGATCTCAAACAGTGGGCCAGCCAGAATCTTCCGCCACCCGTCCAGATGGAAACGCCGGCGGTGGATCTGCTAGCGCCAACGGACCGGACTGCGGACATCGTGGCTACGTTACTTTACCCGGCGACAGACCGGCCTTACCGGGAACTCTATGAAATGGCGCTTTCCTGGAGCGAAGCGCGCCGCCGTGAAGTGCTGGAGGTGGCGACTCGCTGCCGAGGACGTGGAGACGAACTGCCCCGCGCGTTTCGGAACTCGCCGTATGTATTCGACATCGTGATGGACATCGGAGCCTACCGCGACTTACACAGGCACAGGCGGTGTCAACAGTTTCGCCAGGACTACACCTTCCGCTTAGGCTACGAGACCCCAGAGGCAGTGCGCGAAGCCGGCGTGGCTTTGACGTTTGAAACCGCCATGCAGCAGGCTTTGGAAGCGGCGCAACGGCTTCCCCAGCCTGCCGCGCAATATCTGCTTCCCTTCGGGAGTCGCTCCCGGTTTCTGTTTAAGATGGATTTCGCCGAACTGGAGTACATCGCCAAGTTACGGAGTGGCGTGAAAGGACACTTCAGCTACCGGCGGATCGCCTGGGAACTCAAACAGGCCTTAGAACGGCTAGACCCGGAGCTCGGCCGCCTCATCCAAGCAACCCCTCCGTGGGTCGAGGACCCGCTAGAACGCTGAAGGTCAGCTTGCAGGCGCCGAAGAAGGAGGGCTGGCAGGCTGTTCCGGCGGCG
>JGI24721J44947_10006654_pt1 | contig 15508 bp, 9 predicted proteins | sample YelNatPaOPGAMG01_FD_44947 | JGI IMG/M metagenome (IMG submission 44947)
GGAGCTACCGGATGCGGCAAAAGTTATATAGCCTGTGCCCTTGGAAGGCAGGCCTGTGCCCTTGGTTACCGGGTGATGTACTTCGGGATGAACCGATTTCTGGAAAAAGTGACTCAATCCAAACTGGATGGTACTTTTATTAAAATGCTCAACCAAATTGAAAAAATGCATCTTCTTATCCTTGATGACTTTGGATTAGCTCCTCTGGATAATATTGCCAGACTTGCTATCTTGCAATTACTCGAAGACAGATACGGTAAAAAGTCTACCATCATAACTTCCCGGCTACCGGTTATGAAATGGTATGATTATATCGCTGAACCCANNCTGGCCGACGCAATTATGGACAGATTGGCAGGAAATGCTCACAGAATAGAATTGAAAGGAGAATCATTACGCAAGAAAAAATCTAATCAGATTTTATGAGTCGGGATTACCTCGATAAGTCAATAGAAACAAGTTGTTTAAATGTTTTTGTGTTTCTATTGATTAATCTCGGTTTAAAAAAATTGCCCGTGTGACATATGCCATGCGGGCAATCTGATTAACTAACCACTGGACAAACCAACCAGCAAATTGTTATTTTATTTTGTAGGAAAGGCCAAGATTAAACCAGGCAATGCCATAGCCGATTTCAGCCACTGCCGCCAGCTTATCCCCAAAATAATAGCGACCGCCGGCATACCATGCCCATATTGCGCCGCTGCTTTTGGATTTGTAATCATAGCCGGGAATTCCCGTTCCAAATTCCTTTGCCGAAACAATGTCAAAGCCTACCAGTAATCCTGTATAGGTGTCGAATTTTTTAAGCAACGGATAATGAAAGGTTCCTCGCGCGCCAAGGATAGCGTTACTGTATTTCCAGCCCCACCCCTGGTATTCCCATTTATAGGACAAATAGCCCAGGTACCCTCCTACACCTAATACCCCTTTTTCCAGAATACCGTCTTTTATTCCCCACTCGGCCGATATGGCCAAAGGAGGAACTGATGAAGTATACCCGGAGCCTGAATAAATTACACTCCCGAATCCTATGGTTGCGTTAACCACGGCGTTTCCTTTGCTGAACATAGGATCCTGTGCGGCAAGNGATCCAACAAGCATACTGACGATGCTGATCAAAAAAATTCGTTTCATAAAATTTAGTTTAAGTTATTAAATTAAATCAGGGAAGAGNAGCAGAAGTTGTTTCTTCATCTGCATTATAAACATTTCCATCCGGGCAATTGCTGAAGGTGCAGCCTGAATGTGTTACGGTTGTGAAGTTTCTGAGAACAATTCCATAGTGTTTGCTGTTATTAAACTGGCAGTTTATAAGACTCACATTGGCGAAGGAGATGTCCAGCAGGCATTTATTATTGCCCGCTCCGGCATATTCAACAATGCAGTATTTCAACGAATTTGCCAGCTCGGAATAAATATTAATGCCATTCCAGCTTCCGCTTTCCTTCAGTTGAGAAGTAAATTTNATGGGCTTTGCAGCTGTGCCTTCGGCAATCAGTTTTCCTGTTTCATAAATATTCAGTTCGGTCAGTGCGCCGAAGTCCAATTCACAGCCCGGTTCAATGGTTAAAACTTTTTCTGTTGCCAGTCCCCTCTCCATAAAGTACGGAACGCTTGCCTTATGCAGGGTTAAGTCAGTTTCCAATGGCCAGTCTGAAGAAATATGTATGAAGTTAAAGCCATTACCCGTAAGGAGGCTGGTGGAATCAAGCGTTGAAATCTGGTCCGGGGTATCGGCCGAAATAGGATAGTTGTTACAGGCAGTAATCTGATTAGCATAAAACTGACCAAGGGATCCGCCTACCTCGATGCCATTGCCCAAAGAACCGCTTACCCGGCAATGCTGCATGGAAAGTTGAGCGCCGATATCCAAATGGATTGCTGCATGATTATCCTGACCGGCATTTTCAATAATGGCATATTCCCAAACATTATCCCCCCGGTTGGAACCTACTTCCACACCTGNCCAGGCACCTTTGTTCGGGTTTGTAGCTGGCCCGGTGAGGATAACCGGATTTTGTGCAGTACCTGCAATTTTCAATCCGGCACTCTCTGAAACATAAAGACCGGCATACGTATTGGCAAAGACAATTTTTGTTCCGGCTTCAATAGTAAGAAGCGCGTTCCCTTCAATAGAAATCCAGTCGCTGATAATATAGTCGATATTGTTGTTTCTGTTTCGCAGCACGCGGTTTTCGGTAATATTGCCGCTAATAGTTTCCGGCGAGTCAGCTGTTGTTCCACCCAATACGGTAACAGTATATACTACCGATGAACCATCTTCAGCAGTAACGGTATAATTTACGGGGTTTGAAAAGTTCTGTGCAACCCCCGAGGCCGGATTTACCGTTGCATTTTTGGAAACAACGATGGTCGGAACCAGGCTTTCCTTATTGATTTCATCAGGAACAGTGGCCGTAATGGTCTTGGCATCCTCATTGATCACTCCCGACACAACCGGGGAAAGCGACTGGAACTGGAAGGACAGAATTTTTTTTTCACTGCTTTCGCTACTTTCCTTGGTGCATGCAGTAATAAGAATCAGCATGGATGCAACCAGAAATGCACATCCATTTTTTACCAGAAAATTGATTTGATTTTTCATACTGACTTGATTTAAGGTTTAGCATGATCAAAATTAGATTCCGATGGGGTTTTGTCTATCCCCTTTTTCGTGGATTTTAAGGCGTACTTTTTTGTGCCCGATAATAGTGGAGTAAGCTTTCATTTTATCCCAAGTACCATGAATTTGTTAATTCATAGTACTTCGGTTTATCAAGCGGGATAGAATTTTAAAGGCCCGGTTTGGTAGGCCTTCAGCAAACATCATAAGCCATTACATGCATAAGCAAAGGTTGAGGTCAAGGGAGTCTTAACGATGGAAGTACGGAAGAATGATGCATGTATCGTTTATAACGGTGGAAATTCAGAAACGAGGATTTACCTATTGGTTCGCGTATATCAGATTAGCTGGTGGGTAATCGCAATTCTCACCATGGAAGCCGTATTACGGGCGCCAAATTTTACCAGCAGGTTTTTACGATGGCTGTCCACTGTAAGTGGGCTGATGAACATTCGTTCCGCAATTTCATTGTTTGTAAGTCCTTCAGCTATCAGTTTCAATACTTCCAGTTCCCGGTTGGTGAGCATCGGCAATCCATTGTTTGTTTTGTTTTCCAGAATGTCTTTAATAGCAGAACTGAGGTATATTTTTTCATTCATAGCTTCTTTTATGGCCGTAATGATTTCATCCCTGTCGGCGTTTTTCAGCAAATATCCGCTTGCACCGTTTTCAAGCATTTTTTGTATTATAACTTTTGATGCAAAGGAAGTTAATGCTATAACTTTTATTTTGGGATACCGGCTTCGTATTTGTTTGCATAAATCAATTCCGCTGATATCAGGAAGGTTAATATCGAGGAAGATTACCTCGGGCGTAAATATTTTCAAGGTGTCGATACATTCCTTGCCTGTGTATGCCACAGGACAGTTGTTGCAGATTCCTTCCTCAGCTAACAATTTCTGAAGACCTTCGGCCACTATGGGATGGTCTTCCACAATAAGAAGATCCATGGCAAAAGATGATTTCTTTACCTAAAGATAATAAAAAATTCCATTGCTTATTTTACAGAAAACTCTATGGTTATTTCAGTGCCTTTGCCTTCTTTACTGAATATATCAATCATTCCGTTTAAAGAAGCAACTCTTGATTTTACACTTTGAAGCCCAACTGTATTGGATTTTTCAACCTTATCCACATCAAAACCTTTGCCATTATCGTTTACACTTAAGCCAAGCCGGTTATCATCCTGAATCATCTGAACGATAATCTGATTAGCCCCTGAATGTTTTAATGCATTATTGACTAATTCCTGTATAATACGGAAAGAGGCTGTTTCGATTTTTTGATCGATGCGGGAAAAAGTACCATAAAACTGGAAAATAACCTTAACGTCGGTGGTTTCAATGTTTTTGCAGAAATCTTCCAGCGCATCTTTCAATCCATATCTTATAAGTGCTTCCGGCATAAGGTTATGTGCGACCCTTCGCAATTCTGTTGCAGCTGAATCAAGCATGGTGAGAGCATTGCTAAAATCGGCCCTGTTTTCCTCATCCAAAAAGTAATTTCCTTTCATATTTGCCAGTTTAAGTTTTACTCCTGTCAACAGCCCTCCCAAACCATCGTGAAGGTCGCGTGCCAGTCGGCGTCGTTCATTTTCTTCACCGTCAAGTACAGCATTGATTGCAACCAGTTGTTTTTCTTTTTCAAGCTCATTGATCTTCTGTTTGCTTATTTTATTCTCCTGCTCAGCTATAATCTTTTTATAGCGGAATCTTCGTATTAAGAAAAATGCCGATGAAGCAACAAGCATTGTCAGTAGTACGAGAATAATTATGAAAAGTTTTTGTCTTTTTTTCAACATCGACAAATTCAATATCTCCTGATCTTTCTTTTCGGAGTTATATTTACGCTCCAGCTCAAATATCTGTTTTGACTTTTCGACATTAAATAACGAATCACGTAAAATCATAAATTTGATAAAATAATCCAGTGCATTCTTGTATTGTCCCGATTTTTTGAATGCATCGGCAATATCTTCATAAATATATAGTATGCCTGAGTAATTATTAAATTTCGCTGATAATTCCATGCATTCATTATAACAAGCGATAGCTTTATCGTATTGACCCAGTTTGGTGTAGCAAAGCCCAAGCGCTTGCAGAGCAGGAGCAAGTCCGTCGTAGTTTTGTGAAGCTCTCATGTAGTCGACTCCTTTTAATATATAAGGTAAGCCCTCGTCAGCTTTTCCGAGTTTTCTGAACGCATTTCCTATATTCAGATATGCCCTATAATAACCTTCGGTAAACCCTATTTTTTTTGATATAGCCGCAGATTTTTTATAGAAAACGATAGCGGTTTCGTAATCACTCCTTTTTTGAAGGGAATCCCTGTATTCACAAAATTCCCTATCATCATACAAACCTCCAATATTATTGTACATTTTAAGTATGTTCAGGGAATCTTTTTCTGCAATGTATATTTCAAGTGCTTTTTTGCGATAATCCATTGANAGATTGAATTCCTGCAAATTGAAGTAAATATATCCAAGGCGTTCATAAAGTTTTGCTATGCGCTGCTTGTCGTTACGGCGTTCTTCTATTCTGAGAGCTTCGACAAAATAATCCATTGACTTAGCATATTCTTCTTTTATCATGTAATAGTAACCGATTTTTTGCAGGCTGAGTGAAGTATATTTATCTGAAGCTATTTCTTTTGATAAACGCAAGGCTTCGTTGGCATAAATCAAGGCTGAATCATTTTTTTGCATGGCAGCAGAAGCCTTGCTAAGTAGGTTTTTAATAGCAATTGTATCTGCGGGCTCTTCAGCAATTGCCATATGGATTAGCATCACGGGAAAAAGAAAAGGTAAAAAACCCAATTTGATTCTACTCATTTGTTCAGTTTTGGTTTTATCATGCGTTGATCATGTTAACGGGTTCATTGTGCAATTTCATTAATGCTTAGAGAACTTATATGGGTAAAGGTGTTTCGCATTCCATGCAAGAGAAGAAAACCTCATCAAAAAAATGCGATTTAAAACTCCTCAACTCTTTCGGGTATAAACCTGATTCGTTCATTAGGCACGCCTTTCAGTTGTGAATTAATGAATTCATCGGAATTACCCCTCCCGGTTCATCGGGAACCTTTTCAATTTAGCGCCAGCGAAGTTTAAAGGTTATGTCCGGATTGTGCATTAGGAAAGCATGCGAACTAATGTGAGGTGAGTTGGCCTTTGGGTCATGCATCCGGGTAAACCCCGCTGAAACGAAGTGAAAGCGGCCTTTGTGGCACATTGCGCAGTTGTCGATGCGCAATGTGGGGATGATCAGGATAAAAGAACGTTAACATCACACTAATATAAAAAAATTTGATCAAATTTAAAATGGTGATTAGAAGTTTATATCCACGAAAAAGGGGATATTTTGATTTGATGTTAAGGCTGAAGGAATGCCGGCAGCAGCTTCCATTGAGGCAGCAGTAACGGCTGATGCAAGGGACAACTTCAGGCAACGCGCGTTGAAAATCATCTTTCTTTCCCTTTTACCAACAACATCATCTGGTTTACTTCACACGGTTAATTGGTAGGTGCGTGGCCTCGGATCAACATCAAATGCGATAAAAATTGTTACCGGGATACACGTACCCGTGATATCCGGTTTGGAAAACAGAGTTTTGCAGAATGGCAAAAAGCCGGCAAGGATGTACATTCGGTAATTGCCGATCCAGGATTTACTGATCCCGGAAATTTCGATTTCCGTGTGAAGAGTTTATCCGTTGCCGGAAAGATTGGCTTTGTGCCCTACGATTATTTTCAGGCAGGGGTTTATGGAAGCGACGTATGAAAAACATTGACAAAATTTGATAAAAAGCGGGATTGGCTCTATGATCAAACCAATGCAAAATTTTACTAACCCGCTTCTCTCAGCAACATGAAATGTGAATTCTTATGCTCATAGGACATCTTTGAACAACATTCGTTTTTATTTTGGTAGTTATTGTTTTCTTGCAGCCTTGTGTTATTAAAAATAATAAAACTAATTCAGCCACGTAGGTCTGCGATAATTTATTCCTTTTGAACTCATGTACATAAAATGCAATTTGAGCCGGGCCTTAAAGGAGTTCCAATCGTGGGCACCTGACCATGCTACTTCTGAAAGAGCTTGCACTCTCGGGAAGACAAGGTATTCAAACATACTTTCTGAGGGTATTACTTCAGTCCAGACACAGCTCTGTACTCCAATTACTTTGGAAGTTACTTCGGGAGGGAATATTTCTTCGGGAATGTAATTATACAGGTCTTCCAGCGTTTTATCTGTATGCTCTCCACTGATGTAAAACGGGTACATTGGAGTGAGTATGATAGTATTTCCATTAGCTGCACATCGAGAAGGGGAATCTTTTAACCAGTCACGCCAGTACATGATTATTAAATTATTATCAACTTTGCCATCAATCACATCATCCCAGGCAATGACTTTTTTNCCCTTTGATTCTAGGTAGCGTTGAAGCGTAGTGACAAAGTAATTCTGAATTTCATTCAGATTATGCAGGTTGTTTTGTCTCATAAAATTTTCGCACTCAGAAGATGCTGCCCAAGTATCTTTTTCAACTTCATCGCTTCCGATATGAACTACAGGATATTGAAAAAGTTCAGTCATTTCGTTCCATACATTCCGGCAAAAATTCATTACATCTTCCTTGCATGGGCATATCGGGTAGGAGAATTCGTTTCCCCATCCTGCCGTGCCGGTGCATGACAGGAAAGGATAGGACAGAATGGCAGCTGACATGTGACCAGGCATATCAATTTCGGGTATTACATCAATGCAATGCTCTTCTGCATAATTAATTATCTCTTTGAGATCCTGCTTTGTGAAGAAGCCGCCGTACATTGTTTTTCCATTAATTTGCTTTATGAAACGTGCATCAATAAGGAATTTTGTATCCGATTTTGATTTTTCCATGCAAATGGAATCCCAGTTATTAAATGGTCTCCAGGCACCTGTTTCAGTCAGTAACGGATATTGTTCAATTTCCACTCTCCAGCCCTGATCGTCGCTAAGATGCAAATGAAGTTTATTTATTTTGTAGTAAGAAAGCCAGTCAATAATTTTAATAATATATTCCTTGCTGAAAAAATGTCTTGAAACATCAAGGTGAAATCCACGCCAGGCATATTTTGGCGAATCTTTAATGATTACATTTTTCAGAGTAAATGATTTTTGTTTCAGACCCCTTGTAGTTTCCCGGATCATCTGGCTAAGGGTTTGAGCAGCATAAAAGGCGCCTGACCTCGTTTTTGCTGCTAGTGTAATGCCTTTGTCAGAAATACTTAGTATATATCCTTCATTGCTCAGCGAATCATTTTTTATAAACTGAATTGTTGTTTTTTCCCCTGCTTTATAATCTGTTAGTGGCCAGTTTTGAAGGGCCTCAGTTAATGTCGTACTTAACACTTTGGCCGCCGATGCAAATTCGGGATCATTTGAAATGGCGGTTTTCTCATCTATAGAAAATGTGCCTTTGCTATATTGTATGTCTTTAGGAAGAGGGATTATACCATGAGTCCAGGCGACAGACTGGTTATAGTTTTTGTTGTCGTTACTGCAAGAAAAGACAGTAAGTCCCGACAAAAAAAATAGTATATAATGTAACTTCATATTTTGGTTAGATATAAATAAAATCCCTCTTTCGTGAGAAAGAGGGATTTTAGTGGTTAAATCTTAATATCCTGGATTTTGCACAAGATTGGGGTTAGCATCAATTTCCGGTTGAGGTATGGGCATTATCCAATGGTTTTTATCGACCCTGTAGTTAATTTTAATAGGAGCACTGGGTGTACCATTCTCGCAGGTATATTTGTATTCATTTAAGGAAGTCATAACATCAGTAGCAACACCGGCTCTTGTAAGATCATCCCAGCGATGGGCTTCAAAGGCAAGTTCCAGTCTTCGTTCGTTGAGGATTTTACGTTTCATATCTTCTTTATTTGCTGCATCAATATTTGGCAATCCTACACGTGCACGCACCAGATTGAGTGTTGCGATTGCTCCTGGTAAATCGTTCAGTTCATTTTGTGCCTCTGCTTTCAAGGTTAGAATATCTGCCAGTCGGAGAATATAATAACAGTCTCCGCTGGCCCAGCCGGCAGGATGTTTTTGTTTGTAGTTGAACGGAACGGAGTCTGTAGGGTTACCGCATGGGCTCCAGTTTTCATCGGCCCAGGGAATATTTGTCCAAAAAATAATATTGGCTCTCATTCTGACAAAGTCTCCTTCGTTCAGATAAGCATTAACCAGGTCTTTGGAAGGAACGCAGTATTTTTGCCAGCCGTCTTCCGGAGCAAGATAGAGCTGTACGGCCCAGTTTGAAGCTGACCAGTTTCCTTCAATAAAAGGGATGATCATAATAGCTTCCTGATTATAATAATTGCTTCCATCGAAAAGTTTTTCATAGGAAGGCAACAATTGATATCCTGCCGGGCTGGAAATAACGGCATTACAATACTGAAGCACCTTGGAATAATCCCTGTCTTCTCTCTGTGCCCAGACTTTTGCAAGCAAGGCATTTGCTGCTCCTTTTGTGGCACGTACTTTATCTATGGTAACATCGCCATATTCATCAGGCAGATTGGAAAGAGCAATTTCAAGATCTGCCACTATCTGATCATAAACCTGTTTCTCGGTTGCTCTTGGTTTTCTGGTAACTGCAGGATCCGCAGTATTTGATTTGAGTTCAAGGGGGACTCCTCCATACAGTTTGACCAGGTTAAAATAATGGAGAGCGCGCAAAAAGCTTGCTTCACCTATGATCTGCTGACGGCGGCTGTTGACGTCTATCTGGGGATCTTTAACATCATTGATTTTTTCCAGCAGAACATTGCATCTGGCTATTCCCTGATAGAGTTGTGCCCACCACTGATAAAAATTATGGCTGTTGCTTGGCGGAACCTGAAATTGGTCTTCATCCACAAATGTGTCTTCTCCGCCGCCACCCGGGTAAGCATTGTCTGACCGGTTATCGCTCAGCATAACATTTTCCCACTGATAATAATCATAATAGAAAATATTGTAACATCCGGCCAGAGCATTTTCTACATCATTTGCCGATCGGTAAGCATTTCCTGATGTAAAACTTGTTTGGGGGACATCGTCAAGAAATTTCTGACAGGAAAACAGTAGCGTTGACAGGATCATCAACGTAGTCCAATATGTTATGTTCTTTTTCATATCTCAGCGTTTTGTTTTGAACAACTAGAATGTGACATTTATCCCAAAAATAAAGTCCCTCGACTGGGGATAGGTTCCATAGTCGACACCAGGAGCAGTATTCTTGTTTGTATTATCCATGTTGGATGAATTAAATGCACTTACTTCAGGATCAAATCCTGAGTATTTAGTAAAAGTGAGCAAATTTTCGGCAGTAACGAAAACCATGAATTGAGTAATTTTAAATTTCGTGACGAATACCTCAGGCAGTTTGTATCCCAGAGTAACTGATTTTACTCTCAGGTAAGAACCGTCTTCAATATATCTGGTAGAGATATTTGAATTGGTAACATCATCCTTGATTGCTTTGGGAATGCTGGTTTTATCCCCAGGCTTTCTCCATCTGTTAATTACAGTAGCAGATTGATTCATTCCAAGGCGCATTGATTCGGTAAGAATCCTGGTAGCATTGAAAATATCGTTGCCCTGGACACCCTGGAGAAAAATATCGAGAGTAAAATTCTTAAACGAGAAAGAGTTGGTAAGGCCATAAGTAAATTTCGGATTGGCATTTCCAATTATAGTTTTATCATTATCATCAATACTTCCGTCTGAATTAAGATCTCTGTACATTATCATGCCTGTTTCCGGGTCAACACCGTCTGAAATATAGCCGTAAAATATTCCCAATGGCTCACCAGCTTTAACAATTGAGAGATTATAAGTTGTTCCGGCAGGATTGATAGGACCTGTATGCATTACTGTTCCGACTACATCAAGAACCTTACTTCTGTTGAAGTTGATGTTGAAATCTGTATTCCAGGTGAAATGTTCCTTAAGTATGTTTTTAGAGCTGAACTGCAGTTCAAATCCTTTGTTTTGCAGGCTTCCTGCATTTTGTAATGCAGTATTGTCTGGAATGCCAACACTTGCCGGTATAGGTACGTACAACAAAAGGTCAGTTGTTTTTTTGTTATAGTAGTCAGCCGAAAAAGATATCCTGCTGTTTAAGATGGCTGCATCTATCCCGATGTTGAGCTGGCCAGTCTTTTCCCAGCGCAAAGCTGAATTTTCAAGAGTGCTTGGATAACTTGCATTTACAAGATTGCCTCCTATCACATAAAAAGCAGGGCTTACCAGACCGTACCATGCATAAGGATTTGCCCTATCATTTCCCACAAGACCCCATCCAATGCGAAGCTTTAAGTCATTAATCGCTGTTATATTCTGGAAAAATTCTTCCTTGGATATACGCCATCCTGCTGAAAATGAAGGGAAATACCCCCATCTGTTTTCAGGTGAAAACTGTCCTGAGCCATCAGCCCTGAAATTGGAAGTGATCAGATACTTGTCTTTGAAGGAATAATTAAGCCTTGCGATAAATGCAGCATGCGATTTTTCATAAATCGATACCTGTGGTACGTTCTGAACTGTGCCTGGTGTGACTGTTTTAATGGCAGAACTTCCACCGAAGCCATGGGATCCGAGCCAGACAGAATGGCTGTTTTCTCTGGATGCAATAAAACCAGCCAAAACAGAAATGTTATGATCATTGATTTGCTTAGTAAAGTCCAGGGTATTTTCCGTTACCCAATAGGTATACTCATAATCACCTTCATTTGCAATTCCATCCATTGTACGACCATATCGGGTTTGAATCGGATTCAGGAAGGACGAAAAAATGCCGTTGCTATGCTCAAAACCTAATAATGATTTAAATTTTAAATCCTTAAGAGGCGAGAGCTCGGCAAATACATTCCCATGAAACCTGTTATTCTTGTAATTTTGTTCAGGCTGGTAAACTGTGGAAACTGGATTTTCAAGGTCCGGAATAAATGGGTTTAATGCATAATGTGCGGGATTGTCCTTGTCCCATACTCCTATGATGGGAACAGTTGTCAGTAATCTTGTAATAACTCCGTTTCTGTCGTTTTCGGGAACCGGTATATCAGTCCATTTGTCGTATGAAAGATTTGTGCCAACTTTAAAAAAACTGCTAACTTTATGATCAAAATTGATTTTAAAAGTTGCTCTTTTAACGCTATTATTCAGAACAATTCCTTCTTGGTTGATGGCAGAACCGGATACATAATAGCTTGTTTTGTTGTCGCCTCCTGTAACTGCAAGCTGATAATTTTGCGTAAATGCATTTCTGAAGACCAGATCCTGCCAGTTTGTATTTTCTGAATATCTTGACCAGTCTATTGAAGGCAGTCCAAGTTCAATGGCCAGGTCTTTAAATTGTTCGCTGTTCAACACAGAGAGCTTTTTCCATGCCTGTGATGTCATCATTGAGCTGTTGAAAGTGACTCTGGTTTTCTGATTATAACTGCCATGTTTGGTAGTTATCAGAACGACGCCATTAGCTCCACTACTGCCATATATGGCTGCAGATGATGCATCCTTAAGAACGGAAATGCTTTCAATATCAGCAGGATTTATTTCGTTGATGCTGTAAGTTTGAACACCATCAACAATGTATAAAGGATCGCTTGCTGAAGTAATGGAAGATGTTCCTCTTATCCGGATGGAGAAACCTGCCTGAGGCTGACCTGACGGTCTGATAACCTGGACACCAGCTGCTTTCCCTTCAATTGAATTTCCAAACTGCGTATTGGCTCTGGCTTCCATATCTTTCGACGATATAACGGCAACAGCTCCCGTCACATCCTTTTTCTTTTGAGCTCCATAACCTACAACCACAACTTCTTCAAGCTGGGCCAAATCAGGTTGAAGGCTAACGTTTATGATTTGCTGGTTGCCAACAACAATTTTTTGCGAGATCATGCCTACAAAAGAAAAAACCAAAACAGATCTGGAATCCGGCACTTCAATACTGTATTCCCCATTTTCTCCGGAAATGGTTCCAATTGACGTACCTTCAACTACTATGTTAACTCCCGGCAATGGTTCTCCGCTTGTTGCATCTGTAACTTTTCCTTGAATGACTAATTGCTGGGGAAGTGTTTTTGAAAAGGGCGTGATTACAATTATGTTATTTTCAAGAATTCTGTATGTCACTTCAGAACCAGTGAAAATCATTGCCAGGATATCATCGATCTTCTTGTCTTTAATATCTATATTAATGTTTCTGTCTAATTCGGTAAATTCATCATTATAAAAAAACCTGAAATTACTTTCTTTTTCAATAAGTTTAAAGACATCCCGTAATGATTTGTCTTTTACTGAGAGGTTCAGGTATGTTTCCTGCGAATAAACGGATGCAGAAACCTGGATCACAGCAATAAATATCAGCAGTATGGTAAATTTCATTTTCAGTAGTATTTTTCGAAATGTTTCAGTGGTAACAAAAACATTTTCATCTATGTATTTTTTCATAACTTTGTATTGTTTAGTTATACATTTTTTTACAGGATATCCTCTCGCAAAGGGTATCCTCTTGAATGAACCGGGGCATTATTGTCCCGGTTTTTTTGGTTAATCTTTTCTATGTCATAGTTTTTTGGGTTTAGGTTAGACAATCAGGTTAGTTTATCTTTTAATTAGTCTGGAATAATCCTTTTCCAGCTCTTTATCGAGGTTCCATGTAATATAGCCCTTACCTACATGATATTCGAGAGGTGTAGTGAGCCTCAGAATAACAAGCACCTGCTCCAGGGTTTCATTCTGTATAGTGCCTGAAAACTTATAGGTATTCAATCTTTCGTTCAAAATCTCAATTCTGGTACCGTACCTTCTTTCAAGCAAATGAGCCAGCTCATTTAGTGTTATACCTTCCAGTACCCATTTTTCATCCTTCCATGAAGTGTATAATTCAGATTTGATGTTGTCTATTATCTGAATTTCGGGGTNACTTTTTTCATTTTTTCTGTTNTCCTGTATTTCTTTCCCTGATTCTTTTTCATGTTTTATTTCACTTGTACCGGTATTGATATGATAAACGATATTCTGGTGCGGTTTTAACCTAAATGAATGAGCCCTATTTGACGTACCTTTGAGTTGAATTTCTACATTTCCTTCGATAAGAGTAGTGGTTATGGTTTGCTCTTCAGGGTATGCTTTAACATTAAAAACAGTACCATATGCTTTAATTTTCAGGTGGGATGTTTGGACAATAAAAGGCTTTTTCTTGTTTGATCTTACATCAAAATAGCCTTCCCCCTCTAAAGTGACAACTCTTTCAGTCAAATTATAATCAGAAGCATACGACAGTTTACTTCCTGCGTTTATCCATGCAGTAGTTCCATCCGGCAGAATTAACTGCGATTTGGATCCCAGAGGCACAAAAACCTGGCTAAGGTTGTGCGTATTTTGAACTTTTTTCGGAGCGAAAATCAGCCATGAACTTATTGAACCAAGCGAAATTAAAAAGACCACCATGGCGGCGATCCCAAGTATTTTTGAAAGCCTTCTGTTTTTCACCAGGGAGAATATCGGGCTGCTCGTATCTGATCTGGCAGCAGACAAACGGCCTGCAATTTTTACCCAACCCGCTTCCGGATCAATTTTTTCATTGTCAAGATGAATTGCTGTTGCAAGCCAAATTTTCCTGTATGTTTCAAACTCTGAAAGGTTTTTGTCGGACGATTCTATCCATTCTTTCAGCTTATTGATTTCATCTTTGTTGAGCTGCCCGTTAAAAAAACGTATCAAAAATTCTTCAGAAAACTGATCTGTCAAATTCATACTTGTCTTATTATAAACTATAGTATATCAATCAGGTTGAATCCTGATTCATTAATAAGACAAGAAATTACCTTTTGCAGGGTTACAAAATTTCTTTCATTTTTTTTATGGCCCGTTTAATCTGAGTCCTCACGGTCTCGACAGAAAGATTAAGTTCGGTTGCAATCTGTTGATAGGAAAGACCTTCAAAACGGCTCAGAAAAAATATCCTTCGTGACTGAGGAGGGAGAATATCAAGCAAATAAGTTATTTTACGTTCAGTTTCTTCAGAAACTAATTGGTCAATTATATCGGGACGAAAATTCTGAAGAGCCAATTGATTATGATAGGTTATTTCTTCAGCTATCTGTTTATACTGTCTTTTCATAACCTCATTTTTCGTTAAATAGTTTATGCAGTTATTATGCACGCAACGAAAAAGATAGGCTTTAAGTGATCTGTTAATCTTCAGGGTTGCTTTGTTTTCCCATAATTTAATAAAGGTTTCCTGGACGATCTCTTCAGCCAGGTCAGATGCTTTAACAAAAATCATTGCATAGGAGCAGAGTTTAGAATAGTACAATCTGAAAAGTAATCGGAATAGCTTTTCATCGTCATTTCTTTGAATCAGTTCAAGTAATTCCTGCTCCAGCTTTTCTTCCTTTGCCATATAGGTAAGTCAATCAGCCAAGGCCCTGTTAGGCAATGCCAAAGGTATTAAAAAGTGAACACATCTGCCCTAAACAATCATTTTAGAGATAGTATCCTGCTTCTACAGTATTATCTGACCGAGAAATAAGCGAAATAATTTAGCACAGTATAATTACGGAATTATGTGCAAAATGGATCATGAATCTGGTCTGGGAAGGAAGGTGCAAATTCTGAGGTAAAGAGAAAATAAAGGGGAAAATTCCAATCGATATATTTTTTGAGGAATTGATGTACATGATCGCTCTGTGCAATCCTTATCCTCATTATCGGAAACCGGAAATCAATGGAAATTTTCTATTTTCCATTTCCTATTTCCCTGAATGTGACCATTCTATGGAAACTTAATCCTCATTAATGGGAAATCGGAAATCGGAAATCATTGTACAGACTGCACTTC
>JGI24721J44947_10006659_pt1 | contig 15503 bp, 10 predicted proteins | sample YelNatPaOPGAMG01_FD_44947 | JGI IMG/M metagenome (IMG submission 44947)
AAGGGCTGGTTCAGCAAACCCGACCCCTGAGCTATAATACCCAACTCAAGGTGACGGTTGCCAAATACTATATTCCCTCCGGACGCTGCATCCAGGCGGTCGATTATTCCCACCGCAATGAAGATGGCAGCGTGGGCTATATCCCCGATTCGCTGATCAAGGAATTTAAAACGCACGCAGGACGAACAGTGTACGATGGAGGAGGAATTATGCCCGACATCAAAACTGAACCCGACAAATACAGCCAGATTGCCTTGAATCTGTATGCTAAAAATATCATCTTCCATTTTGCTACTGAGTTTGTGCGTGACCATCCGACAATAGCCCCTCCGGCCAAATTTACCATCGATGACGAAACCTACCGCAGGTTTACCGAGTACGTAAACAAGCAAAATTTCGACTATCAAACGCAAACCGAGCAACAACTTGAAAAACTCATTGAAACAGCTAAAAAGGAAAGATACTATCAATCGGCCGAACAGGAATTTATACATCTTAAGGAACGTATATCGCATGATAAAAACAAGGATTTGGAAGTTTTTCGTAAGGAAATTGAAAAACTGCTGATCGACGAGATTATTCCTCGTTATTATTATCAAAAGGGAAGAATCATAGCATCGATCAATGGAGGAGATAAGGAGGTAGAGAAAGCTATACAGATAATGAGCGACCGGACAGCATATGCAGGCCTGCTTTCCAGTAGTGCTGTCATTGGAAAAGAGGAACATCGGTCGAAAGAGGAAAGTACCGTGCTTGAAGAAGATACCGAATAACCATTTTTATTAAATTTTGCATCGAAAAAATAATCTGTAGCTTATAATCCATAAAAAGTGATACGTTCAAGAGGAACATTCGACCCTTACGGTCGAATGTTCGTTTAAATGTAATGTTCTACAAATATTTAATCCCTGACGGTATTAGAGACGGTATATGGAATTATTGCGTTTCTGCGGTCGGGAAGTAATAAAAAACTGGACAATAGGGGCAGTCAGAAGACTGCCATTTCGAGGCGACGAAGTCTGTGACATCGCCGATCAAATAGGAAAGGAGGCTAATAAGTTAGTGTTTGTTTAACCAAATGGAAGTCGGTACTTACAAAATATTTTTCGGCTAAGATTTTTTAACATTTCAGTTGCCCAGTAAACGATAAAATGGAATAACTTTAGACAACTATTTCGGGTGAAAAAGGTTTAACTTCTGCGATGCGAAGATTCGGTTCCATATTAATGGTGATATTTATGCTGCTGGCCAGTGGGGGGTTTACCATTGCCCGTCACGTATGTAGCAGTTCTGGGGTTTTTGTGAAAGTAGGAATGTTGGGTACCACGGCCGATTGTGGTATGAGTCTTAATCCTTCCGCATGTACTTCGCATCCATTGATTGATAATCCTCCTTGCTGCCAGAACAGTGTGCAGACCCTTATCGTCGATCCTTTTACGGTGCAATCGTCGTTACAGGTGATCGCCTTTTACCTTATCAGTCCTTTGTTTTTTGCTTATTCTGTCATTTTTTCGATAAATCAACTTTATATTGCCACCCCTTGCACAAGTGACAGGGCCTCGCCCTTCCTGCACGCAATCGATCGGCTTGCTGTCATTTGTGTATTCCGCAAGTGATTCCTTTCGCATTTTTCACGATAGGTTGAAACTCGTATGTTTGTTTTCGTCCGGAAAACACACTAAGTATTTTGCTCGGTGATTAGCCGGATGGACCTACAGTTCCGCTCTAACGGTCTGTAGTGTTTCGGCAGAGATTAAAACATGCTTGTTTCAGCTAACCTCCAAACAATCTCCGATCTATACCTGTGAATTTTAGTTTTGAAACTAAACTCACAGGAAGTTGAAATTAATTGCTATGAAACTGCTATTTGTGTGTAAACGCACTAAAGGTTACAACATGCAGGTTTTATTCGGCTGGGAGTTCAAAAAATTTATACAATTAAAATATAATCAATAATTTAAAAATTGTAGAGGTATGAGAAACTGGAAAGAAACATGCAACAAGCGCTTCTTATTGGTTCGAAGTGCTGTAAGACCCATCCAACTTATGATTAGCTTTATCATTCTTGGGTTGGCTATTGCTTCGTCGACGTTAATGGCACAAAACAAGTCCGATGGACTGAAAACAGAAACCATTAAGGTTTGGGGCAATTGCGAGTCATGCAAGCAACGCATCGAGAAGGCTGCTAAAACTGATGGGGTCACCCGCGCAGTTTGGGATATCAAAACCAAAATGTTGACGCTGACCTACGATCCCCATAAAACGACAAGTGAAAAAATTCAGAAACAGATTGCAGCTGTAGGGCATGATACTGAAAAGTTCAAGGCTGATGATAAAGCTTATGCCAATTTGCCCGGTTGCTGCAAATATGATCGGCGTAAATAGTTGATCATGGAATTGTTTTTATAAGTTAGGAAGCTGGGCGTGGTCAAAGCCGCAATTGCTCATAAAGTCGCTGTTACTACGCTCAGCACTCCTTAACTTTTAATCTTCAGCATCATGAAAAAGTGCATGCTTAAATTGAAACATTCCTGACAAATTAAGAACTATAGCTTGCAAGTTCGATCTTGGATAGGGGACATAAAAAAATGTTATAAGTCAGTAACTAATTTATTTTTATATGAATGCTATATTCAGAAAATGTATTTTTGGTATTATTCTGTTTCTGCCGATTTGGGCTACCTTGGCCCATGAGAATAATAAACTTTCTGGGCACGACACTGTATACAAGGAAAATGTCCAAACATTTCCGGGTCAGGAGTCGATTCGTGTAAAAGAGGAGTTTTCTACATTACATCCAATGATAGTTCATTTTCCTATTGTTTTTATTTTGTTAGCTTGCGTATTGCAAATTTTGAGACTTAAATTAAAACGTGAATCATGGGATGAATTAATCTTGTATATACTGTTGGCTGGTATAATAACTGCATACCTGTCGGGAGAGGTATTTCATCCTCATACCGAAGGGCTTAGCTCAGATGCCTCGATTATTTTGGAGCGTCACGAATTCTTTGCTTCACTTACATTACTTACATCGCTATTAGCACTGCTTACAAAAATAGTGAGCGTTTACTTTAATCCTTTACGAAAGTTTGTCATAGAGATAATTACGGCGGTCTTACTTCTTGGGGCAGCCACGTTTGTATCGGTATCGGGGCATTGGGGAGCCTACCTTACCCATATCGAAGGGGTAGGTCCACAGGGTAAGTATCTGAAATCGGAAAACTGATGTAAGAAGCGTAATCACGTAATCAAGTATATGGGTTCACTTGTGGCATTATTCAGTAATCAGTCTCTGAGTTGGGATATTTTCCCCGACATATTTCTCAGGTACAGCAGTAGTCCGGCAAAATTATACAACAAAAAGCACAGATAATAAACCATTGCAGGGAGATAAGAATGATTGGGTTAAGTACCGGAAACTACAAAGGCAGCTCTGCTGACTTAACGTAAATCTCTAAAAATAAGGGAGAAACATGTTAAACAACATTGTAAAATATTTTCTTGAAAACAGGTTAATAACCTTTATTCTATTGATATCATTCATTGTCGGCGGACTTGTAACTATGCCCTTTGACCGGCATTTGGGTTTTCTGCCGCGTAATCCGGTACCGGTCGATGCCATCCCCGACATTGGGGATAATCAGCAAATTGTGGCAACGGAATGGATGGGACGATCTCCCCGCGACATAGAGGATCAGGTTACCTATCCGCTAACTACTGCTTTGTTGGGTATACCAGGAGTAAAGGCTATACGGAGTACCTCAATGTTTGGTATGTCGTTTATCTACATTATTTTTAAGGATGGGGTCGATTTTTATTGGAGCCGTTCGCGTATACTGGAGAAGTTAAACTCTTTGCCACCAGGCACACTGCCGAAAGGGGTACAACCCAAACTGGGACCGGATGCCACAGCATTGGGACAAGTATTTTGGTACACGCTTGAAGGGCGCGATCCTAAAACAGGTAAGCCACAAGGAGGTTGGACCCCCCAAGAACTAAGGACTATTCAGGATTTTTACGTACGGTATGCTCTCAGCTCGGCAGAAGGTGTATCAGAAGTGGCATCCGTGGGAGGTTTTGTCAAAGAATATCAGATCGATCTGGACCCTGCAGCCATGAANGCATTNGGGGTTTCGGTAATGGATGTTATGAAAGCGGTCCGAAATAGCAATATCGACATTGGCGCCGAAACCATTGAACTCAATCAGGTAGAGTACATTATTCGTGGGTTGGGCTATATTAAAAGCCTCAGCGACCTTGAAAATTCGGTCATTGAGGTTAAAAACAACGTTCCCATCAGAATAAGAGATATTGCTCACGTGTCTTTTGGTCCGGCAACCCGACGGGGTGGACTCGACAAGGGGGGCAGTGAAGCCGTTGGTGCAGTAGTGGTGGCACGCTATGGTTCAAATCCCCTCGAGGTCATTAACCGCGTCAAAGAAAAGATTAAGGAAATAGAACCCGGTCTACCCCAAAAAATACTCCCCGACGGTTCCATCTCAAAAGTTACGATTGTCCCATTCTACGACCGTACCGGCTTGATTAAAGAAACTATTGGCACTCTGGAGGCGGCATTAACTCACGAAATTCTCATCAGCATTATCGTAATTATTGTACTGCTTGTCAATCTGCGAGCCTCGTTGGTGATCTCCGGCTTACTTCCCATAGCAGTGCTGATTGCCTTTATTTTAATGAAAATATTTGGTGTCGAAGCCAATATTGTGGCGCTCTCGGGTATAGCCATAGCTATTGGGGTGATGGTGGATATTGGCATTATTTATGTCGAAAATATTGTGCGACATCTCGAGCTCCCTGAGAATAGACATCTACAGGGACGTCCTACCCGACAACTTATTCAGCAGGCTACTTTTGAGGTTTCTCCTGCCGTTTTTACAGCACTGGCAACCACTATAGTAAGTTTTATTCCTGTCTTTGCTCTCGAGGCAGCTGAAGGTAAGCTTTTTCGTCCACTTGCAATAACCAAGACTTTTGCCATGCTGGCTTCGTTGCTTTTGGGAATTATTGCTCTTCCTACCCTGGTGCAGATGATTTTTTCTTTTCGACTTCCTACCCGATGGATACGTCGGGCATGGAACATGTTGCTCATAATAGCTGGAGTTGTGATCCTGTTTTGGTGGAAAAGCTGGATTTCGCTGACACTCATTGCGTTTGGGGTCAATCAACTTTTGGCTCATCGCTGGCCCAACGAAAAAAAAAAAACTTATCCCCAATACCTCAACATTGCTATAGCTCTGCTGGTTGCAATATATTATCTGTCAATCGAATGGTTGCCTCTGGGCGCACACAACAGTACACTGGCCAATTTTCTTTTTGTCACATGTCTGGTAGGAATCATCCTTACTGTACTAATGCTCATGGTACACTTTTACGAGCCCATCATCCGTTGGTGCCTTGCTAACAAAGGAAAATTTCTGCTAATTCCTGCATTTACTATTTTTTGGGGTATTCTCATCTGGCAGGGTGCCGACCGGATTCTTGGATTTATTCCAAAAAGTATGGAACTACTCGGATGGCAACAATTCCGACATACCTCCCTTTGGATGGCAACAAATAAGGCATTTCCCGGAATGGGAAAAGAATTCATGCCTTCGCTCAATGAGGGTTCCTTTCTGCTAATGCCTACCAGCATGCCCCATACCAGCATTGAAAAAAATATCGATTACATTCGTATGCTCGACAAACAGCTGGCATCTATTCCCGAAGTTGAGGTAGCTGTGGGTAAGTGGGGACGGGTTAATTCGGCGCTCGACCCTGCACCCGTGCAAATGTTTGAAAACATTGTAAACTATCGGCCCGAATATATTCTTGATGATCAAGGACACCGCATGCGTTTCAGGGTCGATAAGCAAGGACGTTATATGCTGAAAAGTGGTCGGTGGTATGATCCGTCGGCCGAGGGATTTAAAATTTTTCCAAAAGACAGCCTTGTTCCTGACCCGCGAGGAGAATACTTTCGTCAATGGCGCCCCGAAATTAAAAAATCTGACGACATCTGGAACGAGATCGTAAAAATTACCCAATTACCAGGATTAACTTCGGCTCCAAAGCTACAGCCCATTGAAACCCGACTGATCATGCTTTCGACGGGCATGCGGGCACCGATGGGACTTAAGGTATACGGACCCGATCTGACCTCTATCGAACAAGCCGGGTTAATACTTGAACAGGTGTTAAAAGAAGTCCCCTCGATCAATGCCTCATCGGTATTCTACGATCGAGCTGTTGGGGCACCCTATCTTGAGATACAACTCAATCGGAAAAAAATGGCCCGTTACGGCATGAGCATTGGTGAGGTACAGGAGGTTCTGCAGGTAGCCATAGGTGGGATGTCGTTAACCACGTCGGTTGAGGGTCGGGAACGTTTCCCGGTTCGGGTTCGCTATGCCCGAGAACTCCGCGATAACCCCGAGGATATCAAACATGTACTTATCCCCGCCATGAATGGCACGCAAGTGCCCTTGGGTGAAATTGCCGACATCCAATACAGCCGGGGTCCACAAATGATTCGCAGCGAAAACACCTTTTTGGTAGGTTACATTATCTTCGACAAGGTTGCCGATAAAGCCGAGGTAGAGGTGGTAGAAGAAGCCAGCAAAATTATCCGTGAGAAAATAGAGAATGGNACTATACAGCTGCCTCCGGCTGTTTCCTACAAATTTGCCGGCAACTACGAACAACAGATCCGGGCAACCCAACGCCTTGCTGTATTAATACCAATTAGCCTGCTGATCATCTTTCTATTGCTTTTCTTACAGTTTCATACGATTACAGCATCAGCCATACATTTTTCGGGAGTGTTTGTGGCCTTTGCCGGGGGATTCATTATGCTATGGCTTTATGGACAGGAATGGTTTCTTAACTTTTCGCTTGCCGGTATCAATGTGCGCGATATGTTTCAGATGCATACTATCAATCTCAGCGTGGCTGTCTGGGTAGGTTTTATTGCGCTGTTTGGAATAGCTACCAACGATGGGGTTATCATGGGAACCTATATTCATCAGGTCTTCGAAATGCGCAAGCCATCGACAATCGAAGAAGTAAGAGAGGCTGTAGTTGTTGCTGGTAAAAAACGGGTTCGGCCTGCCATGATGACTACTGCTGTAGCCGTAATTGCTCTGTTACCCGTCTTGACCTCTACCGGCAAAGGCGCTGATATTATGATTCCTATGGCTATTCCTACTTTCGGAGGAATGATTATCCAGGTAATGACCATTTTTGTAGTACCGGTTTTTCAGGCCATATGGCGAGAAAAAGCAGTACGCCGCATGAATAAACAAAAACATCAAATAAACCTGCTGGAAAATGAATAGAAAGGGTATTATTAAAATGATCTTATGGGGGATAACGCTGTGTTGCTTAAACAGAACAGCGTGGGGTCAACTCCATGATTCTCTGTTGGTGTACATGCAGATAGCAGCCCGAAATAATCCGATGGTGATGCAAAAATTTTATGAATATCGGGCAACCCTCGAAAAAATACCTCAGGTATCAAGTCTGCCCGATCCCGAACTTTCGGCGGGTATATTTTTGAGCCCCATGGAACTGGTTGCAGGGAACCAAATCGCCGATATCAGACTTATGCAGATGTTTCCTTGGTTTGGTACGCTTAGATATGCTAGGGAAGAAACGGAGTATATGGCAAAGGCCAGGTATGAATCGTTTCGTGAAGCAAAGCTTGAGATAATGTTTCGGGTGCAACAGCTGTGGTACGAGCTTTTCAAAATCAAGGCAGCTATTCGTATAACAGAAAAGAATATCCAGATCCTGCAATCGCTTGAACGGATTGCTTTAGTGCGATTCAGTAGTGGCAGTGATGCTGTTGTTTCATCATCGTCGATAAATCCTCAGACAAAGGCTAATAACAATAATTCTGCTAATTCCGGTATGGAAGGGATGACCAGTGAACAGCCGGGCACTTCCACTGGCACTGGATCCTCATCCTCGACAATGCCCATGAACCAAAGCATGAGTCCGGTTGCATCGGGCTCCCGACTATCCGACCTTTACCGGATTCAAATTGACTTAGCTTCGCTTCAGGACGACCTTGCTTCTCTCCAAAACAGCTTAATCAGCCTTCAGGCCGATTTTAACAGTTTGCTCAACCGCCCTGCTGACAGTCCTGTTACTATTGCCGATTCTCTTGATACAGATACCCTCAGTTTTGATCTGAAACCAATTGCCGATACGATAATCAATAATAATCCCATGCTAAAAATGTGGGATTATGAACAACAATCGAATCTGGCCCGCAAACAGATGATACAGCGTATGGGCTATCCCATGATAGGAATAGGGCTTAACTATTCTCTAATCAATCCGGGCAAAATGTCATCCTCATCCATGAATGGAAAGGATATGGTTATGCCTATGGTGACAATAACTCTGCCGATTTATCGCAAAAAATACAGGGCCATGCAGACCGAAAATGAAATGTTGCAACAATCGGTTCTGCAAAACTATCAAGCTTCTTATAACGATCTTCAAACCTCGTGGATAAAAGCAGTGCAGATGTACCGTGATGCCCGGCGGGGTCTCAGTATTTATTCCCGGCAACAGTTTTTGCTGCAGAAGACCTTCGAAATCACATTGCAAAACTTTGCAGCGTCCGGAACAGGACTTACCGAAGTGCTCCTTACTCGACAACAACTGCTCAATTATGAACTAAAGAAATCTGAGGCGGTTGCCGACCTATGCACGGCTATTGCCTGGATAAAAAAATTATCAGCTACCGTCGATTCCAATAATTAAAAATGAAGACTATGAAAATAAAATTGCCTGCCAATATCTTTCCTTATATCGGCTTTTTAGTGTTAGGATTGGTATTTGGGAAAATATTATATCAAACGGATAAGCAACCACATCGTGCCGAGGTTAATGTCGTGACAGAAAAGAAACATACCCTTTGGACATGTTCTATGCATCCTCAGATTCGAATGACTGAACCCGGAAAATGTCCGTTGTGTGGCATGGATTTAATTCCACTCGACGATAGAACAAATATGACTGTCGATCCCGAGGCTGTGGTACTGAGTCCCGAGGCTATTCAGCTGGCTAATATTCAAACGTCGGTGGTAACACGCCAACCGGCGGTTAAGGATATCCGGCTGTACGGAGAAGTCCGTGCCGATGAACGACTCATCCAGAATCAGGTAGCCCATTTACCCGGTCGGGTAGAAAAGTTACTTATTAATTTTATCGGTGAAAACGTATCAACAGGACAGGTATTAGCGCTATTGTATTCGCCTGAACTCATAACGGCCCAGCAGGAATTGCTTGAAGCTGGAAAAATGAAATTGATCCAACCCGAAATATATGCAGCAGCCCGTCAAAGATTAAAAGCATGGAAATTATCGGATCATCTGATAGAACAGATAGAACAATCGGGAAAAATTCAAAGCGAATTTCCCATTCTGGCCAACACATCTGGGGTTGTAACGTCAATGCGGGTACGAACTGGTGATTATGTGTCTGCGGGCACTGTATTGTTTGAGGTTGTTGATCTGTCGCATGTATGGATTTTGTTTGATGCTTACGAAAGCGATCTGCCTTTTTTGCAAAAGGGCAGTAAAATTTCTTTTACCGTTCAGGCATTGCCGGGTCAAACATTTGAAAGTACCCTTGTTTTTATCGACCCTGTCATCGATCCTGTTACCCGGGTGGCAAAGGTTAGAGCCGAAAAATGGAACAAGAATGGTTTGCTTAAACCCGGAATGTATGTTACTGGTGTTGTTCGGGCCAGTCTACCCCATCTACATCACGATCCGTTAGTCATACCTCGTTCGGCTGTACTGTGGACGGGCAAACGTTCGATAGTCTATGTGAAATTGTCCTCTGCTACCGAACCCATGTTTAAGATGCGCGAAGTGATTCTGGGTCCTTCACTGGGCAATAGTTATATTGTGGAGGGAGGTCTTAGCGAAGGGGAAGAGATTGTGACCGACGGGGCTTTTAGTGTCGATGCAGCGGCACAACTGGCTGGGAAACCAAGTATGATGAACCCTAAGAGCTCGCATGAAGAGTGAGCCTATCACTTTTTTGATTGACAAATTAAATCAGGGGTAGGAAAAATACGGCTTAGAATAGCATTCTAAGCCGTAAAAGGGATATCTACAACTTCTTTTTCACTTCAGTTTCGACATAGGCTTCAATTACGTCACCTACTTTAATATCGTTAAAGTTTTCGATGGTAAGACCGCAGTCTTGTCCGGCCACAACTTCTTTTACGTCGTCCTTAAAACGTTTGAGCGATCCCAGTTCGCCTGAGTAAACCACAATACCATCGCGGATGACGCGCACTTTTGAATTGCGCTGGATTTTGCCTTCGCGGCACATACAACCGGCTACAGTACCTACCTTTGAGATTTTAAAGACTTCGAGCACCTCGAGGGTAGCCACAATTTCTTCCTTAATGATGGGCGAGAGCATACCCTCCATAGCATCTTTTAGGTCCTCGATAGCATCGTAAATGATCGAGTAAAGTCGGATTTCGATTTGTTCTTTCTCGGCCAGCTTGCGGGCATTCATTGAGGGACGTACCTGAAAACCAATGATAATGGCATTCGAGGCAGCAGCCAGCAATACATCCGATTCCGATATCTGACCTACTGCCTTGTGAATGATATTTACCTGAATTTCTTCGGTCGAGAGCTTAATCAACGAATCGGAGAGTGCTTCTACNGAACCATCGACATCACCCTTGACAATGATGTTAAGTTCTTTGAAGTTGCCAATAGCAATTCGCCGGCCAATTTCGTCGAGAGTAATATGCTTACGTGTTCTGAGTTCCTGTTCTCGTTGCAACTGTTCGCGTTTGAGGGCAATTTCCTTAGCTTCTTTTTCGTCGGTAAGTACGTGGAACTCGTCACCTGCCTGGGGAGCACCGTTCAAACCGAGGATAAGGACAGGGGTCGAAGGCCCGGCAGCGTCGATACGCTTGTTACGTTCGTTGAACATTGCCTTAACCTTACCCCAGCTCGTGCCAGCCAATACCAGATCGCCTATCCGTAAGGTACCGGTTGAAACCAGAACTGTAGCCACATAGCCTCTACCTTTATCGAGCGAAGATTCAATAACGGTACCCTTTGCGCGTCGGTTGGGGTTAGCTTTTAGGTCGAGCATTTCGGCTTCGAGCAATACTTTTTCGAGCAGCTTGTCGACATTTAAGCCTGTTTTGGCCGAAATTTCCTGCGATTGATATTTTCCTCCCCATTCTTCGACCAGAATGTTCATCTGGGCAAGTTCTTCGCGCACCCTGTCGGGATTAGCGGTTGGGAGGTCTATTTTGTTGATGGCAAAAACTATGGGTACACCAGCAGCCAGTGCATGGTTGATAGCTTCTTTGGTCTGAGGTTTTACTCCATCGTCGGCGGCTACCACAATAACAGCCACGTCGGTAATTTTAGCACCACGGGCACGCATTGCTGTAAATGCTTCGTGACCGGGTGTGTCGAGGAAAGTGATCTGTCGCCCATCATCGAGGGTTACGCTGTAGGCGCCTATATGTTGGGTTATCCCTCCGGCCTCACCGGCAACGACGTTGGTATTACGGATAAAATCGAGCAATTTGGTTTTACCATGGTCGACATGCCCCATCACCGTAACAATGGGTGGTCGGGGTTGTAAATCTTTTGGATCGTCTTCTTCGTCCTCAATAGCCTCTTGCAGTTCAGCGCTTACAAACTCTACCTTATAATTGTATTCTTCGGCAAGCAACGAAATGGTTTCGGCATCGAGGCGCTGGTTGATCGATACAAACAACCCAATGCTCATACACGTGGCAATGAGCTGGGTAACGGGTATGTTCATCATCGTAGCCAACTCGTTGGCTGTAACAAACTCGGTTACACGAAGAATGGACTTTTCCTTCTCCTGCTGCTCGAGTTCAGCCTGCAACCGCTCACGAATTTCTTCACGCTTTTCACGGCGATATTTGGCGGCTTTGGTCTTGCCCTTTGAGGTCAGCCTTGCCAGTGTTTCTTTTATCTGTTTCTGTACTTCTTCCTCGTCAATTTCCTGCCGGAAAACTTTTTTGTTCTTTTTCTTGTCTTTCCGGAGTTTTACTTCAACAGTGCGTTCTTTAGGTTTATCGGCCGGTTGATCTTGCGATACCGGTACTTTGGAAAGTTCAATTTTAATGCGTTTGCGCTTTTTCTTTTTTCCAAAACGTTCATCGATATCACTCGACGATACTACCAGTTTTTTATCTTTTTCTTTCTCTTTTTCATCAGGCAGGTCGATTTTGCCTATGACTTTGGGGCCGGTAAGTTTTTCAACTTTAACTCTGATGATTTGATCTTCTTCAGGTTGATTTTCTTCTTCAGGTTTTTCTTCTGCTTTCTTTTCTATTGTTGTTTCTGCAGGAGCAGCAACCGGGGGAGGAGTGGCTTTTTCGGGTGTAGGCTTGACATCTGACTTGGCCGGTGCAGCTTCTTTAGTGGGTAGTTCGATTTTCCCTACAACTTTAGGGGGTTCTATTTTAATCTTGGGTTTGTCTATTTTTGCCTCGGTTTTTTCTTCTTTTTTCTCTTCTTTTATCTCTTTGACTTCTTCTACCTGTTTAACTGGCTGAGTNGNCTCAGTTTTAACACTTTCCTTNGGTGCAGGAGTAACTTCAGGTTTGACAGGAGGTTTGTTAAGATCAATCTTGCCCAATACTTTCAGTTCAATTTTTTCTTTGGGTCGCAGGTTGATGACCGGGGGTTCCTCTTCGGTTTCTTCTTCGGTTTCCTCCTGCGAAGGCTCAATGTCGTTAATGGATATGCTCTGCTTTTTTTCACGCAGTGTATTGAGCGATATTTTTTCCGATTCCTTTTTTAAGGCCATGGCACTGCTAAACTCTTTTTCGAGCAGAGCAACTATCTCAGACGATACTTTTGTATTGGGATTCGGGTCAATGTGATGCCCTTTCTTTTTAAGAAAATCGACAATGGTCGATATCCCAACGTTGAGCTCTTTCGCCAGTTTACTTAATCTTGTTCCTTTTTGTTCGGTCATAAATTGCTACCCCTTGTTTTTCCCTGCAATATTAGTAAATAAATTTCGATACCGAGCTAACCGCTCTAAGTATTTGCAAGATAATTTTTTCTGAAAAAATGTTTTATTCTATGTTATCCTTTTGTTTAAATAACCTAAGTTTATTCAAATTCGGATTTTAAGATTCGCAAAACCTCACGGACGGTTTCTTCTTCGAGGTCGGTGCGTTTGACAAGGTCTTCAAATCCAACCTGGAGTACACTTTTGGCCGTATCGCAGCCAATAGCTTTAAGTTCGTCGATAATCCATTCGTCAATTTCGTCAGCAAATTCGTCGAGGCTGACGTCTTCGTCGTCTTCAACCGATTCGCGGTAAACCTCTATTTCATAACCTGTAAGCTGGCTGGCAAGCTTGATATTCAGCCCCCCTTTACCGATAGCCAGCGATACTTCTTTAGGCTGAAGGTACACTTCTGCACGTTTATTAGCTTCGTCAATCTTGATGGATGATATTTTGGCAGGAGACAGTGCGCGTTGAATCAACAACTGGGTGTTTGTAGTATAGTTAATTACGTCAATGTTTTCGTTTCGCAATTCCCTAACTATTCCATGGATTCGCGAACCTTTCATCCCCACGCAGGCTCCTACGGGGTCAATTCTTTCATCGTACGATTCGACAGCTACTTTGGCCCGTTCGCCGGGTATCCTTACAATTTTTTTGATGGTAATCAGCCCGTCGAATATTTCCGGAACTTCGAGTTCAAAAAGACGTTCGAGAAATTTGGGTGAAGTACGGGAAAGTATGATCTGAGGTTTGTTGTTTTTCATTTCGACCTTATATACTACTGCTCTAACGGTATCCCCTTTTTTAAAGAAATCGCCCGGAATTTGCTGGTCGCGGGGCAGGATGAGTTCATTTCCTTCGTCGTCAAGAACAAGAATTTCTTTTTTCCAGACCTGATATACTTCGCCTGTTACGATGTCACCTATTCTGTCTTTGTATTTGGCATACAGGTTACTTTTTTCGAGTTCCATCAGGCGGGTGCTCAGGTTTTGGCGAAGTGCCAGTACTGCTCTACGCGACATCTCCTGGGGCTTAAATTCTTCGGAGACATCTTCGCCTACTTCATAGTCCTCATCAATTTTTTTTGCCTCTGAAAGAGGAATTTCTGTATTGGGGTCGGTAAATTCTTCATCGGGAACAACACGCCGGTTGCGCCATATTTCAAAATCGCCCTTGTCGGGGTTGATTATCACGTCGAAATTGTCTGCACTCCCGTATTGCTTTGCCAGCATGGAACGGAACACATCTTCGAGTACCCGCATCATGGTTACCCGGTCGATATTTTTTAACTCCTTGACTTCCGAGAATATCTCGGCCAGATTGAAAGTTTCCATATGATGATTTTTTGGATGTTAAAATTTAATTTTCCTTCGTGTATATTTTACTTCTGTAAATTCGATAAACTGATTTTCGGTGATCTTTTTCTTTTTTTTACTTCCTGCTTCTGTCACTTTTTTTTCAACCCTCAGGTCGAAGCCATTTTCGTATGTTTCGCCCAATATGCCGGTTTTCTTTTCGCCACTGCGGAGCAGGACTTCCACTTCGTTATCCCTGTATTTACGATATTGTTCGATTACCTCAAAGGGGTGTGTCAATCCGGGTGACGAAACTTCCAGCTCGTAATCGTCGTCGATAGCATCGAGGTGGGGAATGAGCATCTGATTAATCTGTGCACATTCGTCGAGCGTAATGTGGGTGTAGTTATCGACCGCAACAAATATTTTGTTGCCCGGGCTTACTTTTACCTTAACAATAAAATATTTGTCCTTGTCAAGATGCCTGCGCAGAATGTCTTCAACTTCGTTTTCGGTAATCATGACTTTGTATGGTTAACAAAATAGGGGACTTTTGTCCCCTACCCGTTTTAGTATTTCGCTGCAAAGATAATAATATTTTTCCAAAAACACATTTTTATTTTACATAGATCCACGAGTCGGGATGAATATTGGCCCGAGCGTTGTTGAGTTCCGACAAGGCCTCGCGCAACGAACTGGCACAATAGGTACTTACCAGATGAAAACCATTAGGAGCATCAACAATTTGTGCTTTGTAACCCAGTTTAATCATTTCTTGTACGTAATTATCGGCATTTTGCTGAATTCGGAAGCTGCCGGTAATTACACAAAATTTTCCCTGAGGATTTCCGGACCCACAGGCTGCCTGCAAGGAATCTATTTTTGCCTGCATTTCAGCCTTGAGTGCCTCGAGTTCCGCTACACGCTTGAGCGAGTCTTCTCTTACAGCATTTTCAAGCTGTTTGATATACTCGGCTTGTTTTTTGTATTTGCAGCCAACAAATCCAACTGCAAATATTACCAGTAATAATAGTGTAAGTTTTTTCATCCGAAAATAAATTTAATTAATTAACTTACTATCAATTTGTTACATATATATTCCTACTCTCTGACTCGGACCCACCCTGAAATTTTCATTGGTTTGTTGTG
>JGI24721J44947_10006664_pt1 | contig 15497 bp, 16 predicted proteins | sample YelNatPaOPGAMG01_FD_44947 | JGI IMG/M metagenome (IMG submission 44947)
AGCGCAGAAGTATGCGGAGCTAGCCAGGGGTGCTTCTTTTTGGTTTTGTGTTCGGTGCTTCTGGAACCTCATACGCTGAATGAGTGTAAACGCGTCCACAGGTGCTTTCGTTAGAGCGCAGCGCGGCGACGGAAAAACTACAGAGGTTCGTACGGTTAGGCAGTAGTCTTCATCGGGTACAGCTCGAGGTACGTTCACGCTTTGCTGTGCCGTTGTACCGTTCAGTCCATATAAATCAAGGTTGCTGGCTCTTCGTGGCGAGTGCGCGTGCTTCCAGGTCTTGATTTGTCGACGCCAGGTACTATCCTGCGCGCTGTAGAGCGTGTTGCTTTTTTCTGATATCGCAGCGGAACGGAGTAACTGGCCCCGTCGAATAGTTCGCGTTTACCGAAAGGTGTCATGGTGAAGAAAGCGGCTCCAGTCCGCGGAACGAACGCCAAAGCTTATCGCTGGAATCTAANGTGAGACGGACGCTAGCATGACGAATGCTGCCCGTCCAAAGCGTTATGTTCAGAGCAGTGAATGCTGGTCCGTGGATACCGGTACACCCTATATGACGTTATTGTTTTTTCCTCGACGGTATGCTACGCAACNAATGGATCCTGTGAATTGGGGAAAGGNCAGAAAAAACTTTATGCTGTCACTGCTGCTGATGCTAAAAATTGNCTTGCGGATGCAAGTTAGTCATTCTACGGTNAGCAGGTGGTGGATGAAGCGCCCGTCTCGAACTCCCTGGATTGAATATCGGGCATCGCAAACAGAACGCACCAAACTGTATACGCGTGACTGTCCTGTCGTAAATCAATTTCACTCCATCCGTTATCCATGAAATAATTCCAAAGGAGCCAGCGTATGAACGTTTCCGTATCGTTCGTTCAAACGTGTGATAGAGGGACACGTTTACAGAAAGAGAAGGACGTGCTTCCCTGAGAGACTGTCGTTTGTTGAGCATCACGTGAGTGAGTTCGTAGTGAAACGCGCATGCGTTTTCCAGTCGACGGCCGGTGTTCGTCACACTCGATGGACGTCCATTTCAGAGAGAGATGAGACCTGTATCCGTGTACTCAAAACTGAGCACACAACGGTTCGTGGAGAAGGGGCAGGTGAGCGCATCGACATCAGCAGCCCCGAGCAGCGAGTCAATCGCGTCTTCGTCTATACATCCCTGGACAGATAGAGTCGCTCAACATCTCATCGCTCATCGATGCACATTCTGGGGCGGCTGCTCGCTATACGTCTGAGTCCCGCTGTAAGACAGTGTCGCTGTTCATCACTCAAACGCGCTCGTGGAGTACATCGCTGAGATTCGTGATGAGCTGCTTTTCGAGCCAGCGTGTTATCCCTGTTTCAATCAAGTCGATAGCATCTCCGCTGTTATGTGACGCCATTTTGACGTTCACTGATCAATGGACCAGTCGTTCGCATTCGTGGGAACGAAACCCATGGGGAAGCCGTTCTCCGACAAGCCGACCTCTGCCTTGATCAGTCTTGGACCGCTCGCTCGCTTGCTCGCTCCGCTGCTCGTGCATGCGGGGAAGCGGCATGATGCGCTTCTGTCTTTGGGCTTGCTCGCGACGGAGAAGGTGACAAAAAGGTATTTGATGAATAGTAGATTCATACGTATATACAGAGGGCACGCATCAGCCCAGCTGTCCATCGAGCCTACCTGAATCGCGAGGAACCAGGTCGGGTGTAGAGTCCAGCGACCACATCCACGCTGCCTGGCCAAGTAAGTGAGGAGCAGGCGGAGACGAGAAAAGAGCAGAAAACCATTGCGCAACGGAGACAAGGCTGATCTCGAAAAANGGACGGGGAATGACNCTAACAGTGACATGCGGGTGCGCAAGCACCAGTCTCAAATCGTTGTCAAGAACTCCATGCTTCGATACATGAACCGGGATGATACTCCAAAACGTGAGATTCCGCACGTCATTGGGAATCGTGGAAATTGTCATTCGAGGATGGCTTGCCCAGCTTCTCTTGCCATGCCGCCCTCTATCACGCAATTGCTTTTCGGAATTGAAGGACCAGAGCTACCAGCTGCTCACATGTATCTGGAATACTTTGATCGAGATCTGTTGCGACCCTGCAGCCAACGTTCACGACAGGAGATGCAGTACGCTGGCAACACGTCGAACGACGTTGCCCAGCTGATCCCGAATACAGTGGCGCGTCGAGTAGCGATGCTAATGATTGCAGCATACTCGAGGCAAGCTCCAAAGCGTTTCTAACGAGAGTCGAAACCCAGAAGAGTAACCGAGTCCGTGTGGAGCGCACCTGATGTATGCGCTGTCCGCTCACCGGAATGCCACCGAAAAACACGAAGACTGATGGGAGGGATTCCGCGCTTCAGCGCGTGCCTCAGCGTCCCGCAGGCTCCTGCGGACGATCCCTGGACAGGCGTACATGATAGAGTGCTGGAGTCCTAGACTGCGTCTCGTGTACGGAAGCGAGGAGCGTGCATTCACGAACTTATTCCGTGAGCGGCACGAAGCCAAGTGACTAGCAAGACGCCTCTGTGAGTCGTAGCCTGTGACGGTGCACGGGTTGCAGTGCGCGTGGCCTCCATTCGCGTCCCGTGGACGAGAACGGACGATAAGTGCAGCGACTGATTCTTGTTAGACACCCGTGGATGCCTCCAGGGCGACATACCTGCATTACGAGCATGAGTGCTCGTTGAATCAGGCTGACAAGATGCGGATAGAACGGAGCCCGGTACACTCTGTGGTGTACGGTAAGCTGATCGAGTGTCATGTACCGACGGACTCGACCTGGTGAGATGCTTGCTAGGGTGTGATGCCAGTAGCCGCCGTGCCGGCCAGTGTTTTTGCTCTGAACCGAGACCTGGACACCTCGATCACCATTCGGAAGAAGAGTCTGGGGCATTCGGGGCGTCCAGCGGCTGTGTCTCGAGCGGGCGTCTAAAGTGATTGTTTTGTACACGTTATTGGCATTGTGCTGGGATGCGCAAGGCTTTCGATACCAATGAATCCGTACCCCGGGATAGACGGCATTGGATTCCCACCTGGAGCCTGGCACGGGTACGGTGGTGTTCAACATTGCACCAAGGCGACAGCGCCGTATTGGTGCACTGGGAAGGATTTGCTGGGCAATGGTTGCAGGAACGATACTGATATTCCGCGATTCGCTATTACCGCGAATGCGGTACTCAAGATCATATTCGGAGCATCCGTACCATAATGCGACCGACCACGTCGATGCCGCACCACTGCTACAGTTCATCCGAAGTATGCCGACGGGCAGTTACGTTCGCAACGTCTGCGGTTGCTTCCCAGTGCGCTTCCTCGGCGAGTTGACGCACCAATTCCATGTAAAACGAAATACCTCGCTCGAACGCAGTCAGTGGCACAGACTCATCAGGCTGATGTAACTGCGCTCCCTGCAGGACCCCGTCCAGCGCCATGATACCATACGCTGGGACACCCGCCTGACGCACATACCGCGAGTCCGTACTCATGGGGAACACAAACGGTTCGAGACTGATGTTTCGTGCTCTTCCTGCGATGGCAATCGCCCGATAGAGCATAGACTCGGCCTCGTCAACCACTTCGCGATACGGTGCAATGACTCGATCAATGAACTGGATACGGTACGTAGCATTCGCACACAAAAGTTCGCCGTTGTGCGAGTGCCAGTTGCACGAGCCTCGTGTCCACTCCTCTAACAGCGCAAGTACCTCCGGTTCAGACATATGTGGCGGGACGCGCATATCCAGTCGGATTTCTGCATCACTCGGGATGACATTGGTGGCGTTCCCGTTGCCGCTGCTGGCCCAGTGGACCACATTGACGCCAAGCACCTCGCCCAGCGCTTTCCTCTGGCTCTCTACAGCAAGGCGCTGTTGCTCTCGATACGCAAGTACGTTGTCTAAGAGCGCAAAAAGACGTTGAATCGCCGTATCTGCGGGGAGCGTTCCGCCATGCGCAGTGTGATGGCTCGTTCGAATGGTCATCCACCAGGGCTGTCTCTCGCCATAGCATACTTTGTAGACACCGAGGCGAGTCTCGGGAAGACACTCGTCGATCAGCACTGCCGGGCGCAATGTATCACGCCATAGACTGGAGTTCACCAGCGAAGCCATCCCCGTGCGACCACCGACCTCCTCATCCGGCACAAAGAGCACGTGGACCGTTCGCCGCATAGGCCACTTGTCGCCGGCTTGTGCGCGTAGCCGACGCAGCGCCTCCAGGTACTGCACTCCTTGCGTCTTCATATCTTGTGAGCCCCTAGCGACCACGTTTCCGTCGACAATAGCTGCTGAGAAAGGAGGCGCAAGGCGCCAGGCGGACGACTCGGCCGGCACGACGTCAATGTGCGAGTTCAGCACCACCGCTCCAAGGTGCGGCTCGCGTCCCTGGACACTACAGACCGCCCCGAGTCGACCACGCTGAAACGAGAACTGGTGGAAACCTTCAAGACCAGCTCGCTTGCAGGCCTGCTTGATGAAGCGAACTGCCTTACGGTACTGAGGTTGTGGCTGGGCAGTGTCGATGCGCAGGTACGACTGGAGGGTTTCGATCGCTTCCGCAGTCAGGTTCCCCCTTGACACTGACGCCTCACATGGTGACAAGCGCAGCCACAGCGGCGAATGAAGCAGCAGGATCCAGGCCAGAAATACCAGGTAGAATAGAGCTGTAGCGTTTCCCATATGCTATCGTTAGCGTGCTGGCACCAGAGAACGCAAACACTTTTCCGGTTGTGAGCGGGTCGAGGAACGCCGCACCCTGAACTAGCGTCGACCAGCGATGCATGGATATCCAATGCCACGAAAACGTTCTATAATGACCGAGCGGATATGNATATACACATGTGTGTGTGTAGTTGTGTCTGTGTCCAGACGCCTTCCAGCCTTGTTTGACCTGCCTCCTGCTATCGATTTGAGTTTTTCCACGTAGACTCCGAGCCTGAGAGGCTGCCCCAGGAAGTTGGATCGCGTCAGCTCATCGGGTCTCGTACTCTGTACCGCACACCGTCTCAGNTTGAGGGCAGCTCTGAAGTCACGATTCACGAAAACCATAGGTTTATTGCCTCTGGATGAAGCACCAGTGCAAGCAAGGATTCTTCGAACTCATGGCCTCTGTGCCACCAGCGTCTCGTCATCGTCCCGCTGGGCAAATACATTTTCTCGCCTATCTGCCCTCTACTTCTTATTCGCCTCAGTCACTTGCTCTGCTTCGCTCGACGGTCAGCGAGACGATGTTGTTTTTTTTTCATTTNTTCTTGTCGGGCAGCCGGCGATGACGGCCCTCGGGGATCCTCGACTTCCATGTCCATANCTTGCCTCGGATTTTTTATTTCCTCAAATGGACGCTCTCATTTACGGCCTTCGGGAAGAGACTTCCCNCNGGGAGACGCACTATCAGAANAAAGGCGATATGTGTCCCTGGTATGTCACCGTGTGCTGATCGCTTCGCGAGATCCGCCCAGTGGTGGAACATTTGCGTTTCAAGNTTAAAATCACTCTTTCAATGCGGTTGAATCATAGAGTGTACGGAAGAATGAAAAGCAGCTCTACCCCGATACAATCCGCAAAGGCTCGAACGCGAAGGGGATGCTGAAATTTCACTTTGATCAATAGAAACACGTCGCCAGACACCAAGCGATAGTCTTCAACCATTCGACAAAGTGGATGGTGTTCCTGTATGAGCCTCCTCTGCGAGCCAAACTGAGGCCGTCACTTGAATCCACTGCAGCTTGACCAAATAANGATATGATCGCTCTCTTCGAAATCGATCGTACAAACAACGGGCTCCCTGCTCCGCAAATATCCACATACGCTCNGACCGTTTCATTCGAAGCAAGTCTCATCGACTGTAGAAAACTATGACATCCCTGTGCATCAGACCGATAGTGANGTTCCAGGAACTTTGCTGTAGATGTGATTTCGGTAGACAGTGGCCGTCATTGAACTAGGACTCATTTTTTGCGACTATACCCCNGCGTTTTCAGGACCACGCAAACAAGCTGCTGGAAAACTGAGACGCCCATGCCGGCTACCATCGTCGCTCGTGCTTTCCCTAGGGTGATCAACGGGTCGTTCTCTACCATTGACCGCAAAGAGTACTCAAGAATATTGGTTNTTGTTACGGAGCGCATATACNTCTTGCTTTCAATGTTCCACAACCATCTGAATACTGTGATATGGGTGATTTGAAGAAGGAATGTTGTCCTGATTGCAATGTTTAGTAAATAAAATACTCTACAGACAATTCGTCTTCGATCAGTGCAGTGCATCGTATCGTGATTTCGATCACCTGCTGAACACTGCGAAATAGCTTTCTATTCCAGAGAGCAGGGGTGAATAAAAATTATCTCGAATTGCTGTACGTGGCCTGCAAGCATGTCGGTGTTGTGCGACGTACCTGCCCAGCCGGACAGTGTCAAGTGCCTAGAGGGAAACAAGTGGTGAATGTAGCACTGGGGGAGAGCCGTTTATGACAAGGCAAACGTTCACTTAAAGTCTCCGAAACGGATCCAGGTGACGCGTTGCGAGAGACGGCACATTTTGACCCCATTTGGGAACACATGGATCATATTGGTAAACATGGACCTCGAGAACGTATAGTTACGAAGTTTGAAGCAGTCGATTTCCCCGAAAAATTTAGGTCCAGCGGCGTAACCAGAACTTACAGCTAGCAAAACGGCGACGTTCCGCCTATCTAGGGCTATCGCACTCCAGCGGCACAAGAAAACGTGTTCCTGCACTACGCAGTCATCTTCGGGCGATCCAGTAGGACTTTTTGTCAGGGTTGAGGCTCTAGCTCCTGCAGATACCAAGGAGCTTTCTCGGTAGCTATGGTATGGACAGCGCATATAGCATCGCGAATGGTGTTCGAATATGACTGAGGTTGTGGTAGACGTTCCACGACTCCTATCTGAAGTGCAGTATCTCGGCAGGCACTGCATGATGTCGAGAGCACCCCGGGTCCGCTACCCGTGACGATCACACGTCCTCGGTCGCATAGAACGTCTACATATATGTAACGGGAATCTCATTTGGTCTTTGAGTCGCCTCATGGAATCTGCCTGCCTAATTCAACACAGATAACGGGGCGAAGTTCCCAACACAATACCGCGCAAACGTTACCGAGGGAACTCTAAAAATTACCGCAACGCGTCGTTGTTCCTGGATCACGCGTACCACTGTTGTTGCTGCCACTGCGACATTGGCTACAGGCATCATCGAGGGCGTCGTTGTCGCACTGATCACCACATAGCCCGTGAGGCTTCCGATCCCACCGAACAGTACCCTCTGGGTGCCAAGCGCAATGTGCCGGATGCTCGACGAGCGTGAACCTGCCTGTATGTACGCCTGCAAAAACAGAGTCCTCCAGGGGGAGTCTGCAGGGCTCTGCACCAGGCCGAGACTTGAACGCGCAACCTCAACGTTAGATCGCTGTAGAGTTGCCATTCATCGTTGCAGCAACGGTGGCGTGTACGACGCCGAAGACCCCAATGATGAGCACGACGTTCACGTCGAGAATGGCTGGTGCATCGAGGCACTTCAGGGCTCTGGATGCATCCAAGACGGACGATCGTGGTCGTGGATGGCCGCGATGAGCCACTCACGACTCGAAAACAGACCAGTACTCAGAACCTGGACAGCACACGCGTCACCCCTGCAGCGCGCCACTGTTGATGCTATGCAATGCGCTTCGACTGGCGAACAACCACCCAGTACGACAATGCATTCCGTGGTGGCTGGTGTTGGGCTTTGTGTGCTCGGAGGCGAGCGTGATGCCCGCTGCCTTGGCGTCTGCGGAATCCGCCTCTGCAGCGGGCGACTCCGGCATCGAAGCGCCCTCTGGCAAAGCTCGGCGAAAGCGCTGTGATGCCATCCGCGTGGACGTACCGGGCGTAAGATATTAGGCGTCTGACGCAGAATGAGCAGAGAGCGATCCGCCTCTAGGGTCTGCAGCTCGTGACGCATGGAGGCCTCATTCTCTGAACGGGAAGAGCGCCCCAGACTCGCATCCATCCGGGAAGTAGCGTTCATGTCGCTCAGCTGGTGCTCAACGCTTTTAACGTGGGGATTGCTGTCTTCGTCATGCCGCTCCATGACGTCTGCACTTTGGCCGGGAGGTTTGCTGCGCGGCTCTCGAGCCGGCGACATTGCAGAATGGCGGCTCGAGCGCTTCCCATCGCAAGCGACTACAGCTAAGGCGGCACTGAGCGGCAAATACCCCGCGTATGCGTCCATCACGCTCGGTTCGACTGCCGTGAGCTCCAGCACCTCTCGAACGAGCGGCCAGTCAAAGTTGCTGGCGGCTAGAAAACCAGCCCCGTGCCGCAAACCTTGGAGGCGACGCGTCAGGGGCGCTAAAAGGTCAGATTCGCAGAGCGCCTGCCAGTCCAAACGCAGTTGCTGGAGTCCATAGCAACATGCAGCAGTATGCAGCAGACTCGGATAGCGATCAAGCAGTTCATCAGAACCGGTGCAGAGACCGTGCAGCAGGACGAGCCGCCAGAAGACTGCTGTGTCAGCGAGCCAGCTGTCAGCTGGAGCTGCAGCTACCGCCGCCAGCAGGCGCTCCAGGCGTGCAGCAACGGACTCTGAAGCGCTGCGGCGTTCCGCTTCGCCAGTCAGGAGATCGCGCTCTAGGGAGAGCAGCTCCCGAAAATAGGCCTGATCGAAGGTTTCGGCACTCAAACGCTCGACGATGTGCAAGAGCGCAGACACCACGGCCTGCTCTGCTTGGTTGTGGCGCAACGCTCGAACATAGGCGGTCATTTCGTCCATAGAGGCTTCCTTGGGATCGGGACGCGTCTCTGAAAAACGCTTCAGCTGACGAGCCCATTCGCCAATTTTAGCGGTAGCCTCGAAAAACGGCGCTCGACAGATCGTTTGCACTCGCTGACGAAACGAAGTGGTCTCCGTTGCAGCAGGAGTGCTCGCTTCGGCTAGAGCAGCCGCATGCAGGTCACTACGAATGCGTTTCGCATGTTCCTGGAGCTGCTGTTGAAACGCAGTGCCGGACTGGAGCTCTGTCGATTGCCAGCGCTTCCAAAACGGCTCCCTGTAGATTTCGTACGCCAGGCCTTCCACGGTGATCGGCGTGAGCAGCGGGGTAATAGGATCTAACCATCGATCGAGGAGAACGAGGCGGCCTCGTGGCTGCTGTTCGCATGCAGTGGCAGTACCGTTGTGGCGTAGCGCCGGGTCCGGGAGGCGGAAACAAGCCGCCGTGCGCTTCGTGCTGGCGTCGACTGCATCTTGTCCATGGGCACTGTGGTGCCCGGTGGTGTCTGCTAGCGACCCGTGACCGAGCAGTTGCCACGGCTCCAGGACCCCATCCCGGGGCGTCAGCAAGTCTCCGATGTCATGTCTCAGNGATGAACGCACTGAACGGTACGGGTGATCAGGTGCAACCTCATTTGATGCCGCTGTGTAAGAGTGAAGTGTTGAGCGCGTTACGCGAGGATGTTGCCAAGCCGTGGCCGAGACACGCGAAACATCTCGCATTGAATCAGGCGTACTGTCAGTGGGAGAGGTATCGGCAACGTGGGCAGTGCAAGNGATTGTCGCAGCATCTGTACCCGCTGTTGCTGTTGCTGTTGCCGCTTCCGATTCAGTACGCGTCTCCGGAGCGCTACGCGCTTCAAGTGGCCGCTCTGTGTGGTGCTGATCGACATATTCACTGGCTAGTTGTTCGGCGACCTTCTCAGAGAATGATCCCAGGGCTCGTATCTCTTCCCACGCATACCCGAGAGAGCCAAGTGCGCGCACAAGCGCCTGTGCATAATCGCACTGGTAGGTAAACGCGTGCGATAGTGACGTTAGCGATACCCAGCCTAGGGTCAGCAATGTTGGGCTCACTCGATGGAATCGCGGTTCCAGCAGTCCAATGGAGCAGTTTTTCAACCATCCAGCTTTGGCGAGACGACGCAATGCGCTCTCCGAGATCCATGGAGTGAACACGACTCGATGTTGTGGCTGCGCAGTTTGCGCTGCCGCTGGCATCTGCCCATCTGCCGCTTCTCTTTGATGGTGTGCAGCGGGTTTGTGACTCAGCAGCGGTGGTGCTGCTGCCTTCGCACCAATATCTTCCAGCCACTCGAGCAGCCAGGTCACTGCACGGGCGTTGCTCGCATGCAGAAGTGCTGCAATCTGCAAACCGTTGCTATTAGCGTGGTAATCTGTGGGGACGCTCCAGCTGCTGGGGCGTTTTCCCAACACTGCACAGTACGAAACGTGCCATGCCGCGGGCCAGGCTGGTATCGTTTCGGCGTAGAGTGAGAAAGTGTCGGTTGCGGCGGGGTCCAAGAGCAGCACGCGACCCGTGCGACCGGGTGGCAGTGCGCCTAGAGCCGCATCCATGGAGACAGACGTTGAGCGTTGCAGGTATACCCGACAGGCACTCTGAGCAAAAGCAGATGTTGCGGCAGCGTCGAGCCCGGAGCTATTGGCGAGACCCACGTGTATGCGACCTGCAGCGCTCTGCGACACGATAATTGCTTGAAGCGGGGCTCTGGAGCAATCACCGGGCTCGCTTCTGTGAGTTCACCTCAACCTACAACGAACACGGCACGGTGCACTTGCTTCTAGCTCGCGGGTTTTCTGACGTGTAGTGTTCGTCTTGCCATACGGGTGCCATTCAAGGCGTGAAGCTCCCGAAAGCGTGCTCTCACTGCGCGGAGCGGTATACCCAGAAGCTACTACGCAAACTGGTTAAGTCAAAGGCTTCGGTTGTATAGTCGTGCGACACAAACGTGGAAACACATCCAAACAGCACACGCGTACCACGTGATAAAGCTCGTTTCCCCTGCCAGCGACTGGTGCCTTGTTCATAAAACACCAGGCCAACGGGCGCCTCTGGGGCAAGCAAACCACGTGGCTTAAGTGCCTGGTTGCGCAAACGCAACCGCTGCTTGTGTCAAAAAGTTCACGTCCCTATAAGCTACTTGCGCAAGCACCATGAAGCCGCCCTACCTGTGAACAACGAGTGTGGCGGCAGCGGCGTATCCACACCCATGTCAGGAACTCTGAATGATATATTCTGTTCTTGCTTTTTTTTGTATTCTTCGGAACATTTTAAGATGAACGGTGTTGATGCTGAGAGTGCAGTGGTACGAAATAACTGCGTCGTAGGTTGTTTAACGATTTTCGGTTGTGTTTTCCGACTGATTCTAATGAGGGTATCTGCCACGGGAATGGAGGTCATGCCACCGCCATCATGCTGATTCAACAGGCACTCGAGCGGGAACTCATAAAATACCAGATATGATTTTCCAGTTCATACATGCAAGCGTCCACGCTTCTCCTTTTCTTTCATGCAGTATTGTCGAATTACGTATGCATCAGGTTTTCGATCGTCATGCCCCAAGCGAAAACAAACTTGAAGAGAATGGTACTGCTGGATTTACGAGCAAACTACTCGACATCATCCCTCCACGGTTTATTCACTAGCTCGTGACCGCTATTGGCTGAACTTGTCGCATCCAACGATAGTTTTCATTCGGGAGACAAATCTTTTCTTTTTTATTGGAATCGACAAAGCTATATTCGACGGCCGCATGATACTCTTCGGTGGATATGCTGCTAGAGACTACCCGTCTCTTCTGTTTGCATCGAAAAGGGTATAAGTCTCCAGCATGATGCATCGCATTAATCGCTTCCAGTGTCGAGTTCGATTCCGCTTTTCACAAAGCTAGCGTAAACGGATCAAAATTTCCTGACTTGTACTGCGGCCAGAATTCGAATTCTGGTAGTGTTTCAGTGTGGATAATGTCGCGCTCAAGTAATTCGAGGTCGATTGGAACATCTTGTGCTCGAGCGGGCGTTGATCAACGTAATCACCAGTGAGAACGCCCGGAAGAAGACCGTGATCGTAGGGCATGTCACCGAGAACGGAAACAGAGAATGGCACGGAGAGGATGCTTCTGTAATCGTCAAGGGCACGTTCCGAGCGATGAAACAAGTGTTCATGCGCTACAGGACGGTCCTCGGTGACTGAGAAGATGCTGTGGACACAGGAAAACAGCTTGCTACGGAACGATTGTCACCGCTGCCTAAGGTACACAGAGACTGGGTACAACGTAGATAAAAGTGGCAAGCGACGCGCATATCACGAATATCATGTTTGCATCGGATGCGTCGGCAACTACCAGGCACAACGAAATCCGGGCTTAAACGTCGTGAACAACACCATTCGATCACAGAGAACAGAGCTGAAGGGAAACGAGAGACCGGCCTGTGTGAAGCCGTAGATGCGGGACAGGAAAAGGCACCAGTCACGGAAAAGGCCTGCAAAGGCTCGTGGTCTTGGCCTTAGCAAGAGACCCAAACTGTACTGCATGCACAGATGCTCGAAGACCTGTTCCATTTTATTCTGAAAGGGGTGAAGCACCGTAACAAGCGGCAGCCGTAGCTGCGGGCGTTCACCGCACCCTCTGTTCCTGGATCGATCGAGCTCTATCGCGCATCAGGCGGACTAGTCTATACCGTGTGAAAAGAGGAAGCCTCTAAAGAGATTCATTGGTCTCTTCATTGCGCACATGTCGCACTCGTGCATCTCTGAGCATGCCCAGCGAAATTTATCGTACCTGTCCAGAAAATAGGATCCGATCCCCAAGCAGCGCTGAGCAGTTGCGGCTCCAGCGGCACGTCTCACTGCATCGCGCATGCAAACAGCTGGACCCACAAGCGTGCTGCTCCACGAGCTTCGCTCAGCACACGACATATCACAGTGGTGAATGTCGCTCGAATCACGAGCCCACAGAGACTCAAGCATCCTAGACCCTGGCACTCGCATCATACAAAGTGCCGTCGCTTGGCTGCTGCTCCGCGTTCAGTCTCGCTGAAATCCCAGTGCGCTTTACCGACATGAACGATTTTGACACCGTTTCTGCCGAGTGAGTCGACAAGAGCCACTTTGATTCCAGAAACAGGCTGGCGATGATAGCAGGCATCAGCCGTAGCATCTCGTGCGTGATCAGCGTTGCAACGCTCAGTGTGCGTATTGCTGCGGTGTCACCTGGAGACTACGACCTATTCGCGCTTCTGCTCATGAGCAAGCGTGCAAAGCATGGTAGGCGAGGCCAGTGCTATCCCCAGGGCGCTGCCGCAACACCAGAGAAGCATCTTTTCATTTATTTTTTTCTGTAATCTCATATGACGGAATACGTTTAAGGGTATAGACGTCGCATCTTGAGAATATCGCACCAGAAGACACCTACTACGGGTAGCCGCGCGAGTCGCTACGCAAAAAGCACGTCAGTAGTGACGTCACGCTGCGATGCGTCTGTAGCGTGAGGAGGTTCAAACGAAACGTCTCGTCGTTGTTCGCTGGTCTCTTGAGATTCAGGTACCCGCCTGGTAGGTTTCCCGGCGAAATCAGGTGTTGCTTAGGTGTGATGAGTGAAATGGAGACCGAATTAGAAGAGTCGGATGCGGGTTCGGTTCTCAACGAGAAGGCGAACCCGTGTGGAGTACTGGTGCGACCGCGCGAGCTTCGCGTCATGCTCCGGAGCGTGCCAGCGCCAGCACCTGGAGAGGTACGCCTCCAGATGCGTTGCGTAGGTATCTGTGGTTCGGACGTGCACTACTGGTGGCACGGAAGTTGTGGCCCGTTTCGTCTCCACGATCCGATGATCATTGGCCACGAGTCGGCGGGCGTCGTTGAGGCGCTTGGTGCGGGCGTTACGAGCCTCCAAGTTGGTGACCGCGTCGCGCTCGAACCTGGCGTTCCCTGTTTACAGTGTCAACGCTGTCGCGAGGGTCGCTACAACCTCTGTCCGAACATTAAGTTTTTTGCAACACCGCCTGTAGACGGCTCGCTGGCGCGATACGTCTGCCATCCCGCCGCCTGGTGCTACCGCCTACCCGAGTCCGTATCACTCGAAGAGGGTGCAATGTGCGAGCCACTGAGCGTTGCAGTACACGCAAACCGACGTGCAGGAACGACGATAGGCTCCCTAGTGCTTGTTTTGGGTGCTGGACCGATCGGTTTACTAAACTGCATGGTTGCCAAAGCGTTTGGTGCCTCTATCATCGTTGTCACCGATATTGATGATCGCCGGTTGGCATTCGCTGAAACGCATGCCGGTGCCGATGCCGTCATCAATACCCGTGATCTCGACGAGCACGACGCTGCCCTGGTTGTGCAACAAGCACTAGATGGCGCTCAAGCGGACATCGCTTTAGACTGCGCGGGGCTCGAGTCGACCATGCGACTGGCGATGCACGTCGTTCGGCCTGGTGGACGTATTTGTCTGGTTGGCATGGGGTCTAGTGCGATGCATGTCCCGCTTGTTGATGCTTCGAGTCGAGAGATTGACATCTTCGGCGTCTTCCGGTACAGCAACACTTATCCGACGTGTATCGCCTTGCTAGCCTCGGGCCGGGTGAATGTGAAACCGCTCATAACACATCGTTTTATGGGTCTGGAGGAGTCCAGCCTCGAAGCTGCATTTGAAACAGCTCGCACTGCCGCGAATGGTGCGGTAAAAGTCATGCTGACGATCCCAGAGTAGCGTCTGTGCACTGCACTGCAACGGCCGAGGGTATCTCCAAGTTTTCGTTGGTCCCTGGTTGCAACGGGTCTCCTGGGTCTTCCTCATACGTCTCGGTGATATTTTTAGGACGTTAAGATCCATGTAGGTTAGGCCGTGCGGTTCATTATCGAATCTGTAACGCAATGTCATCCCAGGAATGAATGCGGAGCAAAGGGCCCTTCTTAAGGATACATAGATCTGATGTGTAAAACAGATCTGAGCGCGATCATCTTTTTCGTCACAGGATACGGTTTCGGCTAGCATCGCTCACGTAGTCTGAAACCGGGAATCGAAAGCAGCGAAAGTCCTGCGGGTGCCGTCAAGTCGGATCCTGGCGGTAGTCAGGGTGATCTCCGCCTTGCCCCGGCAGCGGCTTTTTGGACACCTACGATGCCTTCGCCGCAGCGCCCTGGACCCGCAAGCACCGGGTAGACGACGCGACGCTGTCGTCCATGCGTCTGCTAGGTGGCCACAGATGTATCACACTGCACAGATGCCGCGTCTACGGGCAGAGCGCCGCCTCTCTGAACAACAGCGATTGGATGCATGTCCGCAGGATGCAGCNTAAACTGAGAGATGCACAAGAGCCAGCAACTCGCTAGCGCTTGATATTGCCGATGGGGAAGCGCTCACGAAATTCACCGCTCATTCTTGTGGTTCGTCGACATATGCTCACGGTCCGAGTGTACCGCCTCCTGGCATCATGCACTTGCCGAAAGACCAAACCTAGATCGCGTGAACCGACCAAAACAAGGCGCTTTTGCTTTTTCTACTACTTCGGCCGCGAAGCCAGCATCGGGTTCCTAGGCCCTCTCTCCGCTATCGCTCCGAGCTCGTTCATTTCGAGAGCAAAGCGCGACATGGTGCCTCACGTATTGATTCCAGTGGCGATCTCCCAGACGCTTGTCCCGAAACGAGACCGTACTTGGGACACGTTGCAGCTTGTTGCAGAGGCTGGGCACCTAGCAACCTAGCGCTTCCAT
>JGI24721J44947_10006667_pt1 | contig 15494 bp, 17 predicted proteins | sample YelNatPaOPGAMG01_FD_44947 | JGI IMG/M metagenome (IMG submission 44947)
CAACCGACAACAACGCATTCCATGCATGATCACGAAGGAGAGAGGCGGCTCCCAGGATATATCCTAACAGCCAAGTTTCTCCAGCGTGTCGTGCAGCGAAGGCAAGCCTGCATCCGCAGACTGTCCAAGCACAAACTGACGACGAGGCCCGATTCTACTTCAGGTGAAGTACGCCTCGAGCCGATGCCCTCTGGGGTATAGAAAAGCAGTTCTAGCTCTATGAACTATCTGATCCAGCGGTACAGGTCCAAAGGTGGATACGGAAAGGCAGGTACTAGGCACACTCGATAGGACGTATGAAACGACCAGAACATCCGAGATGAAGTATATGTACTGTAACTTGGAGGTAGGGTGTTTGATAGATACCTCACCGCGCTCTGAAAAAATATAAAGTAAGAAAAGAAAAATGCGCATAATCGGAGAACGCTGGCCCAAGTAAACGTCTTGTCAATGAAAAAAACCCGCGCCGCCTGGCCGAGATTCATTGATTTTAGTCAGGGCGCTACTCGTATCGATAGGTTCGCTGTAGACGCTCGTGGAGCACCTGCGCTGCGGTGCGCGCGTTCAGTTCATCAACTATGGTTTCATCTAGCGGATGCACGAAGAGCGCTACGGAGAAGCGTTCTGCCGAATAACGAGCACCGCCTGGGCGGCCTGACAGTTTGGTTGCGTCGTTGCGTGCCGTCTGCTCCGGGCGAGCCACAACGCGGTGCTTTGTTGATGAGATCCTGCCTCTGGTCCAGATGGAGAGTACGTCACCTGCATTAAACACGAGTCCCGGGGCACGCGTTGGATCGTGCTCAATGTCCACCCAGTGATCTCCGATCTTGAGCTGGAGACCACCAACTTCATCCTGGTAAAGCAGGGTGAACGTGCCATAGTCACTATGTGCTCCGGCGAGTACGATTTCGGAGGTTCTCTCGTTTGAGGTACCGCATGTTGCATGTGGCACCTGTGTTAGCGGAACTGGTGGGTAATGCAGCAGCCTCAGCGTCGTGGCGAGCACGGAGGGTGCTTTGTTTTCTTCGGGAGGGCCGCGCTCTCCCCGAGCGATGCATGGTGGTAGCATAGCGCAGTCCAAGGCCAGATTCCGGGAGTCGCTATCCGAAATCTCTCGTATTTCGCAACCCCGATCAATGGTAGTATGTCCAGCTAGAGCAGGTTGTTTCATGCAGACTCGCAGGTCCGGCGAGACGGTGCCTTTGCTCGTTTGCGTCCGCGTCTCACGATCGCCTCCTGGCGCCGCCGGAAGTTGTTCTTGACACGTCGAAAGCCGCATCATTTCCCCACGCTCCAGCGAACAGCGGGCACCAGCGTCAGGTGAGTGCTCATGCACCTTCATCAAGGGTGCTGCACTCCGAGCGCCTGTGTCCTCGGAACGCGTGCATCGCGACAAGTCGGGACAGGCGCAACGGTGCTCGGGTGTATGTCCAGCAGCAAGGTCTACGAATGCATGCGCCCTGCAAAACACCGTAGCAATGGGACCGCAGCCATGTCGCTCAAGCGCTGTGCCCAATCGTTGCACGAGAAGTGGTACTAACCTATGCAGAACAACACGATCGAAAGCGCGTTTCGCTGAAAGCAGACTGTGCGACAGCGATGCCTCCAACGGCTCGATTCGTGCCCCGTAGACGAAGTTCAGCGCTTCCTTTGGATCCGAGTGACCCGACTCGGGTGCCAGTGCTTCCACACCAACAGCTACGTATCCCGCGTTAGGAGCCAACCAGTTGCCGCGAGCGAGTTTGCTCCTGTCCGCTGCTGTTAGTTGACGAAAAAATTCTCGTGCCGCGTCAAGCACACTTTGAAACGCTTCGGTATATACGGTCTCATCAGCGACAATATATGCAAAGCCCACTCCCTGTAACGCCTCGTACAAAGATGCACCACTTACGTCTCGCTCTACGTTGACTAGCGGAAGCCGGAGCTGCATCAACAGCCGACCCGTAAACTCGTACCTGTCGTTGTCTTGCTGGGTATTGCGTAGAGCAGCGCGTGCCTCTCAGTCGCAACCTCTACACCTCTATACCTGTGGCCAGATCGGCGACACCAAAAACTCTCTCTGAAGCAGCTTTCAGGTGCTGCTTAAGCCTCCGTCCAGCGAATCGCGGCTTTGGAGCCTTTCGAGCACCAATTCTCATTGACGGAATCTCTGAATGAGATATATCGCTACAGTGCCAACGTTTGCGCACTCGCTTAGCGCTGTGTGCAGCTTGGCTTGCAGGTGAGGGTGCAGGTTTGTGTGCGTTTCCTTCGCTACGTCAAGGTAGTTGGTGTGTTGTATTTTGGAGAATACAAAAGCCATTGTGCTCTGCAGCTGGTGAGGATCGAAGCACTTCACCAGCTGGCACTCGTACAACGACTTTTTCCCACAGCATTTGTCGTGTTCCAAGAAAAGCTCTCGTGTACTTATAGACTACAGCAGCTGCGACTTTGGCGTGCTACAAGTTCGCAGTGCTGTGAGCACTCTTCGTGCTAACCCCGACTGGTGCGATTTCCGTAGAAAGCAGCGCTCGCACTCGCGTCTTGCGTGGCCGGGAAACGCATTCGTATGTCTTTGGACTGGCCGCCTGATATCCAGTTGTACCGCCACTTAGCCGCTCAGTCTGGNGTTCTTCTAGGGGACTACATCTTGCTGCGGNTGCAAATTCAGGAAAGCAGCGGCTTTCTGGGTCGTGATCCGCACGCCGAACAAACTGTTGAAGAGGCGGTGCATCTGTGGGAGCGCTTGGAGAAATCCGTCGTGCTCTTGGGCCAGATAGTCGACAACGTTCATGGGGAAAGCACTCTGAAAGAGTCCCTGGTATTGGATCTTCGCAGCAAACACAGTATTCTTGTCAACCTGAACCGTCTCTGGGACGATCCGCACCCTCAAGAGTGTGCANGGGTTCTACTGGAAGCGTGGAGCGGCTCCCTGTGGCTCGATCCCGTCGCGAGCATTCTCTCTTCGTATCGTAGTTTGGTTGAGTCTGCCGACCGCGTATCTACGCCGCAGCGTTCNAAACGCCTAACCGCACCAACAACACCTTCTGCGAGAGCATCGGCATCCGACCTGAATGATTCGTCGAAACAGGCACCGCTGTGGAGTTACCTCCTGGACGACCATGGAACACGTCGTCGATCTGGCTCTCGAGCGCACCGGCCTTAAAACATCGTCGGCGTGAGAGAAGCAAAAGGTTGAGCGGCTCAAAAGCATCGAATCTGGTGGACACTTGCGCATTCACTTCCCACAGTATGCGTTTGCATGCCGCAGGCGCCGCTGCAACAGTCAGAACTCGCATTTTTGCAGCCGCGTAATCGCTTCCATTTGGCGAATCCAACTTGATTGTACCGGAAACCGGCACAGACCTGATTAGACCAGTGAACCTTGAAGATATCGTTCGTCGGAAGCCAGCATTTGCATCGCGATTCGTGTGGGAATGTGTTTGCTCATTCGCTGGCTCGATCATTCCAGTTAGAACAACGGCAACGACAACAACAGAAGTAGCCCCTGGCTTCTCATGGTATTGGTGATGGCAACGCAGACACCGGATGCCGAGCTGCTTTCGCGCNCAGTGTTCGTCGAAACGTGTTCCCTCGGCAACGGGACGACAAACGTCGTATCCCCAGGATGGTTGGAGCGTGATGTCAGACTTACACGTTTCGTGCACAACTATGGTTTCCACAAAACAGCCCCCAGAACGAAGCAGAAGCCCTCGTCGATTCCGACTGCTCGCGCCTCTCCAATCGTCTGGTCGATGTGAACCCCACGTGTCACATCAAGATCCATGATATCGCAGGAGGCTCGTCTGCACTGTACGAGACGGCCTCCTCTGTGAGCTACCGCTGATCTCTGGGAACGAGTAGAACGCGTTCGAACAACATCGCGATAACGAGTAGCGGAGCTCGTTCCAATCTGCTCGTATATAGCGAAGAAATGCAAAGCAGTTTACGCGGACGAGAGAGTCCCGCGGAGTATCGGTCTGGATGCAGTGTGTGTAAATGAGGACACATATCCAAGAGTCGTGCAGCGATGCTCATTTCCAACCGTTCAACGTAGGTCATGAGAGAGGCTTCGTGAGGCGCGTGAATCTCGCTTTGCAAGGCGTCATCGCTGTCGAAGCACTTCCACATCAGGAAGATGGAGCCAAATACCTAAACGGAAACCAGATGAAGCTGTTCGACTCTCACAGGCTCTGCTTCATCGAGAGTCGAACGTGATGATCGCCAGGATCGTTACGAAAATGGAATAAAAGCGTCAGTGCCCGTCTTATCGTTCCAAGCGTCCTGTCGAGCAGCAAGGAAACGCGCTGCGCGCAACATTCAAAGCAAACATGAGCGTCCTAATGACTCAGACCGACGATTCCTGGGAAGCGTACATGAGGCTGCGCTGCTGTCGCCAACATATTCGGTCTCACGGAGGCAAGAGGCATGCATTCGCTAACATGCTCAATGATGCGGTTCGCGACTTGTTCGGCAACCTGTAACAGGGCGAAGTTCTCGCGACCGATGGGATGGCAAGCTGTGCGTCGCGCCAGTGGGGCATGGCGTCCAAGCAACTGGGACCCATAGAATGTGCTTCGAATCTTGCACAGTATCAATGNAAAAACAGAAGCGCTTCNTGAATCAGTCAGCAAAGGAGTACCGCATTCGGATCTCCTCGCATCAGAATGGACTCCTTTCACCCCGCACACCAGTGAAACCCTGCGGTGCAGTGCTCGGGACGTAGCCGAGCCAGAAACCCCATCTCTTTGCTGCAAGACCTCACTGGCAATGTGCATATGCTGCATCTTGCGGGTCTCTGCATGATGCCGTCCCCGATACATGGAACAGATTGGTTAGCTTCTCTTCAGGTGGAGCGTTCGCCATAACCCATCAAAATGTACTTGAGGTTCGTGTAAGCATCGATACCATATTTGCTGCCTTCACGCCCGTATCCACTCTGTTTGACACCACCAAAAGGCATAGCCGCATTGCTGATCACGCCTTCGTTGACACCAACCATACCGCTCTCTAACTGCTTCGCACAACGAAAGGCACGTCCTAAATCCCGGGTGTAGACGTAACTCGCAAGGCCGAACTCTGTAGCATTGGCGGCGCGAATGACCTCCTCCTCATCATCAAATACGAGCAGCGGAAGCACAGGACCGAATGTCTCCTCTCGACAGAGGAGCGCATCGGGAGGCACATCCCGCACAACGGTTGGTTCATAAAACAGTGGACCCAGTTCGGAGAGCACGCGGTTACCGACGAGGACCTTGGCGCCTTTCTGAACGGCGTCCTGGACGTGTCGCTGGACTTTGTCAATAGCTGCCTGATTGATGAGTGGACCCACTTCGACTCCGGAATCGACTCCGGGCCCGACCTTGGCTCTCGACACACGTTTCGCCAGACGCTCCGCGAATGCGTCATAGATCGCTCGCTGGACGTAGATTCGGTTCGGACAGACACAGGTCTGGCCGCTGTTTCGCATTTTCGCTGCCCAGAGCCCGGCTACTGCTGCGTCTAGATCAGTATCATCGAAAACAATGAAAGGCGCCAGACCTCCAAGTTCCATTTCTGTGCGCTTCACGGTGCTTGCACATTGACTCATCAGCAACCGGCCAACACGCGTGCTACCGGTAAACGAAAGCATACGCACATCCGGGTGTTGTGCTAGACCTTCNCCGAAAAGGCTCGGACGGCTTCCAGATATAACATTGAAGACACCAGCCGGTATACCTGCTTCCCGAGCGAGCTCTGCCAAAGCAATGGCGGACACCGGGGTCAGTTCACTGGGCCGAGCAACCACCGTGTTCCCGGTTGCGAGCGCTGGAGCAACCTTGCGCGTTAACATCGCTGACGGGAAGTTCCACGGTGTGATTGCAGCACAAACACCCAAGGGTTCACGAACGACCAGAGCTTGTCGTGGTCCACTGGTCGCTGGGATGACGTCTCCGTAGACGCGAGGCGCCTCACTCGCAAACCACTCTACGAAAGAGGCTGCGTAGCGCACTTCGCCGATAGCCTCTGAAAGTGGTTTACCGTTCTCGCGCGTGATGACGCGTCCGAGTGCCTCGCGTTTCTCGATGATGAGATCGTACCACCTGCGAAGAAGTCCAGCACGGGTTTGCGGCGATGTTTCCCGCCACGAAGCAAACGCACTTTTTGCGGCTTGCACCGCAGCCCCTATGGTTTGTTCGTCACCGTCGGCTACGAAAGCGACGGTCTGCCCATTTGCCGGATCCGTAACTTTGTAGTAAGAGTCCGAAGAAACCTGCTGTCCATTGATATAGTGTCCAAGGTACAGGTCTTCACCTGAAGGCTGTTCAACGCCAACCGCGAGCGCACTGCTCAGCTTCCCGCTCTGCAACGCGTGACTCACCGTGCTGCTCATGAGAAGCCCGTTTCCCCTGTGCTCCCACACGTTTCCCCAGCGCTGCAATCGTTTCGTTTTCTGGTGTATGGTGCGTTGCAGCAACCTGCACCAGTGCATAGCGTCCGGAAGCGCTGGCGTTGAGGCACCGGCTACGACGAAAGCGCTGGTCGTCTAAGCACAGCTCCTGTGCGAGATGCGCTTCTGTCTCGAGATATTTCCGAACTTTTTTCGATGCACAGTTTCGCCATGAGATTTGCAGCGATTACGGATTATACTTTCTAGATACATATAGGATGCTCGGTCGCCTCTTCAGGATGGCGACATCGACTCTTTGACGCTGGGATTCGGACGGTCCCTCGAAAAAAGAGATGATTTGAAGGGTCCTGGAACATGAGCTCGTAAAGCCTTCGATAGCATTATCCTGTGCTTGCGCACATGACTCCATTCTTTTCATATCGTTTCGTGTAGCATGCGAAAATCGCTTATGCTTCAACTGTTAGATCTTTCCGTTTCAGGGAAGCTCGAGGGCGAAGCGATTGACGCTGCCATGGTGCCGAGGAAAAAGTCTGAACGATACCTCTCGACGAATTTTTCAGACGCTCGTGTCAAAAGTTATCTGAACTGGTTGCGTTCAATGATCGATACCGCTAGATAGACAAGTTCAGATCTNTTTGTGGTCGTGGCAGAAAGAGNACACTACCGCAGCATGATATTTCGCATAGGGTATGGTTGCGGAGTCTCTCATTTCATCTGTTGCATAGAAAAAGGTGTTAAAGGCGGTCTTGATTCATCGCAGCCATCGATCGNAGTGGAGAAAGNGTCANTGCTTTACNTGATGGTAGCGCAAACGGATCCAACTTGGCNGACTTGCTCCTCTACCTCGATTTTCCTTTCGGTACACGTGTTTATCATGGCATACATCGAGTTCCATAAATCGTCTATCGAATGGAACAGCAAGCCCTTGCGCGTACAGCAGACAGCGTATTCGATGCGAAGATTGCCTAGAGGAAACGCATGATCGTAAGGTACGGTGCAGGGCGCGGAAACAGATGAGAGTTCCCAAGGAAGACTTCTGTACCCGTCATGCGCGTAGATCATGCGATGAAGCTAACGTTCTCGCTCATCAGGGCGGTTCTCGGAAAAGGACGTGTGGTGGACGTACGGAAACCTGACCACAATGAAGTGCCATCGCTACAAAGTACAACCGAGCGCCGTATATACAGAACGTGAAAATGGAACGCGAAGCCGAAATCGCAAAATCATTCTGTGCTGGAAATGCCTCGGCAAGAGCTGGAACCTACAAAATCGGGACTTTATGATTGCCTGCTGCATTCTTCGACCACTAAGAACACGGATTTAGACAAGTGAGAAAATGACGTGTTTAAATCCGGAGATCAAACAGAAAAAAAGCAGGCTTCGAAAAAGTCCGCAAAAACTGTTTATGAGAACAGAAAAACGGATCCAACTCTAGCGTACACGCACGAGTGAAAGAAATGGACAGATTTCATTTCTTTCTGACAGGAACACAGCTGAGCTTCCGCTGACGCGAAGCTTAATCATTTTCATGGGATTTGTCGGCTTTGCTGCAACCAAGGCATCCGCAGACAACAACAAGTGGTACGGATATAACTGGGTGCTTCGAGAACGGCAGCATCTCATAGAATATTTCGTACAACGCATTTGATGAGCGTTGCCCGGCAGCTAGGCGTGCTTTACGCCAAGGCGACGATGCACTGCCGCAACAGCATCGTCCAGGAAATGTTACCGCTTTTGCGAAGCACAGCACCGACGCTGGATGCAGTTGCATGCTCATCCGATAGCATCATCGCTTCGCAATGTAGTTTAGATCTCAATGCTTCGTGTGACGTGCATAGATTGAGTTTCAAAGAGAGAATCGAGTGTGATTTGGTTTCGAGGCAATTATTAGAGAACGGGGTGTTCACGAGTTTCATAGCCGTACGCACGTAGTGCTGCGCCGCCCCCTTCATGAACCATGCATGTCAAGCTTCTACTACAAAAGTGCGCCTTTTTGAGAAGTACAGACGTACCGCCGGTAAACCGCAGGAAGCATCGTGCTTCTCGCAGCGCNCCGCACGCAGCGCGCCAGTTTTTGCAGTACAAACAAAAGGTTNCAGTTCTGCACTCTTGCGCGCTGAATCGATCAGCACATCATTTCCAGCGTGCCCTGATGAATGCTCGACAACTGCAGGTCTGGAATCGTGTTTCCAGGGCAGGTCGGCTCGAGCCTCCTCAAGCTTCAAAGTGCTGCTCCTTCGACGTCGCGGAGCAGGTTTGCGTTGTTAACCGCGTAGCATGGCGGATGCATCATGGCGATGTCTCCGTGGAACGAACTCAAGTCCAGGGCTGCTGCAGATGCATTGTTCACGTAGTGGGGCAGGCTCGTCTACGACATGGCCGGCGCTGGAGAACGCAACTCGCCTACTTGAGCGGTTTTCCCTCGAAGAGGCTACACGAGTCTAGATTTGCTTCGGATGCATCCTTCACGTAATGGGGCAGGTTTGTCTACGAGATTGCCGTCGCTGGGGAACCGAGGATGCTTCCTGAACATGGGAACTCTTACTTGTGTGGTTGTGAAAGCGTCGATTCGCCATACAGGGAGGTTCATCCCGGGACACGTTGTCAGGGAAGTCCTTCAATGGCTCTGGGGGGATTTTCGCGGTCCAAACGCTATAGATATAGCCGTAAAAGTTGCCCAAGTGATATGTTCGGCGACTAGGTGCACATGACACACAACGGAAAGGGCCAAACCCTAGCAGCTGGCTCTCCGGCTTCAGGAGTCTAATATCCCAAAAGATGGCTCGCCCACGTACTGAGGTGGTCACAGCCCGTCGACCATCGGTGGCTAGGCCCCAGATAGAGTCCCGATGCAAGCGAAACTCATACGCGGGTTTGTTGCCCACTCGGGCATCCCAGAGCCGAAGGACATGGTCTTCGCCTCCCGATAGGAACTCATTTCCGCTCTGGTTTGCGAGCACCTTGACGCAGCGCACTTCACCCTCAACGTCCTTGGAGAAGACGCTCACCGGTTCAGTAGAACCGTGACCCAGATCCCAGAGCTCCACCGAACCCCGCTGTGTCGCTGCGATACCAAAGTGCAAACCCGAGCTTGTATATTGCATGAACTCTACATCGTAAACTTCGTTATGCAGGAGATCGCCATCTGGAGGGACCCTTTTCACGGTGTGTGTGCAACAACACGCCGCACATGACCAGACACGAAGTGTGCCGTCGCTGGATGCACTCAGGAGGCGCTCCTCTGCACGATCCGCTGACAGCGCATAGACCGCACCTCGGTGACCACGAAGTGTTTCCATGCGGACGCACGTCGTTGGGTCAAACAGCTGAATGGTGCGATCAATGCTACAAGAGGCAGCTAAACCTGGTCGCACTTCAACAACATCGTTTACGGCAGCTTTGTGACCCGAGAAAGACTGCTTTACTTCACCGGAAGTGAGGTGTAGTACCTCAACATCCGCAAGAGAGCTGGCAAGAAGCGCCAAGCTTTCGTCCGCCTCGAGAATAGCAATGCTGTACGTCGTGGTTTCCCTGTCAAGGCGCACCACCGATGAGGGGAACTCCACGGAATTGTCCCCCAGAACTGCCGGAATCGGAGTCTCTAACCGCGAGAGCGGTACGTGCTTCCCACTGATGCAGCATTGCATTCTCTTAGTAGTTTGGGCTGTCGCCCGATATCGAACTAGAGCAGAAAGTAGAAAAGCTGCAAGCTTTCGAAACTGTCCGTCCGACTAGGGACCACAGATNTGCTATCAAGGCAGGCGGCCGCGGAATCTACGCTAGCCAGCGCAGCGGAGCGTTGNCGCACGAGTTCCAACTGCTGGGCAGCAAGTCGAAGGTTATGGCGTTNACGGCAACGCAATAGTGACCCAACCGCTTTGTAAATGGAGTGCATCGAAAAGCGTTCATGTCAGTATTCGCGCTGAGCGTGAATTGATTTCGGCTCGGNGCTGTGCTCTGGATCGAGAGCTGGTCGGTTGCTACGCGGCGAGGCAGCGCCTTGACGGATCTGGAGCGGGAGGTCCTGGTTTGAGTACCAAAGCAAGTTGGCGAAAGAAATAGGTAAAGTGGCCAAGGTTGTCGGACAGGATTGTGTGACGCGAAGAACAAGGTTGACTGAGCGGGTAGAGGTTGCGCTGCGATGAAGACGTTAACTTCGAATACAGAGAGTTCCTTGAACCTGTATGGTGCAAAGGCAGGCAGCTATTAGAGCGATCTTGCACGCGCTTGCGACCAGCTCGAGCGTGCGGTGCGCATCTATCCGCGAATCGCTGGCTCAATCAGTCTCAATCTTTTGATGTGATGATCCGTGGATACAAATTGAATAGGTGACAGACCGTTATATCGTTTGCTGCGTGCAGTAGCTCCCGGGCATTGTACACGCAAGCCTGCACTAGGTGCTACAGTGATAAACAGATTCATCTTAGACGAGCATCATCCTCCAGATCAATGCACATGCAGGCCTATCATAAAAGAAAAAAGGTGAACGCGCCGGGATTCCCCAGAAACTCCACCTACTGACAAGAAAATTCTGGACTGAAAAGGGTTCGCATCACCACCGCCGTTCGAAAGTCGAACGACAGCAGTGTGCAGTCGTGGCGACCGGCGCCCTAGACGAAACGTCTCCAACTGACGTGCAGACGCCTCCCCGTCTTTTTGGACCGGCCACCTTCTACTGCTTCCAACTTCTTCTCATATAGTTCGACTTTGAGAGGTTGTCCAACAAAGTTCTCTCTTGTCAGCTCTGGAGGTCTTCTCTCCAGCACCGCACATCTCCTGATACTGATTTTTTTCCATTGACAAAACGTTTACTTNGGCCAGCGTCCTCCGATTCTGCGCATTTTTCTTTTCTTACTTTTTTTTCAGTGCGCGGTAAGGTATCCATCAAACGCCCTACCTCCAAGTNATATTCCCTATNCTTCGTCTCGGATATTCTGGACGTTTCATANGTCCTACCGTGTGTGCCTAGTGCCTGCCGAGAGCGATAGCAATGGCGCCTGTAGCCCCGGTGCGGTCGCTGCACGGAGACAGAACGGCGTTGCCGTACCACACAGAGGGCGTCTGCNCGAGGAAAGTGCGGTGAGGACGAGATTCCAACTCGCGCGCTCAAAGAGCATATCCTTGGCAGGCACACCCGTTAACCATGGCGGTACTTCTGGTGCAGAGGTATCTCCGGCACCTCACCGGTAATCCCCTAGGAAATCCGATAGTTTGGCGATTCTCCTTCCTAAATTTTCGGTAATTTGTATTGTGTGCCAAGTGCACGAGCCTATCTCAAACCAAATGGAGTCGGCTCTGGCTCGAACCCATGACGGTCGAGGGTTCCATCAGTTAGCAGTTCGGATGTTCTTCTTATTTGTTAGCATTCGTGATGCTAAAGTGGAAAGGCGTCGTGTTCTACGATGATGTGGAAAATGCTTTGCTTGTTCCGATGCCTATTTGCGCGGATCGTATCCAGCGGAATTTGGCAGGGATGCATAGAGACTATATCGAGTGAACAAGTCTGCCGCTCGCCCGGTGAACGCCCGCCATCGAGTGATTGCCTTTGTGCGGAAACCATGGGCCGGCATTTTTCAGCCCATGGGATACGGGCACTCCGCAGAGTTTCAAGTCAGCTGCTGGCTACGCGCGCACGCAGTTCACCCTGGACACAGTCGAGACGACGACGCCCTATGCGGTGACGGACGGGGGCGCTCGACAAGGTTTAAAAACGGTGCAGACCGCATGAGGTTTCATACGGACAAACTTTGGAGAATACAGCACGAAAAAGTCCCCAGAGCAGTGTCGTTCAAACAAGCCGAGCCTTTCCTGGGTGTACTCGTTCAGAAACGGAGCGTCCCAGCGCGTGCTCACTCCCTACCCGCTTCCTCGCACGATCAGCCAGCTGTTGCTCCAGAGGCGGCACTGCGCAGATTTTTCCATCATTTTCAGAACTTTGATTGCCACTGTTTCACAAATGCGCAGAAACCAGCACTCGTAAAGCGCCACTTCGTTGCCATCGCTTCTGCACTTGAGCCCCTACTGCGCTGCAGAGTGGAAGCCGGACGGCGCGGTGAGACGCGGAGCGCGCGTAAAGTACATAGTTCGATGATCAACTACGTTCTTTCATCAAGGCCAACAGTCAACTTCGCTGGTTTCCGGTCTAACTGTTTCTGAGTGCTGTTCAGAGCGATCATCCCTTGGGTAGCAGGAACTCGAGCAGTTCCCGAAATACAAGCCCTGGACGATGCCAGGTGTCGGGTTTGTTCAAATGGCCCCTGGGCGGGCGGCCGCTGCACCAACCCCGCAGCGGCACAGTGTGTGCCCGCGTGCACCCTCGAAACGGGAACACGCGAAACTGTGTAGCTATGCTCTGTGGAACTCTCGTAAGTCAGAGGCAGCGAAAGGTGGGCGACCACGCTCTCGTGCGGCGCAGACGCTGGAGGCGCTCCAACTAGCCCGCCGCCAGTGGGAACATCAGACCTGGTCCGTTTCCTCACAATCGAATCGCGGACGACAGCGCCGACGAGAATCTTTGGTACTCGTTTTGTTGGCCCCTGGTGTGAACTTCCGGTTGGATGACAACACTNCCCTGNTTGACGGCATCACTCGGGCTAGTCGGTACGGTTCACAGCTGGGCGTCGTGGTGCCGACGGCGGCCGTCGAGCGCTACCCGGCGATGGTTCAGGACCTTTACGATCAAGTGCAAAAACGTGGCAGCCAGCTAGGAGTGATCGATAAAGAGCGACTCGCAAAACTTCGCGCAGGGCTAGGCGAAGGCTTTCCGATCGTCATTCAGGCATGCGTTGGCGCCGAACCCTTTCTTCAGGGACTGGCGCCCTGCCCGGTTTTTTGGAGCACGCCCACAAAAGCGGGTCAAGAGCCAGTGGATGCGCCCCGATGGATGCCTCCCGCACTTGTATCTCTTGAACCTTTAAAACTGCCGCTGACCCTAGCTAATGGAACCGAGCCGACGGAACCTGACTTTCGAGAACGCTCCGTATTGCGAGCATTGCGGGAAGCGGCACCCTCGCAGACCCTGCCTGCACTCGAGCAGTGTTTCAAATTGCCGTTAGAGCTCGCAGTACTTTCGAGGGTGCGGCTACGATTCGAGTGGGAGAAGATGCATCGCCCGCGAGAGCCTGGGCATCTGCAGGCCTGGCTCTGGGGTGGCGCGATCTGTGCGCGTCTACTCGCCAGGAGTCCCCCAGCGTGCCACGCGATCACCGTATACGATATCCATGGCAATCATATGCGCGAGTTGCGCTGGGATAGCCAACATAACCGCTTCAGTTTCCGTGGACACAATGGAGATCATGACTACGAAGCGGCTTTTTGGAGTTTTGCGCGCCGCAAGTGGCTCTGGTTGAAGCAGTCTTTCATACCCGAGGATGTCACTGCTGACTACTACGAATTCGCCAAATGGCGAGTTTTTCAACGACTCATGTCGAGTACGGTTGGTGTCTTTGGGACGCAGGCCCTGCTGCTGGCCCTGGGTATCAAAAGCGGCAACAAAATCAGTCAGGCTGCAACGATCAGTTGGGTCCTCAAAGACGGTCTCAGCCGAGTGGGTAAAATGCTCTGGGCGAGCCAGCTCGGGCGGGACATGGATGCAGATCCCAAACGCTTTCGATTCGGTAGTGCGTTGCTCTACTCACTGGGAAACGGTCTAGAAATTGCGACAAGAATCGTTCCGCAGTCTTTTCTCCTCGTGGCCACCTTGGCGAATACCGCAAAACTGTGTTCGATGTTAACGGCTTCTGCTACGCGGAACGCCATGTATCGTTCGTTTGCGGACCGCAATGAGAACATCGCTGACATCACGGCCAAGGGAGAGGCACAAATAACAATCGCGGATCTCGGCGGGATGGCGCTTGGGATTCAGTTATCCAAGATCATTGGAACCTCGCGCCCCAAAGTTGTAGCAACGTACCTGATTCTGAGCACCATTGATCTGTATGCAATCTGGAAGGAACTTCGAGTGATCGAGTTCCGTACGCTGAACTTGCAACGGTCGTCACTGGTCATCGAGCATTACCTCAAAACGGGATGCGTCCCGACTCCGAAGCAGGTGAGCGCTGCGGAGCGGGTGGTGCTGCCCGAACCCATTCCCCGCCACGCTTTCGTTGCATTCTCGAAGCTAGTTCGCGACGAGCAGGAGGCCGAGCAGATGATCAAACGCTATGGTTCAGCCAGGTTCCTGATGCGCTACGGCGAGGTCCACTGGCCGTGGACGTGCCTCCATTCGAGTCGTGGTGGCATCGTTCTTCATCGAGATGCAGACCAACAAGATATCTTCCGGGCGATTCTTTGTTGGAATCTGCGCCGCTTAGGCATCGTCCAAGAAGAAGATGAGGTACTTGCTAGAGCGGATGTGGTGATGGAGCCACTACTGAAAGCTGCTCGCGAAGCAGGCTGGCGAACCTTTGTGTACCCAAAGTTCAAGCATCGCGCGTTGTGGTAGTGTCAGCGCACGAGNAGCATTCACTTGGCAGCCACATGCTATGCTCTGTCTGGNATCACCGCCGATTCTTCAGAGTGTCTCATGTTCTGTAAATCTCGCTTTTCTAGGGTAAAGGTCGCCAGGGACGCCCACGAGGAGGCACAGGTTGCATCTGAGCTGACAGACGACCCGGATAGCGGCACGCTCGCTCGAGAGGGTGATACCGCTGACAGGCGTCATGGTCGCAGAGTTGTCAGGTTTAAGCGCTGTTTCAATCTCGTGCAACTATAAAAGCGAACCGGAACGAGGGCTGGTGCATATCTGCAGCTCGGAACTGAAATATTTCATGGACAGAAATTTCGAGCTAAGCACACACACACAAAACGCACTGCATACTGCTCTGCCGAACAGTCATCTTGTTTTTCATCGAGCGGGGTCAACTAATGCACAAGCCATGGCGCCGTTCTGAGGCAGCGTCGTCGCTGCAGCGCCTGAATCGCTCTGGAGAACACCGGCAGACCAGACANCATTGGAGAGCACTGGTGCATAGANCACACACGCATTCCTGCAAGACTCCAGCCAGATGAATGTTCCCGTGAGTACCTCGCACAATCATGTGACACTTTATGCGACTTTCGTTGCATCAGCCTGGATCAGCCTGGTCCAACTAGCAGCATCGCGACCTGGCTTACAACACGCCCG
>JGI24721J44947_10006670_pt1 | contig 15488 bp, 9 predicted proteins | sample YelNatPaOPGAMG01_FD_44947 | JGI IMG/M metagenome (IMG submission 44947)
TTTCGTTTAAGAGTTTCTCTTTCATTTTCCTTTTAAGGATTGCTCCTGTACCAGCCATTGAAGAAAGAAATGTCAAAGCAATTGCAGAAGAAGCACCAGTGACGGGAATATAAGGAAGATTTTTTTCAATATAAGCGCCGAGCACCTGAGGAGTAACTGTTGGTTGAGGTGAAACTTGGGGCGGCAAAGAAGGATTCGGAGCAGGTGTTGAAGTTGGGGTTGGGGTTGGGGTTGGGGTTGGAGTCGGAGTTGGAGTTGGTGTTGGTATAGGAGGCACGCTTACTCTCACACAAGCTTTATTACTTAATTTTACTCCTAATCTATTTGCATAAATAGCAGCGTCATTACAAATTAAAGTTTGATCTGGAGTATTTGATTTTATAGTTGTTCTAAAAGTTGCTATTCCTGCAGCTTGTGGTGCTCTACCAGGAGCATACCAAGCAAGCATACGAGAATCTTTGTAACCAGCAATATCAATTCCATTTGGATACCACAAAAACCATCTTGAGGGTTGCATTGAATAAGGATCGCTTAAATATTCACGATTACTCTTTCTACCATCACCTGTATTTCCCTTTAAAGTATCATAAACCCAAAAATTATTTAATGACTCGCTTCCGACCTGATATGAAATTCTATACTCAATAACATCTCCGCGTCTTGCGCTAATTGTTCCAGTTGACCAAGCACTATTTTGAGTTACGTTTCTAATTTCTTTTTTTATAGTAGCAGAAGGATTTCCCCAGGTTTTAACTGGATTACCACAACTTTTAATAACTGCCCAAGAAAATTTACCATTTACAAGATGGATGTAAGCAGAAAGTCTCTCAGGGACAAAACTTACAGAGGGATGTCTCCAGTAAATTGGAAGGCCAAAAACATCAGGGGTAGAGCCTGGCAAGTTACTTCTTCCTGCAGAAATTACATTGCCAGAAGCAACAACAGTTCCATTCGCTAAAACCACTCTGCCGTCTTTATAGACCCAGCCCTCAACTGTTTGACGATTAGCGCCATCGATATTACCATTTGTTAAAAATTCTTCAGGATAAATACCAAGTGTTCTAAATATTGTGCCGATGTCGTTATGAACGCCATCGCTTCCAGAGTTAATTTTATTTGCCAAGTCTTGAAGAGATGTAATACCATTATAAATTACTGCATTAGCATCTCTGTCACCAGCAAAAACTTGCTTTGGAGCCAATGGCAAAACAGTAAAGCTCAAAAGAATTGCACCAAAAATTAAAATTTTCCCTTTTTGAAATAATTTTTTAATTGCCATATTTTTAAAATTTTTTAAACCCCTACTGAAAGTGCTACTTTAAAGTAGTACTCTCAGTATGGGTGGCGAGCTTCGGTCTTTTATAACTCGCCGCTGCGCGGAGCTATGTAAAGGCTCCGTGCCCCCCTTACTTCTCTCGTGGACTCTGGCCTTCTAAAAATGGATCAAAAAGCTAGAAAACCAGAGGGACAAAAAAGTCCGAGAGCCGCGGTCAGACGGGGGACCCGCGGTGGCCAGCGATGGCTACTTTACGACTTGAAGGGGAACCGTTTCCCCTTCAAGCCTGGCCCTCAGGTCTTTCAACCCCTTGGCCTCATCATCACTGATGAGGTCGAGGAGCTGGCAAGCCGCCCGCTTTTGCGACCACTGCTTGACCTGGGCGACGGTAACTACCCGAAGGCCAGCCCGCCGGGCCAGGTTGGCACAACTCCTGCAGAGGTTTTTCCCCTTGAGGTTCTCATAAACCTCTTGGGCCTCCGCAGGAAGCGCCTTTACCTGCTCCTCCTTGAGGTACCTCAGGCGGTATTTGCCTGAGTCCTCATAGGGAAGCAGGTTCTGGCACTGCCGAACCTGGCACTTCCATTGGGCCATCTTCTCACCTCCTTTCTTGCCCCGCCAAAAGGCGGGTTTTTTAAAGGTTCCTTCTTTGGAGACATTATTTAAAAAATAGTGTCTCCAAAGAAGGAGGGTACCCCAAGGAGTACCCTAAAAAGTGAGCGATCCTCCCGAGCCGTTTCGCCCCAATCCCGGAAAGCGGATTTTGTAGGTTGGCCCGGGAGGATCGCAAATTTTTTAAAGGTACTTTATTTTTTCCATCTATATTATATCATATATAATTTTTAATGTCAATAGAATAACCAGCAAAAGCTTTTTTGAAGACTGTCCTTGGTCTTAACCGACCGAGTACAGTCTTCGGTTAGGCTTATGTCAGGTTAAATAATTTGCGCCCACCAATAAATAAAAATAAAAAGAGACTAGCTTTTAGCTAGTCTCTTATTGCAAGTTTCAAAACTAATTGAAAACCCCTTTTAGTAATAGTAATTGATGATATACTAAAAAATCTAACTTTTTCTAGTTCTTCTAAATTTTTTGCGCTTTCAATCTCTCTTCTTTTTTGAAAAAGAAAATTAAAAAGTAAAGCGGAATCCTCTTCTTTGCTGCCATCCTTTTTGATTCTCTCCCAAATCTTTCTTGTTAGCTCAGAAAGCTGGGTTAACTTTTTCTTTTTTTCGGATTCTAAATACCAAGAACAATTTTGGCATTCGTCATTTTCTTTTCCTTTTGCTCTTTCTACCAAACAATCCATACAAGGAGAAAGGGAAATTCTTTTTGTCAGATTTGAAAGTAAGTCAAAAAGTTCACTCAAAAAAAGGTCCTCGTAAATCTCCATTACCTTCACCTCCTTTTTAAAGTTCTTTTTTTTCAGATTATTTTTTATATTCTTTAAAATACCACTCTAAAACTTCTTTTGCAATAGGTTCGGCAACACTAGATCCTTCTCCGCCATAAGGCACAAGAACCAAAATAAATATTTTTGGATTTTCATAGGGAGCGAAAGCGACAAACCAAGAATGAGTTAAATCTCCTTTGTCTGATTCTGCAGTACCAGTTTTCCCAGCAGAAGAAACTGGTAAAGAAGCAAGTTGTCGACAAGACCCAGAAGGAGAAGTAACGCAAGCTCGCATTCCTTCTCTTACTTCTTCAATGTTTTTTTGACTAATAAATCCTTGAGAAAGAACTTTTGGCTCTATATCTTTTATGACCTTTCCGTCAGGACTTTTTATTTTATCAACAACTTGTGGCTGATAAATTTTGCCGCCATTTGCAATTGAAGAAAGGGCAACTGCCATATGCAAAGGTGATGCCATAAAAAATCCTTGACCAATTGAAACATCGTAAACATCTGCTATAGACCAATTTCTTTGATAAGACTTTTGCATCTCTTTTTCAAACCACTCTCTTGTTGGCACAAAACCAACTGCTTCGCCTGGTAAATCTATACCTAACAAATCCTCAATAAAAAATAAATCAAGATATTTTTTAATGCGCGAAATGCCAAGACCTTGGATGTCTTTGTAGCCTCCCCCAACAGTAAAAAAATAAGTATTACAAGACTCGGCAATGGCTTTTTTTAAATCTACTGTTCCGTGGGCTTTCCAATCTTTTTTAATAGTTGGCTTTGAAGGGTTATAAGGATTTGGAATCTCAATATAGCCAGGATCAAAAATAGTTGTTGAAGGAGTAATAACATTTTCTTCAAGAGCAGCAGCGGCAATTAATGGCTTGATTATTGAGCCTGAAGGATAACGAGCAGAAATTGCTTTGTTTATATTGTAAATTCTTTTTTGACTTTCTAAATATTGTAAATATTCAGCGCTTAAATTTTTTCTTGAAAAAACATTATTATCATTTGAAGGAATTGAAACCATTGCCAAAACTGCTCCATTTCGAGGATCTAAAGCAATAGCGATTGCATCTTTGCCAGGCACTTTCTTTTGAATCGCATCATAAATCTTTTTTTGGAGCTTGGCATCTATGTTTAAAATCAAAGTGTCCCCTATTTGCGGATTTCTTGTAATTTTTTGAGAAACTACTTCACCTTTTGCATTAACAATTTTTTCAAGAATTCCCTTTTTACCTCGAAGATATTTTTCATAAGTTTTTTCTACGCCATCCTTTCCTACCCAATCTCCTGGTTCGTAATATTGAGGATCTGTTTTTAATTCTTCTTCTGTTGCCTCTCTTTCATATCCTAAAATGAAGGAAAAATAAAGATTATTAAGATAGTTGCGATAATACCTTTTTTCTTTTTCTTTACTGTTTATCTTGGCATTTTTGTCTTCAATATTTTCTACCAATAACTCTCCGTCTTTTGAATAAATTAATCCTCGAGGAGCTTCAAAATATACTTTTCTTAAATAATTATCAATTGCTTTTTGTTGATATTCTTTCCCTTTTGCCAAAACTAAAAAAGAAGTTCTTAAAAAAAGGCAAAGAAAAAGAAAAGAAAAAATAAAAAAAACAAAAATAAATATTTTGTCTTGAATTTTAACTTCAAGTTTTCCTTTTTCTCTTTTCTTTTTTTCTTGGGCATCAAGCAATATTTCTTCTGGTTCTAAGATTTCTTTAAATTGAGTTTTGACTTGATATTTTTTTATCATAAATTGAAAAAAATTTATTTGTTTATTATACAAAAAAAACCGCTTTTTAAAAGAGCGGTTTTAATTTGAACTTTTTGAAAGGCGGCGTCCTACTCTTGCCCCAAAAGGGACTACCATCGGCTCCGGAGGGTTTCACTTTTGAGTTCGGAATGGGGTCAAGTGTAGCACCTCCGACATTACCGCCTTTCAAAAAGTTCAAATCAGTCTTTTTTTCGGGAAAATTACGAGTTTGTCGAGGGATAAATGGCCTATTAGTACTGCTCGGCTAAACCTGTTACCAGGCTTACACCTGCAGCCTATCAACCCAATCATCTTTTGGGGGCCTACGAGTCCTAATCTTGGGGTGGGCTTCGAGCTTAGATGCCTTCAGCTCTTATCCCGTCCCAACATAGCTACCCAGCGGTGCCCTTGGCAGAACAACTGGTAGACCAGAGGTTGGGTCGTTCCGGTCCTCTCGTACTAGGAACGACTCCCCTCAAGACTCAACGACAACTGGTAGACCAGAGGTTGGGTCGTTCCGGTCCTCTCGTACTAGGAACGACTCCCCTCAAGACTCAACGCCTGCGGCAGATAGAGGACCGACCTGTCTCACGACGGTCTTAACCCAGCTCGCGTAGCGCTTTAATTGGCGAACAGCCAAACCCTTGGGACCTTCTCCAGCCCCAGGATGCGCTGAGCCGACATCGCGTTCCTCCTTTAATTGGGCTAGCGTATTTTGCGCTGCTCAAAATGGAGTTAGGACTATACCTTCACCCTACTTTTAATAAGTAGGGGGCGGCGTATTAGCCCTCCGCACTTGGAGAACTCTGTCCTTAAAAAGGACAAGTCTCTACGGGGCCATAACTCAACAACAATAAAACTTACTTAACCTTCTCCTATCTTATACCTCATTGAAGGAATTAAAAATGGTCTAATCTTCTCTACAAAATAAGGAATACTCTCTTTCAAAATTCTAATCCGATAATACTTTTTGTCTTTATTAAGTCTTGCTTTTATCTTAAGAAGTCTCAAGGCATGAAGCAATCTTCTCTGATCTTCCATGCTAAATTGTTGAGAATTTAAATAAAAATCATTTTTCTTTGTCCTACTCCCGTCATCCATAAACCAAACTGCCAGACTCAAAGAATTCAATTCAAATCCTTTAGGAATTACTTTCTTTCCTTTGCTATAAAATTTTTCAAAAATTTCTGAAATTTCCGGATGACCCCTTGTAAAAAATCTATAACCAATCCTTCTCTCATCAATCTTTCTTACCTTTGGTGCGCTCTGACAAATATTTTTTAAAATTCCGTACTTCCAATCTACATATTCCTTTGCCTTAATAGAATGATTTACTTCTAAAAAAGCTTCTTTTCTATTTGGTAATTTCCTTAAATAACCATCTCCTAACACGCAACCAATAATCACTGATTTTTGTTGTTGAGTTAGGCTTCCCACGGTATTGCCATGACTTGAAGCTTTGTTTTTTATCTTTTTCATATTTTTTTCATAAAAATAATTTTATCATATTTAAGCTTACAAGTCATGGGTCTACCGTTATGAGCCGCTTTATCCCCTTCTTGACTAATTTTTAGCCAAAAAGGAGCGTGATGCCATTACTGGCATAGCACCCCGATGCCTTTTTGGCCAAGGTGCCGATCAGGGCCGTCAATGTGGACTTTCGGGCCCTACCAGCCTGTTATCCCCGGGGTAACTTTTATCCGTTGATCTTCCTCTTTTCTAAGAAAAGAGGTCGGTTCACTAAGCTCGAGTTTCCTCACTGCGCGGTTTTTCCACCTTGCAGTAAAGCCGGCTTGTGCCTTTGCACGACCACTCCGATTTCCATCCGGAGCTAGCCGACCTTAATAGACGCCTCCGTTACCTTTTAGGAGGTGAGCGCCCCACTCAAACTGCCCGCCATACACTGTCCCCCAGGTTTTTCCTGGGGTTAGACTTACTTCCTTGGAAGGTGGGTATTTCACTGGCGGCTCCACCCCGCCCGGAAGCGGGGCTTCATAGCCTCCCCACTATGCTACGCATCCAAGAAAATAAGTCAATGTAAAGCTGCAGTAAAGCTCCCGGGGTCTTTCCGTCTTGCCGCAGGTAGCCGGCATCTTCACCGGCACTGCATTTTCACCGGGCTCCTCATCGAGACAGTTCCCTGGTCGTTACGCCTTTCATGCGGGTCGGAACTTACCCGACAAGGGGTTACGCTACCTTAGGCCGATCGCTACCCCTTAAAGCGTCGCGGACTATATCATCTAATTGGCATACTTTTATTGTATACCAATTAGCCTACCGTATAGTCTCTGAGGGGACTGTTTTAGCTGTCTTCAAAATTTTTTTGGACCCTTTTTAAGATTTGATTTCTTGTCGGTTTTCTATTTTTTCCTTGATAATTCATTGAATAAGCTAAATCAATAACTTTTTCTAACTTTTCTTTTGTTAAATGGGAACCATCAGATAAAATCTGAAGAATTTTTTCAAATTTCTCAAAATCTTGCCTTTTTGTGGCAAGAGGATATTTTTTGAAAAAGGGAACTACTTTTTCTAAATTATTTCGGACACCTTCTATACTAAATACCCAAACATTGCTTCCTGCTTTTTTTCTTACTCTTCCGGTCTTAAAAATTTTTTTATACAAAAACAGGATTTCTTTATTTTTTTCATGTTGATATACCTGAAATTTCACATTTACCTTTATCTTCCCCTTCAGTTCAGGGCAATAAGCAAAAGAAACATTAAAACTTCCTTCGCCATCTGCAAACCCTGCTAAAAAATATCTTAAATACTTCCCCTTTAGTTTTTTAAAAATTTCTAAATCTTTTTTTCTCATAGAAATTTACAGCTAAAACAGTCTTCCCTGCTGATCACCTACCGCGAAAGTCCAAAATTAAATTTGGAATCGCTTGCTACAAGATTGTCACCCTTAAGGGTACTTGCAGCATAAGTAGGCTTCCCAGCATATTAGGTAGGTTTTATGACCGCCCTAAGGATCACGGTCAGAGTTACCGCCGACGTTCACCAGGGCTTCAACCACTCAGCTTCAGCTTTACTAATAGCAAAACTGAAACCGGCAGTCTTAACCTTCTGGCACTGGTCAGGCGTCAGCCCCTATACATCCTGTTACCAGTTGTGCAGGGACTTGTGTTTTAAATAAACAGTCGCCAGGGATCTTTCGCTGCGCCCAGTACCATTTAAAATGGTACTTGGGAGGCCTTATTGCGAACTTACGGCCGCTTTTTTGCCGAGTTCCTTGATGAGGATTCACCCGTTCGCCTTGGTCTCCTCGACCTACCTACCTGTGTCGGTTTGCGGTACGGATCCTCTACTTTTATCCTTAGAGGCTTTTCTCGAGAGAATGCTCGGCTGAATTTTCCTGCCCGTGGGCAAGAATTTTGTCCTTACTTGGGTTTGATGCTTGGCGGATTTTCCTACCAAGCGCCCTTATAAGGACAACGCCAATCCAATAAGACGCTCAACCTACTATTCTCTGTCACCCCATCGGAAAAAGTAGAAGAGGGTCGGAATATTAACCGACTGTCCATCTCGAACACCCTTTCGGGTGGCCGATTAGGGCCGCCTAACCCTTGGCTGATTTCCATTGCCAAGGAAACCTTAGGTTTTCGGCGTCCCGGTCTCTCACCGGGATTGCGGTTACTCATGCCAACATTCTCTCTTCCCTTCGCTCCAGCCAGGCTCACGCCTTGACCTTCAACGCGAAGAGAATGCTCCCCTACCGCCCGCAAAAACGCAAGCGTTTTTGCGGACCCACATCTTCGGTACCTTGCTTAGCCCCGTGAATTTTCGGTGCCTTTTCGCTAGAGCAGTGAGTTGTTACACACTCTTTAAAGGATTGCTACCTCTAAGCAAACCTCCTGCCTGTTTTAGCGAAAAGACCTCCTTTAAAACACTTAGCAAGGATTTAGGGACCTTAGATGGTGGTCTGGGCTGTTTCCCTTTCGACTATGGAGCTTAGCCCCCATAGTCTAACTCTTTTTTTGCTTTGGTGGTATTCGGAGTTTGATTGGGTAAGCCAGGCAAAGCCCGAGCAGACCCATTCAGTGCTCTACCCCCACCAAAGCACAAAGAAAAAGGCCAGCCCTAAAGCTGTTTCGGGGAGAACCAGCTATTCCCAGGCTCGATTAGCTTTTCACTCCTTACCACAGGTCATCCAATGGCTTTGCAGCGCCAACTGGTTCGGGCCTCCCCCCGACTTTCATCGGGGTTCACCCTGCCCATGGTAAGCTCGCCTGGCTTCGGGTCCTGTGCTATGGATAAAAACGCCCTTTCGGACTTGGTTTCCCTATGCCTCCGCTCCGTAGAGCTTAGGCTACCCATAGCACAGACTCGTTGGCTCGTTCTGCAAAAAGCACGACGTCACTTCATCTAAATGATGAAGCTCCGTCTCTTTGTAGGCTTGTGGTTTCAGGTTCTATTTCACCGGGGTTACCCCCCTACTTTTCACCTTTCCCTCACGGTACTGGTGCACTATCAGGGACCAGAGAGTATTTAGCCTTGGCTGATTAGTTCAGCCAACTTCCCTCAAGATTGTCATATCTTGAGGTACTCAAGGAAAGTATCAAGGAGTGTAGGATTGTTTTCGTCTACGGGACTTTCACCCTCTATGGTTGTTCTTTCCAGAAACATTCGACTAACAATCCTAACTTTTAAACTCCCTCAGAAACCGAGCATATAGAAAAACTATATGCTCGATCTCCGACGATACTTCCTTACAACCCCGAGCGTAAAATACGCTCGGTTTGGGCTATTCCCTTTTCGCTCGCCGCTACTGGGGGAATATTCTCCACAAACTTCGAAAATTTGTGGAGCTTTTTTTCTTTTCCTCCGCTTACTGAGATGTTTCACTTCAGCGGGTTCGCCCGCACCGCGCGAAACGGTGCGTAGCACTGCTTTCGCAGTGCTGGGTTTCCCCATTCGGAAATCCCCGGATCAAAGGTTGCTAGCCACCTCCCCGAGGCTTATCGCAGGCACGCCACGTCCTTCATCGCCTTCTGGTCCTGAGGCATCCACCACAAGCCCTTCCGCAATCCCTCGACAAACTCGTAATTTTCCCGAAAAACTATTTTGCTCTCTATTAACTTGTCAAAGAACTTTCTTCTCTGTCTTTCTGGCTTTTTTAAAATAAAACATGCCGCGGAAGCGGCATGTGGTCTCTAAAAACTAAACATAGAAGATTAGCCGCTTCCTTTTAAAATTCTTACCGGATTTCTCATAAAATTATTCATTTATTTTTTACACCGTCTATTTTATTATTTTTAAAATTTTTTGTCAAGGCCTACGTATTAACGGATGTAAAATGTAAGTGAAATGGTATTGGTTAACGGATTTAAAAGGTAAGTGAAATGGTATTGGTTAACGGATTTAAAAGGTAAGTGAAATGAATTGGGTAAAATGGGGTAAAAAAGGTCGGAAATGCAGACCAATTAGCCCATTTTACCAACATGGATATATATCCCAAAAAATCAATGCATAAAAGCTTTAATTGAAAAAAGAAGGAACTAAAGAAAATCTATGAATCCTTAAATCCTGCTGAATTGAAAAGAGTAATTGATAGAAAATTAGACCTTCTTTACAAGATCTATCAAAAGAAAAACAAACCTTCAAAGGTCGAACCTCAAAAGAAAATCAAACCAATTTCACTTACTTAGTTAAATGATTTGTCAAGGCCTATTTTCTTTTCTTCCTCTTGCTTCTTCAATAATCTTTTCTGCTTCTTCTTTTGGTTTAAAATCTTTTAACTTTACCCACTTACCAGGCTCTAGGTTTTTATAATTCTCAAAAAATTCTTTGATTTCTTTTTTTGTATGCTCTGGTATATCATCAACATTATTTATGTTTGCAAGGCGGGGATCAATTTTGGCGTCTGGAGCTGCAATAATTTTAGTATCAACTCCTGCTTCATCTTCCATTTCAAGCAGACCAACAGGCCTTGCTTTAACTATACAACCAGGGAAAGTTGGATTTGTTGCTAATAAAACTACATCTAATGGATCTCCATCTTCGCCTAATGTATCTTTAATAAAACCGTACTCAAAAGGAAAATACATTGGCGAATAAAGAGTTCTATCAAGCTTTATTGCCTTTAACTCTTCATCATACTCGTATTTTTGAAAAGAACCTTTAGGAATTTCAACAAAAATATGTATTTCCATAAACCTGAAAGAGCAGGGCAAATTTTTAAAAATGCCCTCACTCTTTTTTAAATTTTTCAACCTTTTTTAAAGTTTTATTTTTGAACTTCTTTTTCTTTTGTTTCACGTGAAACATTAGTTTTTTCTTCTTCGCTAGATTCCTTTTGTTCTTTCCCCTCTTTCGCCCCTTCTCTTGTTTTCTCTTTAACCTCCTCATTTTCTAATTCCTCTGCTTCTTTTGAAACCTCGACTCCTTTTACTTCAATTTTCCATCCTGTTAGCTCGCTTGCTAATCTTACATTCTGCCCATCCCTTCCTATAGCTAATGAAACCTGATCTTCTGGAACTTTTATCTCCGCTTTATCCTTTTTAATTTTCACTTCTAAAACTTCGGCAGGAGATAAAGCATTTTTAATAAAATTTTCAGGATTTTCATCCCAAGCAATAATATCAATTTTTTCTCTTCCGAGCTCCTGCATTACTGCATTTACTCTTGTTCCCCTTTGGCCAACACAACTTCCAACAGGATCAATTCCAGGTTCTTTTGTAAAAACTGCGACTTTAGAACGAGAACCAGGATCCCTGGCAATTGACTTTATTTCAACAATCCCAGAGGAAATTTCAGGAACCTCAATTTTAAAAAGTTGAGACAAAAATTTTGGATGGGATCTAGAAATCTTCACTTCTGGCCCCCGAGGCGTTTCTTTAACATCTTGACAATAAAAACGCATCCTTGTTCCAATTTTATAAAACTCCCCAGGAATCTGATCCTCTTTTTCTAAAACAGCAATTGTTTTCCCGATATCAACAAAAACCTTATCTCCTTCTTTCCTTTGAATAACCCCCGAAACCACCTCTCCTTTCTTTTGACTAAATTCTTGCAAAATCACTTCTTTTTCTGCTTCTCTTATTTTTTGTAAAAGCACTTGCTTTGCGGTTTGAGCAGCAATTCTCCCAAACCTCTTTGGTGGAGGAAGAGGAAATTCAAGCTCGTCGCCTGCTTTAACGTCTTTTTTTATCTTCTTTGCCTCTTCAATTTTTATATGGCGCAAGGGATTGAACCTAACTTTTTTAACCTCGCCTTCTAAAGTTTGCTCTTCTCCTTCTTTTAAAATCATCTCATCATCTACTACTTTCTTTGCTAAAAAAAAGTCTGGCTTACCAGTATCTTGGTTAAATTTTACCCTATACTTCTCTTCTTTTTGACCATATTCTTTCTTGTATGCCGAAGCAAGAGCAGCTTCTATTACTTCAATTACCTTATCTTTTGGTATTCCCCTTTCTTCTGCTATCTGGATTACTGCTTGAGACAATGTTTTTAAATCAATTTCTTGAACCATATTTTTAAAATTTTTAATTTATCTTTTTGACTTTTGATTTTTTTAACTGTTTGGAATTCGGGTTATTATGATTTAGGGCTTATTTAGAAATTAGAAATTGATAAATGCTTTGTGCACCCAGCAGGAGTTGAACCTGCAACCTTGGGCTTAAGAGGCCCCTGCTCTGCCAGTTGAGCTATGGGTGCTTTTTAAAGTTTTATTTTTAAAGTTTTAAAGATTAAAATACAGACAATATTAAATTGTCTGTATTTTTTTATTATAAAAAAATGAAAAAATTTTGCAAGGGCTATTTGATAAACTTCTGACCAATAACAGAAACCCCTCGTGGATAAAGATCAAGACCTTCATTCTTACCTGTAACTGTATTCCAAGCATCTTGATACGCCATAGAAGATTTTTGAAGCAAGTTTTTTGCTTTTACATAACTATCGTTAGTAAAAATTTCCCATGGAGAAGCTTTTGAATATTTTAAAATAGTGTTTGTATTAAATGTCTTAGAAAGCCAAGTAATAGAAAAACATGTCTTTTGGGAACAAGGTCTCCCCCTTTCGTCTTTATCTATACAACAATAATCAAAATCAGATCTATTTACATCGGGCCAGCCAACAAGTCTATAGGCATAACGATCAGTACCCTTCACCCAAGCAAATAACAGTGCTCCTTCAAGGGGGGTAACATATTTATTGATAAAGTTTTTAAATAATCCTTTGTCTTTTTGGGGCGGATCTAAAGCCAAGTAAGTTAGACCATCGAAAACCGCAATGGAAGCACTTGCCCATCCCATTCTGCTCTTGTCCAACGAGAGAATAAAAAAGTTTCTTGTTTTCCCTTCGTGAGAAGCTGTAGAGTTATTATAAATATTGTTAAGTTTTTCATTTATTTTTTCAGCATATCTCAAATAAATATTTGCTTTTGTCTTGTTACCCATAGCCAACGCTAACTCTCTTGCTGCTATTGAAGCCGCAAATGTTTTTATAGCAATATAAACATTGCCATTTTCATGGGAAAGAAGAAAATCTTCACCACAACAATCAAACGTAGTCCTACCCAAAACCTCAACTTCAGGTTCAGGAACTTCAGGAGCTAAAATTTTCTTTACGGCTTCACTTGTTATATCTGCTCTTACTTTTGTGGGTACAATGATAGGGTTTCCATTATTGTCAAAAGTAACACCAATCAATCCATCTTCATTACCATCTAAAACATCCTTTTTTCTGATATAACCTAAAAATGATTCAATACAAGAAGTATCATTGTCAGAATTATTAACATCGCATTTAAGGTTCTTTATAAAATCAATATCACCTGTTTTTTTCCAGTAGCGATAAGCAATTAAAATAAAATTTAAATTTTCTTCAATCGGCATCGCTCCATAGCCATTATACATAATATATGCCTGGTCTTTAAGAATTGGCGGCACGTTCGGAATAGGGCTGGGACGGTTTATAAAATTCTTTGGTGGTTGTTGCCCCATATCATGCTGCAAAAACATTTTCCCTACGTTCTTGTCATATTTTGCATATTTTGCCCACTCGCTCAGTTGAAGTTTTAAGACCCACGGTATGTACTCGGCTTCAAAAATTGCTGTCTCGTGAGCCACATCTACAGTAGAAAGATAATTACATCTCCCTTCAGCCACATAATAGTGAACATCATTTTTCTCGGGATTATATAATAACCAAGTATTTGCAAAATAACTATGAAGAGCCTGGGATAAAATCCACTGGGCGTTTATGTTTAAAACCCTTCCGTCTCCTCCCCTAATATTATTGGAAAATTCAGTTGTTTTTTTAATAATTACATCAAAATTCCTTATGCCATATTCAACTACTTCGTTAACATCTTTAAAAAGCTTTGTATAATAAAATTTATAAGAATTGCCCCATTCATCCTTCATAACCTCCCCACCGTTATATCCTGCATATATAAAAACGATAGCCTTTTCTTTCTCTTCCTCTGGCAAATTATCTCCCCATTTATCTTTCTTTTCAAACTTGAAAGAAATAGCAAAAGCTCCAGGGTTCCACTTGCTTCCGCCAATTTTGCAATTACCACTATAATTTTCCCCCTTATTCGTATCGCAAGGAAGGCTTCCGTGATTTCTAAAATGATCAAACACTCCATCGCCATATCCAAAGGTTACTAAATTTTGAGGATCCCAAATTGCCAAAGTCCTTATTCCGCCATTGTCCTCTGGAGTCTGATAATATATAAATTTTATTTTGCCGCCTTTATAATCTACTTGCTTATAGTCTTTAAAATAATCAATCGCAACTAAAAGCTGACCACTTATTTCGTCATCGTTTAAATTGTCATTGTTATAGTTTGTATTATAAAGAGCAATTTCATTGTAAAAAAGGGGCGCTATAGACAACTTAAAGTCCTCTGAACTGTCATCTAAAACCCTTGTGGGAGAAAAAGGAGAAACTGTAGCAATAGATGTCAGAATAAGAGGATTGCCTTTTGGATCAGGGTGATAACCATAAATTCTTTGTCTATCAGGTAAAACCTCTATTAAAGTTGCTTTCTCCGGATAATTTTGACTGCTGGGAGGAAAACNATACACACTTTTGTTACTTTCTAATCTAGTTGCTACAATAAAAGAGGTTGGGCTATCAATCTCAGCCCCCATAGTGCTTGACCAAACCTTTTTCATAATTGGATCAAAATGAAAATTAAGATTTAAACGAGAACCAAATCTAGCGTTTTGAACACCAAGATTTGTAGGATAATCAACATGTTGGGGTTCGGGGTAGTAATTAAGAGGGGTGGTTCTATAAATAGATCTCCCCCAGCCAAAAATTGCACCAAGAAGCGAATTAATTCTTTTCTCACTTATACTCTGCGCTTCTCTGTTCCTTCTTGAATCCACACCATATACCGAGTAATTACCTTTTGACTCTGCCTCTTGCATATTTTCTGCCATTTCGACTTCTTCTTTTGGTAATTCAGAAGATTGAGACATTTCATTTTGAGTTTGCCCTTGAGAGGTTCCTTGACCTCCGCCGCATTGAATCTCGTTCCATTTTCGACCAAAAATTGTACCAGCGCTATTTCCTGTTGCAAAAACCACAATAGTATTTACAATAATCCACGCGCCAAGAACAATCGCATAGCCAATAACAGTAGCTGTAATGGTCTGTCTTGCTCTTGTAATTTGCTGGGGATTGCCATGAGCAGTAATAAAAAGTATCGCCGAAACAATTGCCATTATAGCAACAAGAGGAATAGCAACATCTATAGAAAGAAATGAAATCACTTTACTAATGAGTACAAAAAAATAACATAAATTGCAGGGCTCTTCTCCTTCGCCGCCACAAGGAACAAGACCCTTAGCGAGAACAAAAAGGGGAAGGGCTACAAATAAAAAAATTAATATGGTGCTTAAAATTTTGATTTTTTTTCTCATATTTTTTAAAAATTACTTGCGCCCTCTGAGGGATTCGAACCCCCAACTCGACGTCCGAAGCGTCGCGTGTTATCCATTATACCAAGAGGGCAAAATATTAGTCAATCCTTTTTAAAAATTTTAAATAAAATTAAAAATTTGTCAAGATGTTTCACGTGAAACACC
>JGI24721J44947_10006678_pt1 | contig 15481 bp, 14 predicted proteins | sample YelNatPaOPGAMG01_FD_44947 | JGI IMG/M metagenome (IMG submission 44947)
GCGCGAAAACGAGCTCCACGTCGTGTTGGTCATTCGTTTTGTCCTCGGATGATGTCTTTAGTTACGAAAGTGGTGGCTGTTTCTTAGATGGCATCTATGCATGGCCCAGTCTTTGCACCCTACTAATCGAACCAACTCGGATACGACTGCTATGTGCTGAGACGAGGCCTGATCCATGTGAAATGCTTCTGAAAATATACATGCCGTACAAAGCGAACGCGCACTTGGACAAGGAGCCGAAGACACGAAACTGTCCATAAAAATCCAATGCAATACACATGCTCTCAGGAGCAACGATACAGCATGCAAGGATAGCAGCTACTGTCGTCAGTATCGGAAAACGGAAACGCGTTTCCCTTTCAGAACAATCCCTGCTGAGACTGCAGCGAGCTCCCTCAAGGACTGAATACCACCTAGCATCGCCTAAGCTGCCTGTCCGCAGGCTGCTTAGACCAGGAACTCGCAATCCAAATATGCCAATCCGTGCACAAGCGGCACCGGCTTGATAGCGTATGTTCATTTTCGTGCGACGTTCACTCTGAAGGAAGGAATTCGTGGTCCCAGGCATCCTGCGAAACCGATCCAGTCGTATGCGTTACTATATGCCAAACCATGCAGCGCCCCCGCCAACATAACAGCTGCGGGCAGTGTCCACCGACTCCGTACTCGACAGCACCACCCAGTAATGCGTTACTCCGAGGACAACTTGTCGTGAGTTGCTGCACGTTTCGGAGAGCGATGGACGCTGCCGTCTGGAAAATCGTGAAATGATCTGCGATTCCCAACGTTCTCTCCGTTCAGCCATCCAAGAAAACTTTGCTCGGCATCGCGAATAATCCGGTGCGCACCGTTCCTCCCGGGTTGCTCGTACGCTCCAAAGTCACAGGAGCATCACCATCTCTCAAGACAATGCTGAAAAGTCACATCAATTGTGCAGATTTCTCGCAGTGTTCAGTGCAAAATCGAAGGTGACACAACCAAGCTCTGTTCGAGAAGTATCACAGACGTTCCTGCAATGCCCTCGCTATACGATGATAAAATTGCAGGCGAGCCGTAAGGTCCCGGCAACGCCGGAGCGCACCCTCCTCGTTCCGCGCACTACTGGCAAAAGCTTCATCCAGCTCCTGACAGAGTCGAGTTTGCGAACCCTCAATACGTGCACGAAGCGCTTCGAAATCGTAGTGCCCCTGCTCGGCCCTGTCAAGCTCTTCACGAAGGGCAAGCATCTCCTCCAGGAATTCCGGATCCATGTCCCGTTGATCGGAAGCGTCCTCGCTATCAGACTCAAAGTTTATTCCGTGCTCTGCGAGCAAGTACAGCGCGCGCGCCGGTGGCGACTTGAGCGTGTCGTGTGCGGCGTTCACGAGCGCCGACGCCTGTTCAGCATAGTGTGCCTGAGGGTCGGCGGCGCTCGAATGAAATCCCTGTTGCCTGCGAAGCTCCGCGTTGAATCTGTCGGGATGCAAGCGCCGCTGCCATTCACGGAAACGGGACTCTAGAAGCTGTTCGTCGAGAAAAAAGCGTCTCGGAAGACCGAATAGAGCAAAGAAATCCACATCAACTGGTGGTTTCGGTTGGATCCGACCGCAATGCTCACAAAAAAACGCTTTCATGGGAACAGATGCTGGATCGGATTCACCAGGTAACGTGCGAGGTGCGTTGCAGCTCCAGCAGGTGTTCGCCTCAACAGCACCTGTTCGAATTTCCGGTTGCGATGACCCGCCATGTGAAGTCATCGCTCGGGCTAGTCTCGACAACGGGCGCGGTTCATATTGTCGCTGCTTGCAAGGCAGAGTCCATGCTTTCCAGTCATGCAGACGAACTGTCTCAGATCGCAACAATTCCAGGATGCCCCCGCGCGGCGTTCGACCAACACGCTCGAGTCTAGCACGCCCATTCGCATTTCTACCACTGATCTGGGAGGAGCAGGTGTGCCCGCCAAAAGAAACGTCGTGCGCCGCATTCGACCCTTCCTGGGGCAAGCCTTCGGAGGCTGCAGACTCCAAACCTCTGGCGGGCGTACAGCCATTCCCGCCCGCGATACGTCCTGCATTCCTTGAAACCGCCCCGGCAAACATTCCCANAGGGCAAAGCAGTGCNGCAATAGCCACAGCACTTCGAGGCCGTAGCGTGTCGATCTTGTCCAGCACGAAACAGCTGGCGCGAACGCGGCGCATTCCTGGCGCCGAAGCGTAGCAGTTACTAGCGCTGGTGGCGACAGCGCCACCAGCGTCGCCCATTGCAGCGTCAGGAGCGTGCGCACTATCAAAAACGCTCTCCAGGCTTCTCCTAGTGCAGGCATACTTGCTAGTTCGCGCACCAAGGGCCTTACCTGCACTGCGCCTTGCCCTGTGAGGCAGGAGCAGCCAGCGCGGGAGCCCCGCTGCCGCTTCCGTGAAATCGTATCGCGGCATCATGCGCTGTATACAGGAATGCATACACATTGATACAGAGCGCACCTGATTGACGCCCCTGAACTTTTACAAGGTTCCTGACTAGATCCTTCGTACCAAGTTGCGTTGGTCCTCTCGCGAAGTGAAACGCACGCCACCTTCTCCTGGACAGGCAAACACTGGCTACTAAACGCGGTTGCGCTTGGTCACCGCAGCGCGCCTCGTTCTACTATCTGCAAACTGGCCCGTAACCGCGAGCCGTTCGCAACGCCGCTCGGGAACCTTGCCCAAATATAGGAGGCTGTTCCTGTACTTGCAACCCTCCCAGAGGTAAACGTCGTGCAGCTACCGCAAAAGCTCGCAGTAAAAAGCGCTCCGCAACTTCCTCTTGCCGAGTTCTGCAAGGGAGCGAAAACGCTCGCGACGGGAAGCGCGCAGCCTGCCAAACTCAGTATCTACCTATCTGACGAACGCTGGAAACTGGACGGTTACTCTGGTAATCCTCTGGTGTCGGAGCGACGGTTAACCCCTCTTCAAAGCACTGTGGCCTAGCTAGGGAGGCGGCTTGCTCATCCACAAGTCAGTGATAGAGAATCGTTGTAGCGCTAGCGCCGATTCACGGATGCCGCTAGGGCGGCGTCACCGTCTGGGTGCAAAAGCTTCCGGGTGTTCTGTTCGACTCCTCGTACGACCAGTGAATGCTACGACAATCACGACTAGAAGCAGGCTTTGCTTCTAGCACTACAGTTTCTGGAAGAGCTACTTTCCCTGGAAAATCATACTACTGGCGTGGACAAAAGCTGGTGCCTTTGGCAAAGTGCACTGCGCTGTTTCGTTCGCAAACGCAACATTTGCAGAGTAGTGCTAGGCTTCTCCAGGGTTCTGGCCTGCATTGTCGTCGATCGGGTTTCTTTGGGGATGCGAGGTTACGTTTCTGGGATAAGAGTGGCGGGCATCCAGGAGGAACGCACTTGAGTGACAGGAGACAGCGATCACCTTCGTACGCACCTAGTTCACGCTACTGGCGAGCATCTGGTTTCCGTAGGTTCCGCAGTCGTGTTTCTATGCATCGCGAGGCAGAGTCTGATCAGGACATTTCTGTGGAGATAGACAGTGCCTCTGGCGACAACGCTGGGAACAACCATGTGGGACAACACGCCCCGGAGCAGGAAGCGTCCGCAAACTCGATGGCCTCTTGGCTCCAGTTTGTACAGAAAAGGCGCTTTCCTGAGCGCCTGCGCATTGTTGTGCTCTGCTTTCTTGCGTTTCTGATCAACAACATCGATCGAATCAACCTATCTGTCGCGATCCTGCCTATGCGACACGAGTTCGGTTGGTCATCAACCACTGTTGGCATTATCCAGTCGGCCTTTTTCTGGGGCTATCTACTGACTCAGTTGCCAGGAGGATACCTCGCCGATCGCTACGGCGGGCGCAGTGTGCTTGCATTTGGGGTCGTCTCTTGGAGTCTCATGACCTTTGTGACGCCCATGGCGGCAAGGTCCAGCTTACCGATCCTGCTGGGCGCCAGAGCGCTGCTCGGCGTCGGTGAGGGTGTCGCAATGCCGGCGATGAATAACCTCGTATCGCGCTGGGTTCCGAATCAGGAGCGCTCTCGAGCGCTCAGTCTCATTTACAGCGGCATGTACATGGGAAGTGTGATCGGGCTGCTGCTCTGCCCGCTGTTGATGCGAAACCTTGGTTGGCAGAGTGTCTTCTACGTGTTCGGGGCACTCGGATTTGTCTGGTATTTTTTGTGGGAACGCTTTACCAGTGGATCATCACCGAAGGAAAGTAAGATCATCGATCCACAGGAGTTAGAGTATCTTCGGAAACAGCTCGGACGTCGCCGAAACAAAGAGACGGTTCCAACAACTGTACCCGCTCGGGCTCGCGTTCCTTGGAAGTTATTGTTGAGTCATCCGGCTACCTGGGCAATTATGATCGGCCACTTTTGCTGTACCTGGGGATATTTTTTGCTTTTGGCGTGGCTTCCTACCTACTTTAATCAGGCACTTGGTTTTGACCTGAATGCATCAGCGTTCTTCAGTATTCTGCCATGGCTGACGATGTTTGTCGGAGCCAACGTAAGCGGGTGGATTGCTGACTATCTGCTGAGCACGAGGAAATTCACAACAACCGCCGTGCGCAAAATGATGCAGACGATCGGTTTCTTGGGACCAGCCTCGTTCCTAGCGCTCGTGTCATCGACTCAGGATCCGTACAGCGCTGTCATCTACATGGCTGCTGCGCTTGGACTGGCATCGTTCTCGCAGTCGGGAATCTACAGTAACCATGGCGATATTGGGCCGCAGTATGCGGGGATCCTGCTCGGCATGAGCAATACGCTGGCCACTGTACCTGGCATCGTAGGTGTGGCGCTCACCGGATGGATCCTCGACGTGACGGCTGGAACCTGGTCCATTGTATTTTACACGGCAATTTTCTTCTATCTGCTTGGCACAGTGGTGTACAACGCGTTTGGGACTGGCGAGCGTGTATTTTAGTGAATTCTAAGAGGAGCATCTTCCGAGATTCGACCAAGATCGCTGGTCGGAAGGAAGCGCGAGCACGCGAGCGGCGTCGTGTGCTCCACCTGGAGCACGAGATGGCGTGGATACCGGCAGGCTCTGTCAGCAGCGCTCAGGATGATTCCCTTGTTGGACAAGTGACCTACAATGTGTCCGATGTGCCTGCACAATCGAGCCCGCTCGGCTCTGGGTTACCTCTCGGGTTTTACGTCTCCTGAGGTCCCATGTGCGATGCTCTGGCGTGTACGGCAAACGCGCTACGAACGTTGGACGATCTTTCATTCGCCCATACTCATGCGCTATTTGCGATGCCGCTGACCAACATGATCATTAGCAGCATGATTGACCTGACGCGATAAATAGCTGTAATAGCGACGATAACGCCGCTGCGATGTCCCGAGCTGTGCACTCGCGAGTATGGCCGCCTCTGCCATAGCACCGGACAGGTACTTGGCTTGGAATCCTTTTGTTGCTAAAAATGAGAGCACAGATTTCGCCACAAACCAAAGAGAAGCAGCGCTGCACCCGAGCGATTCATGTAATCAAAGTGGGACTGCGTAGATGCCCGGCACGTGCCGTACACATCTGACAACGTGAATGCTGGCAGGCAACTGCGTTTTGCGAAGCTTGAGGGTCGACGGACCTCCGCAGAACCTTTCGGATGCTCGGAAGTTGACGCACGATGGTCCCGGAAGATCACCTAATCAGCGAGCGCATGGCGTGATCATGCGAGGAAGACGTATCACCAAGTAGAGAATTACAATGCAGATGAAGTTATTCTCAGCGCAGGTAGGGTGCTGGCCACAGCGGAGAACGTTCTTGTCCGAAACTCCATCTTTGCATCGTTGTCTCCTCTGAGGAGGAGTGAGGGCATTTGAGAAAGTCGTCGCTGGAACTCAAACAACAGATGTGCACAGGAAGAGCAATGAAGAGGCTCTTTTCCATGCTACTACAGTAAGCGGAATTGACGAAGACTTTTACATGCGAGAGACTAGCTTACTTTCTAAGCGCAAAGGTGTGCGAATCGAACGTGCTCCACGGGCCAGTGCTCCACATGCCCATGTCGATGGAGGTCGAGGCGATGCCCGCACAGCTCGCGTGACGCACAGCTCTTCAAAGACGGTTCAGAAGCGCAGATAGCGCTCAGAATTCGCCCTGCAGGTTGTAGGTTCCCAAGAGGTTATTTCAAGCATGCAGGTCTACCTAAAGTTTTACCTGTACGAGGCGCCGGGGCCCAGGCGCAGTAAGCGTCCTATCTTCGAGTTCGACAATCAACGCCTCGAGCCGTGGCCCATCAAGTCACTGCAGATACCTTCTGACTCGATATCATGACCGCGGCAACGGTAGCGCCGGCGCGTCCAGCGACGCTGCATGCGTCTGAGATAAGCTCGACACATTTAAACGACGCTGGGCTGATTGAACAACTAGGCCTGACAGCGAGACTGGTTTAATGCAGGTGAAACGTAGAAGCGCCCGTTGAGGAACAGTGAATTCTCTGCTGGTTGCCGCCAGGAATCGCACGTCCGGCNGGATTCAGCTTAGATTCCTTGACCTGATACCACAAAAGATGAATCGAAACAGTGATTGTCTGCACTCGCGCTGCATGGTTGCACTCCCACGGAGACACGGTCCCACTGCCAACTGCGTATATCGTCGCTGACGCTTCACAGAGTTTGCTGCTCGTATGCTTCGTGCGCTATTCCTGAGATAGACTTACGAGTGCGCCGATCAGAGCCAAAGAAGACGCACGGATCAGCCCAGCTCCAACAGAGGTTTGCGGCATGGCTACAACATCCTGACTCTGGAGGGTTCATTCCAGACAAAGGGACGGAGCTAACCGCCTTTACCAATAACTCGTAGCTCATCACTTCCGGTGCGCCGTTCTGAGTCTACCCGTGCCCTCACTCGACCGAAGCAGCACAGGGCACCGTGTGCAGAGCCCAGTGAAACTAGTTCCCCTATTCTGAAACCGATTCCATGGCAATTGGAGACGCAACGATGCGGTACAGTTATCCTAGCCAGATCAAGTCTTCGCTGCACGGATCCGGTGCCTGATCCCGTGCAAATAACGGTGCTTGCTCTGAGGCTACAAGGCGCTCCATGGTAGACGGGAAACCTCGTCGGCGTTTTGGTATAAGAACCGTGGGACCAAACAGTTTTCCCTAGGTGCTCAAGGGCTTCTCATTACAGAAGAGAGACCTCGTTACTCAAGCAGACACTTCCACGCTTCGCCAGCACTGTACCGCTCTTCGCCACGAGGAACAAAGGGCAGCGTCCCGAAAGACGCTTGCACGTCTATCCCATCTTCTGCTGCAGCGGTCGCGGCGGCGGCGACTTCTTTCGATAGCGGCGCACTGCGCTTTTGTCCCAGTGCTTCTGTGCTCGCTTTGCAAACTCGGTTTGATGCATCGATGTTGGTTGATGCGTTCGTTCGAAACGTGAATCTGGTACGGAGCAAGGATTCAGTACTGCAGACAAATGGTTTGGACGAGAGTCCAGCTATGTGCGTCGATTTTCTACAACAAGCAAGCTTCCGCTGCTTGGAGACAGTTCGAAGCATCGATTTGAAACCGTAAAAACACCATCGAATGCCGAGTGTCGCTTCATGGTTCACAATGCCGATAGCGCGCGAAATCGCTCCGTAGGCCCTGTTTTGGACATGACTTAACGATTCTCATGTCTCACATACATGGTACTTTTGCGATGGGTTTTAAGAAAATCCAAAGAGTCCGCGCGGCCGTCGCTGTCCGGAATTGAGGCAGCAGCATATTGCATGAGATGCCACAATTTAGTGCGCCAACGAGTCCGCATATTGTTGCAACTCCGCCCTGCACTATTGGCACAATAGACTTCTTGCACCAAACCCTTCGCCATTGATGTAACCCAGTAGAGCATTTGAGGCCGTACGAAAGGCCTCATTCACGAAACAGGGGGCACTGGGTGTTGAAGCATCATCAGCTCCATGTCTAGAACGGGCAACGCTTTGCAAGAGGCGGCGTATGCCTGATACTTGAGTACCGTCGTCTGGTTTGCCCCTATAACCTTCGACCGCCTTGATCAAGCAGCTGAACGAGATGTGGCACCAGCGAACGCAGTCGCTCGTTTATATGGACGAAACAGCTTCCTTGAGGTACTCGCTGATTCCGCCAGCCCAGGACTCAGCATTCATCGACGGGATCCGCAACAAAAGCGTTCGTCAGGCCGTAAACGCAGTGCCGTTCATCAAGCGTCTGCCAGGTGTCCGCCTGCGCACGCATCACCTGGCAAGACGCTGTGTGGATCCGATCGATTCCGGCACCAGTGAAACGGCGAGATTAGATCAAATGGCGATGGCGAGCGCGATGGCGAGCGCGATGGCGCATCGTGCAACAGGTGCATATGCAGGTGTGCGCTATTAGCCAACTCAGACTCAGAAACCTTGAATATGAAGCTTATTTTTCGAGTTCAGTTCGCTTCTGTGCCGGGCCAAGATGTCTTTATTAGTGGATCTGGAGATCAGCTTGGAAATCATAGGGCAGATGGTTCGAAAAAGTTGCGGTACACCCCGACAGCGTGGGAGATCGAGCTTGACGACTTCGCTATGGGAACAACGCTGCAATACCGCTACTTCGTGAAAGACGGTACAACAGGGAAGATCTTATGGGAACGTGGAAAGCCAAGAACGTTGATCTTGCCTAAAGATGTGCAGGTACTCGTATGTGATGATGGCCCGTTTCGACAGGAGCCGAACGTTGAGGAGGAGGTGTTCCATACCACTGCGTTTCGTGACGTGATCTACGGTCGCCATGTTGCCGCAGCGTCGCAGAACGACGCGACGGATGGAAAATCGAAGAGAGGTCCCGCACCAGGGTGCGGGCGCGACTTGCTCCTTTTTCAGACACTGCAGGTTCGGGTTTGCCCTTCGGAAGAGGTCTACATTCGTTTCTTTGTTGACATGTCTGACGCCGCCACCGCTGCCGCATCAAACATTCGCAAGATTGTTGAAGAAGGGACCAAAAAAAGCGTCGAACAGCGCCTATCGGCGGATCGCTTTCCATTGTGGAGCTTGGTCATGCCGTTAGATGAGCTTCTTCCGGATCGCAACCAGGAACAGATGCTTAAGTACGAGCTCTTCGTTCGCAACAGCGCGAATGGCTCCACCACTGCGAGCTCTAAAGATGATCAGCGGCATCTAAGGATACCACCGAAAAATGTATCCGTGCATTACACGGACTATAGAGCGATAGATGACCCCGAGAAGAGCGCTCGATTCGCAGGTTTCGCAATCCCAGTGTTTTCGATCCTAAGCGAAAACTCATGCGGAGTAGGCGAGCTGCTGGACCTTGAACAAATGATCGATCTCGCTGTGCAAATGAAGATGTCACTGATTCAGCTGCTCCCGCTCAACGATACATCAGTGACAGGCACTTGGAGAGATAGCTATCCCTACTCTTGCCTCTCGGTGCACGCTTTGCACCCGTTATACCTGAATTTAGACGAGCTCAACCCACCCAGTGAAATCAGTAGGGAAATTAAGGAGGCGCGCACTCGATTGAACCAGCTTGAGGCCATCGACTACGAGGCCGTCATGAATACAAAGATGGCGATTTTGCGACGTATGTATGCCAATGATAAGCAGCGCATTCTTCGAGACCCTGCTTTCCTGAAATTCTTCAACGAAAATCAAGAATGGTTAGTGCCATACGCAGCGAGCCGATTTCTGGCCAAAGTGAACGGAACCGCAAATTTTGATCAGTGGGGCGCTCGTCGCCGAGTTACGGTGGCAGATCTTGAGGGACTCGCGTCACCAGATACGTTCTTCTTCGACGAGCTTGCGCTGCATTACTACATCCAGTTCCATCTGTATCGACAACTAGCCCGTGTGGGCGCCTACGCCGCCAAGCATCGGGTAATCCTGAAAGGCGACCTCCCAATCGGCGTGCATCGCTTCAGCGTTGANGCTTGGATGAATCAAGATCAGTTCTACTTGGATCGCCAGACTGGGGCACCTCCGGATCAGTTTGCNGAGTTTGGCCAGAACTGGGGATTTCCCACCTACAACTGGGAGCGTATGGCCCTTGATGGATACCGGTGGTGGCGAGGCCGCTTGAGATCCATGGAAAAAGTCTTCCACGCCTATCGCATCGACCACATTCTCGGTTTCTTTCGCATCTGGGAAATTCCTGGCGAGGCAATGTCGGGTCTTAGTGGCCGTTTTCGACCGGTAAATCCTATCCGGCGTAGTGAACTAGAGAGTCGCGGTATCTGGGATATCGAACGCCTCTGCGAACCGTATATTAGCGAGACGCAACTTCGTCGTGTATTCGGAGATCAGAAGTGGAGCTTTGTTCGTGACTTCTTCTTTGAACCGTGGTACAATCGCTATCGTTTCCGACCGAAATACAGCACCGAGGCCAGATTGGAAGCATTTTTCGCGAAAGAGGAGGAAGTGAGCAAGTTCTGCGCTCAGTCAGGAATCGACGCGGAATACCTGAAACTGGAGCTTTTCCGGTTTGTGAACAATGTAATTCTGCTCCGAGACTTAGACGAGCCCGACGATGCCTTCCATCCGCGTATAGAGTTTTGGCGTGCGCCCACGTACTGGGAATTGAACGGCGATTGGCAACACAAACTGCGACAACTCTACGATGACTACTTTTTCCGGCGACAGGAGGTGCTGTGGCGTGACAAGGCCATGGAGAAACTTCCGATGTTGAAAGCGGCCAGCGATATGCTGGTATGCGGCGAAGACCTTGGAATGCTCCCATCCTGCGTTTTCGAAGTGCTCGGAAGCCTCTGTATCATCGGATTACGGGTGCAGCGAATGCCAGAAAACGCTGAGTTTGGAGACTGCTCAAAGTACCCGTATTTGACCGTGGCGACCCCAGGCTCACATGATACAAGCACGCTGCGCGGTTGGTGGGAGGAGATCCCCTCGGAGAAGCGTCAACGCTTTTGGAAGAATGTTATGAAGCGAGAAGACGAAGCGCCCTCAGAGTGTACCCCAGAAACCGTAGAATGGATGATCCGCGATCATTTGCACGCACCGAGCATTCTGGCGATTTTTCCGCTTCAAGACTTGCTGGGTATGGACGCTAAGTTGCGTCGACCAGTCGCTTCAGAGGAACAGATTAACGTGCCCGCGAATCCGAATCATTACTGGCGCTTCCGCCTCCATTTATCCACCGGGAAGTTGGCACAAAGTCAAAAATGGTTGCAAAAAATNGCCTCCATGGTGACGGAAAGCAATCGACAGCGCCCACAGTAAGCTTGGCAGCTCCACCCATGGTTGGTCCGGAAAAGCAACGCGAAATGGCCCCATCATAAAATCAGCTATGCGTAAATGAGCAGTAAACTCGTTCGATATGCTTTGCTATTGGAATATCTGACATGAATCCGGTTTCCGGACGAAGATGCATCGAGGACAGTTGAGCGCAGCAAACTTGTCGGGTATGACTCTCAAGTGGAATATCTGGCCTGCACCTTGTTCTCAGAGGAGCATCCATCTCATCGAGATCAGGACAGCTCTCTCGGTACACTGTATGTGTCTTGTTACCCAACCCGACCGCTATTGCAGCATCCAGCGACAGGTGCCGCGAGCAAGACATTCCGCAAACTGCCAGTACCGCGCACTACGCCAGACAGTTGCCAATTTGCATCCCAGCACGGATGTTTTAGACTGTGGGATCGTACTATGAAACAAGTGCCCCCGGGCGCGCTATCCTCTGCCCCACAGCGTGCATGCATCAGATCCGAGAAGCGCACTCGCACCCATCTGTCGATACACGCACGCATGCACGGACGCACGCACATGCATCCAAATGCGTCTCGAGCTGTGACGTGTCCATGCGCACGCGCCATGATTTAGAGTTCCTCCATTCGAGATTCAAGAAAGTCTCTTCGGAGACGCTGGTGCGGGATATGCACATGCCAGGTTCACTCACTGGCTGAGTGCATCGACGGATAGCATGATGTTATGGCCAGCGACGATCAGGGTATCCCAGTACGGCTACAGAGGCACGAACGACGCCGAATTTCATATGCTCGGTGATATCCAGCAAGCCGGCTGCGTCGTCTGTAAATTACTCGGGGCCGGTGTCACTGAACAGAGCCCCAGTGCGGCGCGAGCAGCTGCAGAGGCGGCGGCGGCGACGGCTATACCGACCTTTTATCTGGTCAAAACCATGACATGAGCAACAAGCATGAAGAACCACAACGCAGCGAAAAGCGTTCACGACAGTTTTCAGCACCAGACAGTGAACGAAGCATCGGTTCTCTCGGCGCTCGCGTACGCTAGATACTGACACTGGAAACAACCTCCATGATTCGCTCAAATGCGCTCACAGCGTAGCCGATGAGGACAGATGTACGAACGCTTCCGCCGTCCATCTGGCCCAACGCTGATGCCTGGCCACGCGCGCCACCTTTACCGATCGAGGTATCGCGGTATTGCATCTGGGAATGCTCGGCTCAGCGCTGGAGAAACGCCAGCGTTCTACAGGATCTTGAGATTACCAATCCGTTGCGAAAGCGTCAGCATCCTGCATTTGTTTCAATGTATCAGCGACTCCATCTATCTGCTTCGCTTTGGAATGTGATGGTCGTGTGCCCGGAATCGACAAGTCAGGTGCCTCGTGAGCAGGCTCGACCACTAGTTCGCGCCGTGTTCGCCTGAACACGAGCAAAGCAACTTCAAGCGGTGATTTCTCCTGGTCATCGACAATGAACGGAGTCATCGGTTTCAACGACGACGGCACCACAGCCATTTTCAACGGATGAATGAGGCCATCGAAAGCGCCAAGCCCGAGCTCAGCAACTCCCTTGCCTCCGAACGTATTGACATCGATCACAGCGTCTAGCAGGTGGAGCAACGATGGATTCAAGGCCCACTGACGGGACAGCGTCATAACCGCAACCGTCATAGACTTGCGGCATCGCTGTCGGAGGATATATAGGAACCGCCAAAGGCGACTCAACGCCGTCTCTTCACTGAGACCCCCTATCATTTGCGAGCAAACCCAGTGGTGCGGTGACTGTAGCGCCAGTCGTCGGCACTGCTGTGATGCAGGGGCNGCAGCGAACTCCAGGGCCCCTTCCAGCGATTGGTACAATCGAAGCGCAGCCGAACTTCGCAAAAGCTCTCGCGGGTTAACTTGGAGCGACAGATCGAGGCGGGCACGCTCTGCTCTTCTCTTGCTAGCGGACCCGACTTTATTCGCGTACCGCCAGGCTATTCGCAAGTCCGCTTCAGGTGCCGCAGAGGAAGCGCTCGCTGTTGCGCTAGATGAAGGGCCCGCCACCGGGCTCGCTGGCACCCCTTCAACGAGTGCACCCGGCACCAAACCCAGGCTGTGTTCGTGCGCTAGTCCCTCTGCGATAAAAACACTTAGGAACGTCCGAGCGTGTAGGCCAGGTTCATCTTCGACGAGCGCGGTAACCGTTCCCAGCGGCAGCGCCACATCGTAGACAGCGTGGTTGTCTCTTTGGCACCGGTGCAGGCCAAGACGAGTGACGGGCCAGTGAACCGTAGCAGCCATGGTGACCCCAGCACCGAGGCGTTCAGCAGGCTGTGCGCCTGACCCTCGTGTGGTCAGTCGAATGAAACTCATTTAAATCAGCATTCGTGGGCGCAAGTGAGGGCAACTTTCTTGAAAACTGAGGTTCTCGACTTGTTCCGGTCGACTGGTGAAGAGCCCGTAATCGAGACGGATAAAGAAAAGACTTTATTGAATCGAATTCGATTTTGCAAACGCTGCGAATCCTTGTGCTGATCATACATCGAAGACGGCATCAAATGGTACGGGCCATCCAGCAAGGGCGTACATTCTAAAGTTTCGCTCTCTGTAAACCATCATCCACAATAGCATTTGCAGGGTTTTTTCTAACTCGTTTCCCACGTACAATCCGCTGGTCTCGCCTGCTCCTCCAGCTTCGTCACCATCACTCGACGGATGTTGATGGCACCAAGATCGTGCCTGCTACGCTGGCTCAGGTTTCGTCAACGCTTTCCATGCAAAAGGCGCAGGGTATCATCTAAGCTCCGCTTACCATTCGGATCTCCTTCGCGCGCAACCTCGGTACACCCTTTACGGCGGTGGCACATCACTTCGGTCATGTTTTCAAGCACGTGCATCAACTCGCCGCCGCGGAAGGCTGCTCTATGGCGCGTTGACGCCTGCTTCATCGCTTGGTTCATGCTCTGGACGAGTGCAGAAGGCATCGCTTGATGCGCGCCCCCGTCTTGGTGCTCGGTGCAGTACCATACGAGCATCCGCCTCTTCTGGGCGATGCGCTCGGCGAGTACATTGTCCGTTGCACGCCCAAACGCAGGCGGCTCTATTGGATCGAGGATCTGTGAAACGCCAGCTTTTCCTTGATGAACCTATTACCTTGCAGAGAATCGAGGCTCAAACACACGCCGAGAAATTTCGTTGCGTCTACACTCTCATCGGGCAAAACGGTGATACACGCCCCCGCAGGAAACGATCGCTGCGATGGCTCAAGTCCGAGTCCAAGAACCTGCTCGATCCCCAGAGAAGAGACGTGAGCCTCTGGGAGCAAATCCCATGTGAGAAATCATGCTGCTGCCGAATGCCATTCCATTAATTTCCATACAGATATCATGACAGATAAACCAACGACTAGGTGTGAATCCGTAAGCCGTTGTTGCTGCTGCACTTCGAATGTCAAGGCTCTAGACCTGAAATAAGGTTTGGAAAATCTCCATGCAGGAACAGAGCCAGCATCCCAGTGTTCCCTGTTTCGAGCACATTCTATCGTCGCCTTTGGAGTATTCCGCTCGACAAGTGCTGGTGCCTTGTGAGCGGGCGCTGCTCGCCGCATTGGACACAGACACGCCTAGCGTTGCTTGCTGACGTCACTGCTTCTGCTGCTGCAACTTGCGAACCGGGCAGCTGGAAGTACGCAAACTCGCCAACGACGAGAGGCGCTCTAGTGTTGGAAGCTCCGTGCACTGCACAGCGCGATTGTCGCTTGCCACCCAGAACGCTTTTTCGGTAGCTGCGACGGCAGTAGCAGCAGCTGCTACTTCTGCCAAAAACCGCCGCCGGTTCGCAGCCACGCCATCGTTGCTGTGAACGGGTGTCGCTTTCGAGGTTGCTCGTGAAACTTGGGTACCGTTGGAAGGCGCGGGGTCTTTGGCATTGGACCTCACTGGAAGTGAAACGCGTTCTGGGTGTCGATTACCTAAAAACAAGAGGCCCGGAACCAGAGGCGTCCCTGCGTATCGGCTGTACGCGACGGACGTCCGATAACAGGTTTCAGCGCTTATACGTAGCGGACGGAGGGGACGCGTCTCAAAAGTCTTCAACTCGAAAGGAGCATAGATTTAACGTTCCGTTCCCTGCCAGACAGAACTGAGCGACTACCACGTTTTTCTCGTTTTACGGGAGTACGCATCCCAGGCCGCTTTGCCCCCTTGATTGAATCGAAACTTTCCTTGAAGACTGATACTGTGGCACGTGAGAAACTAGAGAACGGTTTTTCGGACCAGAGGAAACTCGTTCGAAGCCACCTGGGTCGATTCATTCCCAGGTATCACTCGTGCGCCAAAATGTC
>JGI24721J44947_10006693_pt1 | contig 15463 bp, 12 predicted proteins | sample YelNatPaOPGAMG01_FD_44947 | JGI IMG/M metagenome (IMG submission 44947)
GAGCCGGGGCCTGAATCCCTAGGGTGATAATGGAAACTATGGCCAGCAGCACTTCCAATCTTTTCCTCATGTTTCTTCAATTAATAATTATAATTATCAGGTCCTTTTGTCAAATAAAGATTTCTTTCAGGTTAAGACATGGTATCCAGTCTAAGGGAAGTATCTGGAAGCGACGGGGGCAGCTAACTTTTGGTATCGATGTTTAGGCTGTCTGGGTCACGGTGAATTAAGGGCCAGGAAAGCCGGGAAAAAGCCACCGGCCCGGCCGGCCTGGTGAAGCTCAGGTCTTTTTGAGGCGAGATTGACTTTATCATCGGGCTTAACTTAAGATAATCAAATAAGGGTAAAACAGAGAAGCGAAAATGCCTCTTTTTTATTGTCGATTTTTGACAGCAGAAGGAAAGCTGGTCCGGGATGTCCTCCAGGCTTCCTCAGCTAAAGAATGCCGTGCCCGTCTGGAAGCTGAAGGCTTTTGTGTGCTTTCCATAAGGAAGGAATACAGACTGAAGGGAATTTATCTCAGCCGACCGTAAGTTTAAAACCCAGGATTTTATCCTTTTTAATCAGGAGTTAGTAGCTCTGCTGAGGGCCGGCTATCCGGTGCTCAAAAGCCTGGAGCTGGTGGAAAAAAGAATAGAAAACCCATTTCTTAAAGAAATAATCCAGAAAGTGGAGGCTGAGGTTCGGGCCGGAAAAGCTCTGTCTGAAGCCTTTGCTAATTTCGGAAAGCATTTTTCCGGGGTTTACCTGGCTTCGCTCATGGCCGGAGAAAAAAGCGGCAACCTGCCCGGTTCCATTGCCCGTTACATCCAGTACGCCAGGGTCATTGAGCAAACCAGGACCAGAGTTCGCTCGGCTCTCCTTTATCCCACGCTTCTTGTGTTTTTTAGCCTGGTGCTCATTAGCATTCTGGTTGGTCTGGTTTTGCCCAGGTTTGCTGCTTTTTATGCTGATTTCAGTGCCCAGCTGCCCAGGCTGACCATCTGGCTGATGGCTGTGGCTGGTTTTCTTCGGGACAAAATTCTCTGGTTTCTGGGAGGTTTCTTTGTTCTTTTAGTGGCCATAATATTTNTAANAAAGAAAAGAGGTTTCCTTCTCTGGTGGGAACGCTTGAAAATNAAGCTTCCAGTGGCCAGCTATCTTATTCAGGATTCGGCCGTGGCTCTTTTCAGNCGGACGCTGNGCCTGCTGCTGGAAGCCGGCATTTCTTTGCTGGCTTCCGTGGAAGTAGCGGCCCAGGCTGTGCCCAACCGTTATCTTGTAAGACAGCTGGAGACGGTCTCCGACGGCCTGAAAAACGGCCAGAGTCTTCATGATTCGCTGGCCAGGACCGAAGTTTTTCCCCTGCTGGCCCTGGACATGGTCAGAATTGGCGAGAATTCGGCTAACCTGCCCGGTATGCTGGCTGAAGTGGCGGACTTTTATGACGAACGGCTGCGTGATAGAATACAGGTGCTGGTGTCGTTGATTGAGCCGGTCATCATCATTTTTATCGGGCTGGTGGCCGCGGCTATGATTCTTTCCATTTATCTGCCGATTTTTAATATAATTAGGATAACCAGGTGAGTTTACAGGAAAAAAGGAGGATGCTTTGCCCAAGGGTGAGACCAATGGCCTGATTCTGGCAGAGGAACTTGAAGCCCGGAAACTGGCCGAGAAATACCATGTTCCGTACCTTGACCTTTCCGAGGTAGAAATAGACAGGGACCTGGTGCAATCTTTTCCAGTGGAGTTTTTGTACCGGTATAATTTTGTGCCCCTGGCAGATGACGGCCGTTCGCTGAAAATTGCCCTGGCTGACCCCTCTGACCTGACGGCCATTGACCAGATTGAGAGTTTTTCTGGCCGCAAAGTTGTGGTTTATGCCTCTTCCAAAAGGGCCGTGCAGGAAGCTTTGCGCCGGAGCGAAACAGCTGTCCAGGTGTTAAAAGAAGCTACGGAAAGCTTTGTCCGTCAGGTAGTGGAGAAAGAAACCGGAGAAGAAGAAGACGTTATCACCATAGAAAAACTCACTGAACAGGATGGCTCAATCATCAAGCTGGTGAACACCATCATCTTCACCGCGGTTCAGAAAAGGGCCAGCGATATCCATATTGAATCTAAGGAAAATTTTGTCCGCATCAAATACCGCATTGATGGCGTGCTGACGGAAGCCATGGAGCCCATTGACCGAAAATTTCAGGCTCCTATCATCTCCAGAATAAAAATCATGTCCGACCTGGATATTTCCGAACGCCGGGTGCCTCAGGATGGCCGNTTTCGCTTGAAGATTAAGGATAAAACCATTGACTTTCGGGTGTCCATCATGCCCTGTATTTACGGCGAAGATGCGGTTATCCGCATCCTGGACAAAGAAATGATTACCGAAGCTTTTGCTGAGCTCCGTCTGGACCTGCTTGGTTTTTCTGAGGGAATACTCAGAAAATTCCGGCGCTACATCTACCAACCCTACGGCATGGTCCTGGTTACCGGTCCCACCGGCAGCGGCAAAACAACCACTCTTTACGCCGCTCTGACGGAAATCAAATCTCCTGAAGATAAAATCATCACCATTGAGGACCCGGTGGAATACCAGATTGAGGGTATTACCCAGATACAGGTAAATGAAAAAAAAGGTTTGACCTTTGCCCGCGGCTTGCGTTCCATCCTGCGGCATGACCCGGATAAAATCATGGTCGGCGAAATCCGGGACCCGGAAACAGCCCAGATTGCCATTCAGTCAGCCCTCACCGGCCATCTGGTTTTTACCACCGTGCATGCCAACAATGTTTTTGACGTGATCGGCCGCTTCCTGCACATGCAGGTGGACCCCTATAGTTTTATCTCTGCTTTGAACTGCATCCTGGCCCAGCGCCTGGTGAGAGTCCTCTGTCCAAAATGTAAAAAGCCCGTCACCTATGACCGCACCACCCTGGAACTTTCTGGCCTTGACCCGGCCAAGTATGCCAGCCAGGTTTTTTATGAGCCGGTCGGATGCCCGGACTGCAACTACACCGGCTACAAGGGCCGGACAGCCATTGCTGAATTGCTGGAGCTTTCTGATACGATAAGAGAGATGATTCTGGCCCGAAAACCGCTTTCCGAAGTCAAGAAAAAAGCTCAGGCAGAGGGCATGATTCCTTTGAGGCAGGCTGGCCTGGAAAAGGTCTTTTCTGGTGTGACCAGCCTTAAAGACCTCAATAAAGTAACCTTTGTTGAGTAAGAAATGAGCTTAAAAGATAGGATAGTTAAGTTTCTGGCTGAGCAGCCAAAACCCGGGGTAGTGGTTCAATTTGCTCCCGGTCGGGTTTGTGTCCTCAAAGCAGAAACCTTAGGTAGTGGCTCTGATTTAAAGAAAGAAAACTTTATCACCCGGCCTCTTCCTCCTGAGGTGCTGGAAGCAAACTACCTTAAGCCCAACATCAAGGATAAGGTTTATNTGCAGAAGGTTCTGGATGACCTGCTGGCTGAAATTAAACTGGACCGAAATTCTGCNAGCCTNCTTTTACCCGAGATGAGCGCTCGGGTTTTTATTTTTCCCTTAGAAAACGGGTTGACCAGTCCGGTGGAGCTGAACAATTTTGTGGAATGGCGTTTGAGCCGGCAACTGAGCCAGAACATAACTCAAATCCGCTATTCTTACCAAGTTTTTAACTCCGGCCGGGAGAAAAAGATTTTAGTCCTCTGCTCTGCCGCTGCCGTGGTTAAAGAATACGAATCTTTTTTTCAGGCCAGGAAAATTCACCCGGGCAAAGTTACCATACCTTCTCTTTCCGTGCTCAACCTGATTTTTAGCCAGCCTGAGCGCGAGGATGACCTGCTGGTGGCTGACCTGGACCATGATTACCTGAGCCTGGTGGCGCTGGCCCGCGAAGGTTTTTTGCTTTACCGGCAGAAACAGGTCTGGCCTGAAGTTGATTTTCGCCAGACTGCGGAAGAAGTTACCAATGAAATAGAAAACACGGTGAATTTTGTTGAAGATAAACTCAGGCGCAAACTGAAGGCCATTTATCTTCGTTCAAACCTGGACCAGACAGATGAGATAGAAGAAAGGTTAAAAGCCCTGGCTCCCGTTAAAGTAAAAAAAATTATGCCTGGCCAGGCACACCTGGTGCCTTTACTGGGAGGGCTCTGATGGAGGGCAAAGATTTCAGGATGAACAACTGGAACATACTCCTCAACCTGGCCAGTCAGCCAAGCCGTAACCGCCGCCTTTATTACCTGCTGTTCTTTTTTCTTCTGACCATGGTAGCTTTGGCTGCCTTTTTGCTTTTTTATCTCAACCTGAAGTCATATTCTGACTACCAGGAGCTTAAGAAAAACAGCCAGGCTTTACTGGAAAAAAAGGCCAGTCTGATTGAAGAAAACAAACAGCTGAGCAAGGAGATAGAGAAATACCGCCCTCTTGGGGCCTGGTGGAGGAAGTTAATGCTCTTATTGAGAAAAAGTCTTTTTCCTGGTTAATCTTTTTTGACCACCTGGAAAAAGCTCTGCCCGGGCAGAGTTACCTGGTCTCTATTTCGCCGTCAGCCACTGAAGCGGGGAGAGAATTCAGGGTTCAGGTGGCTTTAAGCCGCCGAGAAGACCTGAAAGAGTTTCTAAATAATCTTCAGTCGGCAGGATTTTCCAACCTGAAACTTTTAAANGAAGTTTTTCAGAATGGTTATTTTTACATGGAGATGAGTTTCAGCCATGCTCAACCTGACTGAGCTGCTCAGTTTGCCGGAGAAAAAAAGGCTTCGCCAGCTGACCTGGCTGTCTCTGGGTCTGGTGGTGCTACTTATGGTCTCGCTTTTTCTCTGGAGCCAGAGGTTGAATTCTTTAAGACAGCAGGCAGATTTTGGCCGCCAGGAGCTGGATAAAGTCTCTGCCGAGCGGGAAAAAGCCCGACAGGAGCTGGCGCGCTGGACCAACACCCAGAAGGAGCTGGAGGAGCTCAAAGCGACAGCTTTCTACCCAGAGCCGGGCGCGCTTGATAAATTCCGCGACGATTTGTTTCAGATATTCAACAAATCGGGTTTGCCCGTTCCACCGATAAATTATCAGTATGAAGAGGCCAGCGCCAAGCAGAAAAAAATAAAGAAATTAACTGCTTCTTTTAGCCTGAAACTGAGTTATCCGAGCTGGAAAAAATTTCTTTTTGAAGTAGAAACCTGTCCGAAGTGGTTGACCATAGACCAGGTTAATTTTCAGAAAATAGACGAGAACACGGGCCTTCTTGACCTCAGGCTGGCTATTTCTGGTTATTTAATAGAAGGAGCAGCACAGGAAAAATGAAAGGCAAAACATTCTTCTGGGCTTTTCTGGGGTTAGCCCTGTTTCTTTCCGTCCTGGTTTCTGCCCAGCCCCGACTTCAGGAGAAAAAATTAACCGCTCCGGCCGTAGAAGTGAAAAACCGTGATTCTTTCATTAAGAAGTGGAAATTGCCCGTTCTGGATTCTTCCCTGGCCGTGGCCCGGAGAGATTTATTCCGCATGTCTTCTGGATTGCCAGCTCTGGAGAACCAGGATTATCAGCAGCCTGAAAAAATCAGCCCGATGGAAGAGCAGGCCAGCGCTCCCGTCTCTCTTTTACAGAGTGTCAACATTGCTTACCTGGGTATGGCGGTATCGGGGAAAAAGAAAGTGGCTTTACTGGAGTTAGATGGCCAGCCTTTGAGCCTGGCTGAAGGAGAAGAATTTCTCCCGGGGCTAAAACTGGTGAGTATCACGCCTGAGGAAATCTTGATTAGGGACAATAAAGATAACTCCAGAAAGATCAGATTAAAGGAGACCGGAAATGAAAAATAACAGTCAGGGTAAATTTCTCTGGCTTTTGCTTGGTTTTTTATTAATAAATCTGGTCGGCTGTGTGACCTTTAGCACCTATTACAAGCTGGGCACAGAAGCCGAGATGAGCAAAAACTACGATGAAGCCATCAAGTACTACGAGCAGGCTTTGCTGGAGAACCCGAAAGAATCAGTCTACCGGCTGGCTTATTTGAGGGCCAAGGCGGCCGCGGCCATTAACTCCGCAGAAAAAGCCAGAAAGTTACTGGCAGAAGGAAAGAAAGAAGAAGCTCTGGCTGAGTATAAAAAGGCGCTGACTTACGACCCGACCAACCGGGTTATCCTGGACGAGTACAACCGCCTCTCGGGCACGAAACCGGTGGCAGAGAAGAAGCCCCGAGAAGTGGTTATTGAACAACCGCTGAAGTTGAAGTATTCGCCAGAAAAATTAAAGATGAAGTTCACCGATGCTTCCCTGAAAGCCGTTTTCCAGAGCCTGGGGAAAATAAGCGGGATAAATTTTCTTTTTGACGAGCAGTTCCGGGACCTGCCGGTAACTGTGGACCTGAGTGAGATGAACCTGGAGCAGGCCATCAATTCTCTGTGCCTGATGGGGAAATGCTTTTCGCGAATCATTGATGAGAAAACAGTCATCATTGTTCCGGATAATCCTAACAAGAGAAACCAGTATGAAGTCAACGCCATCAAGACTTTTTATCTCTCCAACATCAACGCCCAGGATGTGCAGCAGCAGCTGATGAACCTCTTAAGAACGCAATACCGGGCTCCCACAGTCATGGTGGACAAGAACCGCAACTCCCTCACCATAAGGGACAATCCCAAGATTGTGGCTCTGGCAGAAAAACTCGTGCGAGCCTGGGATAAACCCAAAGGTGAGGTCATTATTGACCTGGAAATCATGGAAGTTTCCAGAAGGAAGCTGGCTAATCTTGGCTTGCAGTTCAGCCAGAGTTATGCGGGAATCAGGTACAGTGGAGAAAATGGTCTGCCGGAAAGCGGTTGGCTTCCTCTGCAGGGGCTCAATTTTTCCACCAGCGCCAATTACCAGATAACCCTGCCCTATGCCATGCTGCAGTTCCTGGAAACAGATTCAGACACCAAAGTTATCGCTCAGCCGCGGTTGAGAGGTGTTGATACCGAAGAAATCAAGTACCTGGTCGGACAGAAAGTACCCATTCCCCAGACGATGTGGTCTCCTATTGCTGCCGGCGGTGTCAACACTCAGCCCATTACCTCCTATCAGTACCAGGATGTGGGCATTGAAGTCAACATCAAACCGCGGTTGCACCAGGAAAATGAGGTAAGCCTGGAGCTGGAAATCAAGATTACTTCCATCAGCGGCACGGGCGTGGCTGACATTCCGATTATTTCCACCAGGGAGATAAAAAACACCATCAGGCTGAAAGATGGAGAAACCAACCTGCTGGCCGGCTTGCTCAAAGATGAAGAAAGAAAATCTCTTAAAGGCATTGTGGGGTTAAAAAACCTTCCCATCCTGGGTAACCTTTTCTCCAACACGGACCGGACGCTGGAACAGACAGATGTTATCCTGACCATCACGCCCCACATTATCAGAACCATGCCTTTATCAGAAGAAGATAACAAGGCGCTGTGGATAGAGAACGAAGCGCTTTCTTTTGTAAGTGCTCAGACAGAGACTTACCCGGAAAGTTCTCTGGCTGAAGAGGAAGAGCTCTCCCCTGAAGCTCTGGCTCAGGCCACCCGAGGTCTTAATTCTGTAGTCTTTAACCCAGGGACGACCGAGATACCTGTGGGCAATTCTTTCAGTGTGAACCTGGAAGTGCAATCTCAGGTAGACATTACTGCCCTTTCTGTAAGCATAAATTATGACCCGAAGCTGGTCAGGTTAAAGGAAATCCAGCGCGGCGACCTGGTGACTCAATTTGGCGAGAAGGCTTCTTTTCTTCAATCCATAAATCAGGGTGGGAGTGCCGTCATTGGTTTTTCTTCACCCACACCCACAGGTGGGGTAAAATCCGGAACGTTGGCCGTGCTGGTTTTTGAGGCTCTGGCCGCGGGCCAGACCAGCGTCAGGATTACTTCGCTTCAGGGTCTTGGTCCCCAGGGCCGGCCGATTGACCTTACGCCAGGAGAACATCTAGTCAACATCAGGCAATGATAAACTAAGCCGCTATCGTTTCAGCCGCGCAACTGGCAACCAGAGAGAAAAGTGGCTAAAATCAAAAGGACAGACTGAAGAAAATATTGCTGATTGGGAAAAAGCCTATGGGCAAAGTTAAAGTTAAGTTTTTTGCTTATTTCCGAGAATTGTTTGGAGCCCGAGAAACGGAACTGGAATTAAAAGACGGCCTGACTTTGGCTGAATTTCTGGACAGATTGGCGCAAACGCCCCAGCAAAGAAACGAGCTTTTCCAGAACGGGCGCCTTAAACCTCAGGTGGTGGTCATGGTTAACGGCTCGGTTATAAACCCGGAGACCGTCTCCGAGGTTAAGCTTGAAGATGGCTCTACCATCGCCATCTTCCCCCTGATGGGTGGGGGATAATTTTATTTTTGGTAAACTTGAGTTTCCTGAAGTTCGGTAGAATTTCTGACCGACAGGGCCAGGCTTCGGGTGCTTCTCAACCCGTTAGTTTTATCAAGGGCGTGAAGATAAAGAAGGTAATTGCCGACGGGCAGGGGTTCTGTTTTTATTCGCACAATATAAGTTTGCTGGTCAGCTTCTTTTCTGGTTTCTACCATATCCAGCGTGGCGGGAATACTAACTGTCTGGTCTTTTTCTGTGCGGAGAAGTACGGCCTTTAGTTCCAGGCTAGGGTTTTTTATTTCTGAAAGGCCGCAGGAGAGCAGCAGGTAAAACTCTTGACTTCCAGCGGGAAGCTGAGATGGCTGGAGGTTGTAATTCCTGGTGCCCAGAGGGAGAAAAGAAGCAAAATTATGGTAATTCACAGATGAAGATGGCGTGAGGAGCTGGGGCTGGCCGAGGCCCAAACCATTTTTAGTTTCTTCCCGTATGCCCACTTCTGCCGACCCAAGAGCCGATTGCCCGGAGTCCAGGTTCCTGACCACCACCCGGCATTTGTAGTTTCCTGGCGGCAGGCTGAAAGGTGAAGACAGATAAATCTGTTCCGATTCGGGAAGAGAGCTCAGCTTGAATTTCTGCCGGTCCATCTTGACCAGGTTGTTCTCAGCGTCAAAAATGACGAAGAGAAGTTCCATTTTGTTGCCAGCCAGTTTGCTCAGGTCTTCCTTGAGCAAGCGGGCCCAGAGCAGGAGATTTTCTTTTCCACTGATGAAATAACTGAAGCCACCGCTTTTAAGCTCCAGCGGCGTCTGTAAAATGGGCTTTTCACTCAGACAGAGGTCTACCAGCTGAAGCTGCTTTTCCACAGCCGATAATTCCTTGAATGGCTTCGGGTTAAAATAACCCCTCTGGGAGTAAACTTTAACCCCGGGCCGGTTGACCTGAACTTTGATTTCGTGGAACTGACCATCCCACTTTTCGTCCACGTAATAACCGAGCACATAGTAACAACCGGTCATCTTCTGAACATCGTTAAGAGCCCGGGGAAAATTGTTGACGTTGCCGAAGTATTTTCCTCCAGAAAAATCAGCAATTTTCCCCAGAGTGAGCATGCCAGTTAAACGTTGGTCAAGGTTCAGGCGGGTGACCGGGTCTTCGGTGTCAAAAGCGTAGAAAACCAGGTTGGCATGAGTAATCTGTTTTTGCAGGTCGTCAAGATAGTGCTGGATTTGCGTCTGTCCCCAGTCCTGTCTCCAGCCACCGCGGGAAGGGTCAGCTACCTGAATGCCGTAAATCAGGGAATAGGGAATGCCAGCGGAAAAAAACAAGACATGTTTTATGCCCGGCACATAGCCGAGAGCCTGAGACAGCTTGGTCATTTCCCGGAGAAAAGTAATGGCCTGCACCTTGTTTTCTCCGGTCATGGCCGCTCTTTTCATCTCGTCCGATCCCAGATAACCCGGCTGGTTGGGGTCATCAACCGAGAACATGCCCGCTCCCACGTAACCTTGCTCGGTGACATCCAGAAGGTTCTCTTTGTTTGTATCTGACCAGTATCTTATCTCCAGGTTTTCCACGCTGCTCTGGTACCTGTTAAGACCGATGGATTCTATGAACTTGCGTATCCGGGCGTGGTCCCGGGTGAGGAATTCCCGGATGGCCAGCCCACCTTCAAGAGAATAGGTGATAATACCGATTTCATCTTCCGGCTGGACAATTTTATTCATAAAATCAAGGGCNGCCTCTCTGGTGGCCCTTACTCCCTTCTTGTTGTTAAAGACAAAATCAAAAAGAAAGAAAAACTTTCTGGTAAGTTTTTCGGTGGCGGGACGAGGTTGATTGGGAGTCANGTTTTGCTCCTGAGGTTCTTTTTCTTCGCTGGAAACAGGCAGAGCAAAAGATTGCAGATGCTTTTCAAAATCGGTTATGAATTTTCTTTCGTTATTATCAAAGACGGTAAAATCTTCCTGGCTGAGGTCCGTGACCGGGTTGCCTTTTTTATCAGTAACGTAAACCTGAACCAGCTTCAAGGTGACGTTGACCTGGTACTTGATTTTTTCCTGCTCCTGTGGCTGGGTTTGTTCCTGGGCGTAGACCTGAAAAGCAGGGAAGAAAATGGTGAGCAACAGAAAAATAATCAGACTCTGGACATGTAGAGCCCCACGTCCGACCAAAAACCTGATTTTAAATAAAGCAGCAGAGCTCATGTACTTTGTATGTTTCTTCCATATATTATTTTAAGTTCCGGCCCATGATTTATCAATAAAATGATTTGTCCACGGCCAAAATTCTTTTGGGCAGCAAAAATTAGTCTGGAGTTTGTTTTAAGCTTCTTTGCTTTTAAGCAAATTAGCTGACCTCAGGCCCGAACTGATCATTGCGCCCCAGGCGGTCAGATTTATTTTAAGCAGGATATTGTTGGCTTAAATGAGCGCCAAAATTTAGAAGGTGTCCTTTAAACGGGCTCAAAATATTTAATATATTACATTTTTCTTGACTTTTTTTGTCTAAGCAAAAAAAATAAAAATGACCGGCTTTCCGGGTAATTTAGGCCCGGGACATTTCCAAGAAAATGAGGAAGAAATTTTAAGAAAAAAGGAGGGCCTATGAAAAGAAACAAGTCTTATAAATTTTGGTCAGTCTTTTTTGTCTTATGGTCATTTTTAATTGGTTCGGCCACTCTTTTTGCTCANGGCCAGCTGGAAGATTATGAACGGGCGGCGGCTCTGAGAGAAAAGTTTGAGAGCCAAGCCCTGAACGTCCCGGACCGGGCGGTCTGGATTGGCCAGACGCCGCGTTTCTGGTACAGAAAAACGGTAAAGGGCGGGCACGAGTTCATCCTGGTGGATGTAGAAAAAGGCAGTAAAACTCTGGCTTTTGACCACGAAAAACTGGCTGCGGCCCTCAACAAAGAGACCGGTAAAAAATTTACGGCCTTAACCCTTCCTTTCCGCAGCATTAATTTTGTAGATAATGAGAAGTATCTGGAGTTTGAATTTGGGGAATGGCGCTGGAGATGCAATCTGGAAACTTTTGAGCTCAAGAAAGTGGGCAAAGCTTTCACCGGCGAACCGGATGGNTGGCAGGATGTGGGCGGACCGGCGGCCCAGGCAGCCTCGGCGGAAAGCAAAGCGTCTCCGGATAAAAAGTGGGAAGCTTTTATCCGCAACTACAACGTCTGGCTCCGCTCTTTAGAAAGCAAAGAAGAATTTCCGCTCAGCTGGGATGGCAACGAAGGCAATTATTACACTTTCCAGTCCATGGAGTGGTCGCCGGATTCCAAAAAGCTTCTGGCTGTTCGCCTGCGGCCCGGGTTGCACCGGAAAATTCAGTACGTGGATTCATCCCCGGCTGACCAGTTACAGCCCAAGTATTTTTCTCTCGGCTATACCAAGCCAGGAGACCCTCTGGACCTGCCCCAGCCGGTGCTGTTTTTGGTGGAAAGCAGGAAGCAAATCAACATTGATAACAGCTTGTTTCCCAATCCCTACGAGCTTTCCAATTTTGCCTGGCGCCAGGACAGCCGGGCATTTACCTTTGAGTACAACCAGCGCGGACATCAGGTTTACAGAGTGATTGAAGTGGAGGGGACAACCGGGCAGACCAGGGCTCTGATAGACGAAGAAAGCCCTACTTTTTTCTGTTATTCCAGCAAGAAGTTTCGTTATGACCTGAATGATGGCCGCGAAATTATCTGGATGTCTGAGCGAGATGGCTGGAATCATCTCTATCTTTATGATGGCCAGACGGGTCAGGTAAAAAATCAGATTACCAAAGGCGAGTGGGTGGTAAGGAGTGTGGAGCGGGTGGATGAAGAACGGCGGCAGGTGTGGTTTTTAGGAAGCGGCATGTATCCGGGTCAGGATCCTTATTTCCTCCACCTGTATCGGGTAAACCTTGATGGTTCCGGGCTGGAATGTTTCACAGAAGCTGAGGCCAACCACACCGTTACTCTGTCTCCTGACCTTAAGTACTACGTTGACCTTTATTCGCGGGTGGATATGGCGCCGGTGATGCAGCTCAGACGGGTGGAAGATAAAAAAGTGGTCATGGAGCTGGAGAAAGCTGATATTTCCGGGTTGATAAAAGCTGGCTGGCGGGCACCTGAACCGTTTGTGGCCAAAGGCCGGGACGGAAAAACTGATATCTGGGGAATCATTATCAGGCCAACCAATTTTAACCCTAAAAAGAAATATCCGGTTGTTGAATACATCTATGCCGGCCCTCACAGCTCATTTGTGCCCAAGAGCTTTTTTGCCTGGAACCAGATGATGTCACTGGCTGAGCTGGGCTTTATCGTGGTGCAGATTGACGGCATGGGCACCAGCAATCGCTCAAAAGCTTTCACGATGTCTGCTGGAAGAATCTTAAAGATGCCGGTTTTCCGGACCGGATTCTCTGGCATAAAGCAGTGGCGGCGAAGTATCCCTACTATGACCTAAGCCGGGTGGGAATTTACGGAACATCAGCTGGTGGCCAAAACGCTCTGGCCGGACTGCTTTTCCACCCTGAATTCTACAAAGTTGGTTTTGCTGCGGCTGGCTGTCATGATAACCGCATGGACAAAATCTGGTGGAATGAACAGTGGATGGGCTGGCCCATCGGTCCTGAATATGCGGCTTCCTCCAACACGGTTAACGCCTATCGTCTGAAAGGCAAATTGATGCTGCTTGTTCCGGAGCTTGATACCAACGTGGACCCGGCCACAACCTATCAGGTAGTCAATGCTCTGATTAAGGCCGGCAAGGATTTTGAGCTGGTGGTAATCCCGGGGGCGAACCACGGTTCGGGCGGTGCCTTTGGCGAACGGAAGAGGAATGATTTCTTCGTGCGTCACCTGCTTGGAGTCCAGCCGCCCGACTGGAATGTGCTGGATAAGAAGCTGCCTGANCCCAGGCCCTCCTTTATGCCCCGCTCACCAGAGGAAATCTGGGAATAAATCGGGGGACACAAAACTCATACCCCAATTTTTAAAGTTGAACTTTTCCTGATGCGGAAATTCTTAAGTTGCTTTGGAGAACGCAGCAATTTGCTTGATAAAGATGCCCCTGAAAATGGTGCCATGTTTCTAAAATTAATCATTTTCGCAGAAAATTATGTTGCCTGATGTTGATGAATGATTCAAAGCTTCTGATTTTAAATTCAGGCAGTAAAATTCATTTTGAATATAATATCTTGACGATGATTTTACAGGTGGTGAGCAGCGGCAGAGTAAGGTTAATCTAATATGATCATNTAACAATGATGGTTAAAGTGGCAAAAATGACAGCTAAAGTCATGGCCCAGATGAATATTTCATACCAGAGGCCGGCCTTTCCTGATTCCTGGGTGGTCAAATTCTTGTAATCGCTGACATACCTAAAAATATTTATCCGGCATAACAGGTTATTAATTTTTGTTCCGTGCCTGGAAACGTAAGCAGTAATCATTATTGAGGCAACCAGGCCCGTGGCTAAACTCAAAATGGTAAAAACAAAAAAAACAATCCTCATCTTCCCTTTTCCTCAATAAACTTATATTGAAAATTGCAATCTGTGTCAACTTTTTCGTGAAGAAAAGTATGATTTTTAGACCAAGATTTATTTGGTGTGGATGTTTCAGTCAAAGATTTCAAAAAACATAAAAGAATAGCAAAAACTTAAAAAAATATTTTTCTAAACAGAATAGAATGGATAATGAAAGTGGACAACTTTAGATAATGAATCAGAGCTACTTTTAGTAAAGAAAAGGTCAGCTGGCCACCGTCGGGACAGTCTGAGGCCCGTCTGGCAAAACAGCAATGGTAGCTTGCGGGTTGGAGCGAAGAAGTTCTTTCACGGTTTCTTCGACCGAGGGGCAGGGAAGAACATGTGACCGCCGGATTTCTTCTTCCGTCAGGCCGTCGGTATAAAGGTAGACGCGAGCTTTTTGTCTTATCTGGGCTAGAATCTGGGCTTCCCACTGGTCGTGGCAGCGAAACCCCGGGGTCATTATCCGGGCCAGGATTTCTTCCGGTGAGCTGGCTTCCCACAGCAACCTCTTGAACTCGCCGTGGTTGGGTAAGCCGTCCCAGCACTCGGCAGCCATGATAATTACCCCGCCCGGTTTGACGATGCGGGCGGCGGCCGACATTCCTTTAACGGCCTGGTAAAGGTTAAGGTCCAGCGGGTAGCCGCTGTTGCTGGTGATGACGATATCAAACGGCTGAGCCACCTTTCTTAGGGCATGGCGCCGGGCAAATTCGCAGCCGGCCTGGTGGGCTTTAATTAAATCGCCAGCAAAAACGCCGGTAATCTGCCGGGCCTGGTTCAGAGTAACGTTGAGGAGAAAGGTCGGTCTGGTGAGCAGGGCTATCTCCAGCATTTCTTCCCAGAGAGGATTGCCCTCCGTAACTATCCAGGTGGCCTGAGGGTCAGCCAGCATGGTTGCTCCGTGGTTATCCAGAATGCTGTCCACGTCCGCAAGGCCAGGCAGAACAGCTTTCGGGCCGCCGCTAAATCCAGCGAAGAAATGGGGCTCAATAAAGCCGGTGAGAATTCGCACTGAAGCTTCAAGATAGGTGCGGTTGACACGTACGATTCGGCCGGCGCGATTGTGGCCGACCGGAGCCAAGGTGGCCTCATCCCAGGCATTATGCTGGACGATGCGGTAGCGATTGACCACGGCTTCACCCAGCATGGTTTTTAGTTCTGCTTCAGTCTGAGGGCGATGGGTGCCGAGAGCATTAACCAGGACAATATGTTCATCCGGCAAGCCAACCCGGGCTAACTCTTCCAGTAACACCGGAAACACGCGGTCATTGGGCATCGGCCTGGTTAGGTCGCTGAAGACTACGGCCACGGTGTCTGAGGGGCGGACCAATTCGCGAAGCGGGGGACAGCCTACAGGAGAATTCAAAGCTTCAGCCAATGTGGCGCGCTCATCTTTCAGACCAGGCACAAATTCCGGTTCTATGACTGTGACAGGCGCTTTATCAGGCAGTTCAACGGCCAACCCTTTACGGCCGTAGGCTAACCTGATGTGCATGTTTAACCTCCGGGGACACCTTAGAGTGTCCCTCGTCTTCTCGCCTGTTATTTTTTAAGCCGGGTGCTAACATATGGGGAAAAATAAGGGGACACTGTGAGGTGTCCCCTTATAGGATTGAATATTCCTTGCTGTACTTGAGCATCTGCTTGACGTAATCTTCGGGGTAGGAAATCTTTACGTCC
>JGI24721J44947_10006701_pt1 | contig 15453 bp, 12 predicted proteins | sample YelNatPaOPGAMG01_FD_44947 | JGI IMG/M metagenome (IMG submission 44947)
GACGAAGATCGCCGCCGCCCGCCGCGCCAGCGCCGCCCCATCATCCACCACGACAATCTCCGCCGGTCGACTCACGCCGACTCCTGCTCCGTCTCCACCGAAGGCCGCCGCCACTGGCGGCCATCGTTGGCCAACAAGGCATCGGCGGCCTCAGGACCCCAGCTGCCCGCCTCGTAGATGGCCACACCGCGCGGCGGCGCCGCCTTCCACGCTTCCAGGATCGGCGTCACGACACGCCAGGCTTCTTCAACTTGATCGGCGCGGTTGAAGAGGGTCGAGTCACCCTCCATGCAGTCGAGCAGCAACGTCTCATACGCACTGAACGGCAGCTCGTTCAGCGCCGAACCGTAACGGAAAGCGAGGTCGACCCGCTGCAGACGGATTGCCTGCCCAGGTTGCTTGGCTTCGATGCACAGCGANATACCCTCNTNCGGTTGGATCCGNAGCACCAGTTGGTTGGGCGGCACGCGNTCACCCACGAGCCCCGTCCCGCGAAACAGCAGGTGCGGCGGGCGCTTGAACTCGACCGCGATCTCGGTCACGCGCCGAGGTAAACGCTTGCCGGTGCGCAGGTAGAAGGGCACCCCTTGCCACCGCCAGTTGTCGACCAGCAGCTTCACCGCCGCGTAGGTCTCCGTGTTGGAGGTCGGTGAGACGCGCTCTTCCTGCCGATACCCGGGCACCGCCTGCCCATCAATCGTGCCCTCGACGTACTGACCGCGCACCGCGTAGAGATCGACCTGACCCTCGGGAATCGGACGGATAGCTTTGACCACTTTCACCTTCTCGTCGCGCACCGCGTCCGAGCTAAACGACACCGGCGGCTCCATAGCCGTCAGCGCGAGGAGTTGCATGAGGTGGTTCTGGATCATGTCGCGCAGCGCCCCGGCACCCTCGTAGTACGCGCCCCGGTGCTCGACGCCAAGCGTCTCGGCAGCCGTGATTTGCACGTGATCGACGTAGCGCCGGTTCCAAATGGGCTCGAAGATGCCGTTGCCGAAACGCAACACCTGGATGTTCTGCACGGTCTCCTTGGCCAGGTAGTGNTCGATGCGGTAGATCTGGCTCTCGTCGAAGACNTCGTGAATGGCCTCGTTGAGCTGCACGGCGCTCTGCAAGTCGTAACCGAAGGGCTTCTCGACGACCAGTCTTTGCCAACCATCCTTGGCGCCGCTGCCTCCCCACCCTCGCTTCGCGAGGCCCGCCGCACCAAGTTGAGCGACGATAGGGGCGAAGAGGTTCGGCGGTGTGGCCAGGTAGTAGATGCGGTTACCGCGCGTCCCGCGCGTCCTGTCCAGCTCCTCGAGCAAGGCGCCCAAACGTTTGAATGCCTCCGGATCATCGGGCTCGCCGACCACGTAACGGCCCTCGTGCAGGACGCGGCTGCACTCACGACTGGCGACCACGCCCTCGCCGTACACCTCATCGACCGCCTCGATCATGACCTTGCGGAAGTCGTCGTCGCTCCAAGGACGCCGCCCATAGCCGACAATGGCAAACTCAGCCGGGACTACCCCGTGACAGACGAGGTCGAACAAGGCCGGAACAAGCTTGCGACTCGTCAGGTCACCCGTGGCCCCGAAGATGACGATCACGCACGGGTCGGGCTTACTGGCCACGCCAAGCGGCGAATCGAGCGGCAAACCGCCGGCGGCCGTGCGTGGTGTACTGCCCTCTTCCTCTTTCGGCTCGCGCTCCTCGTAGCCGATCGAATCGCTCATGCCGACCCCCNCTTGTCGCCACCGGAGCTGTTCTGGGCTCCACCAGCGGAGGAGACGCCCGCCGAGCCAGGCTCAAACCCGGTCTTCTCTAAGTGCCCGCCGAAGGCATAACGCATCGCCGAGAGCACCTTGTCGGCGTAGTCAGCGTTGCCNTGTGAGGCGAAACGATCGAATAAGGCNGCTGCCAGCACCGTCGCCGGCACACCCTCGTCGATGGCCGCCGCTACCGTCCAGCGTCCCTCGCCGGAGTCCGAGACGCGCCCGGCGAACTGACTCAGGTCGGGATCTTGCAGGAGCGCCGCCGCCGTCAAGTCGAGCAACCACGAGGCGATCACGCTGCCCCGGCGCCACACCTCAGCCACGTCGGCCACGGGTACGTCGTACTGATAGAACTCGGGGTGCTGCAAAGGCGCCGTCTCAGCATCGACGTCGTGCTGCACCTTGCCGATGTTGGCGTTGCGCAAGATGTTAAGGCCCTCCGCATAGGCCGCCATCAGACCGTACTCGATGCCGTTGTGCACCATCTTGACGAAGTGGCCAGCACCACTGGGACCGCAGTGCAGGTAGCCCTCCTCGGCCGTGCCGCCGACGTTCTCTCTGCCAGGAGTGCGCGGCAAAGACCCACGCCCGGGCGCCAGAGTCGTGAAGATGGGCGTGAGCCGGCGCACCGGCTCCGCCTCGCCGCCGATCATCAAGCAGTAGCCGCGCTCCAGACCCCATGTGCCGCCACTGGTGCCGACGTCCAGGTAGTGGATGCCGCGCTCGCGCAGTGTCGCCGCACGCCGCACGTCGTCGCGGTAGAAGGAGTTACCGCCATCGATGACGACGTCGTCGGCGTTGAGCAGCGGCGCCAACTCCTCCAGGGTCTGGTCGACCGAGGCGGCGGGCACCATGAGCCACACGATTCGTGGTCGTGAGAGCTTGCCCACGAGCTCCGTCAACGACGTCGTGCCATCGGCGATGGCACCCTCGTCGCGCGCGCGCTGCACCGTCTCCTCGTGGCGAGCGTGGCCGATGACGGTGTGACCGCCGCGCGTCAGACGCAAGGCCATGTTGGCGCCCATGCGCCCCAAGCCAACCATTGCTAGCTTCATCTTCGTTCCTCCGATAGTCGCAGGTCAGGACTGCGCGCGCTTATCGCTCGCCGCCTGGCCGTCTTCCGCTTCCCCGCGCAGCGCGGTCAATGCGCTCTGAACAGCATCCCGGATGTGAGCCAAGCCGCCACGCGCTTCCTCACCAACGCTAATGCGCACGACTCGCCGGCCATGGGCGCGCAACGCCTCCAGGTCGCCAAGTGACTGCGCCTCAAGCAAGGTTCCAAATGTGTAGGCCTCCCCGGGAATGACGATGTCCCCCTTCGGCTCACCGACGATCTGCAGGAACAACCCCCTATTGGGGCCACCCTTGTGGTACTGGCCGGTCGAGTGCAGGTAACGGGGCCCATAGCCCACTGTCGTCGCCAGCCCCAGACCGTCGCGAATGGCCAGGCGCACCTCTTCCAGGGCGCGCGAGGTGTCGGGGCTCTGCGCAAGCCAGGCCTGTAGGGCGACGAAGTCGCCCGGCCTGGCTTGCGCAAACAACTCCTGCAGCGCTCCTGTCAAACGGGCCTCGCCAGCGTAGAAAGAGCTGTTCAAACTTTCGTGCTCGCGCAAGAGCAAGCCATCGCGACGGTACATGCGTAACACACTGCGTGTGTTCTCCTTGCTCTCCTGCACGTTAGGCTCGTCGAACGGGTTGACGCCGATGATGGCTGCGGCCGTGGCTACAGCGATTTCCCAACGCACGAACTCAGCCCCAAGGTCGAACGCGTCCGCCAACGTGAGCGTGATGACGGGGTGGCCCGCATCTTCTAGCTTCTGCAGACGCTCGCGCAGGTAGCCCGGTTCGCGTCCCCGTATCGCGATGGACAGGAACGCTCGATCGTCGCCGTAGACAGCTGGCTCGCCCAGCGGCTCGCCCTCGACGGGCAGAATACCCTTGCCGTCCTTCCCCAGGCTGCCGGCGATGAGCTGCTCCACCCACGCGCCAAACGCTTGCAACGGCGGTGCACACACCAGCGTCACCTTGTCCCGGCCGGCGAGGGCGAGCTCGGCGAGCGCGGCTCCCAAGACCACGCCCTCATTCTCGGCGGCTGCCGTCGCCGCACCACACGCCGCGGCCATGCGCTGCCCGCGCCGGACAAGCTCGCGCACATCGATGCCAGCCAGACCGGCCGCCGCTAGCCCCAAGTGCGACAGAGCCGCAAAACGACCGCCAACGTCGTCCGGCACGACAAACACTGCCCGATACGATTCGGCCTCCGCCTTCTGAGCCAACGGCGAGCCAGCAGTGGTGACAGCTACCAGGCGACGCGCGCACGAGCGACCTTCCAGGCGTTGCACACGATCGCAGAAGTAGGCAGCCAAGCTCACGGTCTCAGCCGTGGTCCCCGACTCGCTAGCCACGACGAACAACGTCTGTGCAAGGTCGAGAGCTCGTTCCACCGCTCGCACCGTGTCGGGACAGATCGTGTCCAGCACATGCAGGTCGAGAGAACCCTCGCCTCCGCCAAACGTGGTCCGCACGACTTCTGGCGCCAAGCTGGCCCCGCCAATGCCCAAGAGCACGACATCGGTGTAGCCCTCGCTCGCCACTCGTCCGGCGAGCGCGGCGACCTGAGCCACCTCGTTCGCGGCACTATCGGGTAACGCAAGCCACCCCAGTCGTGCTCGCACCTGGTCGGCTTGCTCGGGATCGGATGTCCACAGCGTCGCGTCGCGTTCCCACAGCCGGCGCACGAAGGCCGCATCATCGAGAGCACGCAGCCGCTCCCGCACTCGCTGGTCGAGCGCACCGAGACTGAGAACGAACTCCGTACCCGGCGAACTCACGCCCTCACCCCCGAGACACCCGATGTGGACCGACGGCACTCAAGATGCCCGAACTGACAACGTTCAACCTCGGGCGGGCCAGACGGCCGCATGCACTGCGCCAACGTCATCGCGCCTCTCCCAGGGCGCGCACCTTGGCGTCGATGACCGCGAGCACTTCGTTGTAGGAAGCAGTGAAGGCCGCCACGCCGTCCACCTGCAGGCGAGCGCCGAGCTCTTCCAGGTCCAGTCCCACCTCGTGCGCCTGCGCCGCCAAACGTCGCGCCTCCTCGATGTCGGACTCGATCGTGAGGCGCACGACGCCGTGGTCCTCGAAGGCAGCCAACGTCTCCGGCGTGAGGGTCGTGACCGTCTCTGGCCCGATGAGCTCGTCAACGTACTTGACGTCGCTGTAGGCCGGGTTCTTCGTGCTCGTACTAGCCCACAGGAGACGTTGCGGCCGCGCCCCCTGCGCCGCCAGCCGCTGCCAGCGCTCGGAGCCGAACAACTCCTTCCAGCGCGCGTAGACCAGCTTTGAATTGACCACGGCCAGCCTGCCGCGCAAGCCTTCCAGGGCTGGCCGTTGACGCTCGTCCGGTTCGGCCGCCAGCCGCTCATCAATCAGCTTGTCGGCCAGGGTGTCGACGCGCGAGACGAAGAAACTGGCGACCGAAGCGCTTGCGGCAACGTCCTCACCGCGACCGAGACGCTCCTCGAGCGCGCTGATGTAAGCCTCGGCCACGGCGTTGTAGTGCGTCATGGAGAACATGAGGGTAACGTTGATGTTCATGCCCTCGGCCANACACCGGTGGATAGCCTCGATACCGGCGACCGTCGCCGGCACCTTCACCAACAGGTTCGGGCGATCGACCAGCTCACGCAGCCGGCGTACTTCGCGTACCGTCTGCTCGGTATCGTCAGCGTAGACGGGCGACACTTCGATCGACACGTAGCCGTCGGCACCGCCGCTTTCCTGGAACACGGGGCGCAAGATGTCGGCAGCCGCCTGCACGTCGGCAACGGCGAGCCGGTCGAAGATGGCGCTCGCCGCAAGACCTTGGTGAGCCAGCTCGCTGATCTGCTCGTCGTAACTTGCGCTCCCTGCAATCGCCTTCTCGAAGATGGTTGGGTTCGAGGTCAGGCCGCGCACGCCACTTTCGACCAGTCGACCGAGCTCACCCGAATCGATCAGGTCGCGGCTGATGATGTCGAGCCACACACTCTGGCCCAGTTCCTGAAGCTGCGCCAAACGCTCTGCCACGCTCATAGAGTTCATCCTTTCGTACTGGCTCAACGAGCCCGGATNCGTACTTTCAGCCCGCCACCCATGGCGTGCCGCACGGTGCCCACATGATTCGGACGCTCTTGACTCTTATGCCCATTTGTCCGCCGCTTAGCGCTGCGCCAGAGCCTTTGCCCGCTGGTACACGTGCTCGACCGTAAAGCCGAGATCGGTCATCACTTGATCNCCCGGCGCTGATTCGCCGAAGCGGTCGAGGCCGATGATCTCACCTTGGTCGCCAACCCACTTGCGCCAGCCAAACGAGACGCCCGCCTCGACTGCGAGACGCTTGTCGATCGCAGGCGGCAGTACCGACTCCTGGTAGGCAGGGTCTTGTGCGGCGAAGATCTCCCAGCTGGGCATGCTGACCACGCGTGCGCCGATACCTTCCGCGAGCAACCGTTCGTGCGCCGCCAAGGCCAAATGGACCTCGCTGCCAGTCGCGAGGATGATGACCACCGGCTGCTTGCCCGCCGGCGCATCGGCAAGCACGTAAGCACCACGCGTAACCCCCTCGGCAGCGGCGTAGCGCGAACGATCAATGACGGGCAGCTTTTGCCGCGAGAGGACGAGGCCAACTGGCCCGCCGCGATGGGTGAGCGCCACCCGCCACGCGACGACCGCCTCGTTGGCATCGGCGGGCCGGATGATCGTCCAGTGCGGCGTTGCCCGCATCATGGCAAGCTGTTCGACCGGCTGGTGTGTAGGGCCATCCTCGCCGAGACCCACGCTGTCGTGCGTGAGTACGTAGATGACTGGCAGCTCCATCAAGCCGCCCAAGCGCAACGCGGGACGCATGTAGTCGGTGAAGACNAAGAACGTCGCCCCGAAGGCGAACACGCCCCCATGCAGCGTCATGCCGTTCAGGGCNGCCGCCATGCCGTGCTCGCGCACGCCCCAGTGCACGTTNCGCCCCTGCCGNTGACCGGGCTCGAACTCGCCGGCGTCGCGCATGAACGTGTCCGTCGACGGGGCCAAGTCAGCTGACCCACCGATCAGCGTTGGCACGTGCGGCGCGATCGCGTTGAGCGCCTTGCCCGCCGCCGAGCGCGTCGCCAGAGGGCCATCGGCGGGAGTGAAGACCGGCAGGTCGGCATCCCATCCCGCGGCTAGCTCGCGAGCCAGGGCACGCTCCCACTCCCGGGCAAGTTCTGGGTGAGCCGACTGCCAGGCGGCGAAGCGTTCCCTCCACGCCGCCTGGGCGGCGGCTCCCTTGGCCAGCGCTTCGCGGAAGTGAGCCAAGGCCGCCTCGGGAACCAGGAACATCGGCTCCACCGGCCAGCCGAGGTTCTCCTTGGCCGCCCGCAACTCATCGATCCCCAGCGGCTCACCGTGCGCCGCGGCCGTGTCTTGTTTGTGAGGAGCGCCATAGCCGATGTGGCTGCGCACNCAGATGAGCGAGGGCCGGTCCGTCACTTGTTTCGCGGCCGTGAGGGCCGCGTCAACGGCCTCCAGGTCGTTCGCGTCGCCGACGCGCTGCGTGTGCCAGCCGTAAGCGGCAAAGCGGGCACACGTGTCGTCGCCAAACGCCAGGCTGGTCGCACCCTCGATGGAGATGTGGTTGTCGTCGTAGAGGACGATCAACTTGCCCAAGCCCAGGTGACCCGCCAGCGAGGCGGCCTCGTGGCTGATGCCCTCCATCATGTCCCCGTCGCCGGCAATGACGTACGTGTAGTGGTCAACGATCGAATGCTCCGGGCTGTTGTAGCGGGCCGCCAGGAACGCCTCCGCCATCGCCATGCCAACCGCGTTGCCGAGACCTTGGCCAAGTGGGCCAGTGGTCGTCTCCACTCCCGGCGTCAGGCCGCGTTCTGGGTGACCGGGAGTGCGGCTGCCGAGCTGCCGAAAGCGTTTGATCTCGTCCAGCGACAGGTCGTAACCGGTCAGATGCAAGAGAGCGTAGAGCAGCATGCTGCCGTGCCCCGCCGAGAGCACGAAACGGTCGCGGTCGGGCCAACTCGGATCAGCAGGATTGTGCTTCAGGTGCCGCGTCCAGAGGACGTAAGCGGGCCCAGCCATCCCCATCGGCATCCCGGGGTGGCCCGAGTTCGCTCGTTGCACGGCGTCGGCCGCCAAGAACCGGATCGTGTTGACACAGACCTCGTCGAGCGAGCCGGGCGCGGCGTGCTTCTCGTCAGTCATCGTGGTTTGTCCTCCGCGTACACTCTTTCCATTTCAGTTCCCTTCTTGTCACGAGGCCGCAGCGCGGCACCCCGCTTGATCCGTCGCCCGCCGGCGCCAAGCACGCATCGCACCTGGAGGCCTCTCATACGTCTCCCTCCTCGGGGACGATACAGATGAAGCGCAACGTCTCTGTGCCCACGTTGGTGAACTGGTGCAGCGCGTTTTCGGGCACGAACGCGTACACTCCCGGGAGAAGCTCGCTCTCCTGGCCATCGATGTGCACTCGGCCCACGCCGCCCAGCACGTAGTTGATGTGGGGCCAGGGATGCCGGTGGCGCGGCGTATAACCGCCCGGATCGACGTCGAAGACGCGCATCACCCAGCCGCGCCAACCGTCCGCCGGTGAGACGGCGACGCGCTTGCGCACGCCGCGCACGCTCTCGCCGGTCACCGGCTGCGCTACCAGGTCGTCGATCTTGCCCACGCCCATCGCCATCCTCCTTGCCGCACGTTACGGACACCGTCGCCCACGGCGCCGCATAGGGCTCGCTGGTGAACTTTACCGCACTGTCGCGGCTGACCGCCGCACCACTTACAGCACAGGTGCCCGAGGGGCCGCCGACGAAAACCATGCCCCCTCGGCGGCCCCCAGCCCAGAGACGCGGACCGCCACACAATGCGGTTCCCGCCCACATGGGATCAGGCAGCGGCAGCCTCTATAATCGGCACCGAAGAGGTGGCCCGCGTCCGCGACCGGGTCACAAGCGACGATGGAGGGATGGGCGTTGAGCGAACGGAGAGGGCGTTTCGAGGGTAAGGCCGTCGTCATCACCGGCGTCGCCAAGATGAATAGCATCGGTTTCGCCACCGCCGGCGTCTTTGGAGACGAAGGAGCCACGCTGGCCATCGTCGATATCGCCGAACAGGTGCACGAGTGCGCCGCGGCGCTGCGTGAGCGCGGGTTCACGGTCTCATCACACACCGCCGACCTCACGAAGTACGACCAGGTACAGCGCATGGCAGCTGAGGTGCTGGCGTGTCAAGGCAAGGTCGATGTCCTCGTCAATAACGCCGGCATGGTCATCTACGGGCAAGAGGAGGAGTTCCGCGCCTTCCAAGATCTCACTGAGCAGAGCTGGGATTTCGGCATCGCCATCAACTTGAAGAGCCAGTTCTTGGTCACCCGAGCCCTGATCAACCACATGATCGAGCGCCGCTACGGGCGTATCGTCAACGTCTCTTCGGTCACTGGCCCGCTCGTTGCCAACCCGGAGGAGTCCGTCTACTGCGCCGCCAAAGCGGGCGTGCTCGGCATGACGCGCGGCCTCGCCCTCGACGTGGCCAAGTTCGGCATCACGGTGAACGCCGTCGGTCCTGGGTGGATCAATACCGGCTCCACGAGCGAAGGAGAGAGGGCAGGTGCCCTCAACACCCCGCTAGGGCGCGCAGCGATGCCCGAGGAGGTCGGCAAACTCATCGCCTTCCTAGCCTCCGATGACGCCAGCTACATCACCGGCCAGCTCGTGGTCATCGATGGCGGCAATACGATCCAGGAGTACAAGGGGCCGAGCGAGCTCTACTACTGACCCTCTGGGAGTGCTGGCAGCGGTACTGACTGCGGGATCGGGTTCAGCCAGCGGCTCCGGGCACGCGGGTGAGCGCCCCAGCGGCTCCGGGCACGCAGCCGTGTTAGCCGCAGTACTGGTCGCGGCACTCTCGGCACGATAAGCTAGCCAACGTTGAAGGACCGTTCAGGTTTTCGCGACAGTCGGCCCGTGCGGTCGACCTGGGTGGCGCGTCATCGGACGCGTCGGTGGAGGTGAGCTGCATGACCAACGAGATGACCGGCAAGACGGTCGTGATCAGCGGCGCCGGCGGCGGCGTGGGCACCGCTACCGCGCGACGCTTCGCCGCCGCCGGCGCCGCCCTCGTCCTCGGCGACATCGACGCGGTCCGCCTGGAAGAGCTCGCCGGCGAGCTCGCCGCCGTCACGGAGGTGCACGGCGTCGCCTGCGACATCACGCAGGTCGCGCACGTCGAGAACCTCATGAACGAGGCGGTCACCCAGACCGGCCGCATCGACGTGCTCGTCAATGCGGCCGGCGTCTGGGTCGAGGGGCCCACTGAAGAGATGACCGAGCAGCAGTGGGATCGCACGATCAACGTCAACTTGAAGGGCACCTTCTTCTGCTGCCGTTACGCGATCCCGCACCTGAAGAAGACGCAAGGCTGCATCATCAACTTGAGCTCCGACGCCGGCCTCGTCGGTACGCCCGAGACGGCCATCTACACGGCCAGTAAGGGCGGCGTCACGCTGCTCACCAAGGCGCTCGCTTTGGAGCTCGCTCCCTCCCTCGTGCGCTGCGTCGCCGTCTGCCCCGCCGACATCATGACGCCCATGCTCGAAGGCCAGGCGCGCGACTACGGCGGCGGCGACCCCGAGGGCTACTACAAGCGCCTCCTGAGCAGCTACCCGCAGGGCGAGAAGGCGCGCTTCATTACCGCCGATGAGGTCGCGCGCCTGATTGAGTACCTGGCCTCACCGCAGGCAGCTCCCATCACTGGGGCGGCCATCCCGATCGATTTCGGCACCACGGCTGGTTACGGCTACTCGGATTGAAGGAGCGCGTATGGAACGTCGAACGCCGTCGCTCGAACACCTCCAACGACCGAGAGGAGCGGCTATCCCAAAATGAAGAAGCCCTTCGTACATCCCTACATTCCTAACAGCGTCCCCGAGACCAAGGAGGCAATGCTCCGGGAGATCGGACTGACTGACGTTGAAGAGATCTACGCCGAGATCCCTGAACGGCTGCGCTTCAAGGGTCGCCTGAACATTCCCGAGCCGATCCTCGCCGAGCGCGACGTCAAGCGCCACGTGCAGAGCATCCTCAACAAGAACACCTCCAGCGAGGAGTACCTCAACTTCTGTGGCGCCGGCTGTTGGCAGCACTACGTGCCCGCCGTGGTCGACGAGGTCATCAACCGGGCCGAGTTCCTCTCGGCCTACTGCGGCGCTAACTACTCCGACCTGGGCAAGTACCAAGCCCGCTTCGAGTTCAACAGCCAGTTGGCCGAGCTGCTCGACCTCGATGCCGTCGCCAACCCCATTTACGACTGGGGCGACGTGGCTGGGCGCAGCTTCCGCATGGCAAGCCGCATCACGGGGCGCAAACGCGTGCTCTACCCGCGCACGATGAGCCCCATGCGCCTGGCCGAGGCGCGCACGCTCTGCCAGCCCGAAGTGATGCCGACGCACATCAAACTTGAGGCAGTCGACTACGATGCCACAACGGGCTGCATGGACCTTGCCGACTTGCAGGCCAAGCTCGCCGACGACGTCGCCGCCGTGTACTTCGAGAACCCCGGCTACCTCGGCTTCGTCGAGGCGGGCGCCGCCGAGATCGTCCGTTTGGCCCACTCCGTGGGCGCCCTGGCAATCGCCGGCGTTGACCCCATCACACTCGGCGTGCTCACTCCGCCAGGCACCCTCGGCGCCGACATCGCCTGCGGCGACATCCAGCCGCTCGGCATCCACATGCACGCCGGCGGCGGGTGCTCGGGCTTCATCGCTTTCCGCGACGATGACCCGATCTTCGCCCAGGAGTGCCCGCTGGAGCTGTACACATTGCTCGAGACAGCCGTACCGGGAGAGTACGCCGTCGCCGAGGCGCTCGCTGAACGGACCTCGTACGGCTCGCGCGACCAAGGGAAGGACTGGGTCGGCACCGCCTCTGGCCTGTGGACGATCGGTGCCGCCGTCTACATGACAGTCATGGGCCCGCAGGGCTTCAAGGAAGTCGGCGAGACCTGCATCGCCCGGTCGCACTACGCCGCCGACCTGCTTAGCCAGATCCCCGGCGTCTCACTGAAGCTCTCGCCCGCCTTCGTCAAGGAGTTCGTCGCGAACTTCGACGGTACCGGCAAGACGGTCGCGGCGATCAACAAGGCGCTGCTGGCCAAGGGCATCTTCGGCGGCAAGGATTTGAGCCAAGAGTTCCCCGAACTTGGTCAGAGCGCCCTGTACTGCGTCACTGAGTACCACAACCGCAGCGACATCGAATCTCTCGCCGCGGCGCTGAAGGAGGTCGTGGCATGAGCGAGCCCACCGCAGACGACGTCCAGGTTAAGCTTGAAAGTCTAGCTAAGCTGCGCCGCGACGGCGGCGTACTACGCGACTACCACGCGCCGCGCTGGAACGAACCGCTGATCATGGAGCAGAGTGTCCCCGGCCAACGCGGCATCTTCGTACCTCTGGCCGAGCCGGAGATCGTGGAAGCGGTCGGCGATCCCCAGGCGTTCATCCCCGCGCAGATGCGCCGTACCAAGCCACCCGAGCTGCCCGAGATCGCCCAGCACCAGGCCCTGCGCCACTACCTGCGCCTGTCGCAGGAGACGCTCGGCATGGACCTGGGCTCCGATATCTCCGAGGGCACCTGCACGATGAAGTACAGCCCCAAGATGCACGAGGATCTCATCCGCAGCCACAAGGCAGCCGACCTGCACCCCTGGCAGGACGAAGACACCATGCAGGGACTCCTCGAGATCGTCTACGAGTGCGGCGAGTACCTTAAGGAGATCTCCGGCATGGACGCGATCTCGCTCCAGCCGGGCGGCGGCTCACACGCCGTGTTTACCAACGCCGCCGTCATGCGCGGCTACTTCGCCGCCAAGGGCGAACTGCCGTACCGCAACGAGATGATCACGACCATCTTCTCGCACCCCTGCGACGCGGCTACGCCGGCGGTGGCGGGCTTCAAGGTCGTCACGGTGATGCCCGACGCCAACGGCTACCCCGACTTGGAGGCGTTCAAGGCGGCGGTCAGCGACCGCACTGTCGGCTGCATGATCACCAACCCGGAGGACACCGGCATCTACAACCCGCACATCGATAAGTACGTCGAGATCTTGCACGACGCCGGCGCCCTGGCATTCACCGACCAAGCCAACGCCAACGGCATCTTGGGCATCGCCCGCGCTCGCGACGCCGGTTTCGACGCCTGCCACTTCAACCTCCACAAGACCTTCTCCAGCCCGCACGGCAGCGAAGGTCCGGCTACCGGCGCCTACTTGGTCTCCGAAAAGCTGGCACCGTTTCTGCCCGTTCCCGTGGTCACCAAAGTCGACGGTAAGTACCACCTCGACTACGACCGCCCGCAGAGCATCGGCCGCGTGCGCGGCTTCCTCGGCACGTGGATGGGTGTCATCCGCGCCTACGCGTGGATCCGCAGCCTCGGGCCCGACGGCCTCCGCGAGGTGGCCGAGATCAGCGTGCTCAACAACAACTACCTGGACCGCTTGCTGCTGGGCATCCGCGGCGTCAGCCGCCCCTACGCCGAAGGGCATCGCCGCCTCGACCAAGTGCGCTACAGCCTCGAGCAGCTCGCCGAAGAGACGGGCATCGGTACCGAAGCGGTGCGCGATCGCATGGTCGACTTTGGCATCCAAAGCTACTGGATGAGCCATCACCCGTGGATCGTGCCCGAACCCTTCACGCCTGAGCCCTGCGAGACGTATTCCAAGGCCGACCTCGACGAATGGGCTGCCGTGATCAAGAAGGTCTCCGACGAAGCCTACGCCGAGCCCGAGACGATCAAGACGGCTCCGCACGCCCAGCCGATCGCCCAGATGCGTCGCCTGGAGGCACTCGAGGATCCTGAGCAGTGGGCCTTTACGTGGCGGGCGTACAAGCGCAAGGTGCTCGGCCGCCGAGCCTCCCCGCAAGGCAGCCCGAGCACAGACAACCCGGCCAACGGCCCGGCGACGCCGGCCCAGAGCTGAAGGCGTAAGTTCGTGACGCAGCGCAAACGCCTTGGCTTAATCGTCAACCCGCTCGCCGGTATCGGCGGGCGGGTCGGCCTCAAGGGGAGCGACGGACCGGAGATCGTGAGGCGCGCCCTGGAGCTGGGCGCGGTGCGGGAGGCCCCGCACCGCGCCCAGCTCGCCCTGGCGCGCCTCACGTCCCTGCGCGATTCGCTCGAGGTGATCACTTGCCCCGGGGAGATGGGCGAGAGTGAGGCGCGAGCGGTGGGCCTGCTACCCACGGTCCTCGACCTGCCCCTGCGTGCCGAGCAGCAAGATGTCCCGTCGTCGCTGCCCGATGGCACACCGCTCACGACGGCCGCCGACACGGTCAACGCCGCCCGAGCCTTGGCCGACCGCAACGTCGACCTCCTCCTCTTCGCCGGCGGCGACGGCACGGCGCGCAACGTTTTCGACGCCGTCGGCGACCGCCTCCTCGTCGTCGGCATCCCCGCCGGCGTGAAGATCCACTCTGCCGTCTATGCCACTACACCCGTCGCAGCCGGTGATCTCGCCGCGCTCGTCCTCGGCCCCCAGGGCGCCGGCATCCGCGAGCGCCAGGGCGAGGTGATGGACATCGACGAAGATGCCTTCCGCGACAACCGCGTCTCAGCGCGACTGTACGGCTACCTGCGCGTCCCCTATCAGCGCACGCTGCTCCAGAGCGCCAAGGCGGGCAGCCAGACGGCAGACGAGGCTGCCCTGAACGGCATCGCCAACGAGGTCGTCAACGACATGGAGAGCGGCGTCACGTACTTCATCGGACCAGGCACGACCACACGCGCCATCCTCGATCTCCTCGCACTGCCGGACACGTTGCTCGGCGTGGACGTCGTGCGCGACCGGAAGCTCCTCGCCGCCGACGCGAGCGAACTCGACCTTCTCCGGTTGCTCGAACAGCCGGGCACGCGCGCTAAGATCATCGTCACCGCCATCGGCGGCCAAGGACACATCTTCGGCCGCGGCAACCAGCAGTTCAGTCCGCGGATCATCCGCCAGGTGGGCCGCGACAATATCCTCGTCATCGCCACGCAGAGCAAGCTGCTCTCGCTCGAGGGTAAGCCGTTGCTCGTCGATACGGGCGACCCCGATCTCGATCGCGAGCTCTCGGGGTACGTCAAGGTCATCACCGGACTGCACGAACGGCTCGTCTACCCCGTGCGGGGTGATACCGGCTAACCGACGCCAGTGATATCGGCTGATCGAAGCCCGTGATGCCGGCTGGCCGACGCCAGTGATACCGACTACCCGACGCTAGCCCGCACCGAGGAAAGCGTCGTCAAGGGGACGAGGGTACCACGTCGATGCGAGACGATTGGCAACCCACGCTCCCGCGCCCCAGAGCCCTCAAGGCTCAATGCGGCGCAAGATCTCGACGCTGCCGTCGTCTTGACCGAGGATGACCTCGCTGGCCATATTGAGGAAGAGGCCATGCTCGACCACTCCGGTCGTTACCTTGACGGCATCGGCCAGCACGCGCAAATCCCCCGTGTCAGGCAGGGGGCAATCGAGGATGTAGTGACCTTCCGCCGTGACCAGCGGCTTCCCGTCGGCGTCGAGGCGCAGGGCCGCGTCCGGAAGCAGGTCCAGCAGACGCTGTCGCGTTTGCCGCCACGCGAAGCGCACCACCTCTACCGGTAACGAGTGCCGTGTCCCCAGACGCGCCACAGCCTTG
>JGI24721J44947_10006711_pt1 | contig 15437 bp, 10 predicted proteins | sample YelNatPaOPGAMG01_FD_44947 | JGI IMG/M metagenome (IMG submission 44947)
CTAAAATTTAAATTTTACATTTTATTTTTAAAAAAGAAGGAGCAGTCAATTATTGACTGCTCCTATATTATTATTCTTCGCCTGGTTTTGATTTACCCCTTGGCTGGAATCTTTCCTGGGTGAATAAAAAGCAATCAAATAATCCCCATACATCGTTTCCCTTTCCTCCGCTTGTTGCACCGGTAAGAACTAATTCAAGTGTATGTTTTCCTTTCTTTAACTCAACCTTTCCATTATTCACCCAGCCAATTGTTCGGAACTGTCCTATTTGAATAACATTTTTATAAGGTGCATCATAATCAGATGTCTGCCATTCTCCTTTATCTATTCTCCATTTGTATTTTATATGTCCCTTATACCCTTCCCTTGACCAGAATTCATATGTTCCATCTTCAGGGACTTCAAATTCCCATTTTGCATAATATTCATCTCTATTTGGGTCCTGTCCATCAGAAGATAAGTGTGTTAAAGCATCTCCTCCACTTAACTTTTCTGGGTCATCTCCTTTCATCCATGAATTTGGTCTGAATGATGTTTCTTTTACCATTTCTGCCTCTATCCACACCCATTTTTTTGTCTCTTTTTTCTGTTCCTGTCCATAAACTAAAACTGCTCCAATAAGTAAAATCAATCCCAATATCTTTCTCATAATCTCACCTCCTTTCTATAAATTCATAATATACTGCTTTTTCATTTCCTGTATTTATATTTAAATTTATTTTACCATCTTTTGAATTTATTTCTCCTATTTTCCTTACCCTTTTACCATTCACATCACAGGCATATATCTCAAAGTTTTTATTACTGATTATCTCAAGATTAAGATTTACTGGTTCCATTAAAACAGGACCTTCTCCCTGATTTTTTAATTTCCATTCATTATTTATTTTCATATATTCCTGTCCTTTATTCCTGCATCTGGCAACAACTGTTAAAAGTAAATGGGAAGAGTTTTTTATAGAATTATCATCAACTGAAGAAAGAAAGACAGCACAGAATGGATTTTCTACCTTCATCTTTAGATTTTTAAGTTTAATTTCCATACCATCAACAAATCCAACTGCTCCTGCTGTTTTTTCTGTATCTACAATTAAATATCCCTTACCATAATCCCAGAACAATTCCTCTGTGCTACTTTTTACTGTTTTATTTTTCTCATCTATACATTTTTTTATTTTTTCAACATCAAGATAATTTTCTTCTTTTTTATCAACAAAATCAATCCCTACTTTACCAACTCCAAGAAGATAAGATGGATAACCCATATCTTCCCATCTTGCCCTCATATAATCCACATCTTCAAGTTTTCCAAGAATTTTCCTTTCAAGTTCTCTCTTTGGATTAAAAATATCTTCATATGTTAGTTTCCTTCTATATATCAAATCTCCTTCCTTTACATCTCCTCTTAAATATATCAAACTTCCAACTGGCTCAAGACACCAATACATAGGATTTGATGCAATTCCAAACATCTCACTTAAATATCCTGTCCAGTCAACATCTCCAACTGCAAAATGGGTAAGCCCATTCCATCCTTGTAATGAAGCATAACTTGCCATAACAGGAACTGCCTCAAGAACAAATTCATTAGGATATACACAATTCCATTCTGTTATCATAAATGGTCTTGAATATATCCTGTTAAATCCAGCCAGTAACATACTCCTTTCAAAATTTTTTATCATTGGTTTATTCTCAAACTCAACTACACTTATATGCCAGCCACCTTTTCCATGGTCCCAGTAAGTATGCTTTGAGATAAAATCAACCTGAAAATTTGAATATAGGTCAACCTCATTAAGCCAGCCAGGTGCCTGCCATGGAGTCCCACAAATCATACCTTTATAACCTATTTCTCTTAATGTCCTTTCAACTCTCTTATAAAAATCTGTCTGAAGTTGATAATAAAATAATGCCTGGTCTTTTGCCCTTTTTATCTTATTTTCACTCACATTTGCAAGATTCCAGATTGGTAAAAGCATAAAATCATCTATATTTTCTCCCATCTCAAAAGGTGAACCTTTAACAAACCAGTTTTCATATAATTTTTCCTGATTCTTATATTTCTCCTTTACCCAGTTAATAAATAAATGTTTTAAATCAATTAAATAGGTTGGTGGTAAGTTTTGAAGTGAGTAAAAAAACATATTGTTTTCATTTACTATCTGAACCTGACANATTACAGGGTCTTCTGCATAAGTAAGTCCTGTATACGNATTTTTATGAGTAAATATTTTCTTTAAAAATTCAATATAGAAATCCTGTGTTGCTTTATCAAAATATAATGTTTGACTATTCAATCCAAAGTCCTTATTCCAGTCCTTAATACCATCTTTTTCTTTAAACTTATTTCCATACCACATAACAAATTGGACATAAATGCCCTCTTTTTTCAATTGAGAAATAAAATAATCAAGCCGGTCAAGTTTACTTTTATTCAATTCATTTGTATTATCAGGTTGATACCAGTCAGTTAGTTCACTTCTTAAATTATGCATTCTTATAAGATTAAATCCATATTTTGAAAGCCGTTTTGCAAGATATTCAGCATCACTTTTGTTTGGACATAATGGACCAACTACTCCCCAGAATTTTGCAACTGTTCCATCTTCAAATACAAAATTACCTTTCTCATCCCTTTTTAAATATCCATGAATTCCTGCTGGTTTGTGCCATTTCCTTATTTCATCAAGAACAGTTGGAGAAAAATCATCTATTGGCATATCCACTTTAAACCACTTATCAAATGAAATGTGTCTGTATATATCTTCTTCTACTTTTTCTTTTTTCAATACTGAAACAGGGATTTCTTTCTCATCCTTCATCGTTATACCAATAATTACTGGAACTGCTCCTGTGTTCTCTGATTCTAATATTATTGATTTTATCTCTTTTTCTGGATATGGATTTTCCCACATATAAACTCCAACTCCAATATTATCACATTGCTTATTTTTACCAGTCCAGCCAACTTTAAATAAATCAGTATCTTTTGGATACCACCAGCCAACTATTTCTTTTCCCTGTCTTATTGTTATCTCTTCTTTTGAACCATCTTTATAATTAATTATATATTTTGCAACTTCTGGAAATGGTCCAAGTTTTTCTGTATCTGCAGACCAGGCAATTGTATGTAGAAAATATAAATATTTTCCTTTTTCATTAACTGGAATTTCTACACTTTCTAAAAAATAAGGTCTTTTCTCCCCTTTTAAAACAATACATGACTTCCCTTTATTTTCTTCTGGATTTATTATTTTAAATTCAATACCTGCAAATTTATTTATTCCTACTGGAAATCCTTCAAGTGAATTATATCTCCCCTGGTCCGTCCAGCCACCTTTTTTATCTTCTTCCTCCTCATCAATAAATCCCATATTACACACTTTTGAAATATCTATAAATTTACTTGCACCAAGTAAATTAAAACATATAAAAATAACCAAAATCAACAACTCTCTTTTCATTTTAACTCCTGTTTTAATTTTTTATCTTTGTGCTTCCCAAGGTGCAACAACACCTTTATCAAATCCTGTCCAGTCCCTATAAGATTGAGTACTTGCTCCAGGAAAACCAGATAATCCTAACTCAAGGTATCCAAATCTTATCCATTCACAATGACCATCTGTCCAGACAGCAACTAAACCCTGCCCTTTATTATCAGAAGGTGTTGCTCCTTGTTGAGGACTTTTTCCCTTTGGATGTCTATACAACCAACTTGGATTCGGAGAACTAAAATTTGAAAAGTAATAATTGTTCGCATCTGCAAGTAAAATTCTGGATATTTTGTTTTTTCTCTAAATGGATAAGACCAGTTGACCCCTGTATTTCCAGTAGCATAAATCCCATTAAACCCATAAGCAAGATATATAGTAGGCGGTCCCCAATCAACATAATAATCGTAAAAATTGTTTCCCCATTGGTCTACTCTAATTAATTCTCCTTTTACACTTGGACACATTAACAAAGATTTGCTTCTTGCTATTTTCCAATCTGGATAAGTTTCATCTTTATTTTTTCCTAAATATTTTATTATTCCTCCTTTATATTTATACCAACTATCAGGTTTTGGGCTCCAACCATCCCAGTCCTCAGCATACATTTTAAATCCAAGATAAAGTTGTTTTAAATTGTTTATACAGGTTGCTCTTCTTGCTGATTCTCTTGCTTTACTGAGAACAGGAAGCAAAAGTCCAGCAAGAACAGCAATTATCGCAACAACTACAAGAAGTTCTATCAAAGTAAATCCTTTTCTTTTCATTTTTATCACCTCCTTTACTTCCAATCAGGAAATCTTAAAGAATATTTATTTGTGCTTCCTCTTCCTAAAGAATTTCTTGATGCTTCTTCCGGTATATCATAATTACCACTTTTAAGAAATGCTGACCACCATTTTACACTTCCATCACAATAAAGAAAATTTGCTCCTTCTGTTTTATGTGGATTTNTAGAGTTTAAATGAGCNNAATAATCACTACCCACCTGACATGGAGCACATGGAACTNTANAACNCTGTGTTTCAGGATTAGAAAAATTCCCAATACNCATATCTCCGATAAAATCACTCATTAAAGCAATGTCAGAAGGAGAATTTTTATTGCCAATATTTGGGTCAATTGAAACCAATCTTTTCAAAACTGTAGGATTAGTATTTAATCCAACTGCATAACTATAAGTTAAATGAGTATTGTACCAGTAACGGTCATTAGAACTTCCCCATTTCCCTGGTTCCCATACAAGATATCCTGAATCAGTTGCAGTTCCCATTGAAGAAGGACATACAAATATTGAATAATTTTTTACATAGGACGTACCTTCAAGTTGTTTTGTTGTTCTATCTAATTGACCTGTTAAAAGTTCAAGAGACCTGCTTGGATTTGGAACATTTCCATTTGCATCCCTGTAAAAAGTCCACGTATTTTGGTATCCTGATTGATATGAATTTGTGCTATTCCTATAACTCCATGAGTCAATATTTGAAGGGAACCAGCCATCATAATCATTTGCATAGATATGTAAGGCAAGTCCAACCTGTTTTAAATTATTCATACATACTGCCCTTCTTGCCTGTTCTCTTGCTTTATCAAGTGCTGGTAATAGCATCGCTGCAAGAATAGCAATGATAGCAATTACTACCAGCAACTCTATTAAAGTAAATCCTTTTCTTTTCATTTTTATCACCTCCTTTCCTTTTTTTTCATTCTTCAACCTTTTTTTCATATCCACCTCCTTTTTTTAACATCCACAGGAATTACCTTTTACTAATTTTGGTTGTAGGACTATTTGTTTTGCAATTTTTTTTCCTGTTTTTATCTGTTCCAGTAAAATTTTTATAGCCATCTCTCCAAGTCCAGTAATATCTTGCTCAACTCTTGTAAATTTCACATCTGGTAAATAAAAAGGCAAATCTTCTGATATTAAAATAATTTTAATTTCATCAGGAACTTTTATTTTTTTTTCCATTAAACATTCAATAACTCCCCTCACTATTAAATTACCATAAATTACAACTCCCTCTACTTTTTCCTTCATAATTTTCTTCATTGCATTATAACCTTCTTCTATATCCTGTGGCACTGTGAAAACATATTTTTCTTTCATTTCAATTCCATTATTTAAAAGTGCAAGTTTATATCCATTGAAATTGTCAATATTAGGGAAATACTTAAGTTCCCCTCCTATATATCCAATTTTTTTAATTCCATGTTCTTTTATAAAATGTTCTACCGCAATATATGTTCTTTTCACATTATCAGTATCAACATAACTTCCCTTATGTATATCAAGAACCCTTCCTATTGCCACATAAGGAAAGTCAGTTTTTTCAAGTTCAATAAATCCTTTATCTTCTTTTTCAATACTTAGAAGTATAAGACCATCTATTGATTTTTCAATAAATAATTTTACATAATTATTTTCATTTCTCTGTTTCTCATAAGAAGTTAACAAAAGTAAATCATAACCATTGTTTGATAAAATTTCTTCCATTCCTTTTACAATTGCAGGAAAAAATATATCTTCAAAAGATGGAAGTTTAAAATGTGGAAGAGTTATTCCTATTGTATAGGTTTTTTTTATTGAGAGAGACCTGCCTATTTTATTAAGATAGAAATTATACTTTTTCTGTAATTCAAAAATTTTTCTTTTTGCTTCATCAGAAACACATTTTTTTCCATTTAAAGCCCTTGATACTGTTGCTGTTGAATATCCTGTTAATTTCGCAAACTCTTTTATATTCATATTTTTTCCTTGTAACCGTTTACATTATACCTGTATATTTTATTTTTGTCAAGTGGAAATTAAAAATATTTTTTAGAAGGGTTAATTGAAAAAATTTTTAACCTTCTTATAGAAAATTTTTTGCAACTGGGAAATTCTCAATATGTTTTTTTAACCAGTCAGGAATTTCTCCAAAATTATAACCAGCTTCAAGAACTAAACTACCAATTTCTCCTTGAAATCTATTTAAATCTATCTCCTTCCCTAAATAATTGAATATCTCTTTACCATTTCTTCTAATTACTATTATATTTTTATCTTCTGGCTTTTCTATTGAATAAAGTAAAATGTTTATCTCATCAATACTTCCGTCTTTAAATTTTATCCTTATATTCCCTTTCTCATATTTAATATCTGGAATTTCTTCAATTGAAGGATAAAGAACTGTTATTATATCTCCTTCAAGATCTTTATTTTCTGATCTTATAAAAACCCCTGTTGTCTTCTCTGAAAAGCCGTCTTTTTTCTCATATGACCAGTCAAATCTCTCATAATCAAATCTCTCAGGATATAATATAAAAAGGGTAAGTTTATTCCCTAAAAAGAAAATATTATCTTTCCTCTNAAAACCATCTCCAATCACATGTAAAGCATAAGAAGTATTTATTGATTTATCCGGTAATAAAAATTTATCCCATATTAAAAAGTAGTCCTCTTTTATATCTTTATCTCTTTTTATGAAAATTACATGCCTTCTATATATTACTGGCTTTTCATATTCTCTCTCTTCATATTTTCCCTGCCAAACAATTTCCTGTGGAGTTTGAGGCATCCATCTTAATCTTTTACTTTCAACCTGGCCTATTCCTATATCTACAAATTCTGAAGTTTTAAATCCTATCAATCTCTCATATCCATCAATATTTGCATATTTCCATCCACTGGGCGCAAAAAATACTCTATTATGCATATGTTCCTGATCTGCTCTCGGTGAATAACTACACATATGGTCAATCGCTGTTTTTTTACTTTTAGCACAATAATGAAAAGCAAGTTGGTCTCCATGATAATGCCCACGTGTTGGACCTGATTTAAATGCAAAAAATGTCTCCTTTTCTGTCCCTGTATTGTTCCTGAAAATTATCCCAAAACCAGGAAATTCTTCTGTCTTCCATTTACTTATATCTCCNGGATTTATATTGAAATTCTTTGAAAGTTCTAAAAGCTTATNCCAATCTGCTCCTGGTGGATGTGTATCTCCCATTGGTAATATCCTTCTTCCATTCCCATCTGGTTGGCTGGTCTTAAGTAAAAATAAAACTGCATTTCTTAATCTTTCATCCTCCCTTAAATCAAATCCAAGTTTTAAACACGCTTCATTCATCTCAAGAAATTTTGTTAAAGCATAATACAAATATCCCGGACATTCTGTCCCTGCCCCTTTAGGCATAACAACAGAATTTTTAATATGTATATCAAGATTTTTCCTTATATATGAAAGAAATTTATTATAATCAGGATGACTTTTAATTCCTGTTAATAAGGCAACTGGTATCATTACAAAATCAGTATAAAAATTTGGATTTATTGGAGACCAGCCATTGTAAGGATAACCCCAAAAATCAGGATCAATATATTGAAGAAATTTGAAAAGGTTATTATTATTTTCTTCTGGGATTTTACCTTCTTTTATATTTTTTAAAAGATTTTTTCCTGTACCTCTTATTCCTCCACCTGTCGGATTTGATGTGTTATCGGTGTAAAAGAAAATCGGATTGTAATGTGTTTTTTCTTCTTCAAATCCTTCAGGATATTTATTAATTATTTCGTTTAATGAATGTTGAATTTCCCATAATACAAAATTTTTTAAGTTTGAAAGTTCTTCATTTTTTCCTGTTATAAGATAATAAAATCTACTTCCTCTTTCTGATGGAAATCTGAATACTGGAAATTTCTCATTCTCTATTCCCGGCTGTATTGAATTATCATATGGATAAATCCATTTACTTGCTTTTACAGGTAAAATTCCAAGAAAAATCTCTCCATCAGAAAATCCAAAAAACCATCCTTTTTCACAATTCTGTGTCCATCTTGGTTCTAAAAAAATAAAAGTGTTACCTAATCTTAAACTTGGTTTTAAATCTATTTTCCTTAATGATTCATCAAGCCACGGAGAAATTAATTTTGGGTTATTAGTTTCGCTTGTTGATGGATGAGGAGAAGCTCCTTTTATTAAACTTTCAGTAGTAAACCAACCATAAGCATATCCTTCTTTTGCTTCCCAATTTTCGCTTAAATTTAAAACCCATAAACTACCTCTATCAAGGTTATGTTCCTCTTGAAAAATAATATATTTTTTATTCCCGAGTAATGTTATCTCTATGTCTTTATATCCATCTTTTTCAAATCTATAAGAACATAAAACTTTTGCTAAAATATCTCCTTCACTCAATTTAATAACTCTGTAATCTAAAATTTTCTGTTTCTTTATCCATTCTGTTTTCCCTATCCATTTATCATTTATTTTTATACCGTAAAATGGAGATTTTTCTGCATCTTCAATTTTTAATGGAATCCGTATACCTGTAAAATTATTCTCAATTATGAGAAATCTATTATCCTCTTTTATATTTATTAATTTCTCTCCTCTATAAATACCTTTTTCTATTGTATAGTTCTTTTTACATAAACCAGAAAAATCATCATATATCCATAAATAATAAGTTTTACCATCTCTACTTATCTCTATCTGAGAAGGAACAATTCTTTCATCCTCTCTTACTTTGCATAACTGACTATCTTTTATTTCAATAGGTAATCTTAAAAAATGCTCTCTATAATTATAAGTTGAAGGATTTTTTATTTTCACTACTTCACTTTTAACTAAAAAACTTAAAAGTAAGAAAATTAACAATATGCTTTTTCTCATTTTTTTACCTCCATTTTTCTATCCTTAACCATTTACTATCTTTCCCTTCTATATCAAATAAAATTAAATCTCTTAACTTAATTTTTCTCTCATCAATTACATCTATTATCTCCTTATATTCTCCTCTGTTGTCAATTTTTATAATTTTCTTTTCGTCTGTAAGATTTACAAAAAAAACATGTTCAATCCTATTTTCAAAATAAAGAATTGAATAAATCACACCCTCATCTACAATAAATGGATATTTATAATCTTTGCTGTTTAAAATACAATCTACAAGTATATTCTCAAAATTTTTATTTCCTTTATTTTTACATATTTTTGATAACGAAAAAAGTATGAGGCAACTACTCCCTTTTCCAATTTTATTCTCAATAATTGCAGGTTTACCATTATCAAAATGAGAAATTATTTTTCCATCTGTTAAAATTATATCTGCCCATTGTTCATTTATTGGATATCCATTAAATTTAACAACTGAATTCCCTGTTGAAATTAAAAAGTGTCTTATACTACATCCAAATAGTTTCTCAAATATTGAACCTTTCTTTGTATTTAAAAGTTCTCCAAATTCATTAAAATAACCAATCGGAATATCTGCAACAATCCTCCCCCCTTCATATCCATATTCATAAAGTTTTTCAAGAATATTTTCTGATATCATTTCCATCCATGGTAAGAAAACTATCTTGGTTTTTAAAATCTTACCTTCTAAAAATTGATTATCTGTTATAAATTCAAAAGGAATATTTCTGTTTATGAGAGCTCTTGCACATCCTATTCTTGAAAATGAAGGATTTAATTCATGACCAGATATTGGACATATTACTCCTGTGCCCTCTGAAATCCTATATGCAAATGCTTCGTTATCCCATGAATAAAATATATAAACCTCTGGCTTTAATTTAGATAACCATAATTCCTTCCTATATTCAGTTATTTTTTTTGAAATCTTTCCTGCAATTTTTGCCCAGTCAGTTATATCGCCAAGTAAATCTATAAGTCCATATTCACCTGCTTCGTAACCTCTTTCCCTTGGATTCCAGCACCAAAAACCAAATCCCTTTAATCCAGAAGAAATATAAAAAAACATAAATCTTTTAATCTTATCTACTGTCATTAAAAATGGTCTTGAACCACTATATCTACTTGAACCACCTGTTGTCTCTGGTGCTGCTGGAATCACTTCCTTACCAAATCCCTGTATTAATTTTGCCTGTATGTATAATGGAATATCTTCTTCCCCTTCTACTGGTTCAAAATGCCACGGAATATGTATAGATGAAACAAATATATCACAGATTGAAGCAGTCTTTTCCCAATCCCATCTATAATAAGGAGCATTACTTAAAATGTGATGTCCTCCACTTCTTACCGGATGCTCTGGATCAAGTTTTTTAAATAAATCTAAAATCCTCTTCTGATTCTCTATGCTTATATCTGTCTGAAATCTTATTAAATCTCTTCTTATTCTGTGGTCTGTTCCAAATCTTTTTTGTGTTAATTTATATGCTTCATTAAAGTTCTTAACAGGTGGCTCATTAAATGGTTTATTTCTTAATCCCCAGGCTCTATTTAAATTCTCTATTGTCTTATATTCTTTCTTCAACCATTCTCCAAAAATGGTTTTATACTCCTCTGAAATATAATCATCTCTTATGGCTTCAGGTTCTCCAAAAACAAACCAGCCAGCTAGATTCTTTTCATTCTTATACCTTTTAACTACTTCTTCTACATAATATCTGATATTCTCAAAAATTTCCTCCTCCATTACTAATCTTTTCCCTTTATATATATCCGGATGAACTCCACAACCTGGATGAACAAAAACCCATAAATTCCTATTTGAAACTATCTTAAAAAATCTATCAGGATTATCCCATTTAAATTTACCTAATTCATATTCAATATCTTTTCTATCAAAAAAAACTCTTATTGAATTAAATCCTGTATCCTCTATTCTTTTTAACTCTTCTTCTATTTCCTTATCAGGCCATTCCTCCCATTTCCATAAAACAACACTAACAAAAAAAGGATATTCAATATCTCCAAATTTTATCCATTTCATTTTTTATACTCTTTTACCAATTCCCCTGTCTTATCCATATAAAAAATGTCTTTTTCTTCATCATATAATATCCTCTGATTCCCAACAACTATTTTATTCCCTTCTATTTTTATATCCGGGATTTTGGAAAGATTGTCTGTTATAAATTTAAAATAAACTTCCTTCCCATCAAACTCTATCTTCCTTTCGTCTTCTTTTAATTTTATTTCAGATGCAGTCCTTATTTTGTATTTTCCTTTAATTCCATAAAAGATAACCATTCCTTCACATCCAGATAAACCTGAAAAATCTACTATAAAAACATTCCCATCTTCAATCTTTACTACCCCTGAACCATCTTTATAAAATTTATAATAAAGAGGTAAAACTCTGGGAAATACTACTCCAAATAATGTATCTCTTTTATTCAAACCCCATATCCATAATAAAGAATCTGTTCCTGCACGATGCCATCCTCTTGTATCAATAAGTTGAATAGTTATGAGAATATCATTTTTATCTTTCCATCTATTCCTGAAACCTAAATATCCACATTTTGGATCATATATCGCTTTTGGTAAATAATCATTAGGATCTCTCTCTTTTAAATTAAATGGCCAGTTGATAAATGAAATAATTGCATGATGTGGATAATGAGTTGTTGTATCATATGGAGCATTAATTTTCTCATCTTTATCTTTTAAATAATTGTTGTAAAACCATAAAAGAACTTCCTTATCCTCATTCTTCAATACTCCAAAACTTTCACAAAAATATCCCCCTCCTGATAAAGCATAGCCATATCTTGCCCAAACATTATGAGGATATGCACCCCTTTTTGGATAATTTATTATTCCTTGCTCTTTATCAAATATAGTTCCAAAAAACCATTTCATTGCCATCCACCTTACTTTCTCATTACAAAAATCTATTCCCATAACATTTCTCCATGCCTGTAAAAGTGGATAAAAAACTATAAATGATGCCATTGAACCAGTCCCATCTCCCTCTGGAAACCATCCATACTCTCCCCATTCATTTATCTGTCTTTCAATTGCTTCTTTATTACCATTTAGTATATCTTCAATTTTTTTATTATCAACATATTTATCTTTATACAAAGCAAGTGCACATAATCCTGCTCCTATATGTAAACCATAATGATTACTCGCAGGCATATACCCTCCAACTTTCCCTTTTGCAAGAACTTCCCAGTGCATTGGTCTACCTTTCTGATTGAATTTATAATTAAATAATTCTTCAGCAACTCTCTTTCTAAAATCTTCTTCCCATCCATCATAACATAAATCATACCCTAAAGCATAATATCCAAGTGTAACTCCTGCCCTTAATGCTCCTGCTGGATCTCTAAATGAATATCTTGGATCTGCATTTCTTATCCCTTCAAAAGCCCATTCAAAACATTTCTTTCCTAAATCTGCATATCTCCTATCACCTGTTATCTGATATAAAAAACCATATCCAGCGGCATGTGAAATTGTATATGTGCCTACTGGAACTTTCTTTAAATCATCTAAATGTGTAATAGCTACTTCTGACTCTATTTTCTTTCCTCCCATAATTACTTCTTTTTTCTCTAAGTCCACTAACCCTTTATCTGCCTCTACCCTATATCTTGGCATATTCTCTCCATTTTCCCCATCTAATAAATATCTTAATCTTTGAATAATTTTCTTCCCTTCTGATGTATTTGCAAATTCCCTTAACTTCGGAATGTCTTTCTTCCTAAACAATAACCTCGGATGTTCTCCTTCACTTATTAATCCCTCTGATTTTATTACCTGACTTAAAAATAAAAAAAATAAATTAAAATTACTTTCCTCAATTTCTCACCTCCCTATTTCTACAACTATTACATATCCATCATTATTCCCTTTATATTCATCCTGTAATGCATTCTTTAAAAATGGTTTTTTTGGCTTTCTATCTTCTAAATAATCACCTTCATATGCAAGATTTTCTGAAACAATTCCTGTAATCAATATCTTATTTTTAAATGAACTTAATCTTAGAGAACTACCATCTACATATGGTAAAACTGTTGAAAAATACAAGTTCTTTAAATCATCACTGAAAATTGTAAAATATCCTCCACCAACAAAATAAGAACCTGGTTCTACATTTAAATATGTATATTGCCAAGCATCAGGTGTGGGTATAACTGCATAAGCAGAACCACCTACAACTGCAACTTTTCCATCTTCAAGAACAGAAAGGTCTTTTATTTGTAAGGAATTTGGTTCATTCTTACCTTTTAAAAATGCAACCCAGTATGTTATATTTTTAACTTTATGTGTCTCTTTATCAAGTTTCATTATATATCCTATTGATTTTGCTCCCTTTAGTCCCCACATAGATTCAATAAATCCCCATTTTTCTTTTTCTATTTTTTCATCAAGATTATCAGATTGCCTTGTAAAAACTGAATTCCCTCCGTCACTCCATCCAATAACAAAAATATCTTTATTTTTATCAAAATCAAGCCCCCTTATCGCAGAATCAGAAACTAATCTATATTTATCACTACCAACCACTTTTGGATCCCATCCCCACAATTGTTTTTGCCAGTTTCCATTCTTATCTATCTTATACATAAATGGTCTTCTCCATGGCTCTCTACCTGTATGAGTATTATTATCTCCTCCAAACCATAATCCATCGTCTTTTGGATCAATACCTAAAAATGCTCCTCCTTTTGAATATCCTATCTCTTTCCAAGAACTCGGGTCATCTACTGAACCACAATAAATTTTATTCCATGGTGTTAGAAAAATTTCATTTTCTGAATTAAAAGCAAATTTTATTGAAGGTAAAAATCCAAATCTCGTAATTTTAGAAGCATATTCTTCTGCATTCTCAAATATACTTATCCATTTTATATCTTTTAAATCACTGTCAATCTTTGCAACATACATATCCCTGCTTTGATTTGGACTTGGAGGTGAGAAAATCTTAACTCTTTTATCATCTTTCATATTCTCTTTAAATTCTTTTGTTATAAATCCTGAAAAGTAAATCGCTCCATCTGGACCTATAGAAATATCTGTTATACTTGCATTCTTCCATCTAAATAAAAATAAATTCTCAACTTTGCTTAAATCAGATGAAAATTTCGCAATAAAACCTGATATATTTGGATCTTTTAGATTTATCTCTTTTTTGCCTTTTTTATCCACAATTATTGGATTACTCGCTCCTTTATCAAATTCCCCTTTACCAAATTCTACTCTCTTTGTTGTCTTAAAAATCTCAGGTATTTCAGGACCCCATAAATTACCTCCTACTATGATTTTCCCATTCTTATCAAATACTCCTCCTATCACATTCTCAACACTTTCTGTCCCTATTAATGTCGCACTCACTATCTGAACTTTCCCTCCTGAACCTTTCGCCTTCCTATAATACTGGTCTAATCTTGTCTCCTGTTGTGATAATAAAAATGATGAAAAAACAAAAAATAAAAATATAAATTTCATTTTTTCCCCTCCTTTTCAAGTTCTTTAATTTTTGCTTCTATATCTTTCAATCTTTTTTGTAATTTCTGATACTCTTCATTTGAAGAAAGTTTTGTTTTCAATTTATCAGAAAGTTCTTTTTCTAAATTCTTTTTCTGGATCTCTATTTCTTTTATCTTTTCTCTCAAATTTTTTAGTTCATCATCACTTTCAATTATTTTTTTCTCAAATTCCGGAATCTCTTTTTTCTTTAAAATATCTCTTTCTTTTTTCAAATCTTCAATACAAACTTCCTCCTTTCCTCCTTTTTCTATTTCTTGTGAGTAGATTTGACTGAAAAAAGAAATAAAAAGTACACACGATAAAATTGACATTACCATTCTTTTCATCTATATCACCTCCTTCCTTCTTTTTAATCTCATTATATCTTCTATTTTATTATTTTGGTAGCACAAAAATTGATAATTATAGGACTAAAATGGACATTTTAAATCAATTTCATCCATAAGTTCTGGTGGTGGTGTATATCTTTTCTCATCCGGCCATGTCTCTGTTGGATCAGGTTGCTCAAAATTTTTATGGTAATTAAATATCATCTTTGCTATCTCTTCATCAGGAACCCAAAAAGCATATGTCTTATTACCTCTGTATTCATCATATTTTCCTGGATCAAATTTTGGCTTCTTTATATCCGCATCATATAACCATCCTTTCTCCAACTCTATCTTATTACATCTTACATAACTATTATTCTCTATATTTCTCC
>JGI24721J44947_10006744_pt1 | contig 15383 bp, 9 predicted proteins | sample YelNatPaOPGAMG01_FD_44947 | JGI IMG/M metagenome (IMG submission 44947)
TACAACACAGTTCATGGTGTGTATACGATGTTCGGAACTCATCTACAGGTATTGTAACTAACCTGTCTGCACACCCCTTGTACGTTCTTGTCGTTGGAGCTGGTGTACACTCTTTTTCAGACGCCTAGCGCCCTGCGCCGTATGCTACTACCAGCCTTTGACTTTCATCCTCTTTGAAGGCACTCAGCTGACTGAAAAAGTTCGCGAACGCACACTGCTTGCCACCGTATAGATTCATACGCAATCGAGGCCACCGGGGCTTTGTATACTCTTTCCACAGTGCCTCCTAATGAGCAATACGAACTTTCATGAACTCCCGAAAAGCTTGAAAATCTGCTCCGCGGCTCGTCACCTCGCTCAAAGCTTCCAGGTGCTCTTTCATTCCTGCATTGCATGTCTCGTTTTTCTTCCTCGTATTCATCACACCGGATTCTCGATAGTATCTCGCTCTCGGGAACCTCAAAAGACGCATGTCTTTCTGAATGAAGTTGCCGTCTGGACCATATTCCGCACGCCTGGGTACAGCGATGGCTGTGACATTCGTATTCCCAGGGTCCGCGCCAACGACAAAGTCGTTATACTTCCTTTTCTGTGTGGCACAATCCGCCTCCTTCTCATCTTCATACCTCGTCACGTCAACGACAACGTCGTCATCCTCTACCTCTTGCGTAGCAGGATCCGCGTCTTTGTTTTCCTCATCCTTCGTGACGGGCGCAGCCGAGGACGGAACTGGCCGAGCTGCCTTCAACCGCCGATAGTCTACACACTAGGCTACTCCATCGGTTTCGATCATCCCCGTGAATACCTTTTGCTTGCTCGTTTTGAGACGTTTGAAATCGAAGATGTTCTTCCAGTACGTCTCCCTGGTTTCACGGGTGAACTCTCTTTTCCTAAAGTTGAACTCCGGACTGATTTCCCTCATGATGCCGTAAAGGACGCCGGAGTCGATAGTCACATAATGTGACTTGATGTTGCACAACGGAACGACGTTGAAGCGCTTCCCCATTAGGAAAGCCTTCTGTCTCTCCCACTCTTCATTCTTGTCCTCACTCGGCTTCATCTCCGCCTTGCGTTCGAGTTCACGGTCCAGAAACACGAAATAGCGCAGGATGAGGCGATAATGTCTTTCCTTATCTTTTTTCAACTCTGATACCTTTGCTGCTTGATTCGCCAGCCCCAGTACCGCACGGTGCTCTTGTATAGGCGCACGGATTACAGAAGCTTCATTCGTGCTCCTGTGTGACGTCTTCTCATCAACGAATTCGATCTCATCTTCATGCTTGCGATCGTTCGTGATGCCATCGAGAATCGCCCATATTCCTTTGCGAGAGATGCCCGGATAGAGTGCAAACACCGCGCGTATGATGAAACGTTGGAGCTTCATGGTCATATGGTTCCTCAAGTTCGTGACGTACGTTTTCATCGCCCCGTAGGTGTAAACACTCGAGTCACCCCTGTATCGAGCACCGCCGAAGCGGGATTCGGTGTGATTTTCGTGGAGGGCGTGCACTAGCTCATTTTGCTTCCGCGTTTCCGCTGTACCAAGCATCAGATGGCGAATAAAAGTCTTGTCGAATAATTCTTTCCGAACTTCGACTGTTTAGATGTCCGTCACGTCGCGATACATCCTCTTCACCAAATGCATGAGTCCTGAAGAGGCCTTTACAATACTCAAGGAGTACGACTCGTCATGGGTTCTGATAGCCTCCCGCACTTTTTCCCTGTACGGATCCTTGATATGTCCAAGAATACAGACTTTCACTACTGTCTCGTCGTACTGTCGTCTTTCTTGCAGCCATTGGCGTCGGGCTTCCATCTTTTGCTTCCTGGCCCTCTCCAGTTCCTGTGGACTCGGCACTGTTTTTCGGTTTTTTTTTCTGGAAACCGGCGACACACTGGGCCTCCGGCATCCTCCACTTCCACTTACGTACATTTCCTTTTTATTTTTTTGAAAAAGGAACCCCCTTTGACTGCTTCTTCTATGAACCGCGAACAATGACTTGAATACACTCTCTTGAGAGTTGAAACACAACGGAATCGAAAAAATATACTTTGCTACGGCTTCAGAGCGAATACTACTCGTACATTAGAGCAGAATGCTAACGATCAGGATCGCGTTTCACTTCAACGGCGAGAAGCACGTCATGTATCATGCCCGCCAGATATGGAGGTACGCGCATCGACCATGCTACACAAAAAAGGAAGAGGAACTAGCAGTTCAATTGCAACGAGATAACGATTTCTTCTCCCTCTATGATACATATTAAAAGGGAGGCAAGATTTCCATGTAGTCGAAACTTTACTTTCCGGGCGGAAGGCCCTGCGAGCCGGACGAGTCTGCTAGACCAGTCCTTCATGATCTTCCCAGTGCTCAGTGCTGTGGTGATATTCGAGCAACTCGACCGAAACGCAGTTTATTCTCGGGCCGGGGACGGGTATGCTGCGTCTGGGCATCGCGCTGGTCGCAGTGGACTCCTACAAAGTCGTTTCGCGCCACACTACACTGTACCTCTGTCTGCGCAGAGTGCATGCTCCCAGGATGATATTGAATCCCGACCACGTTTCAGGTGAAGCTTTCCTCGATCCGAATCCCTCAGTGGTATGGCAAAGCCGCTCTGCCTCTATGATGCATCGGCATCAGCCGTATAAGCGCTTTTGCTGGAGGTCAAAGCGGGCACTCGGCGCACTTTAGTACTCACAAAACGATCCGTATATCCGAGAGGAAGTAAGCGTCATGGAACTTGAGGATAGGGTGCATCATGATGGACACTTTTTCGATTATTAATCCACATCCCGCAATTTGCGATCCAAGTACAATCTGAGCGTTTTGTCAAACCGAAAAGAAATCACCATGGCTGCAGACGCCCCCGGCGTGCTCACGAGTTGTTCAGCTCAGCGCCTCTATGGTTCCAGAAGGTGCTTGCTCTGCCAAGGAGCTCACTGAAAACGACCAACTCCGCCAAATATATGCAATTTACTATGGCAACCGCAAAGCAGCAGTCCTTGCCGTTGCCCAGCGTTACCGAGTTTTTGACTTTTTAGAAGCCCGCGAACCGGCCGGAGCAACCCTCGATGATATCGTGCAAGCATACGGCTTTTCAGTTCGCGGAACGAAGGCGCTACTGCTTGCACTCGAGTACCTGAATCTGGTAAAGATTGCAAATGATCGCTACTTCTTAGCACCGTCCAGTCGACAGTTCTTGGTTTCCACTGCACCAGAGTCTGTCGCTGGCTTGATCGACCTGGAGTTCTCGGAGTTTATCACACCGAGCGCCCTTGACCAAGCTTTACGTTCCGGACGACCACAAGTCTACGACGCTGTACCAGACGTATGGCAACAACACCAACAGGATACAGAGCGCTGCGTCCGCTTCACAGCTGCGATGCACGCTATCAGCAGTGGACCCGCTCGTGCTATGGTCCAGAGGCTCGCCCTCGAGCCGCACTGGGGCCTGCACGCGTCACTGGCAACGCGACCGCATCGTCTGCTTGATGTCGGTGGTGGCAGTGGCTGCTATGCCATCGAATGGATGCGGCATGCACCTGTACCTAACAGCGAAGCCGACGTGCTCGAGACGCCAGCCTGCAGCCGCGTGACCCAGCACTACATCGACGAGGCCGCTTCGAGCATCCAACCGAATCGTATTCGCGTCCTGCCCGGTGATATGTTCACAGAAGAAGCGTACGGTGATGCGAATAGGTATACGCACGTCCTGCTCTCGCAGATCCTTCACGACTGGCCAGTGCGTAGCGAGGCGTCGTCCGCACCGCGGCGAGATGGCGAACGCCTGGTAGAACTTGCGTGGCGGGCGCTATCTCCTGGAGGTGTCCTTGTTGTTCACGAGAAACTCGTGCACGATGAAGACTCCGCCATGGTGACTATAGATATGTTGCATTGGACCCAGGGTCAACAGTACACAGAGGCGATGATGCGGGAGCTGTTACGCGATGCGCATTTTATCGAGGTGCGCTTTCGGAAGACGCCTCACACCTACTGGTGGCTAGCCCTGGCGCAGCGACCATTCACCTCGAGTACGTAGTCCTGCTGCAGAGAAGCAGGCGATGACGAATCGGTACCACTGGGAGGTTAACAGCAGTATCCACCGAAATCTTGCGTATATTCAGAGGCGCACACACCCCATACCTAGCATTATGACGCAGAGGTACTGCATACATTCCCGTTGTGTTGCAGCTTGTCGCTTTACACGCACCAATTAAGGCAGCTCAGATACCCGGTGCCCCGGCCTGCCCGAAAACGCCGAAGCGTGTGCACCGTGCGGCATTAGATGCATTGTCGTGCGGTTGTCGCAACAGCGGATACAGCGGACGCGCACACCCCTGTCTTGTATCCGTGGTCAGCGCCGCGTATCGACTCTACGCCAGCTTAGGTGCCTTGATCCGCCTAGGTACATTGCACCAGCCCAGGAGCCTGCTGCTCCGCAGCGGCCTCCGTACCGTTCGTATTGCCTCTGCGGACTGCACACTAGGCCTCTGGTGCGGATGCAGTGACATCGCTGGCGCTGCCTACCTGTAGCGCTCTGGGTGACGTCTCCCGCAGCGCCGTATCGATCGTGTAACCAAAACGCTCTAGGATGGACTTCACTTCCGGCTGTAGAAGTACGCTACGTTCCGCCACTGCCAATTGTTGGAGAACAGCGAGCACTTCGGGATCTGCGCTCTGCATCAGCGCAGATAGCGTCAAGAGCGCTTGGCGTCGAACGTCGGCTTTCTGTGCGCCCAGAGCGAGTCGCGCAAGACGCCGACAAAAGATGCCTCCCTGGTACGCACTGAGCGCGTCTCGGAATCGCGCACTTGCTTCGATCATTTCTCGGTAGGGGCCGAGAATGTATTCCGCATGACACGCGGAAGAGCTCTGGTGTTGCAGCGGCAACCACTGGGAGCCACTGGCTTCGCAGTTCGAGTCTGCGATCTTTGCGGCAGCTGTCACTGGAGCACGCGGCGATCTCGTTTCAGCGTTGCAGAAAGGTAGCTCTGCGAGCACCTGCAAGAACGTTGAAACGGAGCCGGCGTCAGCAGATAGCGGTTCGTGAGGCAGCAGCAGCAGCACATCTTCGATCTGTCGAAGACTGGTTTTGCTGGCGTGCATCCAAGTCACCAGCGATTCCAGGATCGCCTTCTGGTGCGACGTCAACAGGTGCGACACCCGCATGTCATCGTCTCTGGGCGACGCTTCGGGTGCGGTGATGCTCGCTCCGCGCTCCGACAGCGTGTTTGCTGCGCTTGGGGGTCGCGTGGCGGCTGCTGCAGGCGCTAGCGATACCGCCTCGGCCTCCTTGGAAGCACGTAGACGCTGTTGTCGAACGACAGTGCCCAGTAATTCCCCGATCAGGAAGCCGGTGACACCATTCTGCCACAAAACTTGACGAATACGCTCTGAGCTGCAGTCCAAGGCACACAGAATCTCGATAGCGAAACCTCGCAACGGATGTTCGCCGCTTTGACCAGGAGCGTCCTCCGAGCATGCAGTGCCTGGGTGGATCCGGTTAGAACCGGCACCCGTGCCCGATGGCGTCTGTGATACAGGTCCAGTGCCCGCGATAGCTCCACCGCCAGCGCGGGCCAGCTGCAGCAGATAGCGTACCAGCTTGCCATTGTGTGCACAAACTGCTTCTTCCTGTCGTTCTCTGGTCTCCAGGGGACCTCGCAAACGACACAAATTGAAAAGGGTTATGATGATGCGCCCATCGAGCAGCATGCTGTGCTCCAGCATGCCCACCAAGACGGTGATCGCACCCGAAGTTTGCAGCGCCCGATGGGACTCCTGATGACCACTCAGATCGCGGAGCGAATTCAGGACACTCAGCTGATCGCGCTGATCTCTCAACGCCGGCAGGATATGCACAATGGGTTGAAGGACACTGCGGCGGGCCATGTGTTTCTCAATGACCGAGTCTGCTGGCGGAAAGAGCAGCCATAGCTCCACGAGGCGGCTAACCAGGTGCTCGACGTGCTCCTCGTGCAGCGCGTGCGTCTGACGCGCTTTGGTCGGCGATTCGTGATCCAGCTTCTGCTGCTCAACACTGGGAGCCGGTTTGTGCGCCAGCCATTCAATACACCATTCGAGCGCCTCGGACAGGCGATCCAGAAACCCGTCCCGAGCTAGCAAACGGCAGATATCATGGCGACGACGCTGACTTTCCGTCTGCATCACGAGCGCCACCCCGCGCAGCGCAATGAGCGTCATTTCCCAGTAACGGCTAAAGTCGGGTTCGAGCAGGTGCACAAACACGCGCAGCCCTCGACTTGCAATGAAAGTTTCGATGAAACGAACATCGCTCTCATCAAGCACCGCCGCGGTGTCCAGCCTTTTCTGGTTGTACGCGAAAGCGAACGTTCTCCGATCGGATGCGGTCTCGGAGCCCGCGTCCTGGGCACTGGGCGCACACGCAACCTTGCCCTCGTGAACGCCTACATCTTCAACATCAATGTGCAGCATTTTGGCAAGCAAGTGCGCACTCTGCATTCGAACACGATCATTATAAGTTCGAGCGGAGAATTCTACCAGAATTGGGACTATTCCTGCAATACAGAGGTGCTCGCGGAATGCGCGCCCTTCGGCCGTCGAGTCTGGCACACCCGGCGTCGTGGCCGCTGCCTCGTTCAGAAACGCTAGAATCCGCTCAACGAGCACCTGCTCTTCAATGCCAGATGCATCTAATACTTCCATCAGCGGAATGAGCAGGTGGTGTGTCACCAAGTAGAATCGCTGGGGTTGAACTTCTCGGAAAAGCTCCAGGATAGAGTTGGCTGCCTCTACAGCGCGCTGCTTGGAGTCGCCGAGCGTGAGGTCAGCCCGCACCAATGCGGAAATCTTGCGACTGATTTCCTCCCATACCAGACGTTCGTAGCGATCTCGAGGCAACGAATCGGAGTGTCGTAGCTTGCGTTCGCTTCTTCGTCGCTGCCGGGGAATAGCATTTGCATCGGTATCGGCATCGGCAGGCTCGGTGGGTTGCAGTCGAGCCGCTTGCGAAACGTCGCCAACTTGGACGAGTGTTGAGGCTGTTGGTGGATTCAAGGAATCTCCTTCGCTCTCAGCAGATGAGATTGAAGGTGACGAGAACAAAGACAAGGATTGGCTCTGGTATCCAACATGTGGAAACGAATGTCTCAGAGACAAGGAGCGCTCCCGCGATTGCCGCAACCTGGATCTTGAGACCGGAGATGACGTTCGATTCCGGGAGCGATCCCCAGCGACTTCAGAGTCCGGTGTAAGGTCCGGCGTATCCGTTTCCGAGTCGGTCTCATCCGAACTCGGCATGTCTACGGATACAGAGAATCTCGTTGTGTGGAGCGACTGCCGCCATCGCTGCAGCTCCTCCAGAAGCAGGTCCTCGTTCTCGATACCTAAATCATCGTAGGTCTCTTCCTTTTCAGCAAACATCTCAAGGGTCTCCACAGAGATGCGAACTGGGGGCGCGCTTCCTGCTATGGATCCACGTTGCTTGTCGTGATGCGCACTCGTCTGGGGATGATCGGTGCCCACGGAGGATTGCTTCATCGATGCCGGGGCCGCATGCGGCGCCATAGAGGCCAGCAGCGCTGCTCTGCGCTGGCTGGGGACTCCATTCGGATCCGCGGTGCCTCCAGAGACTCCGTCTTGGTGTTCCTCAGCTGGGCGCGATAACCGCTCCGTCGTCGGCGCTTTGTTTCCGAACGCAGCCAAATCCTCGGCAGAGCGCAGCGTCATGCTGTCGAAATCCTCCGCAATGTCTGGTTCCTCTTCGTCGAGATCCTCGGCAGCCGGTGCATCATCGAGTTCCTCGTCCATGAGCGAATCCTCCGATGGAACTTGCACATTCACTGATTTCGGAGGCGGCACCGGTAGGTGTGGAACTGGCTCGTTCTCGTGGTGCGATGCAATCGCGCTGTGCTTCGAGGAACCTCTTCGATGTTTCTGCTGCCGCCTTGGTTGGTTGCCAGGATACGTATCGACCGAATCTGACTCGTCCGAATCGCTCGACGCTTCCATGAGTCGGGATTCAGCTCTCTTGAGCTCGCTGGTTCGCTTTACCAGCCACGGATGCCGAAGCAGCATCTCCGCTGAAGGTCTCCGTTCTGCATCCTTCTGGAAGCATTGGAGCAGAAAATCCGCCATACCCTCGCTGACGTTCGGGGGCAATGGAGGATGCTCATCACTTACGATACGAAACAGTGCAGACATGGGTGCCAGTTCATAATAAGGCGGATACCCCGTAAACAATTCGATCACCGTACAGCCGATGCTCCAGATATCGCTAGCAGTCCCGTAGCCGCTCATTTCGATGATTTCCGGCGCCATCCAGTACGGTGATCCCGCGATCGAGGGCGCCGCTGCAGGTCCCCCGGCAGACGCACTGCCACTGCTCCAAAGAGTCTCCGTGTCACTGCGCATGAGCTTGGTTGCGACGCCAAAGTCGGCGAGCTTCACGAACGCGCGCTTGTTGAGCAGGATATTCGCGCCTTTGATATCGCGGTGAATGACACCCTGCTCGTGCAGGTACGTAAGACCTTTCAGCGCCTGGGATACGTACCACGCAATCAAGGTCTCTGGAAGCGGACCGAAACGGCGAACAATACCAGCCAGAGACCCAGACTCCATGAACTCCGTAACAATCGAAATATGCCTCTCATCGTGAAGCACTGTAGAGTACTTGACGATATTGAAATGATTGAGCTTGGAGAGGAGCTCAATCTCGTTTCGCACCGCCTCGCGGTCTGCAGGCCCCATATGCTCGATTGGGATTTGTTTCACCGCCACAAAGTAACCCGTGCTGATCTCAATAGCCTTATAGACGACACCATACGCGCCACGACCGAGCTGCTCGCCCAGATAGTACAGAACCTCGCCCGTACTGGAGCAGAGGGTTTTCACTTCGGTGTTTGCGCGAGTTCGAAGAAGACTCCGCGGCACGGATGAAGGCCGACGAGCAGTCGATAACGTCTGAGCGATGTTGCTTGTTTGTTTCGCTCTTGAGGGGCTTTTCGCGCGACCAGCGTTTCGTTCGCCTGACCCAGGGCTACCACTTGTCTCCTTCTCTTGGTTGCCTGCCCTGTATTTGCGGTCGCTCAGCTTTTTCGAGAAAGAGTTACCATACTCCATAGAGGCCTTTTACAAGTAAGAAATCTATCCAAGCACTCGGAACGAGCACTCTAACAGAATCACCAGAGGCCTCTCTCTTTCTCTCGGGGTTCGCGTGCGCAAGAGCAGGGATCCNGGTGTACGTTCTGCAGTTCCCGGGGACTCGTGCACGCGCACACGCCATACGCGCCAGTTCACCGACTGCGCGATGGATCGGCGGCACGCCGCGGCGCTCAAGGCATCGCACAGGCGCGACGCTGTCAGCGTGTGCGCGCCCCGACCGATGGCCTACGCGCGGACACGCGCAGCGCCTCCTGCCTTGGACATGTCGCCCCTGTGCAGGATCGTGTGCTCCTCGGGCACATACACGCGCCCTCATTCGATCTGTATCGTAGAACGCTCTTGATCCAGTCCGCGTATGCCTAGAATCGTGAACGCTGTACCATATGAAATACCTTCTCCTTTAATGGGTCATGATGCAGTGCACGCATTACAGTGAAGAATCTGTCGAGTGAGCTGGAGTACCCTGGTTGCGCGAACGCGACTACGAGTCAGCGGCAGGGACACGAGACCCAGTGCACCACAACGAGCATGCGCACGCGTACAGCGTCCAGGCGCAGGTATGCCATGAACGTGCTGCGACTGGTGCTGCGACCCCCATGCTGTCGCGCCTCCAGCGTATATACGCTTCTACGGAATACACCTGTCGAGAGCCTGCTCTTTGAATGCGCAACTTTTATGAATCATGCATACGATACGCTCTGTTTGTAGAATCATTATCTGGGAATCTGCCTTTACCAATGACCTCGTCTTGTGCCGCCGCTGTTTCCATCGAGGGAATCGCGATCGCGTGCATATCGCGACGGCGTCGATTCCGTGTTGACTTGTCAAGAGCAGCGAGGTTGGTGAGCCGGCTTTTTTTTTACCGAGAACAATTGCTCATTGGGGAATGGAAATCGGCGTCTTCTACGATGAGGGTGCACCACGAGAACTGTGGTTTGCTGTCGTGCAGCCATCGGCATCGATGCGGGGGCTTTGCTGGCGGCCCCGACACACCTCCAATAACCTGACTGTTCATGGGTGTTGAGGCAGCCGCCGCAGCCATTCGTGCATGCAGACGAGCATAGGTTCATCGAGAAAACTGACGCTGGGCTGCGTCACAAACAGCATGGATCCTCCGTCATGTATGCATTCGGGACGCACCCGCTGCGGGTTTAATTAGCAATAGCTCGAGTTTTGACTTTACGAGAAAGCGTCCACATCTTGGTGTCAGGACAACGAGCGTGCATCTGCGCAAGCCGATATCCCCAGACTCGTGCACGAGCGCACCGATCGATGCACGGGTAGGAATCGGTGTCGAACCCCATGTGTCTGTGTAGATGTATGCGTGTGTTTCTCTCTCTCGCATCGAAGGCGTGCCGGGTATCCCGGATGCTGCTCAAAGCCCAAGCTCGAGTGAATGAGTCCTACCTCGTGCCCCTCATGGGATAATGCGTTGCCTTCGAGTGTTCTATGAACTCGCCGGGGACTCGCCCTGATGTTATCGCGAGGTTCTCGGACTGGTCCGTTTTCAAAGGGTCTGTCTGGCAAGCGTACGGTACCGATTTGTGGCCTCCACCAAATGTTTCTGCGTTCCCGGTTCCATTGCAGAATGTCCTGCGTCCTCAACAACAACAAATGCTGCGTTCGGGAGCTGCTTCTTCAAGAGCCACGCGGTCTCGAATGGGCAAACAATATCGTAGCGGCCCTGGATGATAGTGCAGGGAATATTTTGCAGACGAGCGCACTGGCTTGGCTCCAGAAGCCAACCATCACGTTCAAAGAAACCACCATGCATAAAATAATGGCATTCGATCCGCGCGAAGGCCTCAGCGAATTCCGGCGTCTCGAATTTGCGCGCAACGTCGGCAGCTGCGCGGAGGTGCGAGGTTCGGCCCTCCCAGGTGCTCCAAGCACGCGCGGCTCGCAGTCGCTCTTCCATATTTGCGGAGGTTAGTCTCCTGTAGTACGCCTCAGTCAAAGCAAGTCGGGCCTTTTGATGCACGCCAAGCGTTTGCTCTCCTGGCGGCGCCTGAAATGCTCGCTCCTCCGGTGGAATGACCTCGACAAACTCCTGCCAGGCCTCTGGGAAAATGCGATCGGCGCCCTCGCCCTCATAGAACCAGGCGAGCTCCCGGTGTCGCAGGGTGAACACACCGCGCAGTACCAGCGCAAGGACCATCTCAGGATGGGTCACAGCAAAGGTTAGTGCAAGGGTCGAGCCCCAAGATCCCCCGAAAACCAACATTTTCTCCCTAATGTCGAGATGCAGGCGTAGCCTCAGGATATCCTCGACCAAGTGCCACGTCGTATTCTCCCGCAACTCTGCGTGAGGCGATGATTTACCATTGCCCCTCTGATCGAACAGAATGATCCTATAGTGTTGTGGATCGAAGAACTGACGGTTCACGGGTTCGATCCCGCCGCCAGGACCGCCGTGGAGGAATAATGCCGGCGTGCCCGTTGGATTTCCAGCCTGTTCGTAATAAATCGTGTGCAGCGACGAAACCTGCAGAAACCCAGAGTCAAATGGCTCAATTGGCGGATAAAGGAAGGTTTTCATCGACAGGTGCCTTGTCCGTTTAGCTGCGTTCGCGTTGCCCCTCAAGACGCAGAAACGATTGCGTCGCGACAACCAAAGTCGTCCCTGTACAGATAGCAGGGTGCGTACGCGTGACACCTGCCGCCCACCTCGAGTCGAAGCGAAACGAATCGCTAAGTTTGCAACCCGAAATTCACTCTGTATCGAGCGCTGTCCGGTAAACCAGCCGACTCCTGCGTTCCGGCAGTGAGCAACGAAACATGCGTGCTGCATAGAGCGCCGATCCNTGCACACAGGCGTTCTGGGCATCAGCGCGCGCTGATCTTCATCCATGCGGNGCTGTCGCCCGCCAAGTGATGGTGATACCGCATCGNTGCACGTAAGCAGGATTCCGTCGAATGCTTGATTGCTATCGATCACTGGGGAGCAGCGTAGCGTTTCGCGCTAGCCAATGCCAGGTTCCAAGAAACTCGCGCAAGACTCGNCGTTGGGATGGTGGATAGATCGATGTATCCGGGGAAACGCCGGGTTGCTACGCGGTATGTGGACGCCGAATGCGCCGCCGCTTCGGACGCCATTCAGGGACAAAACAGCGTNAAGTCNCTTTTCGACAGGCTTCAGCTTGAGGCAGTCAGAATCTTTTCGCTTCGTCGAGCGCGTGCTCGAGTCGACGCCCACACAAGGGTATGNCAAAGCCGTTCTGGCTGCGTACGGTATCCGCGACGGCNTTAGAGGCACCGCAGAAGGTGCGCGCCGGAGGCTTGGCACGCAGCGCCTCCCCGGAGCTTACCGTGATGCCTGCGAACGCGTGTGCGCGCGATCGCGTTGCTGCCGATGCCGCATGTGATGATTCCCTTTATGCGAATACGCCGCAGCTACGGGATACACGGGACAGCGCAGCCAGGAATGAGCACGGGTTGAGAGCCAGATATTTACCGCTGGTCATCGAAGCGCTCAAGCTCTCCGATGCGCGGCACCATGGTGACCGCGTATCATGGAATGCGCGACCCGACCAGAGAAAAGAGAGCATCAGCGTCGTCCGATTTGGGTCCAACGCGATCCCCGATAATCCTGCCAGTCGGTGAGATACTGCCAAACATGCGCATTGATCCGGGGGCACTGGTCATGAAAAAAAAAGCGAATTTCGAGACAAAATCATCCCTGACGATCACGCTTCACCATGAACGCACTTCTCTGCGCAGTTGCCAGACGTTCGCACGAACGCAGCGCACCAGTTCGAGCGCTTCATAACAGGGGCTTGAACTCGTGGCGCCCGCCANCGAGGCAAACTCCTCACATCAGAGCTCATTCTCGATGCTTTGCTGTACTCTACAAAGTCTGTTTTGGAACTTTGGACGCGGGTTACCCATCGGCAGCAGATGCGCTTTTGGGAGATTCCGGGGAAACGCACCAATCATAGGTCGGAAAAACGTGCCGCGCTTCGAACTGCGACGCNATGCAGTGCGCCCCGTCANGCGGGCATCTCGTGGAACCTGGCAGCTTCGGGAAGGAGTGGTTGTTGCGTTCTGAGACGCCCACAGGCCTTGGGGCTATCAGGGTCGACTGGTGCGTTCTTTGAAATTGAACCATATAAAATAACTCTGGCAAACCCGTACAGAGAGCGCTGAGGCACTCGCGACGTTTGTTTTTCGAGGTCGCTGGGGAGGTGCGGCTGTGGCTTGCGCTTGCGCATCAACGTCTAAGAACAGTCTGTTTGCGGCACTTCGAAAGAAAACTTTGCAGCCGATCGGCACAGAGCGTTTCACAAATCGATCCCAATCTCGGAAGCACTGAACTGGATGCGCTGTCGCATTACGCGGGCCCGACTAGTTGCGGCGTGGACCTGGAACGCGAACGACGACTTGTGTGGCATATGCCGTCTTCCTTTCGACGGGACCTGTAACGCATGCAAGACGCCAGGAGACGACTGTCCTTTGGCACTGGGTGAATGCAGGCACGCTTTCCACCTGCATTGTATTCTCAAGTGGCTTTCCTCGGAGACGTCGCGGAACCATTGCCCTCTATGTCGACAGGAGTGGCAGTTTCAGCAACGGTAACAGCAAGCGAGCAAGAGCAGAGTACAGCAAGAGACGCTCGCGTACGGCGGCGGGGCACAGAGCGGCACGTGACCAGAAGGGTAAAGCGACGCACCATCGACCGCTATGTCGCAAGAAAACACATTTTGTGGAGTCGCTTTGATGAAGGCATTCAGATGACCTGGAATTCTTTCTACGAAGTGACGCCAGAGCCGATCGCCTTGCATATTGCTACGCGATTTCAGACCAGAATAGCGGACTCTCTACTCGTAGCCGACCTCTTTGCAGGCGTCGGGAGTAATGCGATCGCGATGGCAAGACTCTTGACCAAAGACGCACCTCAGCGTTTGCCATACGTTGTTGCCGTGGACCATAACGCGGTCAAGTGCGAGATGCTACAACAGAATGCGCGTATCTATGGCGTTGCACAGCGGATCGACGTCGTTATTGGCGATGCATTCGCGTTCGTCCGGCGCTGGCGGAGAATGTTCGACGGGGGTTTTGCGAGCCCGCCCTGGGGTGGACCCGCCTATCGACGCCGTCCAGTTTATAATTTGGATGCCATGCGGCCATACTGTGCTTCAGAAATTTTTCGCTTGGGGTGGCAAGTTTCGCCGAATTTCGCAGTCTTGCTGCCGCGCAATAGCGACGTATCGCAACTGGCCGAGATTGCACGGAGGCGCCCCCTCGAGGTTGAAGAGAACTGGTTGGAAGGTCGACTGATCACGCTTACTGTTTACTCGGGTGCACTTGTTCAGCCCTGAGTTGGGTATGTATTCGATGGAAGCGAAAGTTTTCAGCATGATTGCTCATCTGGGAAAGCGGACATGACACCCATTCGATGGAGGCGAAAGTTTCAGCGTGATGGCCCTTGCCGGAACGGTGTGTATCTGCCAGGGTCTGAACCGCCTTCCAGAACCCGGGTTACAGCGGTTACCCTGCACACGTGACGCGCGGTTCACGCTTGACCTTAGTGCTACGCAGCAGAAATGCGCTGCCGGCTGTGGGCATACTTGAAGGCTCCGTTCTCGGGTATGCGTGTAACCTGCCTGTCCATTGGTAATCAGTGAGTCTGGAGCCAGATCTTCTACATAAATTGAACAGACCACCTCTGTGATAATTGCGTTTTTTACGGTGATTAGTTTTGGAAGAATTTGCCACTGGCTGCCGCCTCATCATCTGTGTAGGTCGTATACTGCGTAACGCCGAATACTGGAGCATTACTATCGTTTCTCAATTTGTCTGGAGAATCGTTCCTGGTATATACATAAAACGCTGCAGGCTTTCTGGATTCCTGAACCAAACTATACCAAAGCTTTGCTCCAGGCGAGAATCCAATGTCCTCTCTCTTGACCACTGGTTTTCTTTTATTGAAAAGGCTAAGTATTTCAGCGCAACGCTCACTCCAGGGACCAAATAATTCCTTCGAGCGTTCGCTGGGTNGGAAACCGCGGAACGCGCCGGAACCACGAGACACTGCAACCGTTGCTCGAGTCGTTCAAGTTTCGATGGAGCAACTGCTTGCGACGAGGTGCTCCATCACGAGAGAGGCTGAGCGAGCCATCGTGGAGTCAAAAGCTATGCTATGCCTGAGACGGCGTCCTGCAAATTACTGTTTAGAAGATCCTCTCGGTCGATATGTTTCAGCAGGGAGGCTACGACAACGGTTTCAGACTAGTTTTTT
>JGI24721J44947_10006752_pt1 | contig 15372 bp, 13 predicted proteins | sample YelNatPaOPGAMG01_FD_44947 | JGI IMG/M metagenome (IMG submission 44947)
CTTCTGTCGATGACTGCGTACTTCATTATTAAAGGAATTTCAACATAGCCAAGCTGTTGAATAAACTGAAGGTCTGAAAGGGAACGTTCGGCCGGAGTTCCTGATGTCAGAGAGTTCGAAGCAAGACCTTCCAGCGATGGAATGTTTCCCAGGGAATTTCCTGCCGCAAAGAAGGAATTGGACACAGCAACAGACTCCTTATTCTGCAGTATGTCGGCCCCGTTGAGTGAGTATTCTGACGGAGAGAAGGACTCTTTCCACTGCAGGCCCATACCGGAGTAGCCCACGCCGGTTCCTATGGAAATACGCTTTGATATCTGATAATGAAGCTGTACTGATCCTGCATAGGTAGTAAGAGGCTGTTCCTGACTTTTTGCCGATACTCCCGAAGCATCAGCCAGCGCTCCTGTAGTCCGGCCATGAACGTCCCGGTAGGCCAGTACCGGACCAGCCCGCCCGTCAAGAACAAAATGACGGCTAAACTCAGTTTGGCTCTTCTCTTCGGTTTCCACTTCAAATCCTTCATCAGAAGGCAGTGATGCCAGCAACAGTTTTTCCCTGATACCGGGCAGCCTCCAATCCGACGCCATGGCCATGGCCGGTTCTTTTCTCCGGAGTGAAGGAAAAGAAACCTCAGGATATACCATCTGATTTTCTTCACCAGCCTGATTTTCATTAAAGTCAGCAGTATTTTCCATTGCCGTCGGGCCAATACCTGTCTTTTTTATGTTGGTTCTGGCATTTGGAAGAATATTTTCACCTGCCGGTGGAGGGGTAACAGAAGAAATTGCTGAGCTTCCGGTGGCAATTTCCGGTGTCGTCTGGTGTTTTTTCTGAGGCAGGTTACCGGCAACAGGCTGATTCTGCCGCCCGAGATAGTATCCTGAGAGCACAGCAAAAGCCAGAATAGCAGCTGCCGCGGAAAGGCGGATCCAGAGCAGTCGCTTTTCCTTCTTTCTGCCCAGAGCTTCCTGTACCGCATTCCATACTTCGGCAGGCGGTTGCACTTCGTAATCCGACAGCTTCCGGAAGGTTTTTTCAATACTATGTTCTTCCTGCGGTTTCATCGTATTATCCTGCTCTGTAATTAATTTCCGAATATTTTTTCAGTTTGTTCTGCAGAATTTCCCTTGCCCTGCTCAGATTCGACTTGGAAGTTCCCTCAGTAATTCCCAGCATTTCCGATATTTCCTTGTGGGAATATCCCTCAACGGCATACATATTAAACACCATCCGGTACCGGGGAGGCAATTCACTGATCATCTGCAGAAGATCCTTTTCCGTCACCAGGTCGGAGGCAGTTTCCGGAGCCTGCTCCCCCACTCTTTCAAGTTCATACACCGGATTCATTTTCAACCTGTCGCGATACTTCTGCAATGAAATATTCACCATAATTTTCCGTATCCATCCTTCAAAAGAACCTTCAAAACGATATTGTTTTATTTTCCTGAAAACCCTTATAAATCCCTCCTGCAGGTTGTCCTTTGCCTCATCTTCATTGTCGGCATAACGCAAACACAGGCTGAACATCCTACCGGCAAACATCTGGTACAATTCCTTCTGTGCTTTCGGATCCTCATCCCGGCAGCCCTTAATGATATGTTCAAGTTGATCCACGTGTCCGGGGCAATGATCTCAACGAAGGTACTGCAAAATGTCTGCCGTTTTGAGTGTAAGATGATAAAAAGTGGGAAAAGGTTGCGTCGGAGGGTTACGCAACCTTTTGGCAAAAAATAGTATCTTTAGATAAAACAGATAAAAAACGGGCATATGAAGAAGTCAGTTTATCTCATTTTAGGCGGAATCATTCTGCTGTTGAATCCGGCCTGCGAAAAGAAGAGCGACGATGATCAAAACACCAGAATGAAGGAAATTGCCCTTACGCCGGTTCAAAAGAGCCTGGTGCAGGCGGGCAATACCTTTGCCCTGAACCTGTTTGGCACTACCTGCAGGGAAGAAGAAAACAAGCCCCAGGTATTTATTTCTCCGTACAGTGTTTCAGAAGCCTTAACCATGACGTACAACGGAGCAGCAGGGGCAACAGCCGATTCCATGGCGCAGGTTCTTGGATACGGCAATATGAGCAGGGAAGAAATCAATGCCTATTGCAAAACCCTGCGAACTACTCTTCTCACACTGGACCCGAAGGTTCAGCTTTCGATTGCCAATTCCATCTGGTACAGGCTTGGATTTGACGTCCAGACATCGTTTATTGATGTAAATAAAACATGGTTTGATGCAGCAGTGCAGGGACTCAATTTTTCCTCCCCGCAGGCGCCCGCCACCATTAATAAATGGATAGCCGACAAAACCAATAACCGCATCAAAGATGTGATTCAGGAAATCGATCCGGCAACAGTGATGTTTCTGGTCAATGCCATCTGGTTTAAAGGAATGTGGACCAACAGCTTTGACCCCAAAAATACCATGGTAAAGGACTTTAATTGCCCGGGAGGAAAAACGGTCACCGCTTCCTTCATGCAACAGGAACACACCTTCCCTTACTATCGCAACGATGTGTTGGCTATGGCTGAAATGCCCTACGGACAAGGAAATTATGCCATGCTGGTGCTTCTGCCAAACGAAGGAAAAACAATTAACGATATATTGAACTGCCTGAATTCCGAAAACTGGGCTGAGTGGAAAACAGGGCTGCAGGAGAAGAAATTAAGGATTGAGTTTCCGAAACTCAAATTTACTTACAAGATTACCCTGAACCAGGTATTCTCAAAAATGGGTATGGGGATTGCCTTTACAGATGATGCCGATTTTTCGGGAATTAATCCAATCGAAGATCTGCTTATTTCGAAGGTGTTGCACCACAGCTTTCTGGAAGTTAACGAAGAAGGAACAGAGGCAGCGGCCGTTACGGTTGTTGACGTTGCAGTAACCTCTGCACCGGTTGAACCGGAGATAATACCTTTCGTCGTCAACAAACCTTTCCTTTTTGCCATTCACGAGCGCAGCACCGGTGCCATTCTATTTATGGGAATGATCAACAAACCGGGAAATTGATAGTGGATTGCAGGAAAATCAAAGCATTCCACCGTGTACTTCACTTTTTCCTGCTCAGGCGAATCATCCCGTACTGAAAATTTTTCCTTTTTTATACCGGAAGAGATGGCAAATGAAGGATTTCTGGAAACCTGAATGGATTGATTCAGCAAATCGGCCATAGCAATGATTTTTGCGGCCATGCTGTCATCCATCGTGTAAATGTAAGATGGCAGACTTACCGGCTGAAGCTGGTAATATGCCTTCTGCCCGGATGCTGCCATGAGCATGATTTCACTGAAGGTAGCGGTATTACCCGCTTCTTCACTGTCTTCTTTTTTGCAGGAAAAAAGAAGCAGCAAAAGCATCAGAGGGATTGCAATTGCTTTCATGACAGGTAATTTTTTTGGTATAAGTTACAAAAATCATTTGAAATTAATGTTCCCGTTGATGCGTTTCAGCAGGATGAAGCACGGATGACCCCAAAAAGACCATAACATTGCGTATTAGTTCGCTTACTCTCCTGATATGCAATCCGGCTTGAAAAGGTAATCCTCCTATAGGGTGCATTAAAACTTTGGTTTTATCCATCGAAGAAAAAACATTAATTTTGGGTATGATTACTTCCCTGAATGGATGATAGAGTTAAATATTGGCTTGAACTCTCGGATTATGACCTTGAAACAGCTATTGCCATGCTCAATAGCAGGAGGTACTTATATGTCGGCTTCCTGTGTCATCAAACCATAGAAAAAATATTCAAAGCATACTATACTTTCCTTACATCAGAAACAGCGCCATTTTCGCACAGTTTATCCTATTTGGCAAAAAAAGGTGATTTTTATGATGAATTTTCCGAAGACCAGAAAGATTTTATCGACAGGATTGAGCCTTTGAATATTGAAGCAAGATATCCTTCAAATAAAGAAAGATTATTAAAAAGCCTTACTTACGAAAAATGTCTTGATATAATTGAAAAAACCAAAGCTCTGCAGCAATGGATAAAAGCGAAGCTATAAAAAAGGTCAAGCAATATAAATTATTACTTAAACAGCATTTTGACCTTGAATCAGTTTACCTGTTTGGGTCTTATGCAACTGAAACCAACAGGGAAGATAGCGATATAGACGTGGCGGTTGTTGTGAATCATGTTTCACAGGACTTTTTTCTTGTCAATCCATTGCTCTGGAAGTTAAGAAGACAAATTGATGACCGGATTGAACCTGTTTTAATTGATAAAAACAACGACAAGTCTGGTTTTTTGGATGAAATCAAAAAAAATGGGATTGAAATTGAATAAGCCCAATCCATTGGAAGATTCTCAANCCTAAATAGCTTGCTTTTATTTTGTTTCAGAGGGACTGAGCCGGATTCCAACTCTGCCATTCAGCCCGCATTGCATTAGTTCGCTTGCTTTCCTTTTTTAAGGCCACCCTGTTTTATGGATATCAAAGCGAAAACAAAGCAATATCGGAGGATTCGGATCCTTATTGATTCAGCATGTACAGAGTAATATAGGCCATGGCTCCCATGGCTTGTGCGAGGGCCGGTTCATGAATGGAGAATCCTGCCGTATGGAGCGCCTGGGCTGGCGCTCCGGGAGTTTTGGTACCGAAACGATAAAATACAGCAGGGTATTTCTGCGAGTACCACGCAAAGTCCTCGGATGTCATCCTCAGGTCAAGAGGCACAACGTTTTTTTCACCGGCATACTGAACAGCTGCTTCCATAGCCGATGCCGTATATTCAGGATGGTTGACCAGCACAGGATAGCCTTTAAGGATGGTGCATTCGCAGGAACCACCTCCTGCCAGGGCGGTATGTTCACTCACTGAACGGATGAGACTGTGGGCTCCGGCTCTCCAGGGCTCGTCAAAGGTGCGAAACGTACCTTCCATTGTCACCTGATCGGGGATCACATTGGTAGCTCCCGCGGCAGTGACTTTTCCTATGGAAAGAACGGTGGGTACAGCAGGGTTTCCTTTCCGGCTGACGATCTGCTGGAGTGCCACAATAATCTGTGCTGTTATCAGCACCGGATCAGTTATTCTGTGCGGCATGGCCGCATGGCCGCCTTTGCCGGTTATGGTAAAATACAGTTCGTCGGTTGATGCCATATAGGCACCGGGGCGGAAACCCAGTACACCGCTTTCCAGTTCGGGATCGACATGCTGGGCGATAATCAGATCAGGTTCCCGTTCGCTGAAGAGCCCTTCTTCCATCATGCGCAATGCCCCNCCGGGAAGTTTCTCCTCACCCGGCTGGAAAATTAACTGCACGGTCCCTTCAAACTGGCCGGACATTTCCTTCAGTATACGGGCACAACCGAGCAGGGCGGCCATATGGGCATCGTGCCCGCAGGCATGCATCACCCCTGGATTTGAGGATGCAAAAGAGAAAGTGTTTTTTTCCTCTATCGGCAGTGCATCCATATCGGCCCGCAAGGCCACAAGTTTCTTCTCCGGCCGGGCACCTCTTATAAAAGCAGTAATTCCGGTACCTGCGATTCCTTTCCGGTAGGGGATATCCCATGCATCCAGCAGGGAGCAGATATAACCAGCCGTTTTCACCTCCTGAAACGACAATTCAGGATGCTGATGAAGATGCCTTCTGATGGCAATGATTTCCTCAAGAAGCTGTTCGCTGTGCTGATGAATAGAATCCCGTAACGACATAAAAAGCTTATTTTCCAAAGACAAGACGAAGGCCTACCAGAATAATCAGAATACCGAATATCCTTTTCAGCAACTGTTCCGGAAGACTGATAGCCAGTTTTGCTCCGAGAAGGCCGCCGATAAAAAAGGCAACCATCACAATCAGTCCGAAGCGATAGTTAACGTAACCCTGTTTTGCATAGGCAAGCATTGCCAGAAGAACGACCGGAGGGGTGAGAATAAAAAGGCTGGTCCCCTGTGCTTCGTGCTGGCCCATGCCCATAACCAGCACAAGCGCCGGTACAATAATGATGGCTCCTCCCACCCCCATGGTTCCGGAAACAATTCCGGCCACAAGACCGATCAGCAGAAGAAGCAGAATCTGAGTTATTCCCATGTTTGCCAGGTTATTAAAAATCCAGATTGAGTGACAAATAGAAAATACGGGGTAAAATTACCTTATTTTCGATACCATGCGCCCAGTCGAGACGGATAAAATACCCCAGAACCTGTGTGCGGAGGCCAAATCCGTATCCCGCAACTATCGGGTCGCGGTTCGACTGGATAATCACCTTATAGGTACCCCGGTCAATAACCTGCTTGTCGTAAGCATTCTTTCCCGAATAAGGCGATAACCCTGTCCATGCCGAACCTACATCAGCAAAACCCACAATCTGAAAATTGTTAAGGAAAGCAGAGGAAAGCGGCCTGTTGAGTATGTACCGGAAAACAGGAAAACGGATTTCATTGTTGATGAGGGCAAAATTATTGCCGTTCCTTATGTTTTGCGTGAAGCCGCGCATATCGGTTGCCAGAGTCTGGTAGGCGTAATTCACTTTAGGGTCGACAGCTACACTCTGGTCAAATGTGGGGTATTTGCCGGGAAAGATATTGATCCAGTTATCCACACTACCCAGATAATAGATGAGACGGGCATGACCAAAGGAAGTGCTGGCAGCAAAGCGGGTTGCCCAGATCAGGCTTCTGTGGATCCGAACGTAATTCCTGAAATCCACCCCCAGCACCCAGAGGTCTGTTTTCTTCTCATTTATCTGTTTGTAGTATTCGCCAAAAATCTTATACCGCGTACCGCTGTAAAGGTTAAGCCCCAGGCTACGGGTATTGTCAAAAATCACTTCTCCTTTCAGCCCTGCCCATGACCTGACATAATTGGGAGATTCAAGGCTTCTGACATCGGTAGCCAGCAATACCGTTCGGTCGTGCCTGAAACTGGCCGTTCCTTTCACCGCAAAAACCTGACTGAACGGATACCTGAGAATGTACATTACCTGGTGGGTCTGGGTTTTGATGAGATAATCATAATCGTAGAGATAGTTTTTGAAAACCTGCCTGTGAAAAACAACCTGCTTGTCGAGCCGTTTTTTCAGGTTTTCGAAGCTCAGCAGGTATTCATTGCTGTCAAAGTCGGTGGCAAAACGCACCCCTCCGATAATTTTGTAATCTTCAAACAGGTCATTTGTGCCCAGTTTGAAGAGCATATTGAACCCCGGATTATAATAAACGGCTCCTCCTGTAAAGGCCTGATAGGAAGCATTAAGAAAGGTAAAATCAATCTGGTTTACAATATAGTTGGTATAGAACGAAGTTTCGTAGATGCGCACCCGGGGCCAGAGGGAACCGGCATTGGCCGAATCGCGCGTTATTACAATATTTTGCCTGGCCAGCTGGGCATTCAGGTAATTGATTTTTTCCTCTTCAAAAACATAGTTGTTAATATCAACCTGCCTGGTTGTATTAAGAGTAGAGTCGAGCAATTTAGGCAAACCTGCCGTGGAACCCAGCATTTGCAGAGGAATGTAGGTTTTGGGAATTCGGGCTATGCTGTCGTTTTTCCGTAACTGCGCGGTGAGATTGGTACGGTAAGGTGTCGGCACAGGAGGAGGAACAGAACCCGGCACTTCGGTTTCATGACTAAATATATTGAATCTGCCGTTATTGAAAATCAGGTCGGCAATATTACCTGTTCCGGGAGAATAATCCTGTTCGAGGATACCCCTGGAATAATTTGTAAGAGGTACACTTTTACTGAAGTAACGGTAATGAATGATGGTATCGACAAAACTGATCGTGCTATCGAACCGTCCGAGATAACGGTTGAAAATACCGCTTTTATCGCTCAGGTAAAGAAATTCATTACGGCTTCGTTCTGCAGGCTGGAGGTTATCGGTGTACGCCGTTTCCGACAGGTTGGTCAGCACATCAGAAACCGGCGGATATTGGGCCAGATAAAGATCAAATGTTGCCCGTGTGCACTGGTCACAGGCAGACATTACCGTCAGACTGTCGGACGAGCGGTTACTGCTGAAAAGGATTTGTTTCCCGCCCTGAATAAAACGGGGATGCAAATCATCGGCCACATCGTTGGTAATTTGCTCGCTGGTTGCCGAAGCAAGGGTATGCACGTAGATATCTGATTTCCCTTTTTGTATTGCTGAAAGAACAAGCTTCAAACCGTCGGGCGAATATCCGACATCAAGAACTTTTTCAAAATAGAGAAAATTCCGGCTGATCAGTTCTTTTGTAGCAATATTGTACTGATAAAAACGAATGCCGCCTTTTTCTTCCGTAAAAAAGGAAAGAATCTGCCCGGTAGGATTCCAGGCAAGCACCGGATAGGAATAATCCTGGATCTGGTCGAGCTGATGTTCTTTCCGGAAAATACACCGTTTCTTTCCTGTTTTTTCGTTATAAAGCCAGATTTTATACCTTCCGTTCAGATTGGTAACCCAGGCAATGTATCCGGCGGCAGGATTGATTTTCACCTGATAGTATATCAGCTTTTTGCGCGGGTGCCGGATAATTTTTCCTGTTTCGGGTAAAGCGGGAGCATCCTGTGCACGGTAATACTGATCCTGGTAATAGAGAAGCCATTCCTGGGCAAGGTCTCGTACCGTAAACCCGAGCACATTCAGAAAAGCTGTACTGGCATTTTTGTTGATGCGGGTCAGATAAACAATGTTGGGGATCACCGATTTACCGTACCGGTCGGCAATAAATTTCCAGAACGAATGTCCGGCATAAAGGGCATCGGTTCCCTCAAGCCGGTTAAATCGTTTATAACGTCCGCTGAGAATCCCATCGCGGACGATGTTATCAATTTCAATGCTCCATTCACGGCCCAGGTAAGAAATAAGTCCGCTCCGGTACCATTCGGGCAGGTTAATGAGGGTAGTGTTGGTGATGTTCTCGCGAAGGTCGCTTCCGTAAAGCATCTCATTAAGAATGACTTCGGCTATGGCGCCTCTGATCTGTTCATCAAAATGCCGGTGGTTTCCGTCAAAGTACAATGAAACCTTGTTGTTGATGATGCGGGTTACGCCGCCCAGATTATTAAGTTCATCGTTACCGGTAATCAGGCCAATGTTGCCCTGCCGGAAATCGGCCAGTTTGTTGTAAACAAGAAATATCAGGCGTTTATCAACGGTGTAATCAAAGAAGCTTTCAATGGCAGGAAGCTGCTCGCCGGCATATTTTGCCGTATATTGTGCCAGCTCGGTACCAAACTGATTGAAGTACACGTCGTACCGGTCAAACCGGTAAAAGTTCCAGAAAAAATCTGCATACTGAACCCGGTTTTTCCCGAAGGTCATCTGATGACCGTTGTAAAACTGGGCACCGGCATTCATTGCCGTGAGAAGAAAAAACAGACCTGCTATGAAACCTTTTTGCCTGCTCATAGGAGTGTAAAGGTAAATATTCCTGTCAATTTTTTCGGGCTGTATTAATAACTTCGGTTAAATTTGCAGAAACACGATTAAAAAAACCTTGCGATATGAAGCGGAGGATTTTTGTTGCCTTACTTATTGCCGGCTGTTTTGTTGCAGGCCTTATGGCTCAGTCAAGACGGCCCTTTATGTCGTTTGACACCGATGCACACGATTTCGGGACCATTACCGAAGAAGGCGGTCCGGTTACCTACCGGTTCGAATTCACCAATACGGGCGGAGCCCCGCTGATCATCAGCAACGTTACAACCTCCTGCGGATGCACAGCACCCTCGTGGTCGAAAGAACCTGTATTGCCCGGAGCAAAAGGTTTTGTGAGCGCCACCTATGACCCCAAAAACCGGCCCGGAAAATTTGAAAAAACCATCACCGTTGTTTCCAACGCCGAAAAATCCCCGGTTATTTTGCGCATCTCAGGCGAGGTAACAAGTAAACTTCCCGGAATCGAAAACATGCTTCCGGTTAAAATTGGCAATCTGCGGTTGAGCTCCAATACAGTGAGCTTCGGCGATCTGAATTTCGGCGACCAGGACCGTAAGAGCCTTTATGTGATGAATACCGGAAGCTCCACTGTTCAGATTTCTTTTTCCGATGTACCAAAACACCTGTTGGTTATGCCCAATCCGGCGCAACTGAAACCGGGCGAGTCAGGCACCATTGACATCACCTATGAAACCGAACTGAAAAATGCCTGGGGCTTTGTTACAGACCGTTTTCAATTGTTGATCAACGGGAAAGCAGAGCCACTGAACCGGATTGTTGTAACAGCCAACATTAAGGAAGATTTTTCACGGCTTTCCCAGAGCGACATGGCTTCCGCACCGGTCATCTCAGCCGAAAAGGAAACATTCGACTTTGGAACCGNGAAACAGGGAACAAAAATTGAAGCCAGCTATGTGATAAAAAACACAGGCAAACGGGACCTGCTCATCCGNGATGTTCAGACATCCTGCGGATGCACGGTGGCAGTACCCGGCGACAAAATAGTAAAACCCGGAAAATCGACCACCATCAAAGCGGTATTTGACACCCGCGGGTATCACGGAACACAGAACAAGCTGGTTATGGTGATCAGCAACGACCCCAGGACGCCCAAGCTCACCTTATGGCTGAGGGGAACGGTAGAAAAATAAACCGCCATTCATTGGAAGAGAAGCCTATACAAGACAACGGTTCCGCCGCTCAGGAAAAAGGAGGCACAGGTGATGCTCCGGCCGTTAATCCTGAACTGGGAAAACTTATTCGCCACAGAAAACGGAAAACCTGGTCGCCGGATGAACTGGCCGAAGGAATACTGAAGGGAAATGTTCCTATGCTCAGCCGGGCCATTACCCTGGTGGAAAGCCATCATCCGCGGCATCAGGAAATGGCAGCCCAGCTGGTGGAAAAATGCCTTCCGTACGCGGGAAAATCCATACGCGTAGGAATCACAGGCGTTCCGGGGGCCGGGAAAAGTACATTAATTGAAGCACTGGGCAACCGGATTGCTTCACCGGAGCAGAAACTGGCTGTTCTGGCAGTTGATCCCAGCAGCAGCCGTTCAGGCGGCAGTATTCTTGGCGATAAAACCAGAATGGAGCTTCTTTCGACCAATCCGTATGCATTTGTCCGGCCTTCCCCTTCAGGCGGCACCCTTGGCGGAGTAGCAAGGAAAACAAGGGAATCGGTCATTCTCTGCGAAGCGGCCGGATATTCGGTTATTTTCATCGAAACGGTGGGCGTAGGACAAAGTGAAACCATGGTCCATGGAATGACCGACTTCTTTCTGCTTGTGCTTATTCCCGGCGCCGGCGACGAACTTCAGGGCATGAAACGCGGCGTTGTTGAACTGGCCGATGCCGTGCTGGTGAACAAAGCCGATGGCGACAATGCCGGAAAAGCCGAACGCGCTGTGAGCGATTACGCTTCCGCCATGCATCTTCTTCCTCCCCACCCGGGGAAATGGACACCCCGCGTAATGGCCTGCTCGGCCAAAACCAACGCAGGAATTGATGTTCTGTGGAATACCATCAACGAATACATCACCCTCACCAAAGCCAACGGCTACTTTGAAACCAAACGAAGAGAACAGAATCTTGACTGGCTGCAGGAAACCATCCTGGATCTGCTGCAGTCAGAATTTTACCGGCATCCCGGCGTAGCTTCCCTGCTGCAGAAATATACCGCTGAAGTGGCAAAAAACAAAATTACTCCGTACTTTGCAGCCCGTCATCTAATGGAAACGTATCATCAAAAAAAAATAACCTTATGAAACCCACATGTTTTACAAGCACAAGCACAGCGGTAATAAAATGCCGAACATGTGGGTTCCATCATACCATTGAAAATTAATTTTATTATGATGAAAAAAGCATTCTTCTTTCTTGTGCTGATTATTCTGGCCTCAGCATGCAAAAACGATAAAAACGCCTACACCATTAAGGGGAAAATGGACGGGTTGGCCAATACCCGGGTATATCTCAAAAAAGAAATAAACGAACGCTTTTCGGTAGCCGATTCGGCCATAACCGACAAAAAAGGCAATTTTCTCTTCAAAGGAACGGTTGAATATCCCGAATTTGCCATGCTGGTTTTTAACGACACGCTGATGGTGAGGCTGTTTCTTGAACCCGGCACCATCAAAATAGATGCTTCGGCATCACAAATTAAAAATGCCCGGATTGACGGTTCACCTGTTACCATGGAACTGAAAGCCTATCAGGATACTCTCACCCTGCTCTTCGGCAAAACGGAAGATTCGCTCTATGCCATCTACCGGAATGCAAGGGAAAATAACGACAAGAAGCTTCTGAACGAAGTCATCAGCAGTCTGGATGAACTCGACCGTAAAGTAAATGCATTCAAGCGCGATTACGTGCGCCGGCATGCCGCTTCTGCCATCGCCCCCTATATTGTATGGAGGGAACTGTCGTATGAAATGGAACCCGAAGAAATGGAATCCTTCATCGCAGTATTTGACCCCCGTGCCAGCCAGTCGACCTGCGTTACCAACCTGCGCAACCGGATAGAAACCCTGCGCAAAGTNGCCATAGGACAGCCTGCACCCGATTTTTCNCTTAAAACCCCTGACGGCCGCCTGGTTTCCCTTTCTTCACAATTGGGGCACTACCTGCTGATTGACTTCTGGGCATCGTGGTGCGGACCCTGCAGAAGGGAAAANCCCAATGTAGTAAAAGCCTACCAGGCCTTTCACAAAAAAGGATTTGACATACTGGGCGTTTCGCTCGACAGAGACTCGGCACGATGGGTTAAAGCCATTGAGGACGACAAGCTGGAATGGACACAGGTTTCGGATCTGAAATACTGGGACTGCGAACCAGCAAGGCTTTATGGAGTGCGCAGTATCCCGGCCAATTTTCTTCTCAACCCCGAAGGAATCATTATCGCAAAGAATCTTACCGGAGAAGCCCTCTATCAGAAACTGAAGGAACTGCTGAAGTAACATCATGGCTATGGAGTTTTTCAGGGACATCATCATCGAAACCCTCATGATTACAGGCATCGTCATGGTGATGATGCTGCTGATCGAGTATTTCAATGTATTTTCAGGCGGGGGATTTGGTGAATATGTCAAGAAATCCTCCCTGCGGCAAACCGGTATTTCAGCCTTCCTGGGATTTACCCCGGGGTGTGTGGGAGTTTATGCGGTGGTTTCCCTGTATCTTCACCGTATTATAGGCTTTGGCGGTTTGCTGGCGGCCTTGCTGGCTACCGTGGGCGACGAGGCATTTATTATGATTGCCCTGATCCCCAAAACGTACCTTTTGATTTCGCTGATCCTGCTGGTTCTGGCCCTTGCTTTCGGGCTTCTTTTTTCAGGAGTGAAGCTCAGAAGCATTGAGCACTCAAGGCTTCTCATGCATGAAATGCATCAGCATAAAGAAGACCTGGATGGGAAACTGAACATAAGCCGCCTTATTCAGCAATTGAAAAATATGAGTTTCCCGCGTGCCATCCTCATTTTCTCCCATCTGGTCCTTATTTTCGGAATTATCAGCGGAGTGCTTACCCATAACGAACATCCGGGATCAGTTGAAGAGGGACACCCCTCCTGGGATTTTATGCGGATAACCTTTTTACTTGCCTCCGTCACGGCATTAGGAATTGTTATTATAGTCTCCGACCATTTTCTTGAAAAGCATCTGTGGGAACACATAATCAAAAAACACTTCCTGAGGTTGTTTCTCTGGACCTTCGGCACCCTGCTGGTAACAGGCCTTCTGCTGAGCAACTGGGAACTGCGGTCGTGGATGCAGTCCAACCATTTGCTTCTTCTGCTCATGGCGGTAGCTATAGGTATTATACCCATTTCGGGGCCGCATATTGCCTTTATTACCCTTTTCGCACAGGGTGCCATTCCGTTCAGCATTCTGCTGGCCAATTCAATTGTACAGGACGGACACGGAGCCCTGCCCCTTTTTGCCGAATCGCGCAGTTCTTTTTTTCTGGCCAAGGGTATTAAACTAATTCCTGCCCTGATTGTTGGTTTATGTGGTTTATGGTTACGGTTCTGAATTAACGTATAACTTCAAATGATATATTGCTATGCATTATGATGTAATTATCATCGGCAGCGGCCCGGGAGGGTATGTTGCTGCTATCCGTTCAGCCCAGCTGGGCATGAAAACGGCTGTTGTGGAAAAAGCCGAACTCGGGGGCGTATGCCTCAACTGGGGTTGCATACCGACCAAAGCATTGCTGAAAAGCGCCCAGGTGTTTGAATACATGAAACATGCCGGAGACTATGGCATTACCATCACGGGTGAAGCCAAACCCGACTTTGCGGCTGTTGTGAAACGCAGCAGGGCAGTTGCCGACGGCATGAGCAAGGGCATTCAGTTCCTGTTTAAGAAAAACAAAATCGATGTTCTTCAGGGTCATGGCAAGCTTGCTCCCGGCAAATCTGTTGCTGTGACCAAAAATGACGGAACCAGCGAAACCTTCACTGCCGACCACATTATTCTGGCCACCGGGGCAAGGTCGCGCGAACTGCCCAACCTGAAACAGGACGGGAAAAAGATCATCGGCTACCGCGAAGCAATGACCCTGCCTGAACTTCCCTCATCGATGGTAGTGGTAGGTTCCGGAGCCATCGGAAGCGAATTTGCCTGGTTCTATGCCACCATGGGAACAAAGGTTACTCTGGTGGAATTCATGCCCACTATTGTGCCGCTCGAAGACGAAGAAGTTTCCAAACAACTCGAACGGTCGTTCAAAAAGGCCGGCATAACCGTTATGACTTCTTCAACCGTTGAAAAAGCCGAAGTAAAGGACAACCAGTGCCATGTAACCATCAAAACGCCCAAAGGCACAGAAGAGGTTAAGGCCGATATCGTGCTTTCGGCGGTTGGCATCACTCCCAATCTGGAAAATATTGGTATTGAAGAAACGGGTATAGCTCTTGAAAACGGAAAGGTAAAAGTGGACGAATACTACCGCACCAATGTGCCGGGGATATACGCCATTGGCGACATAGTGCACGGGCCTGCCCTGGCGCACGTTGCATCTGCTGAAGGAATATGCTGTGTGGAAAACATTGCCGGGAAACATCCTGAGCCGGTGGATTATAAAAATGTTCCTGCATGTACTTATACCGTGCCTGAAATTGCTTCGTGGGCCTTACTGAAAAAGCGGCACGTGAAGCGGGTTACAGTATCAAGTGGGGAAATTTCCTTATACGGCATCGGGTAAGGCAAGCGCTGCCGGCAACAAAGACGGATTCGTCAAGCTGATTTTTGATGAAAAATACGGTGAACTGCTCGGTGCTCACCTGATCGGACTCAATGTAACCGAAATGATTGCTGAATTGGTGGTGGCGCGTAAACTGGAAACCACGGGGCATGAAATCATTAAGTCGGTGCACCCCCACCCCACCATGAGCGAAGCCATAATGGAGGCTGCTGCCGCAGCGTACGGAGAGGTGATTCATTTGTAATTTTTTTGCCGTTCGCCCTTAGCTATAAATTGAGTTTGGGTAA
>JGI24721J44947_10006753_pt1 | contig 15371 bp, 25 predicted proteins | sample YelNatPaOPGAMG01_FD_44947 | JGI IMG/M metagenome (IMG submission 44947)
TTAAAGTTTTATTTACACTGCAATTATTCATTACGCAAGTATATTGCTCGTTAACCACGTAATCATCTATGCAATAACTTTTTAAAGTTGCTGTATATGCACCTTGACTTTCTTCTGGATAAAAGTAAACCTTGGGTTCAGCTGAAACTGCATTTCTAGTATAAACTGTATCGATATAAGTATTATCAGCTTTTGCTGTAAATCTTATAGTTCCTGAAGTCATTGAAGAAGTAGCTAAAGTCCAAGTTGTATATGTATATGTTGTAGTCCCAACTGTTACACTTCCTTTTGATGCAAAATTTAGTTCATTGCCATATAGATAAGCTTGAATATATCCATTTTTTGAGCATACCACACTATAGTATCCAGTAAACTTATCAGCATCAGTAATAGAGCAACCACTGAAGGTCCAATTCAAGAATGGTTTATATTCAAAATCTTCAAAATTTACAAAAATGCTTCCATCGTTTATTTCGTTCCAATTAGAATTTCCATAGTATAGGCAATAAGTAGCTCTTCCCAGAGCACTAACATTTATAGGAAAATATATATAAGTGTTTCCTAAACCGCAATTTACCACAAATCTTTTAAGCTTTGTATCGTTAGTATTTGTAACTATTAAATCGCTACAATCAGCTTTCACTTTACCTGGAACTAAGTTGCTTGTATCAATTATGAGTTTATAGGTATAGTTTGTAAAAGTTGTATTACTAACCTCAATAAGGTCAAAACATTTTCTATATAAAAAACCAGGATACCAAGCTAAGCTTGGGGCAAAAAGTATTATGCCCATAATTATTACAGCTAGAATATGTTTCACTAGCCACCACCTCTTCCAAGCCTTGCAACTACATAAATTAAAGTTGCAATAACAGGCATGAATATCAAAAGCTTAACTACTTCATAGTTTACTACTAAATAATTGAAAAAACTAACTAACCCAAAAACTGCCAATGCTGCTGCACAAGGTATTCCAGTCCAAACGCTACAAGATGCTGCCACACCTATAATTCCGCCAGTGAACCAAACGAAATCAAAAGGAGAAATTATTTTATATTCTGGAGGAGTATCTGGTAAATTAGAAATGAACGTAAGAAAAGCTAAAAATGCTAATAGAGTTAAAATTACTTGGGTCTCATTTGTTGATCCCATTAAAACGCCCCCTTAAACATCAAAGTTACTATTAATCCTGCTATTATTATGAAAACTATTCCAAACCACCATGGATAAAACCCAATTAATGTAAAAAGCAATACCATTAGCAAAATCGCAATTCCAATAACTTGACCATTTTTAGTTATATAACCAACTCCTGCACCAACTGCTATGCTTATTAAAGTAGCTATTCCAGCTAAAGTTAATATCCTATCTAATATCATTATTCCTATTAAACCAGGTCCTGTTATATTCAATTGCCTTGCTGTATCTGTTAACTTAAATAAGCTTTCAGTAGGAGAAATTGTAGGAGGAGCAGCAGGAGGAACATAAATACCTGGCACTCCAACAGTTACATTACTTCCTACTGTTCCTGGGCAGTTTGGACAATATATCGTTTCTGGTAATGTTGCATTGTAAGTAGCATTAACTACTAATTGAACAACACTACTTGTAGCACCAGCCCCTAATGAATCTGTAACACTAGCTACTAAATAGTATGTTCTTTGGCAAGATGCATAACTGCAAGGGAAAGAGAAATACAAATCTAAAGATGTTGAATTATAACCTACCCAGCTACAAATATCGTATTTATAAATCAACTCATAAAGCTTTATCTTGTATGGTGGAGTTCCACCAGAAACACTAACTGCTGCTGTAACTTTTTCATTAACAGAAGCTATATTTTTATCGAGATTTAAACTAACAGATATAGGAGTTATAGGAGCTTTAGGAACAAATATATAGAAATTAACTGTTGGTCCATTTAAAGCGTATGAACCGCTAGTAGTTTGAAATACACATTGAACAAACCTGCAATAATGAGTAGAATTTTCATATATTGGATTATCAACCGCTATTCCATTAAAATCTTCATAAGTAAAGTTTAAATCTCCTGAGGTTTCTACACCAAGAGTTATTGTCCCGGGAACTTGCTTTGTAACTTTATATCCATTACATATTAAAGTTGAATAGTATGGAGGATTACCACCGCTAACACTTTTAACCCAAAACACAAACTGCTTTCCTTTTAATAGTTCCTCGCTCGTAGTATTAATTTCAATATATTGATTATAATGGTAATCCTTAGTGGCGTAGTTTACTACTACATCTGTTAAAGCTAAAGTTGGAGTGAAAAAGTTAACAGTAAATGTATCGCTTTCAGCATAAGTTCCAGTATTATCTGTAACATCTGCCTTCATTGTCAAAGTAGTTGGATTAGATNGTTGCAAACCAAGAAGAACAAAATCTCTCTCTGTATAATCATAGCAATAGTTAAATGGAGATGTTCCAAGAGAACCATTTACGCAAACATGAAATGGAGATACTCCTCCTAAAATTCTTCCTCTTATTTGGAAGTATGTGTTTGTAGGTAAGTATGTATTAACTTTTATTGGAAAATCATAGTTAGTAGATATGCAAGAACCTAGATNGCTACAATAAACAAACGCTGTATTATCGCTATAATCATTTGAATCAAAATTTGGATAAGTATTTGCATTCCACTCAACTAAAATATAGTAATCATACAAAGGATTCATAGTTACAGCTTTATCAAGCAATGCAACACCATTAGCTATTGAGCCAGTAGCTAATGTTCCTTGCTGAGGAGAGTAAACAATTACATTTTTACCATCTAAACTTAATGGTCCATTTACCTGAAAGCTATATAAAGTTGCATTAGTAGAACTTATTTTCTCACCGATGTATTTTACTGTATATGAAACTGAAGTAAAACTGTAAGTAGTTGATTTAACATCATAAAACTGCTCAGGCATGTAAATATCTATTAATAACCTTGGAACATCATACTTAAATAAAAGTGTTTGGTAATAACTACCCATACTATTTAAAGAAAATATTGACAAATCATATCTGTAAATTGAAGAAGGAATGAAACCTATATCAATAAGAGAATAATTAAATATTCCAAATACTAAGCTATTAGTGTATATTGCATCACCTATTCCAGCTAAATTATGTCTTCTATCTACCCAAAAAGTATTCATTCTTCTCAGATTTGATGGAACTACTGTATCTTTAACCAAGTTATAATTTACATATTTTTGAAATCTTATATTTACAGGATTTGTTGGATTAGTATAAAATGCTGAAAAAATCTCGCTTGAATCTCTATTCGAAATCCATATACCATTAGCATAGCTACCATACATATCTCCTGGATTAAAGAAAAAGATTGAATCTGGTTCTTCCAAAAATTTTGTAGTTAAAGTAAATGAACCATTAAATGGATAACTTGTTGGTGTTGGTGTAAATGTAGCAACCCCATTAGCATATGTTATACTAACATTTGTAACCATACCAGAAAATTGGGAAACAATATAAGGATTGTTACCTTCTCTAAAATTTAAATAATTATAATATGCATTTTGAAACATTGCCTCTGCTATTTTATCATCAAGCAAATAAACTGCCCTAGCACTTACTCCACCATTAGTATATGGCACACAAGCTACTGTTACTCTACAAGTAGTCGAAGTACAACTAGCTAAGTTTATTATATACAACGCTTTACCAGAATAAACAGAAAAAGTAGTAAGATAATTACCATTTATATATACAGGCTCATTTACATTTGTGTTACTTTCAAGTTGAATAGCAACATAAGAATATTTTGGAATTACAAATTCTATTGTCCCATCACCATAGCAACCACCCATATATGGACTGCTAGACCAGCTTGTTCCATACCAGACAACTTGACCATCAGTAATACCAGAAGTAGGATTACAGCTGTCTACTCCNTCTTTATAAGGAAAATCACAAGCNGCATNAGNTACTGAAAATGCTAAAAGAAATGCCAAAACTATAAGCAATTTCTTCATTTAAGCACCTCCCCAATTAAGATTATGATTGCTACTATAAATAAAAATAATGAGACAAAATATTGCTTCAATCCAAGCTGATAAATATCAACAAAACTATAAGACCTTCCTAAAAAATCAGCATCATAAATTTTTGTATTTAAATCTTTTTCAATTATACACATGTTTAAGCCAGTATCAATATTTCTGTATGCCAAAGAATAAATAAAAATTGCAAGAAAAATTAAAACTATTGCAAAAACTAAACTCGCTCTCATGCTTCCCCCTTCCATTTTTTATAGAAAACATAAATTGAGAAAAATATAACCAAAGCTAAAACTAGATATGCGAGATACTGCAGATTAGCAGGAAGAGCTGCAATCAAATAAGGCAAAAAATTTAGAGAAATTATAATCATAATTATTGCAATTGGTATCCAGAAAATTGCATTCATTTTTCTTCCAGGTTCGATCGTTATTTGAGAAATGACCATATTATACTTTAAGTTTAAGTATTTAAATTTTTAGAAAGCAACTGCAAACAGCGCTAAAGAAATTATGATTATCATTAACCTTATAAAAGCTTTCAATGGTTCATTTGCCTTTATCTCCTCAAAATTCTTAATTAAAAATTCTCCTATTATTACTGGCATTAAAAGCAAAACTAAAGTTGCTAGCGGATTTATTTGAGCTATTGCCATTGCAGTAGCCCTTAAACCATAAGAAGGAATAGTTGTGGTGGTTGTAGTAGTTGAAGTAGTAGTTGGAACAACATTCACAACTACATTTACTTCGTCTGCAAATCCTATGCTAAGTGCTAACAAAAATCCTGCTATTGCCAATAATCTATACCATCTGGGCATTTACACCACCATGGGGATTTGGAATTTGATTATCAGATAATCCTTGACTCACAGTTATTGTTATTGTTCCGGTATAAGTTCCTGGAGCAACTAATGGAACATACAATCTTGTTAATATGTTAAATGTATCTTGCAAGTTTTGCTTTAATATAGTTATTGTGTTGTATGGATTTAATAAGTAGTTGAAATCTAATGTTTTGTTGAAACCAAATGATAAGTTATTCTTTGATATTGAATTAGTTCCGCTAACTAAATCTGTCGAATCAACTTCTATTTTGTAATCTAACATATTTGTATTAACTGTTATTCCGCCAATGTAATCGTAGCTTCTAAATGGCTGAGTAGTTCCATAATCTATTGAAGAATAGTTCAAAATTACTGATAAATATGGAGTTAGAGTATCTGTTTCTAGGTGGAATATATTGCTGCCAACAAGTTTTGTTCCAAAATCTACATCAGCATACCATATCTTAACACCTGGGCTATTTGTAGCATTACCCCATATTGTATTGTTGTAGGCATACATATTGTTTATAGGATTGTTTCCCGAACTAATAGCAAACTCAGAAATCTTATTGTCGTAAATGTAAACATCGCTAACAGGACCAATCACCCAAACACACCCATCTAATATTGTGTTGTTATAGAAATACTGCTCCCTACCATTAGTAAGCTGGAAGCATTGGTCATCTGTGCTTTCTACATAATTGTTGTAAATATATATTTTTTCAGCATCAGTTGCTCTCATACTAACAGCAATAAACTCAGCATTTGGATACTTCCCATATCCATAGTTATTGTAAAAACTTGCATTCGTAGCGTTATATCTAATTAATGGAATGAACCAAGAAGGACTGTTACCGCTAACGTTGTATGCATACATTATATTGTTGAAAAACTCAAAGTTTGTAACATTTAAAAATAAACCAACATATGCTGTCTTGCCAAAATTATCGTTTATCACATAAAATACATTGTCATGTATTTTTGAATCAAAAAGGAAAACATTTCTTATATATTGGACATTCTTAAAACTGAAAGTATTGTTGTAAATGTTTATTAAGGTTGGAGTAACTCCATTCCAATCTTTTGTTTCCAAACCTCCTAAAGTATTGTTGTAAACCTCGCTACTATAAGCACCAAAGAAACCAATACCGCTTGGAAGGTCATTGTTTCTAATTATTGTATTGTTTCCAAAAATGTGCCAACATCCATAAGTTACATTGCTACATCTTGAATATTCCAGCGTTACATTATTTGCTCCCCAATCTATTATTGAACGATACTCATCGTGGTTGAAAATATTTCTCAAAGTTGTATTTATGCTATTTATTCTCAATCCAGGGTTTTCTGGTGAAGTATTATATGTTTCTATGTTTTCGAGAATGTGGTTAGAACCTCTTATATCCAAGCCACTATAAACATTGTTATAAGCTACTATATTTCTCAAAGTAATTGAATTACAGTCTTCACTAACATGTATACCAGTAATTCCCATATTGTAAACTGTAGCATTTTCTATAACATCATTATTTGAACCAGTATCAATACCCAAACCTGTTTTACTACAATTATAAATTTCTACATTCTTGACATAACTGTTTGTTGTATTTCTAAGTGTTAAACCATCAGCTCCAAAATCATAAGCAGTAAGGTTTTCTATGTATATGTTGTTGCCACTCTCGAAGAATGGACCAATCCAAGGACCGCTAAAAGCTTCAATATTTAATGCAGTAACGTTAGTTGTATATTCAAAATTGAAAGGATGGGACCAATCTGAAAGTTTACAGTTTTTAATAGTAATATTATTATAACCATGAGAATGAATGCCGAAGGACATTTGCTCAGGAGGTCCTGGAACATAGAAATCAACTCCATCTATTAAATGACCTTGACAATCCAAAATAACATCATTAGATTGAATTTCTATACAGGTTGATACATTTTGGTCTATTATATCTTGAGTTAATCTGTATTCTCCTGGTTGAGTTATTTGAGCGCATCCTGTTATTGGTGTGTAAGGTGGCGGACAATCTGCTGGACATGTAGTATAATCTTCACCAGGTTCACAAACACCGTTTCCACAGTATGAAGTAGGTGGAGGAGATTGACCTACATATTTAGCTATTGGTAAGTAATCTATGTTTGAACCATCACCAAGCAAATCGTATGGCTGGTCACAGAAGCCATCGTAATTAGCATCTACACAAGTATCTGAATAACCATTATTGTTTGGATTAGTCCAGAGATTGCCACCAATGTAACCTAATGAAGAATTCCAGATATTAGTGCCTGGTTGCAAGGTAGTATTCCAGTAGTTTTGATAAATTTGTCCAAAACGTAAGTTATTAGTATTATTGAATATGTTATTGTATATAATAGAAGATGAGCCAGTAACAATATAAATTCCATATTGAGAATTATCTTGAATTATTGAATTTACTATCTCATTGTTTACTCCATTAACACCAATTCCATAACTATTAAAATTCGCTATTATATTAGACAGTATATTGTCTCCTTGATAAATAAACACACCATAGTTTCTGTTATTTGTCGCTGTTATGTTTAATAAGGTATTATAACCTGATTGTATATAAATTCCATCACCATTGGAATCAGATGTCACATTTATTAAAGTATTGTATGCTCCACCCACTAAAATTCCATTATCCATATTTGAATATGCTGTTATGTTTAATAAAGTGTTATTTGAACTTACATGTATCCCATCAAACCAATCTCTTACAATACAATTTTTTATAGTTACATTTGAACCACTAATAGAAATTCCCAACGTCCATAAATTGCGTGTTCCATCTACTATATGCCCTTGACAATCCAATATAACATCATTAGATTGAATGTCTATACAAATTGAAGCACTTGAATCAATTATATCTTGTGTTAATCTGTATTCTCCTGGTTGAGTTATTTGAGTGCAATTTGTTATTGGTGTATAACTTTCTTGCGATTTTACAAATTTAGGAGAAAGAAAAATAGTAATAAAGCTAATTAAAAGTGCTATACCAATAACTACTGAAATCTTTGTCTTCGCTTTAATATTTCTCACCTTTTAGTTTAAGCTGGTTGGTATGTTATTGTTACTGTGGTGCTATAAGTTCCTGGAAGAGTAGTTAATGGAACTGTTAACCAATAGCCATGGTAATGAGTATATTGACCAGTAGTTGTTATAGTCGCAACTACCTGAGGAGTAGTTGTTAATGTAACTTGCGGAGATGTTGGAACAGAAGTTCCAACTGCAAACTTTAAAGTCAATACATCGCTAGGAGACCAAGCAGTCCTCGAAGCTGTAACGTTTAACCTAACGTTTGTAGCTACTGTAACATTATAAACTCCAGAATTTTGATTAGGAGCTGCCAAATCAGTTACTCCTGTTGCACTTACTTGACCATAGTTTACTGTGTTGTAGTTGAAAACTACTGAAACATATGTTGGAACTGTCGCTGTAACCGATATATTATCTGCAATCGCTGGAACTGCTAAAAGAGTTGCTATTAGAGGCAATATTAACCATAAGTATTTCTCATTCATGCTTTCACCAATTATAGTTTTTTATACCTATTTTAAATGTTTTGTGGTCTAGCCCTCAAATCAAATCTAACCCAACAACAACAAAATAAGCAAGTACTATAATTATTACAACAATAAATACCCCGGACATACTTGCCAAAATATCCAAAAAGTCAGAACCGCTTTTAGGATTTTCAGATGTTTGATTTGTAGAATTTGTAGCATTCCCAATTGTAGCATTAGAGGTAAAATTAGAAGTAATATTTGTAGCATTAGAAGTTTCATTTCCAATTGTCAAAGCAGCACTAGAGGTTTGATTTCTAATAGTTGTAGTTGTTGTTTGAACTGGAAAAGAACCACCAGAACTGCTTTGAGAAATAGTAGTAGTTGTAGGCAAATAATTAAGCTCGACTTTAACACCAACTCTTCTTACAATTGAAATTGTAGAACTTTGATTTATGTTTGGATAAGCCAAAACATAGAAATAACCAGATTTATCAACTATTAATTGCAAAGTTTTCCTAACACAATTATCAAAATTTGTGTTTGCAGGAACGCTAAAATTCATTTCATTTAAAACTTTAATATCTCCGCTTTGAATAACATAAACTGCATCTGTATCTCCCTGGTTAAAAAAACAAAATTCTTGACTATAAACTGCAGGAAAATTGTATTTTAGAACAGCGGGACTAACTCCAATTCCTATTGTATCTCCAAAAGCAATTTTCACTACATATAACACTGCAAAAAATGCAACAATTAATTCTGCAATAAACAACCATTTACTTATTTTCCCCCATTCCATCTTTAACACCTATTCTCAAATACCATTGGTCCAAACCAAGCTCTTTAGCCTCTTGCTGATAAGGCAACTTACCTTCNTTAAAATCTCTCTCATATGTTTCNTCATTATATAACCAAAATTTTTTCTCTATNTGCTGGCAATACTTCTCAAAATATTCCGCATCTTTTTGCTTATCTATGAAAATGTATCTCTGCAAAGCTGGATTTTTCCTTATGTTTACTACTCTTTCTATCATCTCATCAGAACCATCCTTGATTTCAGTTACTCTTTCATAGGTATTGAACATAGCATAAAATGGCTCTACCAAAACTCTTAACGGCTTATCCGTAGAATATTTATATAATTGCTCCAAGGTAGGATTGCTAACAGGATTGCTTAAGAAATAGATGTTTAATATCCCATTGTATAAAATTGGATAAATGAATAAATCAGTAGTTCTTCTAATCCATGGGTCTATTTGAGCCAAGTTTTGAGTTGTATAAATAACTGTAACAAATGCCTTTCTGCTTCCCAACAATATTCTATCAATTAAATCTTTTCTTTCTTTGCTCCCCTTTCCTATTGTTCTAGAAGATAAGCTACGCCAGAGCTCATCACCAAGATAAACGACCTCTTGCTTTGTTAATAAATTTTCCTCTTGTAGGGGCATTAGAGAAAGCAAGCCATTTATAGTATTTACAGGAGTATATGGAACGCCATAAAGAGTATAGTTGCTGAAAATTCTCTTTCTTCTAATGAAAAAGTTGTTCCAGGCTAAGTAAGTCAAAGTTAAAGTTTTTCCTTTTCCTAAATTCCCTGTTATTGCAACAAGCATAGATAACACCACCAGCGGGTTTTATCCGATTCCTGCAACCATTTAATTACCACCTCTAATGTATCTCTTATAAGCACTAATAGCTTTCCTTATCTTCTTAATTTCTTCTTCAATGTCTCCAAAACTCAAGCGGACATTAGAAAGTATTACCTCTTTATCTAATTTCCCAACTTCTATACTCAAATCTCTAATAAATGCTCCAATTTTTTCTAACCTATCACCACTATTTTGGATAGCAATTCCAAGTTTATCAATTTTTTCCTTAAGCTTTTTTCTAATATTCACCACCTCAGCACTACTAACCATAAACCATCTTCCGGTTTAAATTCTGTATTGCATTTTGGGCACTTTGTAAATCTGCTTTCACTCTCAAATATTGCTAGGCAATATGGGCACTGCAACAACATATTTATCATATCCTCATGCTAAAGAAATCTTTCATACCTTTCTTGCTCGGTATCATTCCACCAGCAACTAAACTTGCTAGTAATACTAATTCCCTTATACCCAATCTATATCTGCTTCTCCTCAACTGCAAAAAGTTATCTGCAAATGTTCTTATCAAACTGCTCTTAATTTTTTCTCCCCATGAATAAAGCACTGTTAATGCATAAATTTCATCNTCATCCAAATCACTAAGGACTTTAACTTTTTCTGGNTCTGGAGGAATTAAGCTCATTATCAAACGAGCATTCGCTATACTCTCATCTTCTATTTTATCAGGTCTGCTNTCTATAGGCATTATCTCACCTCAAAGGAACAAAATGTATNTAACCTAAGCTTCCCATTAGATAAACTACTGCAAATCCTATAATCACTCCTAGGAACAATAGAAATATTCCNGATAGCTTCATTTTTGGCTTTAGCAGATTTCCAAGTATTGCTAATTCCATTGTATTTTTAAATGTCCTCGGATCTACTAAATCAGTTTTCTTAAAAGTTAAATCCATAACTGGCTTAGCTGTAACTACCACTTTGAAGACACCACCAGCGGGTTTCTTCCAACTTCCTGCAACCCCTTTTTGCTGAACTGGCTCTCTATTTTCAACTTTAATTTTTGGAATTTCTGCAGGAACTACCGCATCTGAATAGCAAATATACAGTGGCTCTGCATTTTTCTGAATTCTACCAAACATGTTTCTCTTAACAAGCTTCAAGGCATTTACCTCATCACTAACATAAAAGTTTTCATCTAAGTATTTTGGAATTAATATCTTGCCCTGCTGTTCAGCATCCATTATTTCAACTGTATCTGCACTATGGAAGTATATTATTTTAGTTATGATAACCACCTCCTAAGGCACCAATTACGCTGTCGTTTACGACAGCTATATTGTTTCCTTTCAACCTTTCAGTTTCAATCTGAGCTATTGTTGCATTGGCAAAAGGAAAATTTAAATTTGAATAATAGCATGAACAATACATCTTATTTTTATCTAAAACAAAAGAACCAAAAAGATCACCATCCAACTTCCATGCATATATCTTAGAAATAGAAGCACAATAACTTAAGCACTCAGTGGTAATTTTCCTAGCATTAATTCCATAGTAAATTAAATAAATCAAAAGTGCAATAATAGGAATACTCCAAATTATTTCAACTCTATCTACTTTTAATTTCAATGTCAACGTCCTCACCTATTAAATCTCTTATCTCTTTAAGCAGTTCAACTATTTTCTTACCTTTATCAGTTAAGCCCCAAATCTTTCTTCCTTTATCATCAGTTCCTTTTTCCTCAATTATCCCTTTCTCTTTTAATACCCTTGCAGCTTTATACCACCCTAAGTAAGTTGCGTATAATCTGGTTTCCTTCCAGCTGCTACCTTTTTCTAGCTCTAAGAGCAATCTAAGCTTCATTGAAGACACCTATGCAACGTCTACCAGCTTTGCTTTTTGCTCTTTCTTTCCTTGAATTAGCTCCCTTATAAGCTCAGATAAGCTTACTTCAGCTTTTTTCTCTTCTTCATTTTGTTTTACAGCTTCCTCTGCCATATATAACTTTAAGTATAATAAGTTTAAAAGCTTTTAAAAAAGAAAAAGAGGAAAGGGGATTGAGCTTTTAGAATCTGATTTCGATTCCAAAAGCTTCAGCAACTACCTTAACTACTCCGAATGCAATTATGAAACCAACTAGCAATCCTGTTATTAAGCTTGTTATGTTACCCATTGGAAGAGATGCCATTCCTGTAGTTACGTTGAGAATGTATTGTATTGCTGTTGGAACTAGAGATGCTATTACTAGCAATCCAATGAATGTCGCTACCAGAGCAACTACTTTTGAAAACCCGACTTCAGCCATCTTTTTCACCTCAATTGAATGTTGATATTTGAGTATTTAAATACGCATTAAACTTGCTGATTAATACTTTTGTAGTATAGGAGCACCAATTACGCAAAGAGTTTAGCTCTTTGCTATATTGTTTCCCACTGCCCTTTCTTGTAGTATAATACTAATGTTCCTCTTTTTTCTTTATTTACTCTGCCAAGAGATACCAAAGCTTCTAAATACTTTTTCGCTGTATATCTGTTTATTCCTATAGCTCTCTTAACATCTGCAACTGTAATGCCAAACTTACTATTGTCTACTAATTCCTCAATTTTCTTCAACAATTCAGCATTTACTTCTATCTCATAATTTACTTTTACTTTTAATTGGTCGCTCATAGCTAATCCTCCTAAATTTTACTTTATTTCCCTTTTTATAAATTCTATACTTAACGCTAAACAGCTTATTCCAATCTTCAATGCCATTTTTCACTCTTAAATAATTAAGCATTTCTCTCTTCCAATCACTACCAAGCAATAATTGCAATAAAACTATTTCCTCGCTAGTAACTTTAAATGGAAAATCAATTATCAACCTAACATGATAACCTTTTCTAGTTTCGGTTATTTCATAATCAAATAATTTAAATCTAAAATACCTATAAAGAGCTTGATACCTTCTCATAAAATCTCTCTTATCTTTTTTATCGATATCTATCTTAAGTTCAAGGCACCAGCTACGCTGTTGTTTTACAACAGCTAAGCTGTTTCCTTTCGACCTTTCATCCTTCCTAAGACCTTTCATCGTAGCATCACCTATGGCAATATCCTAAAGATATATTTAGTCAAATCTTCCTCTGTAAAAGTAACACCATCTCTACTCCAGATAACCTTAGCTTCAATATCACCTGGTTTCACAGAATATTCAACTTCAATCCCAAAATCTGCAAACTTGAATAAATTTTTATGAAAAAATAGCTCATCAGAAATTACATCAATATATTTTCTAACTATTTCTTTTACCTCATAATCTTTTAAAGGAACTTTCGAAGGAACAACAATCCTAGCTTCAAATGCAATAGGATGATCAGTCCTCTGCTGCTCTAAACCTCTTCTTTTAGCAATCCTTAAAAACTCGTTAAGAGTCCTTACACCTTCCTTAAATTTTGCCCTTTTGATGGGAGTATAAACAAGATGAATTGTTATTTTATATATTTTATAAGGATAACTATAATCCTTTAAAGGATTTCTCTCAACTTCAATCGGGGCTAAAACCTTTCCTAAAGGCAATTTCTCAGCTTTTTCGTTTGTCGGCTTTCTCCCACTCATAATTGCACCTCTCAGATATTAAACTAATTAGATAAAGAACAGCAAAATCAGAAACATCCTTAGTAACTTCATCCATATCTATGCCAAATCTAATAGCATCTTCCCAAAGAACCTCAGGTATCTCAACTGTTATTAAAACTGTATCACTCACTTTTCCCACCTTTAACATATACTACCATAAAAACTCCATTTAAACTTTTATATTTCAAGATAATCATAAAGCACTTAGCAAACATTAACGCTTCATCAAAAGTATTGAAATCAAAATTATAGATATAATGTTCAATACCCATAGAACTCCTTATTTCCTTATCAGTTATATACTTGAGAATATCCTCAATATCAAGAATCTTACTAACATCAAACAACCTTGGAACATAAACATCAACTATCCATTTATCACTCATTCTTCACCACCATTTTATGTATAGCTTTTACTATCTTAGTATCTTCCTCATCTGGCTGCAACCCTAAAAAGAAATACTTAACTCTCAAACCATCCATTACATCTTCAAATTCTTCCCAAAACTTCTCAGGTATTATTTTATAAGCATTTCCATTCTTTTGTTGCTCTGTTATTTCTTCAAGCATTTTTCTCATTTCATTTAAGCTAATCATTTTCCCACCAAATTGTATTTTTAATTACCTCAATAGCTCTCTCTAAATCTGGAGACCACTCTTTCCAGCTTTCCAGTATATCTATAACTTTCTTCTGCACTTTGAACGCTCATAATTTAACACCACCTATAAATTTCTCTCTTATTTCTTCCAGTTTTATTTGCAACTTAGCAGCCTCCTGAATTAAATTAGTAATACTATTGATAAAATCTTCTCTCTTTTTAACATTATACAATAGTTCAACTCTTTTCTTTATCTCTCTACTAACCATTTACACCACCATTAAAAAAGAAAAAAGGAAAGAAGAAGTATCTATTCTTTTACTATTTCCACTGGTATATGACGTGGATTCCCCATTCTAAAAGGTTTTACCATGAACCTTACTTTCTTACCTACTAGTTCACTTAGAGATTTTATTTTCATTTTCTCCATTGCTACTGCTAACTCGCCAAAGTGCAATCTAGTGTATTTGAATATTACATCGCCTTGATCTGTAGATACTGTTAAGAAAAGAGCTTCTCTGTTTCTCTTATCTTGCCTCTTCTCATATTTCTTTACTCTTCCAACGAAGTCAGTCGGAAGAGATGCTATGTCAACTCTAGCAACAGCAAGTTCTCTTAGTTGATCAACAGTTATGTCCTCTTCAGCCATCATAACACCTCCTGCGGGTTTTATCTGATTCCAGCAGCCAAGCTGGAATCACCTCGATTGAATATTCACTCTTGACTATTTAAAGATTTCTTCACTGAAAAACATATATTCCTGTATGGACATTTAAGGCATTCACCATGCCAATATTCTGCATCTGGTAATGTATTATTTATAATATGATTATGTAATATAATTGCTCTATCTACTAATTTTTTAAATAAATCCTCATTATAATTAACTTCAAATGCTCTCATATTAAATCCATCTCTGGTAATATATAATAAATATCCTTTAGCACCAGGATTAAAATGCAAATAGAAATTTAACTGCATTATATGCTCTACTCTAGGTTCATCTGGTAATTTAGATTTTGATTTCACTTCAACAACATATGTATTTTCATCATTTTCAGATTTTAGCAATATAACATTATCAGCTCTTCCACTTATCTTTATACTGAAGACACCTCCAGCGGGTTTCTTCCAACTTCCAGCAACCTCATTGAAGACACC
>JGI24721J44947_10006761_pt1 | contig 15338 bp, 12 predicted proteins | sample YelNatPaOPGAMG01_FD_44947 | JGI IMG/M metagenome (IMG submission 44947)
GCAGTTCGGCGGGCAGCTCGTAGTCACTCGGGACGAACTTGTCCGTGCTCGCCAGCGCGTAAACGGGCACAGCGCGCTCGCGTGCCGCAAGCGCCAGGGGCCAGGTGCCGATCTTGTTGATCACGCCATCGCCCGTGATGGCATCCGCTCCTACCAGCACGACGCGCGCTTCTGAAACGATCAGGCTGAGACCAGCATCCACAAAGAGCTTCACCGCAATCCCTGCCGCAGCGAGTTCGCCGGCCAGCTTCACGCCTTCGGCCATTGGCCGCGATTCGGTCAGGTACACGGAGAAGCGCTTTCCCTGCGCCCAGGCGTAGCGCAAGGCGGCCAGCACGGAGGAGCTGCGGGAGTGCGTGGCGACGACGTCCCCTCTGTGGACGAGCGTGGCGGCGCGCTCAGCCACGGCTTGAGCCGCGGCCTCCAGCCGTGCAATGAACTCCTCACAAGCAGCCGCCGCCTCGCCGGGCCTGGCGAGCACCGCAGCGGCCAGATGGAGCATGGGCGCCATGCGTGGCTGGGCCGCGATCAGGGCGCGCAAGGCCACAACGATCTCATCCCGCGCGCGACCCGGCGCCCACTCCGCCAGCGCCCGCGCTGCCCGTTTCGCCAGCTCCGCCGCGCCGCTGAGGTTGTCGCGGCGGATCTCCTCGATCCAATCCGGAGCCACTACGCCCGCATCACCGCCGGGTAGACCTTGCGGATTGCTTTGATGATGTCCTGGCAATCCTGCTCGGTGAACTTGGGATCCATCGAGACGCCGGCGAAGCGCCCGAGGATGTCGAGCGTGCGCGGGCAGATCTCGGGACCATACTTGATCGTCGCCCCGCGCCCCACGGTGAACGAGGGCCACTTCGGGTGGACAGTGACCTTCTTGATGACATGAGGCAGCGTAGGCAAAATGACGGAGCCGCTCGGGCGGCTGGCGGGCACGCCTTCGGCCTTCATGGCAGCGAGGAAGCGATCGCAGCGCTCGCGCGTGCCGAAATCAATGAACACCGCGGCGCCCAGCTCGCCTTCAGGGTCGGGCTGGTGGCGGAAGCGGATGCCGGGCAGGTCACGGATACCCTCGTAAACGCGCCGGGCGTTGGCGCGCACCGCGGCGACGATCGTGTCCAGCTTGCGCAGTTGGGCCAGCAGCACGCCGCCCGTGAACTCGCTCATGCGGAAGTTCGTGCCGAAGAACCAATCCAGTTGCGGCTTGCCTACGACCTGCTCGTGCAGGCTGCGGAGGCCGCCCAGATCGTGGAAGCGGGCAGCGCGCTCGAACAGCACGGGGTCGTTGGTCACCACGGCGCCGCCCTCGCCCGCCGTGATGGTCTTGTTCAACTGGAGGCTGTAAATGCCGATGTCACCGTGCGAGCCGACGGGCTTGCCCTTGTAGTCGGCGCCGACCGCCTGGGCGCAGTCCTCCAGCACGCGGATCTTGTGCTTGCGCGCGATGCGCAGGATGGGATCGAGATCGGCCGGCGTCCCTTGCAGGTGCACGGCCATGATCACCTTGGTGGCCGGCGTGATCTTGCTTTCGATGTCGTTGGGATCAATGTTGAAGGATTCGTCAATTTCGGCGAAGACGGGCAACGCTCCGGCGTGGACGATCGTGTTGAAGCAGGAGTGCCAGGTCCAGGCGGGCAGGATCACCTCGTCGCCAGGTCCGACTTCGAGCGCAGCCAGCGCGCACTGCAAGGCGGCTGTGCCAGAGGTAACGGCAAGCGCATAGCGGGTTTGCATGCGCGCGGCGAACTCTTTCTCGAAGGTGGCGACTTTCATGGGAGGCTGCGAGCCTCGTCCGTACCAGCGGAAGGGGCGGCCGGTCTCGAGCACCTCGAGCAGTTCCGCCCGCTCCTTGTCGTCGTAGTACTGGGGCCCCCAATAGTCGGCGCGCAGCGGTTTTTCGCGAACCGGACGGCCGCCCTCCAGGGCCAGTTGGGCATCGGCCTGCCCGGCCCCGGCGGCGGCAGCGGCGGCGGCCAGGAACGTCCTGCGATCCAGCATGGGCTTTCTCCTTCCTGACCCAGCATAGTGTGAATCCGCCCGCAAGGCAAGAGCATGGTGGCGCGGGGGCTGGCCTCTCGCAGTACAATGCTCGCGATGAGAACTTTTGGCTGCTTCCTCATACTGGCTGCTTTCAGCGCTACTCCTGCCGCGGAAATCCGGCTGGGCATCGTGGGAACGGATACCTCACACGTGATCGCTTTCACGCGCATGCTGAACGACCCCAGCTCGCCCGAGTACGTGCCGGGGGCTCGCGTGATCGCCGCCTTCAAGGGCGGCAGCCCCGACCTGCCGGCGAGCCGGGATCGCGTGGACAAGTACGCCGAGGAATTGCGCACGAAATTCAACGTGGAAATCGTGCCGGACATTCCGACCCTGTGCAGCAAGGTGGACGGCGTGCTGCTGGAAAGCGTGGACGGGCGACCGCACCTGGCGCAGGCACGCCAGATCATCGCCGCACGGAAACCGATGTTCATTGACAAGCCGCTGGCCGCTACGTTGGAGGATGCCCGCGAGATCGCCCGGCTGGCGCGCGAGGCCGGCGTGCCGTGGTGGAGCTCGTCGAGCCTGCGTTACAGCGAAATCGTGACGGCGCTCAAGACGCCGGACGCCACGGGCGTGATGACGTGGGGACCGGGGCCTTTCGAAGAACACCACTANCTNGANCTGGCCTGGTACGCCATTCATCCCATCGAGATGCTCTACGCGCTCATGGGCACGGGTTGCGAGGAAGTGACGCGCATTTCNGGAGCCAACGCGGACGTGATCGTGGGCCGCTGGAAAGACGGTCGCTTGGGCAGCGTGCGCGCCATCCGTCCTTACTCGGACTACGGGGCCATCGTCTTCGGACCCAAGAAAACCCTGCGCAGCACGCCCGAGATGAAGACCGGATACCGGCCCCTGGTTCAGGAAATCGTCAAGTTTTTCCAGACGCGCGTCCCACCGGTGCCGAACGAAGAGACGCTGGAGATTTTCGCTTTCATGGACGCCGCGCAGCGCAGCAAGGAAGCCGGCGGCAGGCCGATGAAGCTGCGCTGAGCGGCGGCGTCTGACGTAGAATCGCCGAGGAGGTTCTCATGCGTTCTGCGATTGTCTCCACCGCATTGCTCCTTCCCTGTTTGCTGATCGCCCAGGAGCTGAAGCCGCTGGAGTTACCGCCGCCGCAGACCGAAGGCGGCAAACCTCTCATGCAGGCGCTCAAGGAGCGCAAGTCCACGCGGGAGTTCAGCTCCAAGCCGTTGCCGCCGCAGGTGCTATCCAACCTGCTTTGGGCGGCTTTCGGGGTGAATCGCCCTGACGGGCGCCGCACCGCGCCTTCCGCTAACAACATGCAGGAGATTGATATTTACGTGGCGCTGCCGGAGGGCTTGTACCTGTACGATGCCAAGGCGCACCGGCTGCAACCGGTTTTGGCGGAGGACATCCGCGCGGCCACCGGTACGCAAACATACGTGGGCCAGGCCGCCCTGAATCTGGTCTACGTGGCTGACTATGCCCGCATGGGCAACCGGCCCGAGCCGGTCAAAACCATGTATTCTGCCGCCGACACCGGTTTCATCGCGCAGAACGTCTACCTGTTCTGCGCTTCCGAGGGCCTGGCGACGGTGGTGCGAGCCTCGATAGACCGTGAAAAGCTGGCGGCTCGCATGAAGCTTCGTCCCGACCAGCGCATCGTTNTGGCGCAAAGCGTGGGGTATCCGGCAANATAATAGACATTGCTGTGGAACTCACGCCGGATCAACGCGCCATTCTGGAAGGCGCCCGCGGGCCCTACCTGGCGCAGTGCATGCGCTGGCTGGTGGAATGGGGGGAAGTCATGGGCGCGCGGCGGCTGGTGCGCTGCGACAACACGCACGTGCTGTTGTGCGTGCCCAATCTGGTGGCCCGCGGCGCATCAGCCCGCACTCTGGAAACCTTCGCCGAAGGCCTGAAAGAGGCCTGTCGTCACCCGGTCGCCCCGCACTGCGTGGCCACGGTCCACACTCTGTTCGTCACCCTGGACCCGCTGGACGTGCCGGAGAACGATCCCGGGCAGGTTCAAGTGCAGCGTGAGATCGCGGAGATGGCGGCGCGGGCCGGCTACCTCACCACGTTTACGTGCGCGCCCTACCTGGTGGGCAATGTGCCGCTCAAAGGCGAGATTTGCGCCTGGACGGAATCCTCAGCGGTGGTTTACGCCAACTCGATCCTGGGCGCGCGCACGGTGCGGCACGGCAATGAGAGCGCCATTGCGGCCTCGCTGCTCGGCGTCGTGCCGGAATTCGGCGTGCTCCTCGATGAGAACCGTCGCGGGACGCTGCTCGTCGAGGTGCGGGCGGAATTGCGGCACGCCACCGACTGGGGCGCCCTCGGCTACTTCACGGGCAAGATCGCAGGGCTGGGCATCCCGGTCTTCGACGGCGTGCGTCGGCCCAGCCAGGATGAAGCCAAGCAGCTTTGCGCCGCGCTGGCGACTTCGGGCGGCGTGAGCATGTTCCACATCGCGGGCGTCACCCCGGAAGCGCCCACGCTGGAGGCGGCCTTCGGCGGAAAAGTCCCGCGAGAACGGGTCATCTTCACCGAACGCGACCTGCGCGAGACCTACGCCGCGTTGCGCAACGCCACGGGTGATGAAATTGAGGCCGTCATCCTGGGCTGCCCGCACGCCTCGTTGCGCGAGATCTCGCGCGTGGCGCGATGGCTCGAAGGCAAGCGAGTGGCCGACGGCGTGCGCCTCTGGATCAACGCCGCTCGCGTGACGCGCTCCGCGGCCGACGAGATGGGCTTCACAGCCCTCATCGAGGCGGCCGGAGGGCGCATCCTATGCGACACCTGCCCCACCAACATGCGCATCGCCTGCCGGCGCCTGGTGACCGACGGCTTCAAGCAGGCCCACTACGCCCGCGGCATGACCGGCGCGGAAGTGATCGTGGCCGACACCGAGGCGTGTTTGCGCGCCGCCGTGACCGGGAGGTGGATGGGCGATGAGTGAAACGATCCGGCTGCGCGCTCGTGGCGTGGTGCGGGGACGGGCGGAAGGCGCGGCGCTGGTGGCTGACGCGACGCTCTCGTTCTGGGGCGAGGTGGATCCGGTCTCGGGCAAGGTGATCGGCAAAGGACATCCGCTGGAAGGCCAATCGCTGGCCGGGCGCGTGCTCGTCATTCGCTCCACCCGCGGGTCTTCCGCCACACCGATGGTCCTCAATCTGGCGAAGCTGGAGAACGTCGCCCCGGCGGCTTTCATCAACGTGGAGGTGGACAGCCTCGCTGCGCTCGGCGGCATCGTGAACGGAATTCCGATGGTCACGGATCTGGAATGCAGCCCGTTCGAGGTGATCCGGACGGGCGACTATGTGGTCGTGGATGCCACGGAGGGCGTCGTCGAGATCCGGCGTACAGAAGCTCAGGCGTCGGGCGGCGGATAAGGCACGCCCAGTTGCTCGAGATAAGTCTTGAAGCGCGTGGGATCGTACCGCAGCTTTCTGAGTTCGGGACGGAAGCGCTCCATCTTTTCGCGATTCAGGTGAACCGGGGGCAGCGTTCCTTCCGGGATGAGTGATTTCCACTTGGTTTCGCGGGTCTGCTCAGCGAAGTATTCTTTGGCGCGGCGAAGCAGGTCGGGATCGAGCAGCAGATCCAGCGCAGTGAGGGCCTGAGCTTTGGCGCCCGCGGTAGCGCCCTTGTGCGCAATCGGAGTGGCCATGGCGATCCCGCTCGACCAGTGGTGTCCGATCATGCCCGGAATGTTGCCGGGGAAACGCAACACCACGGTGGGGACGTTCCAGGAGACCTCGGCGATGTCGTCCGATCCGCCGCCGCGCTCNCNGCTGGGAGGACGCAATTCCGCAATCTCTTTCCGCANTCCCTGCACCTTGACCTTCAGGTTCGCCTGCGCCGCTCGCGCCAGTTTTTCGTCCGCTTCGGACCACTGAGGCATACCCACGCGGCGGATGTTGNCGTAAAGCGCCTCGGCCAGCGGACGGTTGAAGTGACCGGGCCACGTGGCGGCNAGCACTCGCTCGCTCATGGTGGTGCCAGTCATCTGGGCGGCCGCGGCGGCGATCGTGGTGCCGATCTCGTGCAGCTCGCGGATGCGCTCGTAATCCAGTTCGCGGAAGAAGTACCAGACGCGTGCGCGCGGCGGGACCACGTTGGGCTGGTCGCCGCCTTCGACGATCACGTAATGAGAGCGATGTTCGGGGCGCAGATGCTCGCGACGGTAGTTCCACCCGATGTTCATGAGTTCGACCGCGTCCAGAGCGCTGCGGCCGGCCCAGGGCGCGGCCGCGGCATGCGCGCTGCGACCGATGAATGTGTACTCGGTCGAGACCAGCCCCGAGCCTTGGGGACCGTAGGAGGTACCAAAGTCGGACGAGATGTGGCAGCTCAGCATGGCGTCCACGTCGCGGAACAATCCGGCCAAGACCATGTAAGTGCGGCTGGCCAGCAGTTCCTCGGCGACGCCGGGGTAAACGCGCAGCGTCCCGGGGATCTTGTAGCGCTCCATGAGTTCCTTGACCACGATCGCCGCAGTTACGTTGACCGCCATGTGGGCGTTGTGACCTTCGCCGTGGCCGGGACCGTTCTCGATGAGCGGCGCATGGTACGGGACGCCGGGCTTCTGCGAGGTCTCCGGCAGCCCGTCAATGTCCGCCATGAAGCCGATCACGGGCTTGCCCGAACCCCAACTGGCCACGAAGGCAGTAGGCATGCCGGCGACGCCGCGCGTAACCTGGAAGCCGTGTTTTTCGAGCAGCGCCGTCAAATAAGCCGAGGTCTCGAACTCCTGAAAACCCAGCTCGGCGAAGCTGTAAATCGAGTCCACGATTTGCTGGGTCAGCTCGCGCCGGGCCTCCACCCCCTCCAGCGCCTCTTTCTTGAGTTGTTCCAGGGAGGGAGTGGGAATTTGCGAGAACGCGACGGTGGCGCACAGCAACGCCGCCAGAGTGAGACGATTCATGCCCGGATTCTAGCGGATCGCGACCGTGAGCCGCCAGAGGCTTGGCTCCAAACAGGAGCAGGCCGGCCCGCAGCCTGGGCTATCATAGGCGGGCAGGCAATGCTCACGCGGNTGTTGATTCGCAATTTCAAGAAATTCCGCGAAGTCGAGATCCCNCTGGACCANCCCGTTGTGTTCATCGGGCCGAACAATTCGGGAAAGAGTACGGCCTTGCAAGCATTGACGCTTTGGCATGTGGGGGTCCAGCGCTGGATCGAGCGGCGGGGCCGCGCCGTCCCGGAGAAGCGTCCTGGCGTCACCATCAACCGTCGGGANCTGGTNGCCGTGCCCGTCCCGGATGCGAACTTGCTGTGGCGCGATTTGCACGTCCGTCAAATGGANCGCNCGGGCGAAAAACTCAAGACCCAGAACGTCCGCATTGAGATTCTGGTGGAGGGGGTGACGGGCGCCACGCCCTGGCGGTGCGGCCTGGAATACGATTATGCGAACGAGGANTCCCTCTATTGCCGCCCGATGAGGTTGAACGGGCAGCGCATGCCCGTGCCGGAGGAGGCCGCTGCCCTCAAAGTTGCCTTTCTGCCGCCGATGTCGGGACTGGCCGGCCAGGAAGTCCGTCTGGATGCCGGGGCGATCAACGTCCGCATCGGGGAAGGCCGCACGGCGGAAGTGTTACGCAACTTGTGTTACCAGATCGTCAGCGNTGGCAAAGCCGCGCCCCAGTGGGAGGCGCTCGTAAGTCACATCCAGGACCTGTTCGGCGTCACCTTGCGGGAACCGAAATATATCCCCGAAAGAGGGGAAATCACGATGGCCTACCGCGAACGGGGCCGGCGCTACGATCTTGATATCTCCTGCGCGGGGCGCGGCTTGCACCAAGTCCTACTCGTACTCGCATACTTGTACGCCAACCCCGGCGCCGTACTGCTGCTCGATGAGCCCGATGCCCATCTGGAGATCCTGCGACAGCGGCAGATTTACCGTCTTCTCGTAGATCTGGCCACTGAGCAAGGCAGCCAGGTAATCGCCGCCAGTCACTCCGAAGTGCTCCTGAACGAAGCCGCTGACCGCCATCTGGTCATCGCCTTCGTCGGACGCCCGCACCGGCTGGCCGACCGNGGAAGTCAGGTTTACAAGGCCTTGCGCAGCGTCGGCTTCGAACACTACTACCAGGCAGAAACGCGAGGCTGGGTGTTGTATCTGGAAGGTTCCACCGATTTGGCCATGCTGCGTGCCTTCGCTCAGGTCCTGGACCATCCTGCCCGCGCCCTGCTCGAGCAGCCTTTTGTTCATTACGTCCAGAACCAACCGGGACGTGCGCGCGAACACTTTTTTGCCCTCAAAGAAGCCAAGCCGGATTTGGTCGGCGTGGCGCTTTTCGATCGGCTCGATTCGTGTCCGCCCTCGGAGTCCGATCTGCTCATGCTGACCTGGCAGCGGAGGGAGATCGAGAATTACGTTCTCGATCCCGAGGCGCTGTTGCGGTGGGCTGAGATCCAGGCGCCACAATTGTTCCGCGAGCAGTTTCGGGAGACGATGCAACAGTGTATCAGCGACCTGATTCCGCCCATCGCACTCAAGGATCCCCAGGATCCCTGGTGGTGGGAAGAAAGGGCCAGCCAATTACTCGAACGTCTCTTTCGGGAGTTCTTCCGCAGGCTGCAGTTGCCGTACCTGATGAACAAGAGCGACTACCACGAGCTGGCGTTTTTTTTGCCGGCCGCGAGGATTGATCCCGAGGTCACGGAAAAACTGGACGCAGTTTCCACGGTCGCTCAACGGGCCCGTACTGCCATCGAAAACGAGCAGTAGCGAGGCGGCTCAGATCAGCTCGGCGCGCTTTTCGATGGTCAGTTTCTCGTTGCTGGCGATGTACTCGGCCTGCATGCGGATGCGGGGCATGGCGTCGGTGATGAACTTTTCGGCCACGAGCTGGCGGGCCGGGTCGCGCTGAGCCTGATCGAGCAACAGGTGCACGGCCAGGCAATCGCACGCCATATCCACCAGGCGACGTGACATGTAATCGGTGTACTCGCGGTCGTTGAGCGCCTTCAGGTGAGCCACCGAGGACGCCAGTTTCTCGCGTGCCTCGCGAGCCAGCAAGGCCAGGCGGGCCAACTCCGGGCGATAATCGCGCTCTCCCTTCAAGGCCAGNTACTGGCTCAGGGCGCCGCTGAGGATGCCTCCCAGCGCGCCTACCACCTGCAACTGCGTGGTTCCCTCGTAGATGGTGGTGATGCGCGCATCGCGCCACAGACGCTCCACCGGAAACTCGCGCATGTAGCCGGGACCGCCATGGACCTGAATGGCGTCATAGGCGACGCGCACGGCCATTTCCGAAGCGTAGGCCTTGGCCATGGGTGTCAAGACCGACGTCCAGGCCGACACCTCCTTGAGGCGGGCGCGCAGGGCGGGATCGCGNGAGCCTTCNTGGCGGCGCTCGAGGATGCGGCGCAAATCCATGAGCCGGCTGGCCTCATACGTGATGGCGCGGGCNGCCTGGATCTCGGACTTCATCCGCGCCAGCATGTCGTAGACCTGGGCGAACTCGATGATGGGCCTGCGGAACTGCACGCGTTTCTGCGCGTACTTGCGTGCTTCTTCGTAAGCCGCCTGCGCGATGCCCACCGCCTGAGCCGCCACNGCCACGCGCGCGCCGTTCATCAAGGACATGACGTAGCGGATCAATCCCATGCGACGCTGTCCGACCAGCACGGCCGGCACGCCGTTGAACTGCAACTCGCAGGTAGGCGAACCGTGGATGCCCAGCTTGTTCTCGATGCGGCGCACCACCAGCTCCGGGCAGCGCTCGACCAGGAACATGCTCAGCCCGCGCCCGTCCACGGTGCCTTCTTCCGAGCGCGCCAGCACGAGACTGACTTCGGCGCAGCCATTGGTGATGAAGCGCTTGACGCCGTACAATCGCCACGTGCCGTCGGGCTGCTCCACCGCTTTCAGGCGCACCGATTGCAGATCCGAGCCAGCCTCCGGCTCGGTCAGGATCATGGCGCCGGTGACTTCGCCGCGCGCGAACAGCGGCAGGTATTTTTCCTTGAGCGGTTCGTCGGCGAATTCATAAATCGTNTCGGCGATGTCTTGCAGGCCGAAGAGGTTCATCAGACTGGCGTCGGCCTGCGANANCATCTCGGTGGCGATGGTGTAGAGCACNCCGGGAAAGTTCAGGCCGCCGTAGCGACGCGGCAGGGTGAANGCCATGAGNCCGGCCTGCTTCAAAACCTTCAGAGCGCGCTCGGTTCCCGCCGCGTAGCGCACTTTGCCGTCTTCGAAGTGCGCTCCTTCCCGATCCACTTCGGCCGCCAGCGGCGCAATCTCCTGCGCGGCGATTGCGCCCAGCATCTCAAGCACGGCGCGATAGCCCTCGCGCGCGTCCTGATAGAAGCCGGCGCATCGTCGTACTGACCGGCCTGTGTGTAGCCGTCCTCCAGCGCTTCGACGATCTCCTCGAGGTCCAGGTGCTCGAAGTGCCACTGGATGTCGGGATTGTCGGTGAAGTAGTTCTCCACGGTCCGGCCTCCTAGAGTTTGCCCCGCAGCGCCTTGATCAACTTGGGGATCACCTCGCGTACGTCGCCCACGATGCCGTAGTGCGCCACGCTGAAGATGGGCGCTTCCGGATCAATGTTGATGGCCAGGATCTTGGCGGATTCTTCCATGCCGGCTCGATGCTGGACGGCGCCGGAGATGCCGCAGGCGATGTACAGCTTGGGGCGCACGGTGGTGCCGGTCTGGCCGATCTGGTGCTCGGCGTCAATGAAGCCGGCGTCCACAGCGGCGCGCGAAGCGCCCACCGCCCCTCCCAGCACGCCGGCCAGTTCGTGAATCAAGGCGAAATTTTCCCTGGAGCCCATACCGTAGCCGCCGGCGACGATGATGGCCGCCGAACGCAGATCCACGCGTTTGGGACGGGTGCGTCGCTCCAGGATTCGCACCTTGAAATCGCTGGGTTCCGGATTTACGGGAACCTCGATGTAGGTTCCGGTGCGCCCTTCCACCGGGTCGGGCACTCGCATGACGCCTTCGCGCACGGTGGCCATCTCAGGGACGTGATCGGGACTGACGATGGTAGCGATGATATTGCCTCCCCACGCCGGGCGGATTTGCAGGAGCTTGTTCTGGTAGACACGTCCGCCCGATTCGTAGGAGCCGATCTGGAGGTCGGTGCAGTCAGCGGTCAGACCGGTCTTCAAAGCGGAAGCTACGCGCGGGGCCAGATCACGTCCCAGGGGAGTCGCGCCGTAAAGAACGATCTCCGGCTTGCGCTCACGAATCAGATTGGTGAGCACGCGGGCGTAAGGGAGCGTGGTGTATTCGGCCAGGCACTCGTGATCGGCGCCGTAAACGATGTCCGCGCCATAGGCGAACAGGCGATCGGCCAGCGAGCGGATGCGGTGACCGAGCAGCACCGCGGCCAGCGGGACGCCCAGCGCGCGGGCCAGTTCGCGCCCCTTGCCCAGCAGCTCCAGGGACACGCCCGCGATCTGGCCGTCCTCGATCTCGGCGAAGGTCCAGACTTCTCCGTGTTGCGACATCGTTTCCGATCCCTTCCCGCCTAGCCGAACGTCCTTTCCTCGATGAGTTTGCTGACCAGCTCCTTGATGCCCTTGTCGTCTGGGGTGAAGAAGCGCAGGCTGCGGCCCTTGAGGACCACGCTGTCCACCTTTTTCACCTTGGTGGGCGAGCCGCCCAAGCCGATGCGCGCCAGATCCGCCTGAATTTCCTCGGCGCCCCAAGTCTCGATGTAAAGGCCGCGAGCCTTGAGATCGGCCAGGACCTCTTCCACTTCACAGCGACGACGGCGCGCCTCGGCCTCCAGCTCGAATCCGCAGCGCGCGTGGCGGTATTTCAGCAGCCGGCGCGCGTTGGGCCACCGCGGACGGTTGGCTGTGCGTGGCACCGTAATCAGCAGGGGCAGTTCGGCCTCGACCACCTCTTCACGCCGGCCCAGATCCCGGCGAAGGCGCATGCGGCCATCGCTCAGCTCGAGGACTTCGACCGCGTAGGTCACTTGGGGAATGCCCAGCTTCTCGGCAACCTGGGGCGGCACTTGCGCGGTGTCGCCATCAATGGCCTGGCGTCCGCAAACCACGAGGTCGAAAGGCATGAGATGAGTGGTGATGGCCTGGGCAATCGTATAGGAGGTGGCCAGCGTATCGGCGCCNGCGAAGCGGCGGTCGCTCAGCAGGATGACGCGGTCCGCGCCGCGGCAAAGGGCGTCGCGCAAGATGTCGGCGGCGCGAGGCGGGCCCATGGTGATGACGATGACCTCGGCCCCGTAGCGGTCCTTGAGATCGAGCGCCATTTCGAGGGCGTTGAGGTCTTCGGGATTGAAGATNGCCGCCAGGGCCGCCCGGTTGAGCGTACCGTCGGGCTTCATCACTTCGCCGGTCACGTTTTTGGTGTCCGGCACCTGCTTGGCAAGGACAATAATCCTCACGGTCGCTGCGATGTCTCCTTGTTTGAACCGGCGCGGCGCCGGCCCGCCGGCGAATGGACAGGCAAGACACTCAACCTAGCAGAAAGCGGAGGCTGGCTGCAACGTCGCTGTGGACGGCTCGCAAAAGTGATATCGTAATCGCCGTATGCAGCCTACGCGTCGCTCTGTGCTNGGACAGGCCGTTGCCCCGCTTCTTCTGAAGAGCGCTCCGCGGCGACGGCCCAACTTCGTTTTCATTTACACCGACGATCAGCGCTGGGATGCGGTGGCGGCCCTGGGTCGNCAGACCTGGCTGAAGACACCCAATATGGACCGCCTGGTNCGCGAGGGCGCCGTGTTCCGCAATGCCTTCGTGACCACCTCGCTGTGCTCNCCCAGCCGCTCNTCGTACTTGACCGGCCTGTACGCACACAAGACCGGAGTCATTGACAACCGGGCTNCCAGCCACATGCGGGAAGGAATTCCCACGATCGGGACGCTGTTGCGGCAGGCCGGCTACACCACCGCTTACATCGGCAAAATTCACGTTCCCGCCTTTTTCCAGCGCGAACACGGCTTCGACTATTACGCGAGTTTCCCCGGGCAAGGCGTCTACTTCAATAACACCTTCATCGTAAACGGACAAAAAACGCCTACCGAAGGCTATATCACGGATCACATCAACCGTTTCGCCCTGGAGTTTCTCAAGCAGAGGGACCCCGGAAAACCTTTCGCGCTGTTTGTAGGACACAAAGCCGTGCACGGTCCCTGGGAGCCCAAGCCNGAGCACGCTCACCTGTTCGACAACGAATGGTTCGCGCTGCCGAAAACCTGGGACGATACTTACGACGGACGTCCTCCCTATCTGGCCGTGCGGCGGAAGTCCTGGCACGGTATCGAGGGCCTGCTACAGGATCTGCCCAAATTCAAGATCCGAACTTACAGCGAGTGGCAGCGCCGGATCTCGGCCTGCCTCGTCGCGGTAGACGAGGNCTCGGCCAGATTCTCGATTTCCTGGCGAAAACCCGCGAGCTGGACAACACCGTCGTCATTTTCAGCTCGGACAACGGTTATTTCCAGGGCGAACACGGCTTGCAGGACAAGCGCGCGATGTACGAGGATTCGATCCGGGTGCCTTTCCTGGTGCGCTATCCTCCGCTGATCCGCCCGGGCGCCCGTTTCGATCCCATGATTCTCAACATAGATCTCGCGCCTACTTTGCTCGATTTCGCGGGCGTGGAAATTCCCCGTCACATGCAGGGACGCTCGTGGAAGCCTATCCTCGAAGGCAAGGACCGCCAGGGCCGTTCCGACTGGCTCTATGAGTACTTCTGGGAAAAATCCTATCCTTTCGATCCTACCCAGTACGGCATCCGTACCCGGCGCTACAAGTACATCCGTTATCCCGACGTGGGCAGCACGGATCCTGATTACCCCATGCCCAAGGAGCTGCCTTACGAGGAGCTCTACGATCTGGAGTCGGATCCCTCTGGAGATGCGCAACCTGGCGCGGGATCCTGCCGCCTCGGGCCTGCTCAACCAGATGCGCGATTTGCTGAAGCGGCGTCTCGAAGAGACCGAGTATCCGGGCGGCTTCCGGTAAGCAAGTTGTCTTTAAAAAAACCTTTACTCCGGCACGGAACCGGCGCATAATCGAGGAAGCCATGCCTTTCCAAGTCGGGGAACGTGTCGGAGACTACGAAATTGTGGGGGTACTCGGAACCGGCGGGATGGGTCAGGTGTACAAGGTCCGGAACGTGATTTCCGAGCGCCTCGAGGCCATGAAGGTCCTGCTACCCAATCTGGAGGGGGATCCCGCCCTCGCGGATCGCTTCCTACGCGAAATCAAGGTGCTGGCGACGCTGGACCACCCCAACATCGCTTCTCTGCGCACTGCCTTTCGCAGCGGCAACCAGCTCGTCATGGTGATGGAGCTGGTGGAAGGCGTCGGCCTGGACGAACGCGTGAGGCAAGGTCCCGTCCCCGTCGCCGAAGCGCTCGATTACTTTTGCCAGGCGCTCAGCGCGCTCGACTACGCGCACTCGCGGGGTGTGATCCATCGCGACATCAAGCCCGCGAATCTTATGGTCACGCCGCAGGGCGTGGTCAAACTGATGGACTTCGGCATTGCCAAGCCCGCCGGGGACCGCCAGCTTACGCGCACGGGCACCACGCTGGGATCCCTTTACTACATGTCTCCCGAGCAGGTGACGGGAGGCCCGCTGGATGCACGATCCGATATTTACTCGATGGGCGTGGCGCTGTACGAAGTCCTGACCGGCACGAGGCCGTTCAAGGGCGACAGCGAGTTCAGCATCATGGCCGCGCACCTGGAAGGCCAGGTCGTCCCGCCCATCCAGGTGAATCCCCTGCTGGGGCCGGTACTGAACGAGATCATCATGACGGCGATTGCCAAGGACCCGGCGCAGCGGTTCCAATCGGCAGCAGCGTTCCGCAACGCGCTGCTACAGGCAAAGGAGTCCCTGAGTGCGGCGGCGGCTCCGCTCTCTGCAACGGGCGCGGTGGCGGCAGCTCCCCAACCTCCCGCCCCTGCTGCGCCGACATGGCAGGCTGCTCCGCCGCCCCCACCCCCGGTCACCGCGCCACCCTCACCACCGTTCGAGCCGGCAGTAGCGCCATTTCCGCCCGCTCAGCCGACCCCGGTTGCGGCACCGGCACGCACGCACCGTGGGTTATACATGGCGCTGGGTGTTGTCATCGGGTTGGCCGTTCTGGCGCTGGCCGCCACGCAATTGCCGCGCTGGTTGCGGACGCGCGCAGCGCCAGCGACCAATATCACGCCGGCTCAGGAGGTAGCACCCCAGCCGGGCGCGATGCCGACGGCGCCGGAAGTCACCGAGGCGGCCACAACGGCAGGCGCCGAATCACCGCAGGCACCGGCAAGCGGACCGGCGACGGGCGCGTCCTCGATCCAGGCCCCCACGACCTCCACGGCGACGGGCGGAGTTTCACC